>Ga0207650_10000228_pt1 | contig 62797 bp, 73 predicted proteins | sample KBSS63metaG_FD_184325 | JGI IMG/M metagenome (GOLD analysis project Ga0207650, IMG submission 184325) | Switchgrass rhizosphere microbial communities from Kellogg Biological Station, Michigan, USA - KBS S6-3 metaG (SPAdes) (version 2) | ecosystem: Host-associated > Plants > Roots > Rhizosphere...
GACCTAAAGAGAAAATTACTTCCTTGCGCTGCTCAGGCGTTTGCCCTACAAAGCATTGTAGGACCGGATTAAACTCCAATACAATTTTCATTTCGCTATCCGTAAAGTTCATAGCAATATAGGGATTTTTAGTTATATGCAACAGGGCTTGCCATATTATTCGGACCAACGTAGCTTTCTAATAAGTAACGGTTATCTCCTATATAACCATATAGCTTATGATTGGTGAAATCGGCCTTGGCCCAGTTATCATTATTGTTAAAGATAATTGCCTCGAACCAAACATCGCTGTCTTTTTTGATAGCCTTGAAGAATGTTTTTATATGGTTTAAATCGCCCCATAAACTATCCCCGAAGTATATACGAGTAATACGGCTCTTGTCGATAACCTTATTATCAGTTAAACTCATAAAGCTGCTGTAATTTGTTACGCGAAGCTTTACCGGGCACTCTGTTCGTATTGATTTCTCCTGACCGAACGCCTTAATCTCAACAGAGACGCTAAATGTAGCTACACCAGTTGCGCCATCGTAATTTACGCCGTAATACTTAGCGTTCTTAGATTTAGCTGCTTTTAAAACTTCCGGAGTTAATTGTAATAATGCCATGAGAATTGTCGTTTAGTGAGTTATTAATTATTTATACAAAGATACAAAATTTTGGTTTAAATACAAATTATTTTGTAAAATAATTTTGAAGAGCCTTAAATGAAAAAGGCCAAGAGAAACGACGCTCTTGGCCTTATGTGCCTTCGGGGAAACGACGCCCCAGCAGGCTTCCTCACTAAAACAAAACGGCTAACCGCTTGTAAGGGTAGGGGAGGCCGTGTATGCGTTCACAGCCACCAGAAAAACAGTACGCCACTTATCTTTTCTGGCTCCCCAATGTTTTGAGGTAGGCAGGTTATGTACCCTAGCCTGCCATTCGCAGCTACCTACTTGCATCGGGTTTCTTCCTTCACGAGATTAGATTTTTCATCACCACCAATCGGGATAGACCCCGCCTCAACAGCTGGCCTCAGTATTTTTGGCGTGGGGAACGTTTCATTCCTACAAAACCCCTAAAAAGCATACGAATGGAGAAGTATGCCTACCGCCTTTTATCTATATTATTACTCCTTCTGAGTATTAAAGTTACTTTAATTTGTGAAAATAAATGCTCCCGAAGCACCACCAACGGGAGCATTTAACCAATTAAAGACAATGGCCATTTTCACCTAACCGATTGCCTGTGAGAACAGGAACTCGCTATTTCTGTTCTCGTTTTCAGCTTATACAAAAGTAGTAAAATATTTTTAATAAACCAAATTTTGACAAAATATTTTTAAAATTATTTTTTTCACACCACCAGCACTAATCTATGGCTCGGTCTGGAACAGGCCGTATATTTGATACGGTTACGTTCGATTACATCCCTGTTGGAATCAATGTCCTGACACAATACCAGAACGTTCTGGTACGTGCTGCCTTGTGCTTTATGAGCTGTTATGGCATAGTTATAATTAACGTCCGCGAAGTTGGTCTGGAAGTCGTAGTAATCCTTCCATGCCAGCGATGCTTTCCAGCTTCCTTGCCGCTGCTCCTTGGCGTTCTCATATAAAGCATCTACAATATCCTTGTAGGTACTTAAACTATCTTCATGTACGATTTTGATGATGCTGGCTTTCGATAACCCTTCGCTGCTACGACCCCTAACTTCCGCAGCATAATACTTAATACTAAACTGACCACTATTAACATCTTCGTATTTTTCTTTATAATCCACTACCTCGAACTCATCGTTGGTAGTCCAAACAATAACTTCCTCATCCAGAATAGGCTTATTCACAATTAGCTTCTCGCCGATTACGATACGCGCTCTGGCTTCTTCTGGGCCATAAACCTTGGCTCTAATCCAGCTATTCATTTTATTGACCACTTTATTGGTCCAACAAATAACCTTCATAAAATCTGAATTGGCTTTGAAGTTGTCAGAATTGAAATATCTATCCAGATATTCTTCAACGAACTCGCTATGTTCTGAGTTCCCCTTCTGGAGCATTATAACACCAGTTCCGTCTTTATTCAGGCTGTGGCTAAGCGTAGGAAAGGTAGTAGGTCTGGCCAACGCATTACGGATACGCATGGTAGTGGCTATGATAGGATTATCTGCCGCCTGACGCACTATCTCGGTGAGTTCGGCTATCTGTATGCCGTACTTCTTCTGGCCCTTCTCACAGAAGGGTATGCAGTCTGGTTTGCCTACTGGCGGTATCTGCGCAGGGTCCCCCATAAAGATAATCTTTAGGCCACGGTTCGCATACTCCAGAAGCATCATAAATAGCTCATCGTTCAGCATCGACACCTCATCGACAATAAGGACCTGATACTTCTCGATGGCTGGAGCATACTTCTTATCCGGTACGAAATTCTGCTTGCCGTACGCATCAATCTGCTCCTTCAATCCTAATAGGCTGTGGATAGTAGAATACTTTAATCCGCTGTGTTGGAAGTCTGATGCCTCCAGAAGAACTTTTACCGCCTTATTGGTCGGAGCGGTTACAGCAATATTCCACGTACGTTTGAAACGTAAGGCCCACTCCATTACTCTGGATATGGTAAAAGTCTTACCAGTTCCGGCATATCCTTTCAATAGGAACATGGAGCTATCTGGAGTTTCCAGAAAGGCTGTCATGTCGCAGAACGCCGCTAACTGTTGGGCTTTAAGATTGGAAACATCTGGCTCTCCGGCCTGACGCTTCCGATAAGATACCGGCTCCGGTACTTCCGGAAGTTCAAAAACCATGCGGGATATATCCCGCATGGTTAGCTCTTTCGGTTCGTCTGCTGCCGATAAATCTACCTTTAATTTTCTTACCGGCTTTTTTAATTCTGGTGCCATATACGTCGTTTTAGTGAGTTAAAGTAACTTTAATGAATAAGCACAAATATAGCTATAAATTTTAAATAAAACAAATTTATTTAAAACTATTTTGTACTTAGCTCCCTAAAATAATACTGTAACTCGTACGCTTGGTTCTTTATAGCTTCCTTCATTAATAACTGGATAGCTGTCTCTTTACAATTTGCTTGGTGTTCGAGCAAATGGTAATCAAACGGCCAGTTACGGTAATCGCTCAGGACTTCGTTACCGTTACGTTCCAATGCCATATCAAAATGGCGTTGGATGTTTATTTCAGGTCTTTCAGCCATTGGTTTTTCTCCAGCCATTTTTGCGCCTTTTCTAAATCTTCATCATCCCACGCCCCTAACTCGGTCAGCATATCTTCCAAGTTCTTACGGTCGCCTTCCAGAAAATTCTTAACTATCCTTGCGTGTCTGGGCGTGTAGAACATTAAGTCTAACGCCGAGAAAAAATCATCTACCTTAGTTTCTGTTACTTCCATTATTCATTTTCCTCATCTACGCTTAAATTTTTCAGCTTACTGTATTTCGGGAATTGATGCCCTACCTCAGTCTCAATCATATCATTAATCTCTCCTTTGATATAATCAGAATCCACACATTTAGCCAGTATGGTTTGCGCCATCGTCTCTGAGCATACAAGGCCGTACTCCCTTAAACGGTCCTTTACATCGTCCGTACTCCAAAGGTTGTCTGTGAAGTAGCCATACGCCTTTAAACGTGCTTTTAGGTTAGCTATATCCTTCGCTCTGATTTCTCCCCTTATCTCCAATTCCTCTTGGGTAATATTTTTATTCGGGTTCTCCATTTTATAATCCGTTTAATGCTTGTTTAAGTTTTGTTTTAGCTGAAAGCGGTTTGTCCGGTATCGGAACACAGCTTCGGTATTGCCAATGCCTTGCGCCACAAGTAGGACAATACACATCGCCGCGATGGAAACCCCATGAATTAGCTCTCGCCGGAGTATCGCAGAAAGGGCAATTTACAGTTACATACAGAACTGTACGGTCTCCCTCTTCCACTATCTGTTCTGTGTGGCCGTACGGATGTACTCTGCTTATCTCGCCGTTTCTGATACCATCGAAGTGGTAAGGCTGCGCTGGCTTATGCAAGTCGTATCTTATTACGCGTCCCATCCCTCAGGTTTTTCTCTGGTTAAAATATGGTCTGGTATTACCTCATCAACACTACCAACCTGAACGTTGATGTACCCCGGCCTATCCTTATACTTTACAATCATGGTTCTTCCCCACATATAGCCGTATAACCTGTTTTGTCTAAGGTCTGGCCTTGAAAGATAAACAACATCGCCGGGATGCAGTATTTTAATCTTATCCACGGCCATCGGCAGCATTTCTTCGAAAACGTGTACCAGCTCCATCTTCGGAGCAAACAGCATAGCGAATACGCTGCCGATATGGTGGAAGCGGTGCATATCCTCGAAAGGACTTCCATCTGGCCGGAAGTGGAATACCCTGTTCTTGGTTTCCTTGTTTTCGCACTCCTTAACGTCCTCGGCAATCGTTATTACCGGCCAGTAACGTCTAGGGTCCGTGGTAACACCAAGGACCTTAGAACTAATGCTGGAAGGGATTTCTACTGGCTCTGCGCCAGATTTAATAGGGTGTGAGTGTATTACCGATAATTTTCTGGTATCCATATTAAAGTAACTTTAATTTTAGTACATTGTTCCGTCCACGTAGAACTCCCAATTATTAATCTCTGCCTCTTCTTCAAAGGCTTCCATACTCGTAGAGCTTTCGTAATCTTCGCTACAAGCCTTTAGCCACGATTGTAAGCATTTGTCCAACAGACCACGGAAATTTGTATCGTATGGCTTACGCATGAACGCATAAATAGGCTCCAATATAGCATTATCTATAGAATAACCAGTAAGAACGCAATCCTCAACCAGCATTATTTTGCTGCGTCTGTTCTTTAGCGTTCTCTTACCGTTGCCATCGTATTTTACACCTTTGGAATAATATCTGCCCATATACAATTCTTTACGGTAATTATTCCAGATGTAAGTAGCTAAACGCTGGCCGCTCAGTTCCTCGTAGTCTTCATAATAACAAAAGTGAGAAGCTACTCTGTCATGTTGGAACTCCGCAGAAATATGGTCCCTGCCACCGCCATAGCTCCAATCCTTTATCTTTATAGGGAATATTTCACAAAATGCTATTAAGCTGTCTTTATTCTCGTTGTTCCAACTGTACGGCTCATTACTTAGCCAGTTATTGTAAGCCTTTTCCTTTGACTTATCCGATAATTCCTTTATCGTAAAGATATGTTCTGTTATAGTACGCATCGCCTTATCCTTAGAAGTTATAGTCATAAAACTTGTGTGGAGCATCTGCCATTCTAAACTTGATACTTTTATACTTCCAGTACCCGTCTTTGCATAGCCTAACTCTAAGCACTCCGTTTTCTGGGTTGCTGGTGTACTCATACTCCTGTGCGTGGTTGTCAGCGTAATGGCCTACAAAGCCTCCCGGCGTAAAAGCCTGTGGAAACTTTATCTGCTTCGTGTCCATTAACCGGATTTCCACAGTAATAGGGGAAATTACTTTTACCACTTCATAAGGCTCTACGTCCGTGTAGCCTATAAGATTACAATACTTCTTAATTTCGGTATCCATTTTGTTGTCGCTTAGTGAGTTATTAATTATTAATACAAAGATACAAAATTTTGGGTTAATTACAAATTAATTAAAAGAAAAAAGCCAGAAATTTTTTCTGGCCTTAAAGTTACTTTAATAGTTGCGAATTGCGGCAGCGATAAATGGTAAGGCTCCGCCTTTCACCCGATAGCCTTTCCGTACCCAGTTACCATATACAATACTATCAAGTAAGTTAGGGGATTTTCCGCCCATACGCTCTTTGATAGTTTCCTTGCCTTCTACCTGAATGTAAGATGCTTTCAGAACAAACTTAGGGATGGCGGCTTCCCGCCGTATCCGGTCCAAAAGGAACTGGTCTTCGATGGCGATGCCGACTTTCTTCTGGCGCAGGTCTTCTCGGAACTCCCAATACATCTGCGCCCTAAGGCTCGCAAATCGGTATAAAGGTTTTCCTTCGTCGTCCAGCGGTACGGCTTCCGGCCAGAACGTTCCCTGTAAAGCCTGTACTTCAAACCCATGCTCCAGAAAAGCATTGATAGTGGCTACTCCTACGCCGACGGCATCAACGCCGATGAAGTCTTCGGTAAGGCCCAGCTCATGTATCTTATTGGTGTAATAGTTATGGTAGGCTCTGGCGTATAATACATCGTCCTCATAAAGCACATTATATGCCAGATGCGTGGCGTTCGGGCAGGCGAAATCCTGAGCGTAACTCAGGCAGGAGTTCTTGAACCATGCCAGCGATGCTTTATCCCCGTTCTCAGAATTAGCAACGTCAATTCCTACTGCGTTATAGCCTGTATTGTCCTCAGGAACGAATCCTACGCATTGGTTGAACCATTCCAGCTTTATTAAGCTATCTGCTCCCTGAGAAGGCGATATGCCTCTTACACGAGATTGGTACATCGGGCTTTCCTCGCCGTACTCAATTCTTCTTCGCTCGATACTCGCCGATGTTACAGCTCCCGGCAACTGCTCAGCTCCAGCTACCACGTTCGGATAGTCATACGCTGATATTCGGAAGTTCATAACGTTGGATAGCGTACAGAACTGGTGCAGCGGGTCCAGCTCACTATCTGGGTTTCCTACCGCCAGAATTAAGTTGTTCGTACCGATGGAGGTATTTTTAAACGCCGTTAATACCGCGTTCGACATCCCCGGCGTTTCCTCAGTAATGATGAGCATATTCTCTCTGTGGAAACCCTGAGCCTTGGTAGCCGATTGTTCTTCGGAGCCAACACCTGCGATAAATCCTACCGCCTGCCAGCTTTCTGAAAAGTCGGCAAGGTCTGGGTCCTGCTCTATCTGGTCGCCTGCTACCCGCAGCCTGAGACTGTGCATGGTTGCTTCTGGACGCAGCTTTCTGAACTTGTAGAATACCTTGGTCAATTCACTCCATAAGTGGAGTTTTAACTGGGCTTCTTTCGGTGCTGAGGTTACTACCAGACTGTCTTGGTAAACATCAAGGAACCATAGAACTACACGGCTCAGCCAGTACGTTTTTGAAGTACCTGTGGCTGCTTCTACTCCCACCCAGTTTCCTTTCGCAAGTTCCATCCACGCCTGCGCCAGAGGGTCCTTATCGCCATCCCACGTATGGTTTTCATATTCCGGTCTCAGGCTCCATTTGAAGTCTTCCGGCTTCTCTCCCAGTCTGTCGCGTAGCCATACAAGAGGACGTTTCTGCCATATCAATCTCTCGACACGCTTGCCCTCTTCTATGCGCAAAAGCCTCAGCTCTTCTTCGCTTTGAAGAGCTGAGGCTTCTGATATGCCTAATGTTCTTTTAGAGACTGTCATTGTTCATGCCGTCTGGTTCAGAGCAATCTTCCTGACCTTTATGAGCTAAGATAAGCAGTATATCCGCTTCACGCATAATCAGGTAAGTATTCGGGTCTCCTAGTAGGGTTACTTCCGTTCCGGCAAATTTGTTATACAGAACCAAATCTCCCATTTTAAGTTCAGTCTGCTTAACATGGTCTCCGATTTTGGACTGCTCACCGATGGCAACTACAACGCCGCGTAATGGTTTCTCTTTGGCCGTATCAGGAATTATAATGCCGCTGGTTGTAACGCTTTCCGCTTCTTCTGGGAAGACAATAACGCGGTCCGCTAAAGGCTTTACTGGCAAGTAATTTTCCTCTATGTAAATTTCTCTTTCCGTAGTTTCTAATTCTTTGTTCATATTCCTGTTTTTGGTTAGGGTAATATTTTATATCTATGAACTCCTTATAGGAGGGTAAAGCTATTTCAATACCATCGGTCTGGTCGGGCCTACGAACACCAGAGGAACCAAGTTCCAAACTTTCCTCTGAACCACCCTCGCAACTATAAACCACTACATTTTCATTTGCGAGTAACAACAACAAACAAGCTCTGTAGGCTCCGACCATTCCGATTTTGGGCATCAACTCTCTAAAACTAACACCAATGTTTCGTAAGATTTGCTCTCTCCACGTTTCCAGCCGGAGAAACTAATTTTTCTATGCTCAAAGCCGGGAACCAAGTCTTTAAGCTCGTGCATAGTTATAAAGCCTCTGTCCGCGATTTCATCTATCTTTTCCTTTATAGCTTTCCTCTCGCTGTCAGAGAACGGAGAAATAAACTTTATATTGACCTGCAAATCTATCATTTTTTCCGCCGCTTAACGAGTAAAACATTAAAGAACAAAACAAATACGCTGCTCATTATAAATCTAAGTATCAGCAGAGATATTATAAAGCTTGCCGCTTTTGGCCATTTGGGTATTTCTATCAGAATAGCTACTGCCGCTGCGTAAGACCAGAGCTGGAAGGACTTAAACCTATGCCACGCGTCGGTCAAGGAGACAAACCAACGCGAGCTGCCCCAAAAGCGTTCGCCTTTGTTCGGGTCTCCGTCCTTCCATTTGTTTACCCAGCTGATAGCTGGGTTCCAAAACATCCGGTTCTTAAATCTGAATATGCTCTCATCGAAATGGAACGAAATCATATCCATTACAGCATTGGCTATACTTCCCAATACCAGAAAAGATAAGCATAAAATAAGACTAACCATTGTAACGGTCTCTCTTATCCCTTTTATCTTTGAAGTAATTTATTATGCCCATCACTACAAAAGCTAAGCCCCAGATAAGCAGGGCGATGTTGGCCAACATAAAAATGATGCACGCTAAATGGTGGTCCTCGAAGGCACAAGCACTAAGCGACGCGAAGAAGTTGCCTCTCTTATAATCGTTGATAGGGCTTAATATGCCAGATATAAGTAGAACGATTAGGATAATGCCTATCGGCGATTTTACCCATTTTATAATATTATTTAGCATATTAAAGTTACTTTAAGATTTTACTATTTCAATTACGAAGGTGGCTTCTTCTACCCTCCATGTTCTGAACTCCACCACGTAGAAGCTGCTTTGGTATTCGACATAATCTCCAACCTTTAAATCAAGGAAGCCCGGAAACGTGCTTATAACCTTTTTATCATCCCTTCTCATTATATCCGTTTTCATGCTAAAGTTACTTTAAATCCAGATAAGTATAAATAAGCGGAAGTAAAAAGGCTAGGAGCAATATAAAGAGTATCCATATTATAAGCTCCCAAATCCATTTGTGTTTCAATACAGCCTTATTTTTTTAGTCTGCTTAATAGTTTTTATCATTAGCAGTTCCTCTTTAACCTCTTCGATGGCTTCATGGAGCCTGCCTATACCATTTAACGTAACTTCCACTAAAACGGCTTCGCGGTCTCCGGCAGAAACACATCTGCCGCAGTAAAAAGCGTAAATACTCGTAGCTACCGGACTTTGAGTGCATATATAAAACCTATCGTACACCTCCAGAATACGATGCTTTATCCTGAACTCATTTACCGGCAGCTTTATATCTACGAAACCTTTATGGACTGAGGACCAGCTTTGTACGAATTTATACTTCCTACACTCTATTAAGTAATCCAGCTCTAACTTTTCTCTTAAATCTGGGTTAAGCTTACCGAGTGGTAGCCATACATGAACTGGTATGTTCTTTATTTCGTCTAAATCCGCTGCCTCCATAGTATAGGTTGTATTAGTGAGTAAAGTAAAGATATTAAAATTTTGGTTTAAGTCCAAACAAAATTTTAATTATTTTTCTTGTTTAGCCAATCTACTATAAGCCTTCACAAGACCTATTTTTGATAGTATATCTGCCTCCTTATTTTCTTCTCTAGGAACCCAGCCTAAATAGTGAATAAACCTTCGCTCCAATAACACTCTGACCTTATCTAAGTAAGGTCGTAGATGAGCTGCATTGCATACCCATTCCCTGTTCGCCTGCTTAATTATTAATTGGCTATCTCCGAATACGTATATCCGGCATCTTTCGTCCTCATCGTGAAGTTTCTTGGCCAGTTCAAGAGCTGCTATCAATGCTCTGTATTCAGCTATATTACTTGTTCCTTCCTCTAAACCTTCTGAAATATCGTATCTGGGCTGGCGCACCTTATTAACCCAGAGAGCAACGCCGATACCCATAGAAGGGGTATCGGCTAAATTCGAACAAGCACCATCGAAAAATATATCTACTCGCATATTAAAGTTACTTTAATCGGTGAAAATTTCGTCTTCCTCATCCAGTACGAAGATATTTATTGCTTCTTCGCCATCACCGTGGTTTTCTGAAAGGTCTTCCGGAAAGAAATCATCCTCGTCGATATTGTCGTAGTTGAATATCATTATTGTACCTCCTCTTTTTTAGTTAGTAGAATTTCTTTTTCAGTATCTTCGTTTATATGAACCCGTTGGTCCCATTTCTGAACCTGCAAGTAGCGAGCGTACGCGTTCTGTACGTTATTGTAGTTTGCCGAAGGAATAACCTCCTTAATTTTATCTACTAAGCTGTTCATAGTAAATACCTCAGAAGTTTCAAAGTATCTATCCATGAACTCTCTGGTCTTCTCCGCTACTGTTGGACCAGTATATTCTTTAGGTGCGCCGCCTTTCTTCTTGGCAGTATTGGCAAGCTTGGACTTTAATTTATTAAGCTCGCTCTTGTGCTTATTATATGGACGCTTGGTAACAGGCATTGGGTTTTCTGGACCCGCAGGAGTGAACGCGAATTTACCGTTTGCTTCGGATACCCCTTTAAGATTGCTGCACATTTGAAAATCAGAACTGTCGGACGACATTACTGTTTCCACATCGCTATGCGCCTTGGCATAAATAGCGATAACCTCTTTCATCTTGTTGATTTTTGCAAGAAGCTCATCCTGCATCTGGCTTATAGCCTTGTCTAAATTTTGTAGTTGGTCCATCGTCTTAGTGAGTTATTAATTAATACGTAAATATACTAAATTTTGTTTTAATTACAAAATTTATTTAAAATTTATTTTTTAAGCAAAAAAAAAAGTAGCTACGGTTATCCGAGCTACTTTATTACCATCCAAATAAAATATCCTATAATCGTTGCTAGTATGAAGCCGACCACTACATAAAACATTATCGGCACTTTCTTCCACTCATCATTCATTAGATAGAGCGTAACCTCAGACTAACCTTAACCGCAGAAAGTGAAGCTGGGGTTATATTCCGCTTCTTATTAGCGTTAGGTGTGTAGTTTTTCGTCTTGGTAGTCATTACCAGATATTTTTCTCTGCCGCCGAACTGAACGTAATCTACTAGGTCATTCTCCATAGCATAATAAATGCTTTGCTCCTTCAAGCCTTTTCCATATTGCTGGCAATATTCACGAACAGATAATACTTCCTTCCCATTCCCTAATACGCTTCTTCTATTAAGTTCCATCGCTTTTATACTTGTTTTTCTTTGTACGTAATTTACAGAAACAAAGGTACGCAAAATTTTAATTAATTACAAATTAGTTACTAAAAAGAACAGCTATTGCATAGTGTATGACTTCGATGAGGATTATGGTTCCTGTAGCAATATAAGCCTTATCCCTCTGACGTTTATACTTTTGGTTTTCAACCTCCAAACTGGCTATTGTAGTTCTCAGAGTGGCTACAAGCTTATCATTGCTAACGGTTATTTTATTAACATCCACTCTGTTAGATTGAAGCAACGATACGGTTTCTTTCTTGCTAATCAACAATATTTGCTGTTCTTCTAATCTCTTCTGCTGGTTCCTGACTAATTCCTTATATCTCTCATTATCAACTCTTACTACATTCAGAACATCGAGTTGATGCCTAGTTATTGCTATCAGCGTGTCGCCATTGTGTACTATCAACTTCGGATAACCAGTCTGCGAAAAACTTAACCTTGGCATCCATAGGCAAAGTAATAATACTATCAGTTTTCCGGTCGTATTTTTTGTCAATACGTGCATATTCTTTCTCCCTCTCCTTTAATTGCCTTTCCAGAATGTACTCATGCTCGGAAATTTTAGCTAATTGTACATCACGTTGCTTTATCTTTTCAGACAGTTCGCTTCGTTCTTTTTGTCTTTCCTGTTCTACTTTGGTTTCTAGGGCTTTATGCGCCTCGTCCTGAAAGCGTTTACCAAGGTAGAAAGCGAATATCGCACTAGCGATAACGAACGCTACGGCTATGGCAGCAACGAGCTTTAAATCATACGACCGTTTTTCTGCCATCTTTCCGATTGATTAAAGTTACTTTAATATTGACAAAATTACGAACATCCTCATACGGTACGTCGATAAAGTCTTCGCTTCGGAAACCTGTAATAAAAGCACTCTCGCTGACAACTTCTAAACCTCTCTTAATAAAAAGCTTGGCCAGCCAGTTCTCAACAAACACAACATAGGTTCCTTCTGGCATACCATTACTACGAAGTAGAGCAAGGGGTTGTTTCTCAGCTCGTTTTGCATCGCGTACTGCCTGCTTCCAGATTGTATGGACCTGAGACCTCAAAGGGACCCACTCAGGAATATGTATTGTCTTTAGATGTTTGGTCTCCACCGCAAAAACAAAATCGAATTTATCGTCGGTGCATACCAAGTCGCCGCAGACACTTGCATTTCCCTTCTTCCAACGTAAGCCGCCAGAAGAAGGTACTCTTGCAAATTTAACTCCGGTCCATCGTAGAAGTACCCGACCGCAAACCCTCTCGTTGCTGTCCCCCTTCTTCTTGGAGTTTATCTTCTTCTTCCGGACTTTTGCCCCGAATAAATCTGTTAGTATCGTCTTCTTCTCCATAACCAAGAGCAAATTTAGCTGCGCCTCTCACTATACTTACGTATTCTTTAACGCCAGTAAGCCCAGCATCTTTGAACCATTGTCGAAGCATCCTTTCGTGGTCATACGGTACGCCGTCCTTAGTGGTGCAGGGAGGCAATTCCGATGCTAATATTTTGAAATACTTGTAAACAGGTATCGGCTTATCATTGTACTCCACCATGCACTTTCGGCGTTCTTTTCTGGCAAGCTTATCAATATCCTGTTTGCCAAATACTTCTTCCAGATGGGCGTGGTATTCGGCATCGGTCATGGATTGTGGTGTCTTCTCCATTATTAAAGTTACTTTAAGAAATTGAACTTACCATACTGTCCGCATCAACATCTACGTAAATGCTCTTACTTCCCAAACTATCTATCAGCTGACTATGCGTAACTACGAATACCAGCTTTCCGGTATCTGACTTTACTCGGATTAAATCGAAGATGCTCTCGATATTGTTCGGGTCCAGACCTTCAAATATCTCATCCAATATCAGGAAGTTTATATTGGAAATAGTATTCACCAAGTCGTGCATAGCGAACGCCACAACACAATCAAGCTTCTGTTTCTGACCACCGGAGAGGTCTGAATAATCCACTTCGAAATCGTTTATGTAGCACTTCGTAATGAATGGTTTGCTTGGCTTAGATAAGTCTATCGAGAACCTGCATCTGAGGCCCATACGCTGCGCGTAGCGGTCGATATGCTCATTAAGTTGTCCTAGCATGGCTGAGAATACATGAGCCTTTAAACCGCCTGAACTGAACGCTTTTGTAATCCACCAATTAACTCTTTCATGTTCTACAAGGTAATCAGTTCCGGTTAGCTTATTCTCCTTTATCTCGGCTTCCAGAAAAGCTATTTTACTTTCCGTAGCCTTAGTATCAATTCTCGGAGGCTCAGCCGCTTTCTCAACTTCCAGCTCCTTATAAGCGGTTTCGATTTGTTTGTCGAAGCTGTCTATCAAAGTTTCTTTAGAAGCTATATTATTTTTGATATTCTCAAGCTCCTTGGCTAAACTTTTCTTCTCGCTATATTTTCTTCCTGCATCCTGAGCGATAGTTCGAAGTTCAGATAGTTCTGCTTCTATCTGCTCTACCTTTTCGTTCTCAACCAAATAGCCTTTTTTGCGTGCGCTTATACTGTTGTTTAATTCGCCTATGGTTCTGGACTGCTCTTCCATAAGGGCTTTGATAGATTTTCTAACCCCTTCTACTTCCAATTTCTTCAAAGGCTGTTTGCAGGAAGGGCAGTTGTCAGCTACGCACGACAACTCCTGCTCGTACTTGTACCATTTTCTATTAGCACTATCGAGAGACTGACTATCCTCGTCTATTGCAGCCATTATAGCACGAGCTTGCTTCTTTGCCTTATTCAGCAGGTTCTCGCCTGCATCGACAGCCATCATAGCATCTTCGTACTTCGCTCGCAGTTTATCAAGTTCGTCGGCTCCGTGTGTGCCTTTAGCTTTGGTTTTTAACGCCTTCAAGTCTTTCTTAAACTTATCCAGAGAGGTTTCAAGTCCGTGAATTTTATCTTCAACCACAGCGATGCGTACTGCCTTCTGCGTATTGAAGCTGGCAATGATATTGCGCTGTTCGGAAAGATTCTCGCGGAGGTTCTTGTAAAGTGCTTCCTTACCTTTCAGTTCCTCGTCGAGTTGAGATATTTTCTGGTCCAGCTCCAGCTTTTTATACTGCGCCTTCTTCTTAGTCAGCTCAATAAAATCCAGCGTGAATAAGGTGTCAAAAAGCTTGCGCTTCTCGTCATTGTCAGAAGAAACTAATCTGGCCATGCGCTGACCGAAAAGAATGGAGTTAAGGAACGTGCGAGGTTCGATACCCAGTAGGCGATTAATGTACTCCTGCTGGTCTGCCTTGTGCTGAACCTCGCTAACCAAATCTGATTGGTCGAAGTTAGCATCCTCAGTCCTGCGGAATATCATTAGCGTATTTCCGGCTTTGATGCCTTTAGTTGTGCCTTTGAAATTCAAATGGCGAGCTACCATGTAGTAAACTCCATTAACGATGAACGTAACGGTTACTCTGGTTCCTCTCCATTCTGGAAGTCGGTACTTCTCCCAAGTCTGAACCTTCTCGTCGGTGGTTCCATTGAGGTTGATTTTATATAAGGCCCACGTAAGAGCCGAGAAGATTGTGGTCTTTCCGGCTCCGTTGGAACCCTTAATAAGCACAAGCCCCTTCCCTGTGAGGGGAAAGGGCGTTGCTTTCTGATAGCTTCGGAAACCTTCCACCACCAGTTGTAGGAACTCTATGTTTTTGGACATATTAAAGTTACTTTAACTATTCTGCTTCTTCCAGCTCTTCTTCAAAGAAGAATACTGCAAGGTCAGAAGCTTCGATTTTCTTGTCTAACCATTTGATAAGGTTAGTCAGCAATTGGAACGCTTCTGGTTTCTGAGTAAGCTCTTGCTCGTTCAGGGCTTCTTCCAGTTTACGCATACGGGCGATTGCGCTCTCAGCAGTTTCTACCGGCTTCTCAGCTTTAGGTGCAGAAGATTTATCTACGATTTTGCTGGTCTTAGCAGCAGAAGCGTTGGCTTTCTTTTTGCTTTTGCCTACTGCGCCGCCGTTGGCTTTATCTAAGTGCTTCTGAGTAATCTTTTTACCGTTACGGCTTGCAGAAGCTTTCTCAACTACTTCTTCTGTTTTCTCAGCACCTTCTTCTTTCAGCATATCCAGAACAGTAGTTGCAGCGATTTTGCCTGTGCTGATTTGCTTTTTCAGCTTATCAGAAGCCTTATCGTGTAGCATTAAGCAGTCAGCGATATGTGTTTGAGATTTACCTGCGTGGCGAGCAATCTGAGCATCAGTATCGCCAAATTCACGAGCGCGAGCGAATACTGTACCTTGCTCCAGTAAAGTAAGTTCTTTACCATCGTTGAAAGCTAAGTCGTCATAAACGGCTTGTTTCTCATCGTAGTCAGCTGGTTGGATTTCAGCTTTGAAAGGCATATCAGCAAATGCTTTGCCTAAAGACTTCATGGCGCGGAAACGACGGTGGCCAGAAACAACCATGTAAACAGGCGAACCACCTTTTGTCTTGCCAGTTTCACGAACACGCAGAGGAACTTTCAGGCCGTTCTGTTCGATGGATGTAGCTAAATCGTCAATACCTACGAACAGCTCACGCGGGTTTTCAGGATTTTCGATTAACTGGTCTAAGCTTAACAGCTTAGTTTCGAGCATTTCCGGCGCATCATCAGATTCTTCTTCGCCTTCTTCTTCGACCTCTTCTTCAAATTCTTCTTCGCCTTCTTCGGCTTCCATAGTGGAAGTTTTGCTATCCAGCTCGCTATCTACGCTAAGAGAGTTTTTGCTTTTGCCGTTTAAGCTGTTGCCTAAAGACATTTTTGATGCGGTAGTGGTGTTCTTGTTTGCCATAACGGTTTTAAAAATTAAAATTTTGTTTTTCTATGTTTTGGTTTAATTATAAAATAAAGGTAGTAACTTTTTTTCTATTAAACTACTACTTTTTTAAAAAGTTTTTATTTATTTCAAAAATGCTATTCCGGTTTTGAGCAATTCCGTATCGTTTCCTTCTGTTTCTTTCCAATAATTCTCCAGTAATTGAGACGGAGTGAGTGCAGAACTAAAATCCTTGATATTTGCGTCCCCGATTTCTATAAACGCCTCAGCAGCAGTACGTTCCTTTAATACATAATCGTTTGCGTATTCTTCTGGAACTTCGCCGGATATTACTCTGAACTCTGGGTAGCGTCCTTTACGCGTTACAAACGTAAGAGTTTCTTCGGGCTGTTCCAAATCCAATACCCAGAAACCTTTTTCGTCTCCTTCATCACCTAAATCTCGATGCAGCGGAGAACCCATCAGGTAGAATTTCTCGGTTATGGATTGACCTTGGTGGATATGACCACAAAGAACCAAATCGAAGAAATCATATAGTGGGTCGTGTACGTTCGTATCTACCGGAATGTTCGGGTTAGATAAGCCGCTCGGTGTCTGGTGAATAAGGAGAATATGCTTTCCTTTTTTAACGGATGCTACTTTTGCCTTATCCTTTAAAGCTTTCGCAAAATGCTCAGGATAAGCGTAATAGGGTATTCCGTGAACAGCTACAGGAATACCATACGAATCGCTTTGCAGGCATATAGAGCTATCATCTATCAAATTAAAAGTACGTGGAAACGCTATTTTTAATTGCTGTAAAAATGATACTCCCGGACTTCCATACAAACTTCTGGTTGCTTGGTCATGGTTTCCTGTAATAGCTAACCAGCTTATATCTGGATATTGCTTTATCCAGTAATCCATACGTTCCATAAGTGCATTTGCAACTACTGTAGGTACGGCCTGCTGACTATCAACTATATCACCACCAAAGAGAATAAGCTCTATCTTATTTTTTACCGCAAACTTATAAACATCGTCGATAACTTCCAGACAATTTTTTAGTCTGGAACCGTCGTTATCGAAGTGCCTGTAGTTATGGGCGTGCAAATCTGTGAAGGCTACTGCTAATAAACTCATATTAAAGTTACTTTAATTGTCCTCTACGTGGTCGTGTACAAAATTATCACCTCTTGGCAATGGTATGAAGCAATCTCGCTCGGCCATCTTATCCACGATAAGGTTAATCGCTTCGGCGAACTCCTTGGTATTCATCTGACTAAAGCGTTTTCCTCCCAGACTGATTACCTGTACTCCGAACATTTCTTTGATTATTGGTTCCTGTTCCAGTAGCGATGTGCGGAGCCATGAGTAAACAAAGTCATGCCCCGGCTCTTCGCCTTGGGTTTCTTTGAACCATGCTCTTACTGTGGGAACTACTACGCCGTGGATATAGCGGTTTTGGGCATCTGAACGCTTTGAGCGGTACTTCTGGAAAGTAACGATTAACTTCTCACCTCTTATATCTTTGGTGAGCCTAGCGTACAGTTTTGGGTGGTCAAGCAAAACACTCTCCCCGTCAGGAGAGAGTGTTCCAGTTGTTTCAAATTTACGGTCTGAGGCCATCCTTAATCAAGGTTGTTAAGGTCGTCCATTAAATTACGTTTGCCGGGGGCTGGTCTTGGAGGGGTTTTACGTCCTGCTGGACCCTCTTTAGGTGCTGATACAGCATTTCTCTTTGGAGCCTGCTCCTCTTCGGCTTCCTCAAGTTCTCCCTCTTCTTCTTCCTCCTCGTATTCCTCTTCTTCTTCAACAGCCACAGGCGCAGGAGCAGGGCGGCGCACGTTAGTTTTAGGTAAAGCATCTTTTTCGGTTTGTCTTTTGGCCGCAGGAGCAGCAGCTTTCTTGGACGGTTTCTTATCTTCCTCTTCCGATTTATCTTTAATCGGGTCCACAGGCATTTCTTCGCCATACAGGTAGTTGCGAACTACACCTTCCAGAAATTCGTCTGGGCGAAGTGCATCTGACACCATCTGGGAAATATCCGGAATATTCTCTGTTTCGTAATATTTCGCGTCGAATACCCAGTTCTCGCCAAGCTCTGCATCATATTCGGTATTGAGCTTCTGGCCGGTTTTAGAAAGGATAAGGTTACTACCTTTCTCGCGGTCTGTGATACCGTTAGGAGTACCGTTCTGGGCCTTACGGCTCGTTACAGCTTTGTTAATGCGTTTCATCAGCGCAGGGCCGCAAGTAAGGATTTTAGCCTTACCGTCCACTACTTTGAAGTCGGCAACATCTTCGCCCTCCATAACGGCGTCTAACTGCAATCCCGGTATCCAGAACTCTGATTTTTTATTGATAACGTCTTTATCAGAAGCTAATGCTTTTACGTCTGGGTCCTTGCTATTCAGGGCGTGGTCTACTTCTGCCTGAATAGGACACGGCATACCGTAGGTTTCAGGGGAAATGTAACGTTTCTTGTTAATCCACCAAACCACTACTTCCATGAAGTATAATCCGTCTAATGCCGGAAGTGGAGGTAAGATACGGAAGTCTGTAGCTTCCGTTAATTTGTTCTGTTGTAAATACAACTTCGAGCCGGAGCGGTCAGCGAGTTCCTTATTAAAGTTTCTCAAACCTGATAGATTTAATCCCATAATGGCTACTTTGTTTTTAAAAAGTGGTTAAACATTTATTTAATTATTATACTCCAAAGGTATGCAAAAGTTTTAAATAAAACAAAATTTAAAGTAAAAAACTATTCGGATAGCTCGTACGGTTTCATAGAAGACCATCGGCTGTCGGACTTTTCAATATCCACCTTCATACCAAGGTACTTTAGGCTTCTTTCGAAGTATTTTTCTGTAGGCAGGTTCTCGCAAGTCAGCTTGGCCATTCTGAAAGTCTGGTCCATAATATCCTTCGGTACATAAGGAATTATACTATCGTGAATAGTATTAACCAAATCTACGTCAGGGTGCAGCCTGTCTCTCAGCAATGCGAACGCGAATAAGGTAAACTCTCCTGCCGTTCCCTGTACAGGGCTGTTTACCGCTACGCGCTCATCGTTGGAAGATAAGAAATTATCGCTACTGTTAATATCCGGTACGTGTCGCTTTCTTCCAAACAAGGTTCTCACAAATCCATACTTCTGACCCTTAGCTATGTAGAGTGCATGGTATTCAAGTAACTTTGGATATAAACCGAAAAAGTCCTTGCGTGTTTGCTCTGCTTCCTTTTTAGTTAGAATTACTTTGTAGTTCTGCTTGGCATACTGCATATAACCTTCCGGAGACTGGCCGTAAATCAAGCCGAAGTTGGCTGGCTTGGCGTTCGTACGGCCTTTCTTCTTTTCATCGTCTGGGAGGGCCATAAACGCCTCAAACGATAGCTTCATAAGCTTTGCGCCTGTTACTGCGTGTAAGTCTTTATCTTCTTGGTAAGCTTTAATCATTGTGAACTCCTCAGCGAAGTCGGCAACGATACGAAGTTCAGCTTGCGAGTAATCCAGCTGGGCTATCTCTTTTCCTTTAGGCGTTATGAAAACTTCCTTAACCATTTCGGTAACTCGAATAGCTAACTCATTACTTAGTTTCGCTCTGCTCGGTAGGTTCTGTAGGTTCGGGTTCGTACTGGCACTTCTGCCGGACTTCGTACCATGCAGCTTGAAACTGGTATGTATTCTGTCGTTCGCATCCAGACGCTCATAGATGCCGACCAGATAAGTGTTAATGGTCTTATCTATCGAACGGTAAACCTGTAGGTCCTCAATAAATCCGGTTCTGTCAGGCAGCTCCCCCAGAATTTCCTTTCCGGTACTGGCTACTTCTTTCTTCTTCTTCCGGCTGTAAACTTTCTTATAACCAAAGCCTTCCGGCGTGAATAGCAATTCTGATAGCTGGGTGGAACTGGCGAAGTTGATAGGTGCGCCGTAAGTTATAACGCCGAGTTTAATTTCTCTTATACGTCGTTTGTATTCTTCTACCCATTTACCTTTGGAAGTTTCCAGCTTCTTCGTGTAGGCTTCTATCTGCTGGCCGTTCTTTAAAATTGTCTGGTGTTGCTCGAAGCGTTTTACCTGTTTGTAGTTGCGTAGCTTTTCTTCCTGCTTGGTTAAAATCTCCTTGGCCTTCTGGATGTTGTCGATAAGTTTCTCGCGGTCCACGAGCATACCTCTATGCTCCGCATCGAACAAGGCCCGATTAACATACATCGTGAAGTTGCGGTACAGGTTGTATTCCCGCTCGTCCTTCATAAGTTGTATTTCGAAGTAATCCCGCAGCCGGAGCGTAAGGTCAGCATCGGTGCCGCCGTACGGTGCAAGTATATCCATCGGAACCAGATGCCAAGCATATCGTTTTACTTCATCCTCGTAACCTTCATATTCAGGGTACAGATAATCTACAATATCCTTTAAGCCGTGTCTTCTGGTTTCATCTAAGATATGGTGCATAAGCATCGTATCATCCACTCTGCCACGAATACGAGTACAGCCGTAGCGAGCCGATACGTGCATTTCAAACTTGGAATTGTGCATCACCTTATGGATGTCTGGGTTCTCCAGAATCCACTTGAAGAACATAGCCCAGATATATTGTCTATCTTCATCATCGAACGGGCTTTCAAAATGCTCCATCGCTATTGTGTAGGCGGAGCCGTGTTGAAAAGATATGGAGATTAAAGTTACTTTAAACTCTGGGTCGTAGGTCTCCAGATTGGTGAGCTTTGTGGTCTCGTAGTCAAAAGAACAGATGCCTGCGGCCAGTACATATTTGATAAGCTGTTTAAAGTCAGCCAAAGTCGTAATCTGTACAATTCGAGTATTGGACTTCTTTATTTCTACTCCTCTTGATAGGTTATACGCTTTCTGTATATCCTCTCCGAAGTGTTGTAAAGCTTTATCGTTATAATCTACGTAGCCGCAGGCGAAGGTCGGTATGCAAGGAATGGTGAGAGTTTCATCCTCATACTCGAACGTCTGTTCAATTACTTTTCCCCGCTCCTTGGTTATGCCTTTGATGCCAAGGACTTGCTGCATCGGCAGGTCTCCAAGTAACAGGATTGCTTTTGGTTTTACTTTCTTTATCTCGGCCAGAAGATACGGCTTGCAAGCAACCATTTCTTTTGAAGTTACTTTAACTCCATCCCCCGGCTTGCATTTAACTGCGTATGCTTTGTAGACTTCGCTAGGTTCTGCGTTCAGTATTTCCTTATCGAATAATACTCGAAAAGCTAGTTCTTCTTTGGCAGATGCCATTATAGAACCTCCTTTATCGTCGGCGTACGAAGGGAAGTCGCCTATCACCATAAGATTACCTGTACGCTTGGTGCTGGTGAGGCACACGCTTTCGCAGTCAGAATACAGTTTACAATTAGTGCAGGCTTCGTTTCTCATTTTCTAGTACATACTATTCCGTTCTTGATAAATATTCTTTCATTGGCTTTGACAAAACGCTTAATCCATTCGATTACAGCTACTTCATCTGGGGTTTTGCCATCTTTATGTACTCTTGCAACCAAGTCGGCTACAGGTCTTGGCTTCATGGCGAGCCATAGCTTTATGGCTTCTTCGTTAATGCAATCCAGTTCGGACAGGTCCAAGAACTGTTTTACTTTATCCATTTCCTTTGCTTTCTGACGAACAGCATTACCAGTAACAATGCCGCATATCTCGTTGTCCGAACATATCTGGCATTGCTTACTGGTAATATCCCATAAGGAACCGAAGCAATCTACTGGCGTAGTTTGAAAGTCATTCATATCCAATGGTTTGGTTAAGTCTAAATTAGAGTAGGTTGAGCTTTGTCTGGGCAACCGCAACTGGTCTTCCGCGTTTTTGCGCATAGTTATAAATTATTTCAAATCCTTCTTCCATGTAAAAGTTAAGTCTCTTCCGGCTGTGCTTCTCCAGATACTTGCCGTTATCCCAGAAGTCGTGTACTTCTACACTCTGCGAAACTCCGTCGTTACGTTCGATACGGCCTGTCCATTGTTTCAATGGTATGAGGGCCTTACCACCTTGCGCATATATCAGGGCGTTAATATCGTGAACGTTAATGCCTTGCTTCAAAATGGTCGAAGATATGAGGACCATAATCTTTCCGGCTTTGTAGTCTTCCAGCTTTTGCTTTCTGTTCGGGTCGGTTCCATGCACCCAATCTACCTTGTCTATTCCTGCTTCCTTCAATCTGGTGTACATCAGTTCGCCGTGAGCAATCTCGATAAAGTTAATCATAATCTTCTTGTCAGAGCGAGCCTTGACAATATCAATTATGAGCTTTATCCGCTCTTCGCTTGCGAGGATACCTTGGTACAGTTCTTCGTCGTACTCGTCGCCGTACCCACCTTCGAACAGGGTTTTGTTGTGGTGTAAAGTAACTTTAACTTTTAAGCTGTGGCCCATGTCCTGCAACTGTTTCTTGGTTACTGTAGATATTACAGGACCAGATAAGCCAAGGATAACCATGTTGTTAATGACGTTGGAGTTGTCAAGCGGGGAGCCTGAAACCATAACTCTCATACCAGCATCGCAGTTCTGGATAACTTCGGAATGGGCGGTAGAGCTTGCGCCGTGGCACTCATCAACTACAATCGTATTGAACATAGTCTTAACCTTAACGGCGATGTCCACGCTCTTCTTCATCCGTGAGTAAAGCGTTCTCACCATCGCTATGGTAACTTCGTCTCCCCATTCGAACTTCTTGGAGTTGATTACACCCAAGCGAGGGAAGTCCACGCTCAGGAACTCTACCAACTGGTCAAAGATTTCTTGGCTGTCGATAAGGACCAGAGCTTTTGTCTTATCCAGATTTTTAAGAAGGCAGCAGATAACCGAGTTCTTTCCGGCGTTAGTGGCTGCGTTAGCGATACCACGAGGCCAGTATAGCAGATTACCGTCTCCGTATTCGATGTGGTTATCGAAGACGTTTACAATATCCTGTTGGTAGTCTCTTGCTTCCCAATCCTTGTAGTGTTCCCATACCCGATGCTTCTCTGAAACTAAGAACGGCAGGTTAGTACGATTATCCTCTATTTCAATCTTGGCACCAAGCTCTTCGGCATAACTTATAACGTTAGGAAGAAAGCCTGTAGCGAATACGCCTTTCTTATTCATAAAACGTTGCATACCATCCCATTGGCCTTTCTTGTACGCTTTTACGTATCTGGCCCCCGGAGACTGTACGCTAAGGTAGTCGTCAATCTCTTTGAACAAATCCACCGGAAGCAGATTGTCTTTGCCGCCTACTATAATCCTACTCGACGTATTCTCTACTAAAATTTTCATATTAAAGTAACTTTAATTTAAAAGCTTTTTATCTTCTTCGTCCAAAGCTTTTAAAGCTAATCTTGCTGCCGCAGGCCCTAATTTTTGAACAACCATGTCCTTTATAGATAAACTTCCCATGCTATCTACTTCTTCAATAATAGTAGTTAGCATTGAAGGAGAAGCCAGCGTTATACGAGTTACCAAGGTATCAGATTTGTTTTCTATATGTTTTTTCTGAACATCCGAAATTTTCTTCGCCTCGTCGTACTTTCTGTATTCTTCCATATAGTCTTCCGGAAGATGGAATAATTCTTCCACAGTCATGTACACGCGGAACCTGTTTTTCTTCTCGCCGTTATCGTAATCCCAACTGCTATCGACAAATGATTTGCCTTTAATGGCAACCTCGGCAGCTTTCGCTCTAAGAGCTTTTCTTATTTCTTCCATGCTCTTCAACTCGAAGTTATCGCTCATTACGGCCAGTAGGATGTAATGGCTCATGTCTGGAGCTTTGGGCATAGTAGCCTCAATCTCTTTTATTAGTTTATTCTTGTTCTCCTTAACCTTGTTAATCAGGAACTCGCGTTGTTTAGCGTTCATCGTACTGGTTTTTTCTTTGCCCTTAGCATTTTAAAATACTCTGTCTGCTCATCAGATATTCCGGCAGGTAGGTTATATATTTCCTCCTCCTCTCTGGCAGCTTTTACAGTTTTCTTTACTGGCGCGTGGGATTTAGAAATGTGTTTCTTATACCTTAAAACTGCGTTGTCGCCGTGGAACTGAGAAAGCTCTGGAACAGCTGTCAGGAAACTTAACTCCTCGAACTGAGCTGTAATCCACGTATCGTAATCTGCTCCGGCTTCGTCTGCTTCCTGCCTGCCATAAATCATGTGGACGAAGGTTTCAGGTTTCAGAATATCCATCTGGGTAGTAGTATATTCCTGCATCTTAGCCATCCAGATTTGCCAGAACTCTAAGGTTGCGTCTTGGTTATCGTCGTCCTCAATAATTTTCTCGGCTTCGTAATATTCATGTATCTTGGCTGCATGGTATTTGTATTTGCTTAGTGCAAAATTCCGTTTCATTAAGCCCATGCCTATTTTCAGGAAGCGTTTGTAACCTTCTTCCACAGGTTTGAACTTAAACGCCTCTACAAAATCTGCGGCTAACTGTAAAACTTCTTTTAGCATATTCCACTCAGTTGTACCTTTGGTTATTCTCTTTACATATCTGTGGCCTTCTTGCTGTCTCAACGCTGCCAGCAATCCATTGAACTGTTCTGGGCTGTAGCTTTCAACTTTGGCAGAAGCTTCGATAGTACGCTTGGCCTTCCTGACCGTCTCTGCATTTCCTTTTACCAAATATCTGTTCTTGATTTGGTAAGGAACAGAAGTTTCAAAAATCTTGTCGGCCAGTTTCTCATAGTCCGAAACCTTTCCGTTCAAAGTCTTTTCCAGAACTTTAATTAAATCGCTTCTTAAAATATGCAGACTTGGGTTACGCATCAGGTTAGTTCTTTAGCTTCTCTGTGTCTTGTGAGGTTTCTGGCTTTGCCTACTTCCTGTTCGGTCAGCGGCTTGTAGCACATTTCGCTCGGCCTTGGTTGTATCGCCTTATCTCCGGCGATGGTGAAAGTCATGTGGCAACCTATTCGGCAGTACATAATCTCTTTGCCATCTTTTTCTCTAACGCCTAAGGCGGCACAACCTCCGCATTTGCCTTTCTTGCTGTAAACCATATTTATTCAGTTAAAATTTTCATTGCTAGTTTTTCTGTTAGTGGCGGTGTTTTCTTTATCAGCTCAACTACTTTCTTCCGGCCAATATCATTAACATCTTTCTTTTTGCTTTCGATACTGTATCCGGCTGCTTCAAAATCGACTACATATACTTCTCGCTTATCCATGAACTCCCTTGCCAGCGATACAGCTTTCTTGTAGAAGCCGATGTCAGGCAGGAATACAAATCTCTGCGCTGAACTGCTATGGTAGGCAAACTTCTGTTCCTTGCTCATACTCCAGCCCTGCGTACTGGTTCCGCCTCTTCCCATAGTCAAACCATCTGCCCATCCTTCGGCTATGAAAACTGTACTCCTGAACTCCAGAGCATCCTCGTTAAACACCAGTTCAGATTTGCCAATCCCATAACGTTCCTGCGACGGGTTCTTGTATCGGAGATAGTTTCCTAAGTAATCGCGGCCTATGAAGTATCTTAGAACTCCTTTCCGCTTGAAAGGAATTATTATATAGCCGTAGTAGTTATCATCTTTGTTCTTGTCCTTCTCTCGGCAATAACCAAACCCAGCGGCATCCAGATAATCTAAATCGAACCCACGGTTACGCAGATATTTTCTGGCTCGCTCGCCTAACATTGTGCTGCCTTCTAGTATCGGCGTATATCCGGTAGGTAAATCAATATCGGAAGTTTTGGTAGCTACTGCTACATTCTCAAAAACGGATAAGTCAATGGCAGAAGCTTCTTCGCTTTCGAGAAGATGCTTAGCTTCCTTATAACTCAGGCTTTCATAGTCTACCACGAAGTACGGAATGTAATCCGCGTAGCAGCAACGAAAACAAGAGTAACGCATCCAACCAAAATTTACACTACCGGATAATGCCGTATTGCCTGTTGTGCTGATACAGAATGGGCACTCCAGACGGTAAAAACCGTTTGCACTCGGTCTCCCAAGCACGAAACGGTTTTTGAAATAGGTATAACATTTTTTAGGCGTTACCGGCATAAAGTTAAAGTTACTTTAATCCTAAGGTCTTCTTTACCCAAAGAAGTACCAGAAAAATAAAACTGCCTAATAAGAAAAGGAAGAGAGTAGAGCCTAGTTGTTTTTTGGTCATGTTAAAGTTACTTTAATCCTTAACCCAATATCCGCAACCATCGTGAATAATAACGGCAGGTCTTTCTGCTTCCTCCCACCAGTTCTCTAACAATAAATCTAACTGGTCTTTTTGTGCTGTGTGCGTAATCATCTTAAAGTTACTTTAATTTTTCTAGTTCTACCGGAATTTCAATTTTAGCCAGACTTCTCTGGAGTAGCTTGCTGAACTGGTTAGTGAAGCGAGCGTAATCAGCGAGGAAAGCCTGTAACGTCATAGTGCTTTCTTCGTAGCGGTTCTTGTTATGCAGCTTTATCATCACAACCTTCTTCACTACTGCCTCGATATTTGAGAAGTAGCCTTCATGTACTTCTTTGGTCTTGCCAATATCTTTTCCGGTAGTAACTAAGGAAGGTCGGATAAGTGTAAAGCTGTTTGGGCCTTCCATTTCGATTTCGTACGGCTCCAGAGCCAAATCTTTAATTCTCATGTCGCTTTTTGCTTTAGTGAATAACATTTAAAACAAAGGTAAGTATAATTTTTAATTAAGTCAAGTTTTTTTACGTTTATATTTTTTACAGGTTTTTCAGAGCCTTTTTTTCTTTTGGCGGGTCCACAATAATCAGGTTCTTGCTCTGGATGAACTTTACCTTATACCTAGCTGGGGCTGTACCATCGAAGTATTTTAGCTTCATCGTTTTGGCCGGAATCAGCTTCGTTTGGAGCGTTCCAATGTTCTTTAGTACGATTTTACCACGGCGGGCTAAAGTGCGCTCCATCGCGCCCGTAAGGGCCTTAAACACGGCTTCGGATAGCTCCCTGTCTAGTCCAACCTCATCCATAACCACTTTTACTATTTCGTTCTTTGTTAAGATTCTATTCATCCTGTAAGTTTTTAGATTTTTTCATTTTGCTCACCAAATCAGACATTCGCGTTTCGTAAATGTTCTGTAGCTCTGCCTGTATCTGGATTGTGCAGGTATTCTTTCCGGCGTACGGTACACCCTCTCGCTGGACCACCGGAATTATTCTGGCAGTACCAAATTCCATTTCTTCCGGTGTTCGGCAAATGGCGAAGGCAGCATGGCAGTTGTAAGCCTTGGCAAAGTCCTCACCAAAATCTTTCATGTTGATTACAGCCTTGTCTACGGCCTGACGATTAACGGTCGATACGGTCATAGCCCAAGTTCCCCATTTCACGTTCAGAGCAACAGCAGCGTGGTAGTTGTCCTGTATCTGGAGACGCTTATCCTTGCGTCGGTCAGGTCCGAGGAACAGGTCTAGGTAGTCATACACGATTACGTCAGGAACCCAGTTGAACTCATCGCGGTAATACTCCAGCTCTAAATCCACATCTTCAAGAGTTGCTTTACCAGCAGGGAAGAAACCAAGTTGCAAGTCTCCCCCCATAACCTTGAAGCCGTTTATCATCGAACGCAGTTCTTTCTTGAACTTCTTAACCTCATGCCGTTCGCACTCAAGCATGGACTGGTAGAAACGGAAGCGTATCGCGTCCAGACCGTTTTCGGTATCTGCCCAGAATACTTTCTTTCCGTCGCGCACAAGCTCACGAACGATGTTCAACATAACTCCGGTCTTGAACGATTTAGGTGCGCCCATGAACGCGATTAGTTGTGGACTGTAGAAACCCTTGGCTGCGGTCATTTCGTTGAGGTCTCTCAGGAAAGTCGGCGTACCGTCCGAAGCTTCGAGATTGATTCCGGTAAAGTCGTGCAGCAGAAAACCACCGCGATACTTCTCACGCTCGTTATCCAAATCAGCAAGCTTGACAATCTTGGCCATCTTCGCATGAAGCTCTCGGAAGAACTGCTCGTCTCCGCTTGCTACGTTTTCTGCGTTCTCACGAAACAAAAGTTTGGTATGCTTACGCTGGGCGAACTCGACAATGCTTTCCCGTATCAGTCCAGCATCTTCCATGAACGGTTCGTAAAGTTTATGAGCCGCCTGCTCGATGGCGTTATAAACTTCTTTCGTAATTCTCTCCTTGGCGTTCTTCTTAACCTCGCGGTCGAAGTATTCGATTAAAGTTACTTTAGTCGGTGAACCTCCATACTCCTGCACGTAGTTGTCGAACAAGTCGTAAACGATTTGATAAGTTGGTTCATCCCAAAGTGTTTTGTCCAGTAGGGAGAGATAGCGTTTACCCTCCTTTGCTTGCAGGACGTATTTCAATACCTCCTCTTGAAAGTCTATTCGCATATTAAAGTTACTTTAATTAGTTATCCACAAGTTATCCACATTGTGTGGATAAGTCTCCATACGTTAAAGTTACTTTAAATATAGTCGCTTTAATATATAGAAAAAGTTGAAAGAAAGAAAAAGAAAAAATTTGAAAAAATTTTTTCCTCCCCTGCGCACGTTAGCGAGCGTAGCGAGCGCGTGCGCAGGGGAGCACGTTACACACCCGCCCGTCCTCGCCTGCGCGTGAGCGCACGTACACCCGCACCCGCGTTATAGTATATATTATTATACAATATATTAGTAATAGTTCCATTATTCGCGTGCCCCTGCGTACACACGAGTAACAAGGGTTACAGGTCATACGGCAATACGGTAATAGCTTCTAACGACACCTTTAGCCCATGCAGCTATAAGGCTTGAAATATCTACAACATCCTGATTGGACTTTTTCAAGGGGCTAGGTTTTTTCTTTGGTTGGTAGCGCATAGCTTTACGTTTTTACAAATATACGTAAAATATATTTATAATACAAACATATCCTCATATTTATTTTCGAGCCGACAAGACATAAAAAAGCCTGCCGATTGCTCAGCAGGCTAAGAGGATTTATATTACAATAACGGGTTTTCCGAGTTGTTAGCATTGCTCGGTCTCGGCGTAAAAGTAAGACTATCCATCACTTTCATTCCGCTATCCTCCAGTTCAAAAGACATGGTTTCTATAAATTCTTCTGGTTTCAATCTCGGCTTATGAGGTATCCCGAAGTATTCAGCTTCGTTAATATACCACTTTTTGAAGTTTATTTTTACTCTGAAATTGCCTTCTGGTAAACTTGATACCGCCTGATGGACAAAACTTCTGTACATTCTTTCGCCTTCTTCACGCCCTAAGAACTTTTCGCAGAGGGCTAGAGCGAGCTGAGAAGGGCCACTTCCGAGAAATCCCCAGTTAAATCCGTCCGGACTATGGTTGCAAATCTTCTGGCTTGGGATTGGGTCCAAGTATTCTCCATCTACAAAAACCTGTCTTGTAAGGCCAATCCCTACAATTTCTACCGCTTCGGGTAGCGAGTTTACATCAATTTTTACTTCTACCATATTAAAGTTACTTTAATTTTGAAGGGTAAAGATACGACAATTTTTAATTAAAACAAAATAAAATTTGTTTTAACCCGGCTGTAAACCTCCTCCACCTCCGGGTGCTTGCTCTACTTCTTTTGCTTGCCACCCTGCTGGTTGGACTGTAATGCGTTGTAAGAACAAAGTAACACGAGACGGTTGTCTGTTTTCATGTGGTTGTCCTCCACCTGTATTGTCTATAGGGTGAGTATGTTGTCCGTCTGTATTGGTGTAACCTTTTCTAAGATACCCATTTGCTCGTAATGGAAGGTTCCCATCGACATTATTCAGACCTTCATCTATCGCGTGGCTGTGTGAACCGCTCGGAGCCATACCGTGAGAGTGGGAGGCTAGTTCTAGGATGGTAAGGGTATGTTTTTTCTCGCCTAAAACAGCTCCTATGTTCTTATACTCTATACCTTGGTTAGCTATTAGATTTTCTGGAGCAGCCAATGGGTTGAAGCCAACAGGGATTAAACCTGTCATATCTGCCGTTCCGTTCTGTCCGTTAGACAAAGCAAAACCGTATTCTGCCCATCTTCCTAAACCTGTAGTATCAAATGCTCCTTGGTTATAAGATACCATCATGCGTAATGAGTTTACCGGATTAGCTGCACGTTTAACAACATCGGCTAAGTATTGTGAAGGAAAAGGAGCAAAGCGAATATAATTAACTCTGTCTACCGGAGGAACTGTAGGTGCTGTTCTCCATACTCCTACTCCCGGACCTGACCTTTGAAGGTATATAGGGAAAGGTCCTGCGTATGACGGCACAGTAAGAACATCATCATTCAACGTTGCTATACCTCCGTTTATGGTTACGTTACCTACAGCAAAACTAGCATCTGTTTGTACTGAGGTAATCTCAAGACCTTTAAGGATAACGGCAGGCTCCAGAAGAGCTTGGGCTGTTAATTCTCTGGCTTCTTCCAACGCACCGAGAACAATATTATCTATTCGCTGGTTGATGTAATCTTTGTCAGCTTCATAGTTGGCAAGATGGTTTTCCAGAGCTGTCTGTAAATCCTGTATCGAAGCATTGTTGCTTGTCATGTAGGCTTCGAGCCTTTCGGTCAGGCTTCTGACATCAGAGTTAAGACCGATAATGGAAGCCAGTACCCAAGAGTTTTCTTCCTCTATAAGCACCAGAACGTCGCCGTTGAATAAGGCGAAGTCGGCTTTGCTAGGTGTTGAAATTGGTAAGGCTCCGTCTGGGGCGTTCGGTTCGTCGTGGATTAAAGTAACTTTAGGAATTGTGTCTGGGTCGTTTGGATTTGGGGCTACCATTACGCTCAGGAATATAATTCCTCCCTGCTTATCAAGACCTGTTCTGAGCGGTGCGCGTTGCGGTATCCAGCTAATATCAGTATCTCCTTCCAGCTCAAGACGGTAGTAATTTCCTTTTCCGTCGAGGGTTAGTTCACCTCCTGCTGCGGAAACAGTACCACGGTTAAAAGCTAATTCTCCGTTAAGTTTATTGGTTCCCTCTCTGGTAACTTCTCCACCTTTCAAGATAAAATAAGAAGCGTACGCTGTATTGACAACTGTTCTTCTGTCTATCAAACGGATGGTTTCTCCTTCTTCAATATACACATCGCTATCGGTATCTTCGGAATAAGTGGCTCCGGTTTGATGCACATATAGATTACCTTGTTTTACCCCCGTAACGGTTCGACTACGCAACTTTAACCGTTGAAAGCATAGAATGTCTACGACGTAAGTATCTGCGCTGTACGGGGCTATTACGGTGTCAATACTAAGGTATTCATCTGAGCTACGTGTGAGGACAAAATAGTTACCTTCGGCTACTAAATTCAGGGTATTAGTATTTATCGTAACCGAAGCTGCGTTGGATTTTCCATAGACGGATAAGAGTTGTTTCCGAACGATATTATACTGCTCTACGTTCTGGCGCAGGATTTTTGTATCGTTACCAAGGGTAGGAGTATTAACGCGTGTGTAGATTACTCCGGGTTCGTTGAGTGCGGCCATACCTCCCGGAACGAACAAATACCCGATAACCATTTGTCGTTCTGGGTACGGCAAGGTAGCGGGTAAAGGAGTTACGGCTTTAACGCCTTGAATAACTCGGTAGATAGCCTGAGAGCCGCCTTCTACTTCATCTTCGTATTCATGCTCTACAACGATAGTATCTAATCGGGGATTACCTGCACTATTGGCAGCGATTCCTACGGTTACTGGAGCATCTTCTTTTATGACAACTCCTTGTTGTGTTCGGAGAATACCAAGTTTAACGGTACGGTTTCCGGCTACATCTACTTCGGTTAAGCCTGTAACAGAGTGTTCAAGCTCCAAACTTAGATTGTTACGGAGATTTACAGCATCGAAGCCAGCGTAAAGTCCATAAGGAAGGATGCCTAACAAATGACGGTTGAAGAAATCCGTACTATCGTTTTCCTTGTAATTAAAATATCTTTGTTGTGCCATTATGAGTTTCCTTTAGTTCTTTTTAATCTACGAATTTTTCTTTGCAGCTCCAGTAAATGTTCGTCCAAGTTTCGGTCTTCCAGAAATCTTACATAGGATACAAAATATTCCAGAATAGACATAGCACTAATGGCCAATAACTGATTGCCAAAAATCAATACCCAAGGCTTACTGTATAGTGTTTCATCCCTTATCTGCATTATAAGACCTGTGTTAATAAACAGTAATGCTAATATCTGGATAGCGTAAAAAATAAACAGCTTGTGTCCTCTCAACCAATTAAGAGGTACAGCATCACGATAGAAGATTAACCGGACGAATATATAATAATATCCATATCTTTGCCCTTTAAGTTTCAAAGCTAACAGCCATATCCAGACCAAGAAAATAATTATCGTAGCTGTCTGGGCCAGCAGATATAAGAACTTATCGGTAGATAGGGTAATAGCTTCCATTATATTGCTTCTTCTTTTGCGAATTTATCGTCTTCTTCCTGTATCTTCTGTACTTCTTTCTTCGTAGCCACTACTTTTTCTAACAGCTGTTCGACAATACTACGGCTCTTATCTCTGCTTACAGAGTTTATAGCTGATACGATGTGGGCTGCGGCAAGGCTCATAATAAATAAAATAACTTCTTGTCGAAGGCCAAAGATACCTTTTCCGTCCAGCCAGAAGTAAGTCATGTAGCCGATTCCCACACTGAACATCGTCTGAACAAAGGCTGACTTCCAAGTAAGTCGGTTTTTATCCCACTCCAACGCCAGCTTTACGACAAGGCCCATAATCACAGCTAACGCAGAAGATAGTAATGTTACTATAAAATCTTGGATTAGTGCTATAACAGACACCGTTTCCATGATTATATTGGCTTCTACGTGGTACATATTAAAGTTACTTTAAACTGCTAAGAAGTCGTCGGAGAAATCTTTTTGATAATCTCCGGTCAGTTCTTTCATAAGGTCGCCATTATAATTTATTATCAATAGCTTTGTGTCTATCGGCTGGTTAAATATTATAATGCTTCTGATTGCTCTTAACAATCCTTCCGTCATTTGCAAAGTTCCGGTCAGGTTAAGGGTGTATGGCAGGTAATCAGGCTTATAACTATCCAATCGTCTATCTTTATCATCCCAAGTTATAGGACTGTCAAAACCAAATCCTGTATAAGTATCATCAAGCGTCGCACCAAGACCCAGATAACCTAAAGGAATAGTATAGCCAAGTCGGGTTCCCTTAACGGTGTACAGGTATGGTAAAGCTCTCAGGATAGCTCTGCGCATCTGCATAGCAGAGCCAAGCATAAGAGTATCGTTAATATCATCGAAGCCTGCCTCACTTTCCAGAAAAGGAATGAACCTGTCAAGAGCTTGGTCGGTATCTATCGTGTTCAGCAATAAATCATCTACCATACTTTTTACAATATCCAAGTCGTCTCCAAGACAGGAAATGAAGCGTTCGAGCGTACCTTTTCCGTCGGCATCTTTGTTTATGTCGGTAGATTTGTCTCGCCAGCTGAAATATTTTGCGAATAGTTCGGTCGAAAAGTTCATAATTATAATCCTCCGGTTACGTTTATGGTCAAATCATCTGGGTAAGCAGCCAGTATTGAAGGTTCCTGTAGCTTTAATGAGCCGAAATATGGATAAGTTGTGAACTCCCATTGGTTATTTGCAAGCTGCTTATCAGGAATAGTGAAGGAAAACTCAGGCATATCGACCAGACTTCCGTACGTAAAGTCGCCTATGTAACCGTTGTTTTTATACAGCTGGAAGTTCTCTTCGTCTAAAAATACAATTTTCCATGTTACCGGAACCAAAGAAGCCTGCTTAATGGCTCTGGTCCAGACCAGTTGGGGCGTTGTTAAGTTCAAAGGACGAGCATAAGGTACGGTTGTCATAACGATAACCGTCGAATGTTTAACGCCGGGAGTGTTTTCTACGTGCTGATAAACGTCCCCAATCTGTAATTCACCTTGAATTTCCTGATGCTTATAAGAAATAAAGTCCAGAAGTTCAGCTTTTATAGCGTTTTCTACGTCGGCATTACGGTAGTTTGGCCAAGCGGTAACATTAATTACCAATCTTGGCCTCACCTCACCAGCTGAAAACACCCGAACAACTCTACCAACAATCTTTTTAGTGTCAAACCATGCTGTAACAGCAGCTAGAAGTACCGAATTTGCTAATCCTCCTCCATCTGGAACGATATAAAGGTCAATCGGAGTAGCTTTATTGTTTCCACGGCCTGCTTTTGCAACGCCGGGAGCCAATTCTGCAATATCAATGTAGTCCTGAGGGGTAACTGCACGATTATTTGTGCGATGTTGTAATGGTATCCGGCGTTTTAACTGGTCTAAGGTCTCAACACCAGAACCTCCTACAGCTTTTGCAGGGTTTGTAACATCTATCTGCGTATCGGCAAAGGTAAAATCGTGCTGGTCGAGGTCTCCAGCTTCTACATTTCCTTCAACTCCGTCGGTTCCTTTGTAATCTACGTTTATCTCCAGACCTATTTCTGGTATAGCTCCGGCAATACCATCGCCAAATATGATTACGTGCTGGCCAGACCGATTAACAGTCTCAGTATAATACTTACTGGTTGGTATAGAAGCTACCATACTATCGCGGCGGGTCCATGTTTCAGTTCCTACTCGAACAATTACGGTATTGTCTGCCACATCGTCGCCTACTACAAACTCCTGTTTCGGAGAGCCATCACTAAAGCCGAGCGAAACGTTATCCACAGAATATATCTGGGTAACTCCAATGGGCGGAGATACGAGTTCATCTGCTGGGATTGTTACGCTGCCTACGGTAAGGAAAGAAATATCCTTTAATGTTGAACTTACTAAAGTATTGGCGGGTATGATAATGTCGGCCACTTGCGCTTCCGGTACGCTGAAAACAACGTCGGTGTTGGCCGGTAACTTCCCCCGCACGCGATAGTCATTTCGTCTGGCGTGTGAGATACCAGAACCGTACAATCGCGCACTATCCAGATGTGCTTCTCTGGCAGCGTTGTCTGTATAGTAGCCCAGCATTTCAGCGATGGCGGCAAAGATGCTTACTATCTTAACGAACAGGTTACTTTCTGTATGGTCAGTTATCTCCGGTACTCGCTGCTGCATCCGTGTAAGGATTTGAGCTTTAATCTGCTCATAGCTTCTATCCCAGTAGTTCAGCCAATTATTTTGTAAAAATCCCATAGCGATTAGTGTTCTAGTTTTTTATAGAAGGGAAATATAAAGCTCTGTATCGAAGTGCTAGATAAAGGTATGTGTAAAACTTTTAGCTTAATCCATTCTTCATCCTGTACTAAAGCTACATCAACAAATCTGGTACGTTGTTCCCACTTAGTCAAGGCTTCACTTATAAGCATACGAGCCATGCCTAATAAGATTTCGTCGTTAGGCTCAAACAGCATTTCGTTTAGTCTGGAACCGTACTCAGGTAAAAACAAACGAGTACCTACAGGTGTTGCGAGAATGTCCAATATTGATTGTTCTATAACAGAATATCCTCCAACGATTGCAGCCCTACCGCTTAATAGTTGGATAGGGTTTTTCATCGCTGTTCCTAAGTATGCCAGATTTTCCATATACAATCTATTTAAGAATAAATCAAAAAAGGCTCCCTATATTAATTCAGGAGCCTTTCAATTAAAGTTACTTTAATTCGTCTTCGCTATTGTCTTTTCTTGGCGGTGGCGGAGGAGGGTTAATGAAAGTAGGCAGCTTAACTGGCTTGGTGTCTTCCTTCTTTTGTAAGTACCTAAGTATGTATCCTGCAACAGCTCCAAGTAACAGAAGTACGGCGGATACCCAGCTTACCCAATCCGTATCGCTGGATTCCTTGTTAGGTATGGTTTCAATAACTTTCCTAGCTTCGTAAAGTACATTTTTTAATTCGTTGTTTTCGACAAACGATTCTGCAACTCGTAAGCTATCTTCAAGGTCGCCTTCGTTACCATTAAAAACTTTTACGTCTCCTGAGGGTAACAGTTCTACTTCTGCGGTGTCTTTTTGGGCCTGAACATTATTAACAGTCCAGCTACAGAACGATAACGTTCCGAGTATGACCAAAATAAATAATGCAAATTTAAGTTTGTTCATAATAGAAAAATATAATAGCTTATACGATAAATCCAGAAAAAGTTAAAGTAACTTTAACTCCACGGCACTACTGGTCCTCCTCCTGCCGGTACTGCGGTTCCGGTTCTGAAATAAGCATCAGCAATATCAGCAATCATTTCAGCACATTCTTTTCCAGAGCCTCCTCCCACACCAAAAATATATACAGGTACAAAATCCGGTGGAATGGGCGGAGGGGTGGCTATGAAACCGCCTGCCGCCATCCCCGGAGCAAGAGCAGCGGCAAAAGCATGAACCGCTGCGGATAACTTTAAAAGCGCATCCTGAGCTTCTAATGAGTACGTTATGAAGATACCTCGAAACGCTCCGATAGCCGCTTGAAGCGTAGTCGTTGATGGTATAATCGTACGAGTATATTCCTCAAAACATTCTGACCATCTTACAACGGCTTCGATTTTGTTCGCAGGGTATTCTTTACCGAAAAGGCGGGGTTCGGTAATGCTCCAGATGGCGTCCTTTAAAGTTACTTTAATCAATGGCATCACCGAGTATCGTTTTAATTCTGTTGCCTACTGCTTCAATAAAGGGTTTGTTAATAGGCCCGTTCGGGTCGCTTGGTCCCATAGCGGTATTAACTGTGATTTTATTTATATGCGCAATCAAATCATTTAACGCTTTCCCCAGCGTTTCGTTTCCTTTTCCTATGTTAATGCCGTCCTTGCCAAGCTGAACGATAAATCCGTTCTTGTTGGTTATGGTAATGGTTTCTTTTTCGTCGTCCAGTTCAATTCTCTGGCCTTTAGAGGATTGGAAAATGTAATTGTTTTTCTTTTTGGCTGCGTCCGTTACAGGTTCGACAGCAGGGCCATAATGCCATACAGGAAAGTTAGGATTGCCTTGCTCGAACGTTACCCAGACAATATCATATACTTTAGGAAGCATCCAAAGGGCTACGTTACTGCCTGTAGGAATACCGAAAGAAGGACACCAATAATCTGGAGTATAGCCAGCATGGATAGCCTCTACGTTTATTCTTAACCTTCCCATAAATTCAGGGTCTTTGTTATCCATTACGGTTCCACGGTAATGGCTGAGGTACAGATTGAAATACTCCAATCCGTACTGACCTACTGTTTGCTGAAACTCATTTAAACTCATTTTGGTTTAGGAAAGTATAGTGGATTTTTATTATTTACTCTTTCACTTCCTGAGCTGCCGAGCGGATTTATTTGCATATTTTTAAAGTAGTCTGGGAAGTCTCCTGTAACTTTACTGCGAACAATAACTTTAGAATCCTGCTTCTTAGGTCCTGTAGCTGTGTTGGTCAGCTTGGCTTTTTCACCTTTTGCTCCTTTCTTACCATTACGAACAAGGTAGATAGTGGTGTCTGCAATACTTCCGCTAATGGAGTGTTTTACTTTTTCGATGAACCAGTTTCCGTTATGTCGGTCTGCACAACCGGCCATTGTCAGGACTGCGTTAGGTTCGATGCGGGGGCTAAGAAGCACCCGCAATGTAGCAGTCAGAACTTTAAGGTCAGCTTTTTTCTTGGAAGATGCTGCTAAGTTTTTGGCTGTTTTTAAGGCAGGAGGATAAGTATTAGGGCCGGGGGTAAGAACAAATTTGCCGGGGTCAGACGGGCCGAACTGAGGTCGTCCATTCCATATTCCGTTTGTCGTAACATTCGGATTAGGCTGTTGCTCATACGTTCCTTTCGATGTTATATGTCCCCCCGCGTTTATCAAGTTACCTGTAACTTTGTTGTACAACATACCGAGGATATAATTATTAGGCATTGCGTTATTGGCAACGGCACCGTTAGCAATGGTTGTTCCTGCTTCGGCTTTTTTGGTACTTTCTCTCCACTTAGGGGCAAAAGAAATAACCTCACCGGGGTCGCCTGCGCCCCAAGTAAAGGTCTTGATACTTTTCTGTTTAAGGTCTCGATGTTTAAGGTATAAGGTGTTGTTCCTGATGTACGCTACGAAGTCTCCATCTTCCTCACGGCTCGCCAGATAACGAAGGAAGTCCATATCTGATTTATTGCCTTGGGCTTCGTCCGGCCACGGAGTAGTGGTCTTGGTAATAGCAGTTTTGAGCTTGTAATACTTGGCTATCTCATAAGCAATCTCGGAAGTGGTTTTACCTTGCCAGACTTTCGCGCTACTGCTTTTCTTCATATCATTTCCCTTATCCAACGCTCGTATCGTAAGGGTAACTCCATTCTGAGAATAATTAACATCTATGTCCTTCATAAAAGCTGTATGGACTTTAGATATTACGCCGGAGTAATAGCCGAACTGGAAATTAATGACTGTTCCTTCGTTTATCCTGTCGTCGTTCAGGAGTTCCATAACCTTATCCTTATGGATATTTATTTCAACTTGGCTGTCTTCCTCCATACTGTCTTCATAAGAAACAGAAGAAACATATTCGGTTATGTCCTTCTTATTCTTACCTCCCATGAAAACCTTATAGAACGGGGTCGTACTCATAACTCAATCAGTATATTTAAAATATCAGGTATCAAGATTGTCTTTCCAACCAGACCGCTTAAATCGAACGGGTCATAGATATTATTTACGTCCGCTATTATCCACCAGAACTTACTGGAATCTTCTACAATATCTTTGTAATATTTCCAAGCTATCGTATCCAGACGGTCATTTACTGTAACGGTATGGTACTCGTCTTCCAACGTTCCGACAGTTTCTATCTTTTGCCGCATCAAAGCGTATTCGCTCTGGTCAGGATAAGATATTAAAACACCAGTTCGGTACAGGTTATTCGGTGCTACTTCGATTTCTATATCAGTATTCATAGGCTGCTCCCCCATTTTTTATACCAAGGTTCGTCCGTCTCTGGCGGTAGCTGTGAACCTCCGGGAACCCAATTACCGTTTTCGTCTTGTCGTTTCGGTCCGCTCGCTACTGCATCCCATTGGTCGTACTCCTCACGGCGTATATCGGCCCAAGTAAGGTTAGTAGTAGGGTCAAGTCCTAAAGATAGCTCAGCGGTTCCTAAACGCGGTCTAAACCCATATACTCGGTCGAATAGTTTGAAAGAATATTTAACGCTCTGGACTACCCACATTTCTTCTTTGAACAGGTCTCCGAAGATGAGCTTAACGCGTTGTACTGGCTTCTTTCCGTCATAGGCGCAGAGGGCTTCGAGCCATTTGCATTTCAGTTCAACATCCCTTCTGGCATCGTCGTCGGCGTAGAAGTCCAGCGTTAATGGCATACGGGTTTCACCGCCTAAGAACTGGTACTGTGGAGTGTTCCGGCCAACAATCTGGATAACAGAATAATTAGCGTTCCGCTGTATCTCTATAGAGGGCGGTATGAATTGTATCTCCAGTTTCTCCAGCGTTTTTTCAGTAATGATATAAAGCCTACCCTGAGTAGTGTTAAGACCGATATTGTTTAAATCTACGTGTTTCATTATTTCCTAGCCTCCTTCACAGCCATAAGGTCAAACATTTTCGAGTACATCACTTCGTTATCAACGACCAGATTAACAGTTGTCGGTTGGCTCGCAGCTGCGGCAGGCTGGGAATACATATTAAACATATCGTACATATTACCTTTACCTGCGGCCATACCAGCCATTCCTGCTTCGGCTTTGTTTTTCTTACCGGAACTAATTTCAGAACTGACACCACTCGAACCTACGAACTTACCTATACCAACTTTTTCCATCAGGGAACCGATAGGACTTTCGTTTATCTGGTCAGCAAGCCATCCGGTAATATTATGCCAGATAGATTGAATACCTAAGAAAAACTGAGTAAAGAAATCAGCACCCCATTGGTACGCTCTCGGTCCAAGTGTGCCAAGTTCTTCTCCTAAGTAATCGAACATCTGGCCAAAACCTGTTCCAACAGAAGAGAAGGCTTCGCCCATGTTCCTCTCAAAATCTTGTGCGGATTTTGTTACGTCGGCGTTCCATTTGTTAATTCCATCGTCCATGCTCTTTAACGTCGGCTCAGATTTGGTTTTTAGCCATTCCCAAGTCAGGGCCAGAACTTGCACAGCTACGACAAGCCCAGCGATAGCAAGTACAACTAAGGCAACAGTAAGGATAACTGGCCAGAACGCAAACAAGGCAGCAGCACCCATAGCAACAAACTTAATAGTTAAGGCTACTATCAGAACTCCTAGCGACGCACCGATTACCAGACCTATCTCTTTCCAGCTTTGTAGGGTAGCCTTATTGCGGTTTAGTAATTCATCCCAACTTGCAACTTCTTGATTAGCAGGTAAAAAGGCATTAACGATGGCTAAACCTATTCCTGAAATCGTGGTCATTACAAGCATGAAACCTTCTGCTATGCCTTTGAATAAAGCTTCTATTCTGGCAATCCAAGTAATGAGGGAAATTACAAATTCTTTAATTCCCATCCGGTCCAGAGCAGTTTCCATTTCCTGTGTCCATGCAAACGTTCCTTCTCCGGCAATATCCCAATACTGGAAAGCCATTTGTACACCTCGGATAACTCCGGCGAGTTGCTGGAACCATCCGGTAATACCTTTCATACGCTCTCCGGTTCCGTCCAGTAAAGCATCGAAGTCTCTGAAACCTCTTACAAGACCTATGATACCTCCTACAATCCATCCGATAGGACCAAACAGAGCCAGCATAGCAAAGCCAAGATGCTGCATACTATTATCGGTACTCATAATAGCTTTATAAGCTAAATAGAAATAACCAGTTACAGCAGCTATGGTAGCAGCAAGAGGGAGAAAAGCTTGTACCGCTTTCACAGCTTGTGCGCCTATAATTTTCCATGCAAGTCCTATTTGACCTGCTTCTAACGCTACAAGTATTTGTTCCTGAACAACTTTTGAAAAAGCTATGGCAGTTCTGAAAGCTGCAATTCTGGCAAGGTTTAATACTACTATTATAGAACCGAGGACAGTAAGGAGAACAGCTAAGGCTGTTATGAGCTGAATTATACCGCGACCAAAATCGGTCTCAGCAAACGCGGCCAGAGATTCGAAAAACTTTATAAGCATTTCCATCGCGGGTCGAACTACCGGCATAACAGCATCCCCGATGGCGGCTCCGGCATACTTAATACGGTCATAGACCTGCTCTAACATACCTAAGATACTCTCGGCTTGCAGTTTTAAAGCACCGTGATACATACCTCCTGCTGCTGCGGCGTGTTCCAGAGCAGCGGTGATTTGCTCATAAGTAATGTCCATCTTTTGAAGCTGGTCTACATTGAGACCCATAGTTTCTTCAAGTAACTTGTAGATGTTGATACCAGCATAACCGAACTGCTTAATATCCAGACCGTTAGCTTTACCGATGTTTCGGATTTGTTGTAAGTTGATGGCCATGCGTTGTAAGTGGTCATTAGTACCGCCTACGGCTGCAACAGCGTTGGCCAAATTCATGGCATCTGCTCTGGCTTTCTCAGCACCGAGACCTGTAGATACTAAGGCCCTATTTACTTTTAACATACTCTCAACATCAAAAGAGGACGTAGCAGCGTCCTCCTTAATGCCTTTGAACATTTCTTCGGCGGCTTCTTTGGAACCAAGTAAGGTCTGGAGACCTAATCTGGCTTGCTCGAACTCCCCAGCGATTTTAACACCCATTCCAACAGGAACAAGAGTAGCAAGTCCGACAGCCATCATTCCGGCTCCGACAGCCATCTGGTTCTGGGCTTGGTTCATTTTGTCCATAGTAGCTTGACCTGCAATACCAAGACTTTTCAAACTACTTTCGATACGAGAAGCAGTATTCGTAAAATCATCGTAGAGCGAGAAAGCAACTCCGAAACCTAATCCGCCGCCTGAGAATGTTCCTAACATATTAAAGTAACTTTAATGTTTGTGTTTAGCTTTTTCTATTTCATCGTGTTCTCTGGCTCGTTGCTTTTCCATCATATCCATGTACTTTGTTATCCTTCGGAGAGATAGGGCCTCAAATTCGGTTAGCGTGAATTTGAGGCCCGTATCGTATGTGAGGTACATATATTGTTCGTCTATATCGCCTCCGAAGGGAAGAAAAAAGCCAGTACGTCCAGCAAATCAACTATCACCCATTTCTCATGTTTAGGAAGTCGCTCCGCGTCAGGATGTTCAAATCGTATCTCCGTATCAATGCGGCCTTCGGCTTCCTTGATAGCTTTACGTAATTTTTCAATATCCCGAAGCGATAAATTATCTAAGTCGCGGACACCCATTCTAATAGGAACAGTATCATTACTGGTCTTGGTCATAAAGCATGGGTTTCGCATCAATATAGCCGTGTGGGAGCTTCTTTCATCCTTTTTGGTATTAGCGAGTATCAGCTCACCAAGTCCGTCCAGAAGCGAGAATTTGACGGTCTTTCCACAACCCTCCAGATTAACGAGTACATCACGTTCGATGTGGTCGTACTCGTTCCATTGGCTAGGAAAAGGTTTGATTGGGAAGCCTTCTGATAAGTCTACGGTCTTAGGTAGTTCCTGCTCGTTGCCGGAGTGGTCCATGTACTTCCAAGTAAAGTTGAAATTACGTTTTCCTTTTTCTTCTCCTTCTTCCGGCTCTTCGTCTGGAACGGAGAACATACGAGCCTGAGCCAGAGCGGTACGGCGGTCAGCAGACAGCATCCTCTGAACGAAGTCTACTTTGAAAGGTCCGTTAGTGCTTCCTACACGGACCAGAAGGGAGGCAAGCATTTCGTTGAGGTTATCCCCCAGCTTCTTACCTTTCTGTTCTGTCAATAAACGTTGGTGCAAGCCGGTCATTTCACCGACCTCACATTCGATGCCCGAAGGCAGCTTAAAAGTTGTAGTGTTCATAATATATGTTTTTGGGTTAAACATAAATCGAACATAACAAAGGCTTTAAACAGGAAGAGCGAACGGCCTCTCCCACCGTCCGCTCCCCTGCCCAAAAACATAAGAATAAACAAAAGTTTACACCTACATTATCTTTGTTACCCTTCGAAAAATTCAGGTACGTCTACTTGTAACGTCGCTGTTTGTATAATGTTGTCAGAACTCATGCGGTCAAGTGCGCTTTCAGAACACTTGCTGCACCATACTCCACCATACACCCAGCGGTTAATAGTAGCATTTGTGGTTGGGTGAATCTCTTTAACGATTACGGTACGTTTGTACATTACCGCAGTACCGCCTGTGCCGAGAACAACGTTCTGAGCGGAGATAAGCCAGTCCCAGATAAAACGGTCAGAGGTCAGCGGCTTGATTTTCTCGAAAGTCATTTCACCCACTTTAACACGACCAGCAGTTTTAACGTCGTGGTTGGTATCGCCGTGAGGGGTTACTTCTACTTCAATATCAGGTCTTGTTACCTTCTGCACTTCAAATTGGTTTACACCCGCAATCTCGATTACGAATTTAAACACCTTACGAGCGTTTGCTACTTTAGTCATATTAAAGTTACTTTAATTATCCTTGAATAAGATTGAACTCGACGTTGGAATTGGTAACTCCTATTTCAATTCCGATATACTTCATGCCCACTTTAGGAGCAATCCAGAGACGGAATTTATAGCCGCCTACGTCGATGTTGGCAGGCTCATTAACAGTAGCTTCGGAAATGTTGTCGATGTCTTGGTCGCCTTCGTACTTCCATTTCCATACACCACGGTTGCTTTCAATATCTTCCATGTATGGTTTTACCCGAAGGTAAATGCCTTTCCATGTTTCAATATCGTTCGGCTCAAACAGTTCGGTTTGGATGATGCGAGGAAGGTCTTTCTCCAGCAGGAGGACCAAAGCCGCAACGTTGGCGTGTTTCAGGAGGTCGTCGGCCATGTGGAGAGTTCCGTTACCCCAAGCAACTACACCGAAAGCTTCGTGGTTAATAACAGGATTGATGCCTGCCATATCAACCTGCGCAGCTTCTAGCGAACGGGCAGGGCTGTACAGATTGTACACAACATCCTGAGCGTTCGTGATTTTACCTCGTTTTGGACCGGCGAATGTAATCCATTCGTAGTTGTTGCTGTCCTTACGTGTAAATAACGCAAGCATATCAGCAATCTCTGTAATTTCTTCCAGCTCCAAAGTACGAGGGTGGACAGCTTTCAAGCCGCCAAATGTCATTAACATTCTCCAGTTGTCGATGGCCTGATGTGAATAAACACCACGGCCATAACGGTAGTCAGTAGCCGTAACGCCATCAATACCTACAGGCGTGCGAACTACTCCAAATGTGCCTTTGCGCAGCGTAACATATTCCGAGATAGCGATGTCAATGGCTGGCATAGCTTTCTCAGGTACGGCAACATAGCGAATGTCTGGGAAGTTGTCAAATGAATGTAAACCAGTAGAACTAGCAGCATCGCCAATATAATCTTGGCTAACGATGTCGGTAATGTCTCTGGCACCTCCGGCAAGAGTGATAGTTGCTACAGGGATGAGGTTTGTGATAGCACCTAACTGGATTAGTTTCAATCCTGCGTTGAGTTGTGATTTTTCCTCTGCGGTAGGGGCCGAAGGAATGTTATAAACTCTCTGGGTTAAATCCACTTCTCCGGCGAAGCCTGCAACTTCTATAACCATATCTACTTGGTCAGGTACACCGTTGGCAGCATCTACAGTTGTTACGGTAATTTTATTACCTGCTTCACCTGTCCATACTGCGTTGATTACTGCTCTATCAGCCCCATCAATAAGGGTGCCTGTAGCTTTAGCACCTTCCAAGGTGGTCGGGTCTGCAATATCGGTATAATGACCTACCGGCGAAATTCGAAGTCGTGCGCCTCCGTCCAAGGCTCGCTTACATAAATATGGAAACTGGCTATCTGGAAGGAGACCTCCAAAATTGCGTTGATACTCTATCCAAGAGCCGATGAGCTTAGGCTTGTTCGGTTCTCCGAACTCAGTAACACCTATAACTCCGGCAATACCTTTAAGGCCGCTAGGAGAAGTTTGTGATAGGTTTACTACTTCTGTTTCTGTTCTGGCTAATCCTACAAATTTCATATAACAGTCTTTTTTCGTTACAAATCCGAACAATATTATTTAATTATTTTACCCTGAATACGGATTAAAGTTACTTTAATCGGCAGTTATTAAAGTTACTTTAATCCATACTCAGGGAAATTCTGAGGAACCATTCGCCACCATTTACCACCTAATCCTCTGACCAATGCGGTAAACTCGAAACAGAACAAAACTTTGGAAGCTTTATCGTTTACCCGACCTAACCATATTCCTGTAGTGCGGTATATTGGAAACCAAGCCACTACGCTGATACCATCATAACGTTTTCCATAATGTTTGGTTATGGAGTAGTCCTCTATAACGCAGTCTGGTATGGAAACTCCGAAGGTGTTATCCAAGCGTTTGCTCAGCCACTCGTCGAAGTCGTAATCTCCAATGCGTTTTCCCCACGTAGCTTCTGCTATCCTCGGAACGCCACGCTTCCAGATTACCATTACGGTATGGTCATATACGGAACCGAGGGCTGCTCGGATAATCTTACACGATGGGGGCTGGGGGTTGTGGCAGAATATCGTTGTTCCAGTCGGTAGACTTAATATCGAGCTGCGTAACTGTTCCGGCGTCGTCTCTAACATACACTACGGCATCAATAGGTTCTTCAAAGGCAAATACATTCATGGGCGAGTAGGTTTCGTTATCGCTGGAGAACTCGAAAGGCTCTACTCCATCAATCGGGTTAATAGTAACCTGATATTTAAACGGGGCTTCTTCTAATGTTTCGTAATACTTATCGGCAGTTACGGGCTGGATGAACTCAAAGCCTTGTGCGGTTACTTTCAGAATATGGATACCTTTGAATTGCTCGGCGAAAAATCTATCTACGGCGATACCGTACAGAACTACTCCGCTGCGGTCTGTGCCGGGAAGGTCGTAGAAATAATCGTAGGCATAAACTCCGTTCGGTAGCTTTCCATCGGAAGTGCTTTCTTTCTGGGCATTTGATACTTTCTCCACGTATTCCGGCAGGATGGTTCCCTCGGCATCGAAGTATTCCGGCAGCGGTTTCAGTTCGATGTTACCAGCCTTGGCTACGATAACGCCCTGTACCCAGAGCATCGTAATGGACTTCCAGACATCGTTCGTTCTGCCTACTCCAAGGATATAGTTGAACTGTATTTCGTCTCCTTTTTTCATCAGTACGAAATGGCCACGACCAACTCCGAACTTTCCTTTATCTGCTCCGACCAGTATTTCAGGATAGCCCTGCGCTTCTAGTTTTAATAGTTTCGTTTCCATATCTTTTACTTTTTAATCCTTGAGTAAATTAAAGCATCTACGGCAGCTCGGTCTTTTGCTATCTGTGCATCAGTCTTTCCTGTGTGGTCAATTAAGGCAAGAAACGCGAAGTCGGTATTAACTTGCTGCGCAGAGGCTATCTGCATGGTTTTTACAGGCCCGTACACGTTCGGCACAATAGACGGAACGCCTATCAAGTTAGTAAATGGTGAGGTTTCCCAGCCTGTTTTCTTCACGTTATCTATTAATATTTCCAAGTCGTCTGCTCCGACATAGTTCTTCCCGCGAGAGAATATCTCGAACTTACACATCTTGCCGGGAGTAAGTACGCCGGGAAAACTATATCCTGCTTCTACAAAATCTGTTCCAGCAGAGGATGGGTTGTCTACACCGCCTGCTCCGTTCCACGCCCTTAAAAAACCGTACAGTCTTGTGCGGTCTGAATACGGAGAACCAAGATAAAAACCAGTCTGAATACCTCCTGTGCTTGTGTAGATTATACTGGTATCATAGTTTGCGACAACTTCCTGCACCGCGAATACTATGTACAGGCTCATAGGTCTGCCATCGTAAAGCATCATCCAGTCGGCAGGTATTCCGTTAAAGCTGTACCACATTGTAACACTTCCTTTGGATGTAACTACCATTCCGGCAACGTCAGGATGCGTAGCGTACTGTCCTCCTTGGTCAGAACTAGAAATAGCCAATCTGCCGTTGCTGCTTAAATCTCGTAGCACATCCACCTTATTCGGGATGGTTTGGTTCAGCTGTGCGAATGAACTTATAGAACCAAAATCTACAACCGTATGCTTGCCCGTTACGTGGGTTAGTTCTGTACCGGGAACTTTTCTCAATTCATCTAATGAATAAACCGCGTAATCCGCATGGGATGGGTTTAATTCGTCAGCGGTTGCACCTACAAGTGCGAAATTCATTCCGCTTCTACCAGCAAGGCTTTGAAATACTCTGTAAGAGCCGTAAGTACCAAGTTGGTTAGCGTTCCAATAGCCGTACAATCTATTCTGTATAGCAACGGTAGGAGGTTTAATTTCTCCGTTTGCGTGTAGCTCCGCAACTTCGCGGTGTTCCAGCGGACGCTCCCAAAGTCCGTGAGCAATAAAGGTTATATTTGACGACTGCCCTACACCTGCTATATCTGCAAAATTCCAACCAGTAAAGAACGGGTTCATTCCTGCCAACCCTAAATTAGCGGCAGTAATTTTTCGGCCATCCAAATAGAGTTCTTTTTGCCCTGTTGCTGAAACTGTTCCGATAATGGTAGTTATCTGACCTGCAACTACTTTTTCAGTTCCAGTTATGTGTTGGTTTGAATTTGCATCATGTGGCTGTAAGTCAATCGTACCATCAGCATAAACCCACATCTTTAATAAAGTGCTACTTGGCATAGCATTCCCACTATGCCAAATAAAGCTGGCCATGATGGAATAACCTCTTGAAACGTCGAAGGTAGGAGGTGCTACTGCTTGCGTGTCTCCACCATTCCAAGCCGAACTACCATTTGAACCTGCACGAAACTTATACCCGTTTCTTACAACTGGCAAATATCCATCCGGTTCTACTACTGCGTTGCGAAGTTCTTCTTGCGTAAAACCTTTATAGTTGGCTGTAATAGCAAGATACCCTGTTTCCACTAAAGTCCCAGAGAACTTACTAGCTATAAGATGTGTGAATTGTCCGTATTCTATAAGGTTGCTATCTGTAATTACTGCTCCGTAGGTTCCCCAAAGCGCAATCTCCGCATCTGTGAATACGCGGTTAAATACCTGAAAAGCTGCACCTTCCACTTCACTACCTGTACCTACCTGAAATAAGTAGGCAACGATGCTAAAATCTTGCAACGTTGTATTATTGGAATCTATGGATGTTGCTAAAACTTTACCATTTACAGCCACTTTCAATGCTTTTTGTCCGCCAGTATTATCCCACGTAACAATAAGTCTGGTATTACCAATTGAAGTTCCGACACCTAAATTAGCGATAGCCATACTCGTTGGTCCGATTTGGCTATTGTAAATCCTTGCTACAATAGCCATGTCATTAGCTAATCCGGAATATCCTATCGTACTTAAATCGACAAGACATATACCTAAAGCATTGTTTACATAAAGCCAAGTTAATTGCCCCACTTTAGCTGCACTGAACTCAAAGATGTGGGTCAGGTTGTTAGCATTAACTGGGTTAATCCAACTTGTGATATTAGAAGGGTATTCTATATATTTGGCTGGGTCCTTAAATTTAACTTTTGGATAAACTAACTTCTTACTGTAAATATCGCAACGGTTAGTTTGTGCTGTCTTTTCTAGCTTAAATGAGTGAGCTGAAAATCCAAGTGTAGGTGTACTGTTGTTCATAAACGCAATCCGCTGTGGGTTTTGCCAATGCGACCTGCCAAGGAAATAGCATTTATTCTCACCTAATACCACACCTGCGGTTTCGTTATAAGAACCACCGGCTTTCAGGAACAGTACCGGAGCGTTATCCCTCTGCGTACAGATGAAGCTCAGGCAATAAAGTTCATCATCCACAAGTTGCTCTGTAAGTTCAAAATGTCCATATTCCGAACCACTTCCCGTAGACATCGCTGCCTGCGTGAGCGTGTCGGTTGCAGCATCATAAGACCATGAGGAACCTGAATCACTGGCAAGTCTGTGTGCCAAAATATCGGACGAACCTTGATAACCTAATAGGTGTATCGGGTTGGCTTTATAACCAACAGGAATAATTTCATCACTTCTATGAAGAAACCACGGGTCAAATCCGCTTGTTCCACTCATTGTGAAGTCAAGTATTGTTATCTTAACTCTCCATTTTCCGGTGTTTACTTTAAGGTCAAAAACCTTACCCTCTGCAAATCCTGACGCGGTTTCAGTAAAAGTTTGCGTGGAGGCAAGTTCGCCTGTAGTATCGTTAAACAATTCTAATTTCCATGTGATGCCTTCGTTGATGCGGTAGTTGCCTAAACGAATAATGGCAGGAGCAAAAATAGGAAACACCTTTTCTGCCGTTGCTCCTACTTCCCAAGTCTGCCAATAAAATGGGCCTAATCCTTTATTGCTTGCTACAACATTCCAGCCACCATACTGTTCCCCATCAGAACCCATTTGTACAGTACCTTGTATCTGTTTTAGGGAAAAACTTTTTACAAGTAAAGAACCGCCTGTATTATTTCTTATTGAAAAACGGTGAGCAATCCCGTTATCTATCCTAATAGTAGTTTTTCCTTGGTAGAAATAGCTTAACATCGAAGTAACATTGCCATCATACCAAGTAAAAATTCCTTGTGATACACCATAAGGGCTTGCTTCATAAACGGCATCAATAGTAGCTTCAAAACTACCTCCGTTGTGTAAATCAATGTCTGCCTCCGGATAAATATGGTATTCTAAAGAGGAGCCTACATCCCCCACTAATCTTACACCGCCTTCGGGTAAGAAATTAACACTATTCCCCGGCGGTTCGGTTTTAGTCCAATTCGTTAAATTTTCATTCTTAAAATAAGGGTCTGCAATAATTTCTGGGCTTCTGGTTTTTGCGTAGTTGTATTGCTCTACTGCGTCGTGGCAGAACAGGCCGCTGTTGCTAGGTAGCAGGTCGCTGGCTCGATACAGTATGATACTATAAATCTTGAAGCCTAAATTGTCTGGTATCCTATCTTCCGAGCCGGAAGTAGCCCACATACTGAACTCACAAAAGAACTGAGTATTAAGGGCACTATCGAAACTGCTTTTCAATGTCTCCCTTCCTGTGGTGGATTTACTAACCCCCGGACCGCCTTCATAGTAGTTGAAGAAAAATCCTATCGAATCGTAAGGGTTCGTGCTGGTTTTTTCAACGTCTACCTCTAATATCCATTTGCCTTGATTTTCAGGAAGGTTATACTTGTACCATGAGCCTGACGACATTGTATTGGCTGCAATGGTTCCGGTGTTTATTACCTTCATCCCGTCTGCATCCTGTACAAAGGTAAAGGCTGGCTTGGTATTAAGACCCCACAGCGACATCTGATAAGCGGATGGCACTACAGAAACCTTCTCGCTCTGGCTTGCAGGAGTAGTTTCCTGCATCGGGTAATGCGCTATAACATAAGGATGTAATCGGGGCGGTACGAAGTTACCTAATTCTTCCATACTCTGAATGTCGTCAAAGTATTCCGCGCCATCTTTCCGGTCTATTTCAATTCCTGAAAATGCTATAACTTCTTCTAAGATAACAACTTGTTTTTGTAAAGTGCTTGAATCCGATAAACCGCCCACGCCAAAAGTAATCGGCTGTGTTGTTGAAAACCCGTTAAGGGAACCAACATCGAAAGTCGTAGTTAAATTAATAATGGGAACAGCTTTAAAATAAGGTCGGTATATTTTCCCTGCTTTTACTATTGCTAACGTATAGGAAATTCCCACCTGAAAATCCGGCAACGGTGCATCAAACCGATAATAACTTCCCGCATCGTTTGAATTAATTATTACCAAACCATTTCCGGGCTTCCATATCGCAATCGCAAATCCTTTTAAATTTCCGCCTGTTAATTGGTCGCCAACAATCGTGATATAAGTATTATCCGGCGAAACTACGCTCTTATCAATTATTGTAAATCGCAAAAATAAACTACCTGTTCTTAACGCGTCTTCCATAAACGACCAACGGCCATCGTTAAAAATGGTCGGGTTATGCCTTTTATTCTTGGTATCAACTAATAACCCATATTTCAGATTAATCCGTCTTGGTCTTCTTCTGGACATAGGCTTTATCTTTTATAGTAGTTACTGGATACTTGGACTGGGCCTAAGCCTTTGGATGTATCGGGTGTAAGGTATCTTCTAATCCAATACTTCGTTCCTGTCGGAGCGTTTGCAGTTATCCAGTCATTTACTTCGGTTATATTGGCTTTTGGAATATCGGTAGTTCCGTCAATTCTCACTCCGTAGGTCAGGCCAGAGATAAGCTGCGGGTAGTCGTCGGAGATTAAAGTTACTTTAACTTTATAGAACGTATCGTAATAAGTATCCACGTTCGTATTCAGTTCCGGCGAAATATCTGTGAAGATTACATCCTTAACGTAAGGGTTAGAACGGGTATCGTTTATTGTTATGCCTGTAGGGTCAATATCGCCTTTAATAACGGTCATGCCTTTCAGGTTCAGCGTATGTTGGGCGGTACTGGCAGGGTCTCTATAGATAGCTATCGGAGTGTTGCAATCAATCGTGCAATCCTCGAAGGTTACAGTAGCAGGCAAAGTAGAGCCTAGTTTTATAAGCTTTACTGCCGACGTTCTATTCGGTGTTAGGAAAGTACAATTTACAAATGTAGCACTACCACCATACAAATCAATAAAAGCATCACTTTCCGTAATAAACGTACAGTTATAAAATGTTCCGATACCATAGGCTATACTAAGCAAATTACTACTCGTTCCCGGTAATTTATGGAAGGTACTATTGTAGAAAGTAGCTATTACAGCACTATTCCATCCTATTCTGACAAGCATACCATTACCTTGCGTTCCCGAAGTTCCGCCGACACTTCCTTTGGCAGTCATGTTATAAAATTCAAACTTTCCACCGGCAGGGAACAATATAATTCCGGCTGCACCACCAGAAACGTGAATGTTCATATCCTGAAAACGTACATTGGCTGTAGCATCGCCACCACCGCCAATAGCCCATGCGCCGTTGTTTACATTTACCCGAACAAAAGAACCGTTACCTACAATGTTTGATTTGCCATTATGCGTTGTAATGGCATCACCAATAGTTGTTTCAGTACCTATTTGAAATCCATTCGTTTGCAATGAAACCCCATTAGGTAAATTTATTTGTGCATCATTAATATTAAGCCCTTCAACAGTTGCCGGGGCAGGTAAAACTAATGTATCACCGGAAACTGACGCTGCTAATGCCGTTTTTGCGTCGGCGTAATAAGCTCTTGATAAATCAGCTTTAATTAATGAAGCCCGATTTGATTTTACTAATCCAATATCAGAACCCCAAGGAAGCCATAGCTCATCAGTTACAGTAATACCTGCTTCAATCACGCCTTTAACAACCGTCTTTCCTCGTAGAGTTACGGCTCCTACATCCCCTGCCGAATATTTACCTATAGCGATTGGAGTATTACTGATAATCTCGCAGTCCTCGAAAATAGCTGTACAGGTAGGTGTACCATTGAATTGTATTGGTGGAGTTGTAGCGGTGCGGTTTACGCAAAGGAACTGGCAGTTTATAAAATATGCAGTAGTGCCATTCTGGAAAAGTGAATAGCTTGTGTTTTCATAAATGAATGTGCAATTTCTAAAAATATGTGAGCCTTTATCTAAATTGAATACTCTGTCTGTTCCTATATGGCGAACAGTACAATTTTCCATTGTTAAATAAGTAGTTGTACCCCATCCCATACGGACGGCAATACCTCCACCTTCTTGCAATATGTTACAGTTTACGAAGCGATACTTGGAATCAATACCCATTAATGCAGTACAAGAACCTGAACTTGCGTGGAAGTTTAAGTCCTGAACACGGTAGTCGATTGGTACTCCGCTTGGTGAAACTACCCAGTATGAACCAAGTCCCCAACCACCTCCAGCACCTACCATTCGTACGAGAGAACCGTTACCAATAATCGTACCTTTACCACCTCGGATAGTCATACGGTCGCCAGTTGAGGTATCACTACCTATCTGAAAACCGTTTGTTTGAACTGATATTCCCGGAGGTAAATCAATCGCACCAAGGGAACCTGCACCTCCAGCTGTATTCGTTACGACAGGGGCAGGAAGAATTAAGGTATCACCATCCACGGCTTCGGCCAATGCCTCTATATGGTCTGGATAATATGTACGCGTCAGGTCAGATTTAAGCAGCGAAGCACGATTAGCCATAAGGTCTAAGTCCTTCACAACTGCTCCACCTGCTTTTTTCCAGACTGGTTCTAATAAAGTTCCTGCGTTCTCATAGCGTATGAATGTGTGCGGAACAACGGGGTCAGCTTCTAAATCTCCTTCGACAAACTGGATAATGTACGAACCTGTAGGCGCAAGCTCAGCAACAGGAACGGCAGTTTGTACTGCTACAATCTGCCGGAGCGGGAACTCAGCGTTCAGCTGGGCTTTTATGGTATTTAAGTCGTCCTGTAATGCCATCTTATACTGCCTCCTCTGTAGTTAATGCTCCAGTACCGGAAGCGTTCAAGTTCGCTTGGTCTGGGTGCAACTTAATTTTATCTGGTGCTACTACTGCGAATTTGTCCATAGCAGAAGGGGTACTTCCACTCTCGTATGTAAGCACGTTTGCGAGGAACTGGGCGTACACCTTGGTTGGGTCCACAATCGTCGTTCCTACGCTTATTAACGAGCTAAAAGCAGGTATGGCGGTAACTACTCTTAATACATAACCTCCGACGGTGTAGGAAGCTCCGGCAGCAATCCCTACAGCCGGAACGTTAGCCAAATTGTAGGCAGTCGTAAGACCAAATGTTCCTGCTCCCTTTGCATCGTTATCGTGTATGTTTAAACTCTGTGTCCAGACTGCCGGACCTCCTGCCATTGTGCTTACCAGCGTTCCTTTATCGGCTGTGATTACCGGAGCGATAATAAGTTGCTGGTCAGAGGTCAGCGTAACGGTATGGTTCTGAGAACTGGTGCCTATGTTACCTCCTGAGCGCAGGCGAGCGGACGGAACAGCCAAAGATATGCTTGGTGCTGCGTGTGCAATCTTCACAAGGCCATTAATAGTTGTTACTGCTCCGTTCTCATCCCGAACAGCAATCATCCTCAGGTTATTAGTAGTAATGTTGTAGTTTCCGGCTATGCGGGTAGCTTCGATAGTTCCGCCAACTATGACAGGATTAAGCTCGGAATTTGGAGAGCTTGCTGTCAGACTGTCATAGTCGCTCGCGGTAAATGGTATAACGGCTACTTCTGAGTTCTTCAAAGCTTGTTGTCCTCCCGGATAACCGACACTCCCGAAAGCGATTGAAGGGTATCGGTTATTCAGGGGAACAGTATCGGTAGAGGTGAAATCAGGCCCCCAGCTGCCAGTTGTGCTTTTGGCGCGTATTCGTGCGGGTAAGTCCTGTAAAGTCGTGCCACGGTTAGCTACTGTGGCTGTAAATGTGTATGGACTGCCTGAGGTGATGTCAGCAGTAACGTTCTGGTAGATTAAAGCTCCGAAGTCTCTTACTTCAAATCCACTTGCATCAATGTCGGTGATTAAAGTAACTTGAATCGTATCGCCAGCCTTTAGCTCGGTCTGGCCTGCGGGTAAGGCCCCGAACGTAATATCGGTTATTACTGGAGGAGCTGCGGCCATCGTTACAGGAACATTTATAGTTTTTCCGCTTTCTGGTTGTACAATCTGTAGTGTTTCTGCTTCAACATCCAGCGTGATACTGTGGGTAGCTCTGAAACGTCTGGTCTCACCCAGACGGACAATATTGCCAAGAGGAACATCTGAGCCAGCAATCTTTAAGCTTCCATTCCAGTCGTCGGCGGGAGCATCCCATTCGGCAGTAACGGTCAGGTCTCTGGTATCTGAGAAGATACTTTCCACGACCTGATTGGCCGGAACAGTATTGGCGGCATAGGTTTTATTCACTACCTGTCCTGCTGCGGCGGTTACGTTGGTTACGAAGATACCTACAGTTCCTCCCCCACCACCTCCGAACTCGTATATTAACGTCCAAGTGGCGTTTAATTTCTGATAAAGGAGTGCTGTAGCAGGGTCAGGCATATACAGCCAGCTATCGTTCTCTGCTCCCTGTACGTTTTCAGGCATAGCGTCTGAAACCATAAAGGATGGTCTGGTAATATCAGAAGGGCCGGGAGGTCCTGCAACACCAGCTGGGCCTTGGATACCTCGGAAAGCCACAACGTAATCGGTCATAGTCTTTCCGGGATTTAGAGCCAGCCATGCGGCGATGGCATCGAGACCTGTGTCTCCTTTATCGCCCTTATCACCTTTCGGCCCTATTGTTCCAAGGCCGGGGTCTCCTTTTGCACCTGTAGGTCCGGTATCACCTTTCGCACCTTTCGGTCCGATTGGTCCTGCTGGAATTTCACGGATAAGGATAGTCAATACATCATTGAGTACAGGGCCGGTAATAGAACCCATCCCATTCTCCCTGATGTATCTGTCTATCGCGTCCTTAGCTGTTTGGTAGCTCATTGTACTTAATTGTTTGGTTAGGTAATAATGGCGGTGTACTGCCAGAATAAGCGAAGAAGTCTACAGTATTCAGCATAGGAATGTCGGTGCGTAATATTCTTTCTGTGCCTACCCAAACATCCCTCATAACATACTCATACATATACTCCCTTTGGTTTCCGGTAACGGCGAGGTCAGAACCTCCATTCCATTCGACCAGAACAATATCGGTAGTTGTAACATTCTCAGAATTTATTGGATGGAAGAAGCGTCTCTGTCCAAATAAAGCATCCAATATTGTTAGCATATATTCTTCTTCTGCTACGCTATTGGACAAACACCGGATTTCGTATATAATATCCTTGGCAAAATCCAAATGCTGCAATTCGCGGAACTTGTCTCCGATACGTTCGGTGTATGGTTCAGGGCCTACTGCCAACGAACCACGTTCCTGTCTTCCTCTTCCAATCGTAAATCTGGAGTTCTTTATCGTTCCTCTCTCGTCTCCGCTGCCAACGTTGAAAATATCAAATATCTCCATGCCTTGTGCCTTTAGCGAGGTGGTCAGGTCATTTCTGGCAGCTCTCCAAGAAGCATCGTCGGTGTATTGAGTAACGTCTGGCAATACTCCGTTAGCTACCAGCGTTATACGAAGGTTCTCGTAAAACAGGCGGTCTAAGTCTCCATACGTCATATTTTGAATCTCCTTCTAAGTCTGTCTAAAAGTATTTTAACAGGTCGGTTATCTGACTTGAATTTTTTGAAAGCTTCGTTAAATGAAGGTCTCCAGAGAGGTCTGGCAGCTATCTTTTTAAGGACGGAGCCGAACTCCAGTACCTTAGCTATCTTGGCCAGAGAATTACCTTCTGGGGTGCGTGCGCCGGGAGAAATACCGATATAAACAGAGCCTTGGCGTATGTAACTTTTAATATACCGGAAGTAAGAGCCTGTGCGAACATAAGTAAGGTCAGACCATCCACGGCGTTTTTTCTGCTCCATGTACTTCGGAGAAAGAGCCTTCCAAGCCAAATCTTGCTTAGAAATATGGTCTCGTACAATTTCTTCTGTTTCCTTACCAAACTGCCGCAGACTTTCCTCGGAAGCTCCTTGCATTTCTACTTTCAAGCTACCGACGAGCATCTGAACACCCTGCCAATTTCCTACTTTTCTAAACTGCGCTTTCATACACGTACCTCTCCGATTATAATAGCTAATACGTTTTTCTGCTCCAGAGGTCCATCGTAGCCAGCAAAGACGACTTTATAACTCTTACCTTGGGTATCGAAGAAGTCTCCTTCTTCAAAGATATGCGTTCCGTCGTCTGCGTTCACCAGACCTTTTTCAGTAAGGTAATCCATATTCATAGTTACTTTTACTGAGTTCGATACCAGAATACCCCCTTCCATTTCCTTACCAAAATCCCTTAACTCACTAGGGTATTCCACCATAGCCAGCAGTTCGGTTTCAGTTCCTTGGCCTGTGGCTTTATTACCCCATCGGTCAGGTCTGGCATCGCGGAGGTAATAAGTAATCGGCGTTATATGGAACTGGTCGGTTACTGTTCGGATAATAGCCCGTATCTCGGTTATCTGCGCCTGACTTAGAATTGTATTAGCCATATTAAAGTAACTTTAATTATTCACTAAAAGGAGATACGTAGAACGGAGGGAATGGTGGAGTACGGGCGATATTGACAGACAGAGGGCTATCTCCATTAATATCTATGATAAGGCCCATGTTGTGTCCTTTACGGATAGCAGCCTGCTTTAATCTGGACATAAGGGCAGAAGTACCTTGGAGTATATCAGAGCTTGCTTCTTCTCCGGCTGCGGTTGAACTTCCGGCATCTTTACCGAACTCTACTTGAACAGAACCAGCTTTAGCCATTTTGAGGTAGGTTCCTTCTGGCAGCGTAGCACCTCCTTCTTCGCCTCCGGTTTCTTCACCGAGACTTCCGCCAGCAGCAAGGATGAAAAGGGCTTGGATGGCCACTAAATCAGCCAAAAGCGACTTCTGGGCTACTGTATAGGCAGCTTCGTCTCCTACTTCCTGATAGACTATTACAGGAGGTTCGATAACAGCTGGTGGTTCTACAGGCGGCTCTTCCGGTTCTACCGGAGGTATTAATACTGGAAGTTTTTGTATTTTACTGATACGAAAGTACGGTTCCAGTTCATTCATTAGCTCGTAGGTAAGAATGGATAAGGTCTTCTTATTATCGTCCGTATCTGCGAGCATGGGGAGCCTTGTCTTTACAATATCGAATATTGATAAATCCACATTATCTGTTGCGTGGTTTGTTGCCATGAGACCAAGGTTTAACACAAAAGCCCTCCTGAGTAATCTCCGAAGGGCTTTTGCAGTTATAAAAAACTAATACTATGACTATATTATACGAGATTATAGTCCGCTTAGGCTGGATTTGCCACCACTTTTTCCGCCTTCTTTCAATTTAGATTGTTCATTTTCGATGGCCGAAAGAACACCTTTACGGTTATCGCCTGACTGCTCGGTAGCTTTCAGGATGTTTAACTGTTCGGCGTTCAAACCTGTCAGGCTGTCAGTAACTTCCTGCGTATTGCCATCCAGAATTTGTTCAGCGTTGAACTGGGAGGTCTGGCCAGCCGGAGCGGTACGGGCATCACCTTCGTTGAACTGCATAGTTCCAACGTTTAAATTGGCTACACCGCCTTCGATGGCTTGTTTAGCGTCTGCGCTTTCGAGGTTTACTTCACCTTCTACTTCGCCTTTTTGTTTCTGCGCGGCGGCTTTAACGGCTTCGGTGTAATCTTCTTCCTGTTTAGCGAGGGCTTCTTTGCCTTCGGCTTCGTCTACTTCGAGGATAATACCCCGGCTTTTGGCTTTACGTACGTTTTCGGTAAGTTCCAGCTCTGCTACTCTGTCTGCTACCAGACCTTTGGCTTGTGAAACGTCATAAAAGGTAGTGCCTGTATCTTTCAGTTTAAAAAATGCTCTTGCCATGTTGATTTATAAATTAAAGTTACTTTAATCATTTAAATGTACGAGAGCGGCCTTTTTAGGGGCCGCTCAGATACAAAAGTTCAATTACCTAGCTTTTGAAGACTTGGTTTTGAACAGCTGATGGGTTCATCCAAGTAGGGAAGCCGACAGTTCCGTAAGCCAGAGACTTATCAATGATAAGCGAGCCGTCTTCAAACAACTTAGCGAAACCTGTTACCAGCGATACGTAAGTACCATTGATTTGGCGTTCTGCAATACGTTCACTTTCAACACGAAGAGCCGAAGCGTTCAGTTTTAACAGCGAAGTATTGTTATCTACCAGCATTACTTGGTTAGCAACCGGCATGGCACCGTGAACATCGTAGTTCTGGCTGGCAGGCATCGGTGTACGAACATTGATACGTGGAGGAGACATAATCTGATTGCCTGCTACCGGACCGATACCTGTACCGTAACCACGGAACTCAGGTAAGGTCAGAATATCCAGAGCTACGTTTTCGTTGGATAATAAGCCTTGCGGCATACGACCCAGCAGGCCCATTCTAATCCAAGCACGTAACAGGTCTTTGTAAGCCCAAGTACCTACGGTTTCTACACCAATAACCGGAGCTGCATTACCGTTACCGTCGCCGTTGATTAAAACGTCAATCATCATTGTGTCCAATGCGATGTTCATTTTAACCCCAACGTCTTCAAGGTAGATACCTAAGATGTTGATAGGCACGTACATACGAACTTCGTCGGTCAGTTTCAGACCAGTACCGATTTTCTGCAAGCTTACGGATTTTTGTCCGAAAGCTACAGTACCAGTCGGAATTGTCTCAGCTTCACCGATTTTTTTCGGCATCGCGTCAGACATTTTGATGTTCGGTAAAGTAATTGTAGGCTGAGATACACTTTCTTCACCGGCAATCAGACCGGGGTAAATAGGGTTACGGCGCAGGCCAGAGCGTACAGCTTCACGGATAATTTCTGGGATAATCCAACGGAAACCGTCGTCGAAATCAGGCATCGTCATTAAGCTCTCAACCGTGGCATGAGCAGGGTTGATGCCTAAAGCGAAGTACAAGCTGTCCGGCTGGCCGGTTTCAGACTTGGCAAAGCCCCATTTCTCGTGAACGTAATCGCCCCACGAAATATCGACAGCTCGGCGGTCGGCAGAGCCGGAGCGCAGGCTATCCACCTGCTTAACTGCGGTCTTCATATCCAAGAGGATATTCTGGCGCAAGGCGGCGGCGTTAGTGATAATTTCGCTTTTGGCAGCTGGGTACTTGCCTGTTTCATCCTCATTTGGGGCAAAACCTTTATTCTCAAGTACGACTTTCCGCACTTCGGTAGTGCGTTTATCAAATGAAGTTAATTTTTCAGACATTGTATTATCCGTGTAAGTTTACAATTTATTTAACCTTGTAAAGCCGAAAGTTTAAACTTTCTGAGCCATACGAAGCAGACCAACGCTAATGCCTGTAGCATTTGCTCCACCTTTAGTAACCATACCGATGGCATAATCCCCGGTAGCGGCTACTTTGAATTTTGGAGTACCGTCAGTATGTACACCGGAGCAGGCTACCATCTGGCCTTCGTCGGTTACACCATCAGAGTAGGCGTTGGTATAATGAGCTACGAAATGGGTCATTACACGGACATTGCCTGCGTCGGTGCCTTTATAAGCAGAAGCTACGTGGCCGATTGGACGGTCTGTAGTAGCCGCACACTTCGAGACTGTACCATCGGCGTTTAGCTTAACGAGCTGGCCTCGTGCAATGGTAGCGTCAGCAGTAGGAAAGCCTAACACGATGGCCCAGCTTTCTTCGATTTCGATAAGCACCTTAGGCTCGTCTTCAAGAGTTCTCATACGTCTATCTTTAAAGTTACTTTAATTTATTTTCAGTTAAAAAGCGGTATGCTATTGGTTAGTACGGCCAATTCGCATTGGTTTTAAGGAATGTTCCTTATGGATTTGCTCAAAAGACTTAGGAGCAAAGGCTTCATCGTCTTTTTTGACTTCTTCTTCGGTCGGTTTGGAAGAGCGGAACGAAATGTCTGTGCTATTGCATTTGTTACAAGTACCTCCGAAAGTTTCCAGCGATTTCTTGCCGTACTGGGCCAGTAAACCTTTAAGGGCTTCAACGTCGGCAGTCTTCATAAGGTTTACTACAGCTTCGGATACGGCAGTTCCAGCAGATAGTTTGTACAAACGAATGGCCTCGTCTCTTTGTTCTTTGAGGAAATTCTGGCCAAGCTGGGCATCTTTGGTAAGTGCGGTAACTTTATCGGCAAAACTGGTTAAAGAGGATTTCTTAACAAAAGCAAATTCTTCTTCCATTTTTTCCGGCAATGTTAAGCTTTCGCCCTCCCCGGTTAAAGTAACTTTAGTTTCTGTAATTTTATTGTCTTCTGCCAGCTCCATCACCGGAAGGCCGATTACAGTATCAAACGCAGTCGCTTTTGTAAGGTTGGCCTCTTTTTTCTTATGTTCATCCATAATTTTGGTGAACTCGGCCAAGATAGCCTCTTCATTTTCTGGTGTAAACTGTTCAGCTGTGAAAGCAAAGGTTTTGTTGTTTGCCAGCAGCATTGCATGGATAAAGGCGAATAGTTTTTTCATTTCCGGTTCCGGTTTTGGTGGGTTTGGTTTATTTTCTGGTTCAGCTTGGGTAGATAGAACCGATTTTGCATAAGATAAAAGGCCAGCGTCCAGACCAATAGCACCTCTAATGGTCTTTGAGCCTGTGTACGCGTCTTTCTCAACGTCGGTTTCCTTGTCGTAGGATAAATTAGCCTTGGAATATTCGATGCTTCCTACGTCAATACCTTTCAGGTTTCCTTTACTATCAATCAATTTGGCGAAAGGGTCGGCTCCAAGGAACACTAAAGAGCTTTCGTGATAGTTGTGAATGGCCTTAACTTTGCGGCAAACCATCTTACCGTCCTTCTCACTAATCGAGCCTAAAGACATCAGGAAGTCGATTTCCTTGTCGAAAGAGTGAGACGGTTCCCAGTCAAATTCAACGGTTACAGAGTTGGAGTAAATGGCTCCCATTAACACGCCTCTGGCCGTTTTAGGCGAGGTTTTGGCATCAATGGCAAGGATACCATCAATACCGGCAGGAACGGCTATACCGTCGTTATTTACGAAGCTTTCGGTCCACTTGGTCTCCTTCACCATACCAACCCAGTTATCTACTTCGAGGTCGTGGTTCTTATAAACCGGCTTGCCGGAAAGCTTCTGCGTAGAGGCTTTCAATAAGTTTGCGTCGGAAAAGTCAGAAGCTTTCCAGCTGCCAGCACCAACCATCGTTGCAGATAATAAACGGAAAGGAACCTCTACAAAATCTTCGGGTTTGGGTTTAACGTCGTCCATTCCTTTAATGTCGGAATAGAATTTATTGCTGTCAGAACTTCCTCCGAATATGCCGAAGCTTTCCAGAAGTTTGTCTTTAGCTGCTTTGTCAGTACAAGGCTTACCGATTTGAATACCAGTTGCGGCCTGTAGCTTCGCAGGTTCAGCGACCACATCGAAGCTCATTTTTGAACGATATACTTTTTTCATATACGAATGTTAAAAGCTGGTTTTATTTTTACCTCCGCGTTCCGGCACGTACTTTTCCCGCGTTTCCTTGTTTATTTTCGGTCGGGTCTCCCCCTCCTTCGCGTCCTTGGGTTTTTCCCCATTGTCGTAAAGTGGTAGCCCTTTCAGGTCTTCTAGGGTAATGGTCATATTAAAGTTACTTTAATGTTTTGAGCATTTCGATTAATTCCGGCTGAGGGTGGCAGTCATTTTTGTCAGCCCTGAATGAAGTGTGTGTCCAGATTCCGGACTTGCCCCCAAGCGCAGCGGTGGAGACCTCAAACATATCGGGATTATACGCTGTAGGTATGTTGTACGTTTCTGCCAGATATTCGATTAGCTCCTTGAGGGCTTCCAACTGGGTGGCGGTGTACTTCTCAAAAGCCTTGAACCCACGGTAAGGCTTTGGATACGTGATAACTTGGTCGAACTTCATAATCCCACCGCCTGTGTTCTTCCAGCCCGTCGGACCTTCGATTAGACCTCCCCAACTATCCAGCTCAATGCCGATGTTGGCTTTTTCCAGTCGAAGGCCGCGAGAACCGTAATCCTTAAAGCCTTTCGCTTTCAGCATTTCAGCTTTGATACCAAGAGAACTGGCCCAATACTTAGAACTGAACGTCTGGATGATAACACCCTCACGCGTAATCAGGAAGGCGGTAGCAATCCGTTCTTTCGTATCTTTCCACCAGTTTAAATCACCTTCGTAGCCGGGACCGGAAACGGTATGGTGAAGGACAATCTGGTTTTTGTCCTGAGCCTGCTTCACGTACTGGTCTTCCGGTAGCCACTCTGTAATGATTTTCTTGGTATCTAAGGCCATAATCGTTTGTTTTTATTAGTCTTTGCTTTTTAGCCATC
>Ga0207650_10000229_pt1 | contig 62654 bp, 51 predicted proteins | sample KBSS63metaG_FD_184325 | JGI IMG/M metagenome (GOLD analysis project Ga0207650, IMG submission 184325) | Switchgrass rhizosphere microbial communities from Kellogg Biological Station, Michigan, USA - KBS S6-3 metaG (SPAdes) (version 2) | ecosystem: Host-associated > Plants > Roots > Rhizosphere...
CAAAGCAGCGATGTGTTTGAAGGAGCTCAAGATCTCGCTCACGCTCGAGACCGAAACCAACGTGATCTTGATACCGAGCCGTTCGATTTCTCGCGCCCTGGCGGGATCCGTCGCCCCGGTGACACCAATCACCAGATCCGGCTGCTTGGCGGCAATTACTTCAAGACTGGGGCTCATGAAATCGCCGATTTTGGGCAGCCTTTTCGCTTCGGCGGGGTAATCGCAATGGCTGGTGACACCGACCAAGCGATTGCCGAAACCAAGCGCGAACACCGTCTCCGTGATACTTGGCGCAAGCGAGACGATGCGCCGAGGAATGCTTTCCGATGCGGCATTGCCGGACCAGGCCAATCCAAAAACAAAAATCAGCGTGCCGAGGAAGAAGCGTGAGGCAAAAAACCGTGACCGACAGATCATCGCGCTCCTAAGGCCAAAAAGACCAGTGCAAAAGTTTCGGTCAGTTCGCTCACGGCGCCGAAAATGTCCCCGGTAATGCCGCCCAAACGGCGATGAAAATAGGTTTTGATGGCCCAAGTGAAAAGCCCTGTCAAAGCAATTAGCGCGATACCCATGCCACGTAGCATCGCCGCTACGAAGATGATCGCAATGATGGTTGCTACCGCGACATGCTTGTTTCCCAGCTGACCTATGAAAGACGATCCCAGTCCCGGTTTTGCTGGTAGAGAACGATATCCCAACAGGACCATGGCCCAACGGCTGAGAATGGGCGCAGCCAGGAGCATGCGCCAGCGATCCGTATCCGTGCTTTGGATCGCCTCGATCTTGAGAATAAGCACCAGCAGGACGGCGATCATACCGAAAGCGCCGACACGGCTATCGTCCATGACGGTCAGCATGTGATTGCGATCACCCCCGGCTCCGAGACCGTCGAATGTGTCACTGAGCCCGTCCAGATGAAGAGCGCGCGTGAGAAAAGCCAGAATGGTGACCAGAACGGCGGCGCATAGGCCTGGACGGGCTCAGTGTCTCAAGGGAAAATCGAACAGCACCAAAACCGTTCCCAAGAGTAGTCCGATGATGGGAAAGAAAATCGCGGCCCATCCCCAATCCACGAAAGCCAGGTTCTTGGGACCAGGAATAATGGTTAGAAACTGTAATGCTGCAAAAAAGGAGCTCATGAAAGTCTCGCTTTTACGCCGGCAGATGAAAAGGTTGCCATCTCGCGAGAAAGTTTCACTGAGGCTTCGATCAAACCCATCGCGAGACAAGCGCCGGTGCCTTCGCCCAGGCGCATGCTCAAATCGAGCAGAGGGTCGAGATGGAGTTCGTCAAGCAGAAGTCGGTGACCTTTTTCGGCGGATAAATGCGAGGCAAAGAGAACATCTCGAATATGCGGCGAAAACCGGTGCGCGAGAAGGGCCGCGGCGCCGGAAATAAAACCATCCAATACCATGGGCAGACGAAATGTTGCGGCGGCGAGAATGACGCCGGCTATGGCGCCAATTTCGAAGCCGCCAACCTTCGCAAGCACGTCCAGAGGATCGTTGGGATTGGGAGCGTTGATCCGAAGGCCATCCTCGACGGCGGCAATTTTTCGCGCAAGAGTCTCGTCATCGACGCCGGTGCCGCGACCAACAATATCTGACGGCGCCGTGCCCGTCATTGCGCAGATGATGGCGGCCGCGCTAGTGGTGTTGCCGATGCCCATGTCGCCGGCGCCGAGCAGAAAAAGGTTCGTCGCAGCTGCTTCGCGCGTGAGCTGAATGCCGCATTCCACAGAGCGCAAAGCTTCAGCGGTTGTCATTGCTGGTCCGCGGGCAAAATTTGCCGTGCCCCGGCGCACCTTGCAGTCACGCAAGCCATGTGCGGCGACAAATTCATGATCGACACCGACATCGACGATTTCGGTCGCGACGTCATAATGGCGCGCCAAAACGTTGATCGCCGCCCCGCCATCGAGAAAGTTCTGGGTCATTTGCGCGGTGACCTCTTTGGGATATGCGCTGACCCGTTCTTCGGTGATACCATGATCGGCGGCGAAGACGAATATCAGCTTGGCTCCAAGGTGGGCCGGAATTCTCTCCTGAATGACGGCCACTCGCCGTGCGAGCTCCTCGAGGCGGCCCAAGCTTCCCTGCGGCTTTGTCAGTGAATCGAGATGGCGCTGCGCGGCAGCATCGCACGAGGCGCTTAGGGGTCGAATTTGACCAAGGGTTTCCTCTAGGAGCATGCCGTGGCCTTTTTTACGATCATCGGAATGCCGGTGACCATGAGAACAACTTCGCTGGCAACAGCGGCAAGGCGCTGATTGACCGAGCCCGCTAAATCGCGAAAGCGGCGCGCGAGCGCATTTTCCGGAACGATCGCCGATCCGACCTCGTTAGTCACCAGCAGCGCGTGAAAATCGAGATGCGGTAAAATCTCGAGCAGATCGCGCACTCTGTGCTCGACGGAATTTTCGTCTTCATGAAGTATAAGATTGCTCAGCCAAAGGGTCACACAATCGACCAAGGCTACGTCGATTCGACCACGCTGCGCTAGCAAAATCGAGCATAATTCCACCGGCTCTTCGACTGTCAGCCACTGGCTGCCGCGCCGGAACTTGTGTTCATGGATGCGGCGCGCCATTTCTTCGTCTTTCGCCTCCGCGGTGGCGATATAAAGCCGGCGCTCGCCCAAGGCTACGGCGCGTTCTTCGGCGTACCGGCTCTTTCCAGAACGTGCGCCGCCGGTGATCAAAATAATTTCTTTGGCCATGAGCCCTCTACGACCTCAGCCATTCGACCAGCCCAGCGATCAGCCGGCGGTTTTCTTGCCGCCGCTTGACGGTGACGCGGAAAAAAGCGCTACCAAGCCCGAACGTATCGCAGACGCGGATGAGAATCTTCTTTCGCAGCAGAAAAGCGCGGAGCTCGAGCGCATCGGTGCCGCGCTTGTCGATCTTGACGAGCAAAAAATTGGTTTTCGACGGCAAAGGATGCAAACCCTCGAGTGCGGCCAGATGCGTGTAGAGAAATTTGCGCTCATTTTCGAGCCAGCCAGTGGTCTTGGCGAAGAAATTTTCGTCCTCGAGACAAGCGAGCGCCACGTTTAACGCGGGACCGTTGACCGACCAAGGCTCCTGATGAGCGGCAAGCTGTTCGACTCTGCGCGCGTCGGCGAGCAGATAACCGAGGCGGAGACCCGGTATGCCATAGTACTTGGTGAGCGAGCGCAAGACGATGAAATTCGGATTGCCCCGCACTTTTTTCTTGACGGATTCGTCCTCGATAAAATCGACGAACGCTTCGTCAACGACAACTGGACACTTTCTCGTGAAAGCGAAATCAGCGATGGTTTCTATTTGCGTCTTTGGAATCAATTGACCGGTGACGCTGTTCGGCGTGGTGAGAAAAGCGATATCGCAATCAGCCTCCCACGCCGTCAGGAAATCTTTCATTGAAAACTGAAAGCCGTTGTCGGCCGCAAGAAAAAGTGTGCGGATACGGGCTCCCGCAAGGGCGAGCGCGTTGCGGTATTCGGAAAAGGCGGGTCCGATGACCAGTGCCGTGTGCGGCCGCAGCGCCGCGCAAAGTAGATAGATGAGTTGGGTCGAGCCATTGCCGATCAGGATTTCAGCAGGATCCATTCCGTGGCGCCGCGCTAAAGCTCTTTTGAGGTGATCTCCATACGGATCGGGATAGCGCGAAATCGCGCCGTAGCTTTCGATAAAAGCTTTACGCGCCGTGGTCGGTGGGCCGAGCGGATTGATGCTGGCGCTGAAATCGAGAATCTCGCTCGGTTGGATGCCCGCGTTTTGCGCCCAGCGCTCGACATCGCCGCCATGGGTTCTATCGACTAACTGCGCGCGGTCGACAGCAGCGCGAAAGTCGCGAGCGAGAGAATCGCCGTGACCAGACATAAGACACGTCCTTGCTTCAACATTTCAATTGTGACCGGCTTCAAGTTGTCACCGAGATACGGTTTATAGATTTCCCTCCCGAAATAAATACTCGGGCCCCCGAGCCGCACCCCGAAGAGGCCGGCCAGTGCGGCCTCGGGATAACCCGCGTTGGGGCTCAAGTGATTGGCATGATCGCGCCACGCGATGCGCAAAGCGCGCGCCGGATTCAGGCGCATAGCCAAGCTTGCGATGACCATGAAACAAGCGGTTAGACGCGCCGGAACATAATTGACTACGTCATCCAAACGCGCGGCGAATTTGCCAAAATAGAAATATTTGTCGGTGCGGTAGCCGATCATGGAATCCAGCGTGTTAATCGCCTTGTAGGCCAGCGCTGCCGGCAGGCCGCCGGCGAAAAGATAGAAGAGCGGGGCGACGATGCCGTCGCAGGTGCTTTCGGCCAAAGACTCCAAGCTGGCACGCAGGACTTTGTCCTGATTCAACTCGGCGGTCTCGCGGCCAACGATGTGCGCGAGTTTTTGCCGTGCCACGTCGAGGTTCCCAGCAAGCAGCGGGCCTTCGATGCGTTTTACGGCGTCGAGTAAGCCGCGGGTTGCCAAGGTCGTAGAGGCCAAGGTGACCGTGGCGATGAATGAAAGCCAGGGAGTAAATGAATAAAAAATGCTGACCAGCGTCCACGCTGCTGCGGCCGAGAGTGCGATCAACAAGAGCGAAAGTGCCATGCCGGCGAGAAAGTCGCGGCGGGCATTGCCACTGCGCAAGAGCTTTTCGCCCGAGGAAATGACTTTGCCCATCAAGACTACAGGGTGAGGCAACCAGTGCGGATCGCCGATGGCGAGATCCAGCAGAAAGGCGGCGATCAGAAGCGTTGCCGAGCTCGAAAAAATCTGCGCATCCATAGAAACAACGTTTAGCGATCCAATGTCGCGGCTATCCCTTTTCTAAGTGGTCGCGGGCCGACGATCCAATTTTTGAGGAGATTCATATTTAGCGATTTTCTCAGATGGCATGCCAGGCGATCCATTCGCATATTGCGTTCGGCGCTGCTATTTACGAAACCCGCTGCAGGGGCAAGATTGGCGACGGCACGCGCAGCCTGGATAAAAGTATGGCGAAATTCGTCGCGGTCGAAAAATCCGTGCACATAGGTGCCGAAGACGCGGCCTGATTGACTCACGGCGCCGTCGGGAAGGGCTTCCGTTATTCCCTGCCGCTCAATATCAGCGAGAGGACTCGCTCCAGTTTGGTAGAGCGTTTCCCCGACGTGAATCTCATAGCCTTCAAAGGAAACGTGCCGAGATCGGGCAGCGTGAAAGAAATCGCCGCGCAGAACGCCGCGAACGCGGCGCACCGTTTTATCTTTGCCCAATACAGTTCGAATGGACAGAAGACCGAGACCGTCTGCACTGATGGGGACGCCGTCATTCTCAATCCCGTAAGGGTCTTGGATCGCGATCCCGAGAATCTGAAAACCGCCGCAGATGCCGATGATCGGCACGCCCAGTTCGCTTAGGCGAGAAATCTGCCGGGCGAAATTGTGATGTTTGAGCCACCGCAGGTCATCGAGGGTTTGCTTCGTGCCGGGAAGAATGAGCAGATCGGCGTCGGCCAGTTCTTCAGGCTCCTGTATATAGGCCAGCGATATTCCCGATTCGCGCGCCAAAGGATCGAAGTCTGTGAAATTCGCCATATGCGGCAGAGCGATAACGCCGGCGCGGAGCGCCCGCGCTGATCCTGATTCGAGATTCTTCCAGCGGTGCGCTGCTGATGCGCGATCTTCCAGCGCGACGCCATCTTCTTCGTCGAGATCGAGATCGTGGATGAACGGCACCACGCCGGCGCAAGGCAAGCCAAGACGCTTTTCGATCAATTTAACGCCGGGCCATAGCAGGGACTTATCGCCGCGAAACTTATTAATGACGAAGCCGCCGATGCGGGCGCGGTCTTCGGGTTTCAGGAGCTCCAGGGTGCCGAGCAACGATGCGAAAACGCCACCGCGGTCGATGTCACCGACCAAAAGGCAGATGGCATCGGCAGCATGCGCCATACGCATGTTGACGATGTCGTGTTCACTCAGGTTGATCTCGGCTGGCGAGCCGGCGCCTTCAAGCAGCATAAGGTCGTAATAATTAGACAAGCGTTTATAGGCGCTCAGCACTTCGGGAAAAAATTGCTCGACGCGGCGCGTGTGATAGTCGGATGCGCTGACCTGTCCCCAAATCTTTCCCAGCAATATGACTTGGGCGCCGGTATCGGTCGACGGCTTCAGCAAAACAGGATTCATCTCTACGCATGCCGCGACGCGACAAGCTTCGGCTTGCAGCGCCTGAGCACGACCGATCTCACCGCCGTCAAAAGTTGCGGCCGAATTGAGCGACATATTTTGCGCCTTGAACGGCGCGACGCGATAGCCGTCTTCGGCGAAAATGCGCCCCAAACCGGCCGTGATTATCGACTTGCCGACATGCGAGGCTGTGCCGAGGATCATCAATGCATTCTTGTGTTTCATTGGATTCACTTCTGTTCACTCAGGTTTAACGGCAAGACCCGGCATGGTACTGCCACTTGATCCAATCGCCATGTTTTACCAGATACCGCTCGGCGGGCACGTTAGATCCTCGACCGTTGACCTCGAAGCGCCATCCGCGGTCGTTAACGAAATCGGTTTTAACACCGTCGATCGCCTCGACGAAATGATCCATGCCGTATCTGGGATACGTTGTGACTGGCAATCGCTGTAACAATACATCGAGTACGGTACTCTTCTCTTGCACGGTGACCACGACTTCGAAGGGCGATCGCTCCGCGGGTCCAAAGTCGATGGTCATCGTGACCTCGATCATACATTTTTCTCGAAGGATTTCTGGCGCGCCGGAAATGAGGCCGACTTAGCTGCCGAACGTCGAGCGCACGCCGATTAAAAAGTTCAATGGCGGGGCGCGAAAACCGTCAATCTCCTCGTATTTACGATTAAACAAATTCTCAACCCTGCCGAACAACGTCAAATCTTTGACCGCCGGCACGCGCCAGGGCAAAGTATAGTAGGACGCGAGATTGAAGATCGCATAACCCGGTTTGGTGATATCGCCAAATGGTGACGCGGCTCTAAAATCGTCGCGTCGGCCAACCAGATTGGCGCTCAGATTCACGTTCCACTTCTCATGGACATAGTTGAGGGTCACATTGCCGCGATTTCTCGAGCGGCGCGGAAGCCTGCCATCCGCAGTATCCCAGTCGAGATAAGTATAGTTGGCCTTCAAGTCTAGTGACGTAAGGAGCTTGATGCTCATGCCCCACTCGACTCCATCAAAACGAGCGGTGCCGACGTTTTGGGCGCGAAAACAACCAAGGGGATCGCCCGGAATCGGCTGTCCCTCGATCAAGTCTTTTACCTCGCGATGGAAGTAGGTCACGCCCACTTTGACCCGCTCGGTGAGAAGATCTTGCTCGACGCCGGTGTTCAATTCCCAGCTTCGCTCCGGTTTGAGATTGGGATTGCCAAAAGCGGGGCAGCCGAAGGCTGGCGGAAAAAACAAGTCATTCAAAGTGGGGGCCTTGAAGCCTTTTGCATAGCCTGCTTTGATCTTTGTTCCCGTTTCGCGAAAAAGATAAGCAGTAGAGAAAGAAGGCGTCCATGCCGTGCCGAAACTCTGGTTGTCATCCAGGCGAATCCCCGAAACCGTGATCAAACGCTCATCGAGAAATTGTAGTTGCTCCTGGAGGTAGTAGCTCAGGTTTCTAATTGCTTTGTCGATGCCACCGCTGGTATCCGCTGATCTGCGCTGATATTGAGACCCGAATGTAGTCGTACTCCAGTCTTTGAAGCGATAGTTCGTTTGCAACTCTCCAGTGTCAATGCGGGTACGAAAGATGTCGTGCGTGCGTGAGAAGTCGCAGGGAGAATCGAAAAAAACGCAGCTATCGACGTCGTCGGTATCCGTGAAATGCTCTTTGAACATTGAGCCGGAGATTCGATAATCCCAATTCGGCAAAATCTTTTGCTGCCACTCGCCTTTGGCAAGGTATTGAGTACCGGCTTCGCGCGCGTTGGGGTCGGGCTGTGAAGCGAAATTATTATTGTTGAACAACCCCACATTGGTTTTGATGAATTGAAAAATTCCCGTAAGCTTTGCGTCCTCAGTAGCCTGGTAATCCAGGCGGCCTGACGAGGCGAGGTTGCGGTAATCGTCGTTGACGCTGCGAAAACCCTGACTCGCCAAGTGCGAACCGCTGAAAGAGTAACCGAGATTCCCCGCCGCGCCTTTTAGAGTCAACGCTTGACGATTGGTCCAACCGTTGCCGCCTTCGAGCGATAACCCCGCCTCAAGTGGTCCCTGACCTTTCTTCGTAATGATATTGATCACCCCACCGATCGCTTGCGAGCCGTACAGCGTTCCACCGGCGCCTCGGAGAACTTCAATCCGCTCGATGTTGTCGGTTGTTAGGTGGGCAAAATTGAACGCGCCGAGAGTCGTGCTGTTAACCTCGACACCATCGACTAGCACCAGAACATGATCCGACTCGGACCCGCGAATGAATATCGTCGCATTGGTGCCATTGGACCCCGATTGAACGACATCTACTCCCGGCACACGGCGTAGGGTTTCGAGAACCAGTTCCGCCTGTTGGTCCTGGATGTCCTTGGTAGTCACCACCGATGCCGAAGTGGTGACTTGTTGCAGTGGCGTTTCCGTGCGCGTTGAGGTGACAAACACCGGTGGAAGCGTCGGCTCAGGCACTTCTGCGCCGCGCAGATCCATCGGCAAGAGCAAGAATGAACACAGAAAAAGCAAACGGACCTTCATCGAAAACCTCCTTCACCCACGAAAGGGGCATGTTGAGGCAGTCGGATAGGTCTCCTGGCTCGAGCTTCAAGCCTAGTCGCCGCGCCTTCCCACCCGATGATTTCGGATTTTAGATTTTCGATCCTTCGACTTTGTTCAGGACAGGTTTTGGGCTGAAGCCGAATTAAAAAATCTAGATTCGCAAATCCGTTGAGCAGTGGCTTTCCTGCGGCTTTCGTAGCTCCTACAGTTGCGGGGCAGCAGAGGATTTCCCGCTCCGCTCCGCACCCCATCAATTTTAGATTTTGGATTTTCTCAGTAATCCAAAATCCGGCAATCTAAAATCCAAAATGGTGGTGGGACGGAGAGGTGGCGGGTCACCTCTTTCCCTTACATCCGCCTGCGGTTAATAAATCAGTGTTGACCTCCTCCTATTTTATCGAGCATTGCTATCGGCCAGACGAAAATCCACGGGAATACGAATCCAGCTTTCCACAGCTTTTTGACCATAGCGGGCCGGGATGAATCGCCATCGTTGGATCGCTTCACGAGCGGCACGATCCAACGAGTCATCGCCCGAACTCTTGTTGATTTCTATAGTTTTTGCTTGCCCTTCCTCATTAATTAAAACGCGCAGCAGAACCGTGCCCTCGCGGCCTTTTCGCCGCGCGTTTTCAGGATAATTCGGCTTGGGGGTTTCTCGATAGCGCGCTTGAGTCAAGTTTGCACCATAATCGCTGCCATTATTTCCATCACCAGTGCCGGTGCCTGGTACTGGCGATCCGTTCCCTCCGCCGCCACTTCCATTTCCTCCTGCGGCAGCTCCCTCGGCAGCGCGTCCCATCGCACCAGCACCATAAAAATTTTCTATAGAGGCCTGACTCTGATTTTCGCTGGGTTGAGATGAGGCGAAGATCGGCGTCGAGCTCTCGATCTTAGGCCTATCAGGCGCAAGAGGCATCGCTGTTTGTTGTGCAGCGGGCTCAATATTGCGGATCCGAGAAACGTTTTTCTCGGTAAGCCCAGATTGGCGCACGGATGATTTTGCCGCGGCTAAACCATGCGAACTTCCGCTCGACTGCGCTCCGTCTCCGGCAGCAGTCGACTGGTACTCAGCCGGTAAAATGCTGACTTGAATGAGATCGAGCTGATTCGGTTTGGCAAAGGAAACAGGGGAGGTCAACGCGAGCGCGTGTAGGGAAACGGATAGAAAAAAAAATGAGGCCAGTCTCATAAGTTACACCGACGGCCTCAAAAAATGCCGGGAAAAGAATGCGCACCTTTCTCTCTTCTCCGGAGAGGCCGGTCAAACACTCTGGTAAGGTTTCCTGGCTCAGGCTTATTTCTACTCGCCGCGCCTTCCCATCCGTCTATACTTCAGGACAGTGGCTGTCTGCGGCTTTCGTGGCCTTCACAGTGGCGGGACCGCGCCGGAATCGCACCGGACTTCCCTTGGAACCCAGAGCTGTGAATCGAATGTAGGCGGAACCTATAACGCGAGATGACTAGTGTCAAGAGAGTTCTTTGTCAGCAGAGAGTAGTTTGTAGACATCAGCTCTTTATAGGACCAGCCACAAAACCACAGGTATGGTAAAGACGGATAAGAAAGTACTGATGATAACTACGGAGGCAGCTAATGCTGGATCCTGGCGGTATTTCTCGGTGAGAATAAAGTTCACCACGGCGGCAGGCAAGGCGCCATAAAGAAGCAAAACCTGGCGATTAATGCCGTGCGCGCCAATCACCAGGGTCGCGGCACTGGCTGCGCCAAAACCGCCGATAATGCGCAGCAGCGCGCCGCCCAATGCATGACCCCATTGCAGTGAACGGACTTCGTGGAGCCGGTAACCGAGGCTAATCAGCATCCATGGGATGGTCGCCTGCCCAAGTATGGTAATGGGCTGCGCCAGCGCTTCAGGAATATGAATCTGCATCAGATTAAAGCAAACGCCTGCAATCGATGCATAAATTAATGGGAGGCGAAAAATCTCCAACCAATTGGCGCGCCCATTCAGGATATAAATGCCAAGCGAGTACTGCAGGAACGCGGTAAGGACGTACAGTAATGTCGCACGCTGCATGCCGGCGGGACCGAACGCAAACAACGCCAACGGAATCCCCATATTTCCCGCGTTCATGAACAGGATTGGTAGGGCGAAGCCGCGTGAATGGAAGCCAAATACGAGGAAATAAACACCAATCAAGATACCGACGGCGCCGAAAATGAGCGCGCTGCCGACGAACAACAATACGATGTCTTCGGCAACGAGCGCTTTTCCTGCGAGCGCGCTAAACACGAGAGAGGGCGTCCCCAGATAAACGATGATCTCGGTTACTGACGCGAGATTGATTTTTTTCCAGTGGGCAAAAACAAATCCCGCGGCGATCAGCAAAAACACTGAAATCACCGGAGATAGTGGTTTTATAAATTCCATCCAACAGTGGTTCCGTGATTTTAGATCGACGCCAGTAGGCTCAGTGAAAGAGTTTCTGCAAGCTCGATTATGGCGCCGAACTGTTGGGAAGTGATCATTCCTCGGAGGCGATAGAAAAGATTTCTTATCAGTAGAGACAACACTGAGAGCGCCAGCGCAATCCAGAGTCCCCTCCGGCCGAGCCAGTAACTCGCAAGACCCAAAGTTCCAGCGCTGGCGAGGAGCAAATGCCAAAGCTTCAGCTGTTGAGCAATGGGTTTGGCGATTTGCGCACAGCGATCCTGGTAGCCAAAAATAAAAACCAATAACGTCCAGCGTGCTAGAACCGGCGCTACCACTAAGCTAACGGTGACCTTCTGGTCGATGCTGTCGAGAGCAGCGGCCTTGAAAAGGAGCACCATAACGACAGCGATCGTCCCAAGCGCACCGTTATTTCGATAATCGACCGAGGCGATTTGAGGATCTGTTGTCGCAAACGTCAGATAAAGATCTTCGAGATGCGATCCGCCGGTCAAAAGGATGACGACCATGATGAGCGCAATGCTAAGAATCTCTGTGGGAAGGTAGGGCGCTAGAGCATAATTGGAAAACGCTAGAACAAGCCCCAACGCAAAACCAACGACGGGGAAGTAAGCCGAAGCAGCGCCGATCGCTCCGAAAGATGGCCGAGCGGCGGTAAACCTGCCCCAGATCGTCAGGTATTTAACTGCCGAGACGAATCTTTGCACGAAGGACTTTTCCCCTACTGACCGCCAGGTGTCAAACGCTTCGAGGCGGTCTTTAGAGATCACCTCTAAGCGGAAAAAAATCGCCCAGAAATCAAAAGGTTACGGCATCGATTAGGCTTTACTTTTGGGCGGCTTTTGGGTAGAATGATCGATGTTGATAAATTGACATAACCCCACAACATTTCAGCAAAATTTACAATTTTTCCGGGTGAAAATGGCCGACGAAAAAACTCCTCAAAATTCCGCGTACAACGCCGACAACATAAAAGTTTTGGAAGGGCTGGAGGCTGTTAGAAAACGTCCAGGAATGTATATCGGCGACACGGCCGAGAGGGGTTTGCATCACTTGGTCTACGAAGTCGTAGATAATTCCATCGATGAAGCGCTCGCAGGCCATTGCGACACCATCGAAGTCACCATTCATATTGATAATAGTGTCACGGTCGTCGATAACGGTCGTGGCATTCCGGTCGACATTCATTCGACGGAAAAAGTCTCCGCTGCCGAGGTTGTTTTAACCAAGCTGCACGCCGGCGGTAAGTTCGATAAAGCATCCTATAAAGTGTCCGGCGGGTTACATGGTGTTGGCGTATCGGTCGTTAACGCCTTGTCCGAAACGCTGGAAATTGAAATCAAGCGTGACGGGAAAGTTTACCAACAAAGTTATCGAAGGGGCGAGCCGGAGGAAAGCCTCAAGGAAGTCGGCAAGTCCAAAGAACGCGGGACGCGGGTAACTTTCAAGCCCGACAGCCAAATCTTTGAAACGACGGATTTTAGTTTTGATATTCTTTCCCAGCGGCTGCGCGAGCTGGCGTTTCTCAATCGCGGCGTCAAGATCACCATCGAAGACGAACGGAGCCAAAAAAAGCACGAGTTTTTCTACAAAGGCGGCTTGTCGTCTTTCGTCGAGCATCTCAATCGTGCCAAGACGCCAGTCCACCCCAAGGTCGTTCATTTCGCGGGTGAAAAAGATGGTGTCGAAGTCGAGATCGCGATGCAATGGAACGACGGCTATATTGAGAGCGTCTTTTCCTTTGCCAATAACATCAACACAATCGAAGGCGGCACTCACCTGATCGGTTTTCGGTCTGCTTTAACACGCACGATCAACAACTACGCCATGAGCAGCGGACTGTTAAAAAAGGACGAGGAAAATCTACAGGGTGAAGATGTTCGCGAAGGGCTTACTGCGGTTATCAGCGTTAAAGTACCCGAGCCGCAATTCGAGGGACAAACAAAAACGAAACTCGGCAATAGCGAGGTCAAAGGCATCGTTGAAGCGCTCGTCAACGAAAAATTTGCCAGTTATCTCACGGAAAACCCGAGCGACGCCAAAAAGATCGTCGCCAAGGGAGTGGAGGCGGCGCGCGTTCGCGAAGCTACGCGCAAGGCGAAAGACTTAGCACGGCGTAAGGGCGCTTTGGACTCGGGCTCGCTCCCCGGCAAGCTCGCCGATTGTCAGGAGCGGGACCCCGCGTTGAGCGAACTCTATCTCGTGGAGGGCGATTCCGCGGGCGGGTCCGCCAAGCAAGGCCGAGACCGGCGCAATCAAGCGATCCTTCCGCTCAAGGGTAAAATCCTCAACGTGGAAAAAGCGCGCTTCGACAAAATGCTTTCGTCGCAAGAAATTCGCCTCATGATTACCGCTCTCGGCACCGGAGTAAAAGAGGATTACGACGCCGCAAAGCTGCGTTATCACTCAATCATTATTATGACGGATGCCGATGTCGACGGCTCGCATATTCGCACGTTACTGCTGACGTTCTTTTATCGGCAAATGCCCGACCTGGTGGAGAAGGGGTACCTTTATATCGCCCAGCCACCGCTCTACAAAGTCAAACGCGGTAAACAGGAAAAATATTTGAAAGACGAACAGATGCTCGAAGATTATCTCATCGAGCTCGGCACCGAAGACATTCGCTTACGCGCAACCCAGGACGGCAACGGACTTGTGGGCCAGCCGCTGCAAGCTTACGTGAAGAAAATTATTCGCTGGGACAAACTCATGAGCTTGCTTGCGCGTAAAAAGAAAAACCGCACGGTGATCGATGCTGTGCTTCTGGAAGCGTATTTTAACGAGGAGACATTAAAACACGAACAGGCGCTTAAGCAATTCGAAGCTCGCCTCGCAGCCTACGTAAGCCTGGTGACTCCGGAGCAAGGGCCACTTTCCTGCCTTCTCGAACAGGATGTCGAACATAATTGTTTTAAGCTCATCGTTACGGTGCGCGCCAATGGTAGCGGATCCCAAACCGTTATCGATCGGGAGTTTCTCACCAGTCCGGAGTTCAAAGAAGTCAAAAAACTTTTCACCGAGCTGAGCGGCATCGGCATGCCGCCCTACGCGATTGAAAACGGCGAGCAAAAGGCCCAGTTGGGCTCGCTCGCCGAAGTGCTCAGCTATTTTATGGAAGGCGGCAAGAAGGGCCTTGCGATCCAGCGCTACAAAGGTCTTGGCGAAATGAATCCCGGGCAGTTATGGGAAACGACGATGAATCCGGAAACACGAGTGCTCTTGCAAGTACGCATCGAAGATGCCGTCGAGGCCGATGAGATTTTCTCGACTTTGATGGGCGATGAAGTCGAGCCCCGCCGCCGGTTCATCGAAGATAATGCGCTCACAGTCAAAAATCTCGACATCTAAATAGCCGTTCAAATCGTTCCAGCAGTTCAAGCCGTTAGAAACTTCTAACCGGCCCTAAAAGGCGAGCAATTCATGGAAGTAACAAGCAGACCGCAAAAAGTACCCGTCTATATCGAGGAGGAGATGCGTGAATCGTTCATGGCCTACGCCATGAGCGTCATCATCAGCCGCGCGCTTCCTGATGTACGCGATGGACTCAAGCCCGTACACCGTCGCGTCTTGTACGCTATGTACGACGCCAGCAATACCTCCGACAAGCCGTACAAGAAGTCCGCCCGTCTGGTCGGCGACATCATGGGTAAATATCACCCCCATGGCGACTCGGCGATCTACGACACGATCGTCCGCATGGCGCAGGATTTTAACCTGCGCTATCCATTGGTCGACGGCCAGGGAAATTTCGGCTCCATCGATGGCGACAATCCGGCGGCGATGCGTTACACGGAAATTCGCATGACGCCGCTGGCGGAGGAAATGCTCGCCGATATCGAAAAAGAGACCGTGGATTTCATCGCGAACTACGACGATTCATTGCGCGAGCCGGCGGTTTTGCCGTCGCGTATTCCCAATCTTTTGATCAACGGCTCGGCGGGGATCGCGGTGGGGATGGCAACCAATATTCCGCCGCACAATTTGAGCGAAGTGATCGGCGGCCTTGTGGCGCTGATCGAAAACCCAGACATGACGATCAAGGAGCTGATGAAGCATATCCCGGGTCCGGATTTTCCCACCGCCGGCTTCATTCATGGCCTCGAGCCGATCGTCCAAGCGTATAACGAAGGCAAGGGCATCATCCAGATGCGCGGCAAGGCTTTTACCGAGACCGTAAAACGTACCGGGAAAGAACAGATTATCATCAGCGAAATTCCCTACATGGTGAACAAAAAGCGGCTTATCGAGCAAATCGCCGAGCTTGTCAACGACAAAAAGATCGACGGCGTCGGCGATCTGCGCGACGAATCAGACCGCGATGGAATGCGCATCGTCATCGAGCTCAAGCGCGACGCGGTAGCGGAAATCGTCATCAATCAGCTCTACAAGCATACGGCTTTGCAGGAATCATTCGGCGTCAACATGCTCGCCATCGTCGACGGAAAGCCCAGGCTGCTCAATCTCAAAGAAGCTCTCAAAGCGTTTATTGACCATCGTAAAGACGTCGTGACTCGGCGCACTGCGTATGATCTACGCAAGGCCGAAGAACGGCTGCACATTTTGGAAGGTTATCGGATCGCACTCGACAACCTCGATGCGGTGATTGGGTTGATTCGCAATGCCGCCGACCCGAAGGTTGCAAAAGACGGCTTAATGACCAACTTCGGTTTGAGCGAGATTCAAGCGCAGGCGATTCTCGACCTTCGCCTGCAGCGGCTGACCGGGTTGGAGCGTGACAAAATCATGGAGGAGCACCGCGAGACCGTTGAGCTCATCGCGAAGCTACGGGCGATTCTTGCGGACGAAAGGGAAATTTACAAAATCATTGTCGAGGAACTGAAAGAAATCAAGAAGAATTATGGCGACGAGCGGCGCACAAAGATTGTCGACCGGAGCGAAGAAATCTCCATCGAAGATCTAATCGTCGACGAAGACATGGCGGTCACGATTTCACACGAGGGTTATATCAAACGCAATCCTGTGACCCTCTATCGGGCGCAGCGGCGGGGCGGCAAAGGGAAGATCGGCACGACCACCCGTGAAGAAGATTTCGTCGAATACATGTTCATCGCCTCGATGCATGCCTACATCCTGTTTTTTACCACGATCGGCAAGGTTTACTGGATCAAGGTGCATGAGTTGCCGCAGGCGAGCCGGGCTGCCCGAGGCCGGCCGATTGTCAATCTGCTTAATTTGGAGTCGGGCGAGAGGGTTTCGGCGTTTCTTCCGGTCCGGGAATTTCAGCAGGGGCGTTATATTGTTTTTGCCACAAAAAACGGGCTCATTAAAAAAACCGAACTCATGGCCTACGGTCATCCGCGGCCGTCCGGTATTCGAGCCATCGGACTCGAACAGGGAGACGAGGTTATCGGCGTTCGCCTCACCGATGGCCAGCAGGAACTCATTCTGTCGACCTCTGATGGCCAGTCGATTCGGTTCAAGGAGGAACAAGTCCGTCCCACCGGGCGCGGCACCTTCGGTGTTGTCGGCATGAAGCTCGACCCGAACGATAAGGTCGTCAGCATGGAGATTTTGAGCCTTGGCGCCGATATTCTGACGGTGGCGGAAGGCGGTTTCGGTAAACGGACGGAAATGGACGAGTACCGTCTACAATCGCGCGGTGGCAAAGGCATCATCACGATGAAAACGACGGAGAAGACCGGCCGCGTCATCGGCGTGCAACTCGTCGGTGCAGACGATCAGCTGATGCTGATTACCAACACCGGTAAGATCATTCGATTGCGCATCAATGACATTCGCGTGATCGGCCGGAATACCCAAGGCGTGCGCTTGATCGATCTTGACGAAGGAGAACGAGTGGTCTCGCTCGCGCGTCTGGCCGAAAAGGAAGAAGAGGACGTAGAGGAAGAGGCCGGTGAATGATTCTTCCTGTAGACGCACAATCCTCGGGAGCGGCAAGCTGCTTCGCCAATAGCGGCAGGCCAAATCGATTATGCCCAGTGAAATTGGAGTGGTGGGCGCCGGTGCATGGGGGACCGCATTGGCCAAGCTTCTTGCCGACAAAGGTCAAGAAATTACTCTTTGGTGCCATGGCGACGAGAGCTTTCGAGACATAGCCGAAAACCGAGAAAATCGCGCTTATCTTCCGGCGATCGCGCTTCCTGCGACGATCAAAGCCACACAATCCATTCGCGAAACGGTTTTGGGCAAGCGCCTGATTGTGATCGCGTTGCCATCGCACGTGGTGCGCGAGGTTCTTACCGATGCGGCCACAACAATTGATCGCCGCACGATGATTCTCTGCGGTACTAAAGGACTCGAAGAGGAGACGGCCAAAACCATGGGCGCGTTGCTGCTGGATCTATTCGGTTCGGGAGCGCAAGCCTATCTCGCATTCCTGTCTGGACCTACATTTGCGGTCGAAGTAGCCCGAGAACTCCCCGCCGCCGTCACCGTAGCGGCTTTCGATTTAGTGGTTGCCAAGTCAATTCAAGAACTGCTCAGCACGCAATCTTTCCGCGTCTACACCTCGGCCGATGTTATCGGCGTCCAAATGGGCGGCGTAATAAAAAACGTGATCGCCATTGCCGCGGGAATTAGTGACGGGTTGAGCTTGGGGCAGAACGCGCGTGCGGCATTGATCACCCGTGGTCTTGCCGAGATGACTCGATTGGCAGTGAGAATGGGAGCCGACCCATTAACCCTCGCGGGATTACCCGGCCTTGGCGATTTGATTCTTACTTGTGCCGGCGATCTGAGCCGCAATCGAGCCGTCGGCCTGCAGATCGCGCGCGGCAAACAGTTAAACGAGATAACCACTGCAACGCGGACGATTGCCGAGGGCGTGCGCAATACCCGCACCGTATGCCTTCTGGCAGAGCGGCTGCAGGTGGATATGCCGATCGTAGAGCAAATGGCGCAGGTGCTCTATGGCGGAAAAGAGCCAGCGAGCGCCGTACGGGATCTCATGTTGCGCTCGCTCAAAGCCGAGGCGGGATAAAATTGACAACGCTCAGTGGGTATGGTTCATATAAACATTTGGCCGTTTAAGCGCCTAAGGGAGCATTCACTCTATGAAACGAACATACCAGCCGAGTAACATCAAGAGAAAACGGACGCACGGTTTTCTCGCGCGCATGGAAACACCCGGCGGTCGCAATGTCCTCAAACGGCGCCGAGCCAAAGGACGCAAACGGTTGACCGTTACTGTGCCGCCAAAACGGGCGCGGACGTAAGTCCGAGTGGGGTCGCTGACAAGGTCGCAGCGGTTCCCAAAAACGGCACGCCTGCGAAAACGAGCTGAGTTCGTCAATCTCTCCCGCCGTGGCGTCAAACTGCAATCGGCAAATTTTGTTGTCGTCGTCTGGGCGAAAGGACAGCAGGAGAATCGCTTAGGAGTCACCGTTAGCGGTAAAGTCGGAAATGCGGTGACGCGAAATCGGATCAAGCGCTCGATCCGGGAGTATTTTCGGCGTCATCGTGCCGAACTGCCGATGGAAAGCGATATTCTCATCATCGCTCGCAGGGGCGCTGCCGAGCTTGAGGGCCATGGCGTGCGCGTTGAACTCGAGAAAATTTTCGCCGCTCAGCGGAAGCGGCAATTGCTGAATTTTATCAGATGAGCCGCACGGTTTTTTGCTGGCTGATTTTCGCATACCGAAATATTATCTCGCCATTGTTGCCGCGGGCCTGCCGATTTTACCCCAGTTGCTCGGTATATACGCAACAAGCCGTTCAACGATACGGAATCATCCAGGGAGTCGCTTACGGAATCAACCGCATCGCTCGCTGCCACCCATGGCATCCGGGCGGCTATGACCCAGTAAAGTAATTTTCATTTCCATGGACAAGCGCGCGCTCATCGGCATTGGTCTCTCGATACTCGTGTTGGTAGTTTACCAACAGGTGGTAACCTATTTTTACGGGCCGCCGCCGACGGTTTCCGCGCCGGAAATCGAAAAAAACAAACCGGAAACTGCCGAACCGCGACAAGACACCACGCCCATCGCTCCGAGTGTCGCTCCTGCCACACCGGAAACTCCTGTGGTTGCCGCTCCAGGCAAAGAAATTTCTGTGGAGACCGACAATTACATCGCAGTCTTCACCACCGCAGGTGCTCGACTGAAGAGTTTCAAATTCAAGAAGTATCGGAGCTCTGTCGATGAGAACAGTCCGCCTTTTGAAATAATCCGCAATGTTGCCGGTGTGCCGCTGCCGCTCGGGGTTCGCTGGCAGGCGACAGCGCCGGTGGACGACAGCGAGGTCATCTATTCAGTGCAGAGTGACGATCTGAAGTTATCAGGAGATAACAAGGGAAGCTTGGTTTTCCGAGGACAAACCAAGAACGGCGCAGCAGTCACAAAGTCTTTTACCTTTTTCGGCGCCACATACCCGATTGAGATGGAAGTTTCGGTCAAAGGCTCGGACGGGGCCGCGCCCAGCCCGGAAATTCTATTGGCCGATCAAAGCGACCACCCGGCGCCTAATCATGATGCACCTTTCGAGGGATTTATCGCGCTGGTAGACAACAAGATCAGGCGAGAACCACCGGCGGAAGCGGCCAAGGGACATGAGTTCACCGGCGATGTTTCCTGGGCGGGATTTGGCCACACCTATTTCCTGTTTGCCTTGCTGCCTGAAAACGGCGCGCAGCATAAGGTCTCGGTGCGCCAGATGGGTGCGGCTCTGATCGGCTCAATCGGTGGTCAAGGCGCAACCCAGCACTACACGCTGTTTATCGGCCCAAAGGAAATCGACACCTTAAAAGCGGTAGGCAAAGGCATCGAGCGCTCGATCGATTTCGGCATTTTCTGGTTTATCTCGATTCCTTTGCTGTACATCCTGCATTTTTTTCACCGGTTTACCGCGAGCTACGGTTTCGACATCATCATTTTGACGGTGCTGATCAAAGTCCTGATGGCGCCTTTGACGCACAAAAGTTACGTTTCGATGAAGCAGATGCAAAAGCTTCAGCCGCAGATGGAGCGATTGAAGGACCGCTACAACGAAGACAAGGAAAAACTGAATAAGGAGATAATGGAGCTTTATCGCCGGAACGGGGTGAATCCGCTTGGCGGATGCTTGCCAATGGTGCTGCAGCTACCAGTATTTTATGGTCTCTACAACTGTTTGGGGACGCCTATTGAACTTCGGCACGCACCCTTTATGTGGATCAAAGATCTTTCGCGGCCCGACTGGCAGTCGCTAGCTTTCTCGGTCCCGAGTTGGTGGCCTTCATTCTTGCCCGGCGGGATTCCGGTGTTGACCATTCTGATGGGCGCGAGCATGTTCTTGCAGCAGTGGATGACACCTACGGCGGGAGATCCCAATCAAAGGAAAATGATGATGTTGATGCCTTTGATGTTCACTTTCATGTTCGTGTCGTTTCCGGCGGGATTGACGGTTTACTGGCTGGTCAACAATCTTCTTACAATCGGTCAGCAGTATTGGATCAACCGCAGTGTCAAGTGAGATCGGTTCGTTGAGAGGCAGAATTTATGGATTTCGTGGAGACCGAAGGCGAGAACATAGACGACGCCATCGAAAACGCGCTCAAATTGCTTGGCGTCGGCCGCGATAAAATCACCGTTGATATCATCGCCGAAGGGCGCAAAGGAATCCTGGGCTTTGGTGCGCAGAAGGCGCGGGTCCGGGCTCAGCTGAGAACACCGCCGCCACTCGGCCAGACGTCAGAGCCGGAAGTGGTGACGAGCGAGCCGGTGGTTTTTAGCGCTGAAGCGGCTGCTCTGGTGCAAAAGGCGGAAACGGCATTGCGGGAGATCTTACGTCTCATGGGTGTGCAAGCGACGATCGAAATAAAGACCGCAGGCGACGAGATTACACTGCAGGTTCATGCGGATAACAGCGGACTTCTGATCGGTCGCAAAGGTCAGACGCTGGAAGCGTTACAATACCTGTCGACCCGCATTGCCGGTGAACATTACGCCAGCGAGGGACCGCATATCGTTGTCGACATCGAGAAATACCGCGAGCGACGGCGCAAAATGCTCGAGGACATGGCTCTGCGCTTGGGTGAAAAAGCTAAACGCCAGCGTAAAACGGTAACCGTCGAGGCGCTGAGCGCGGCCGACCGTCGCATTATCCACGCCGCACTGCAAGACGATCCGTGGGTGTCGACCAAAAGCCTCGGCCAGGGTTCCTATCGGCGGCTGCTGATCATCCCCGAGGGAGACCGCAAGAAAAGGGATATGGCGGCTTCGCCGTCGCAGCAAAAGCAGCCCGAACGAGCGCAAACCAAAACCGAAGGAGAGCGGATCTCGGCGGAAGACGAAGACTCCTCTCAATAACGGCGGCGAAGACTCTCAAGCCGGCCCAGCCGTCCGTTTGTTGACCCCCCGACATCCGTTCTCTATAGTAGAACCGTGATTCATCGGCGAAGAACCAGACAAATTCAGCTCGGCAAGGTGAAAATCGGCGGCGATGCTCCCATCAGCGTCCAGTCGATGACCAAGACCGACACTCGCGATGTGCGCGCGACAGTGCAACAAATTTGGGATCTCGAGGCGGCGGGTTGTGAGATTGTCCGCTGCGCAGTGCCGGTGCGCGAAGCGGCAGAGCAGCTCGGTGAGATCAAGAGAAGAATTCGCATTCCACTGGTCGCCGACATTCATTTTAATTACAAACTCGCGTTGATCGCGATTGAGCAAGGCGTTGAAGGTCTGCGGCTCAATCCAGGGAATATCGGCGCCCGTAAGTATGTCGAAGAGGTTGTCAAAGCCGCGTCCGAGCGCAGGATACCCATTCGCATCGGCGTCAATGCCGGATCGCTGGAAAAGGACCTGCTGCAGCGCTACAACGGCCCCACGGCCGAGGGAATGGTCGAAAGTGGGCTTCGCCACATTCGAATTCTCGAAGATCTCGGCTACCAAGAAATCAAGATATCGCTTAAGGCTTCCGATCCGCTGATGATGATAGAAGCCTATCGGTTGCTTGCCGATCAGGTCGATTATCCGTTTCATCTTGGTGTAACGGAGGCCGGAACTCCGGGTGTCGGCACGATTAAATCCGCGATCGGTCTGGGAACGCTGCTGGCTGAAGGTATCGGCGACACGATCCGCGTGTCGCTGGCCGCTGATCCTGTAGAAGAAGTGCGAGTCGGGCGGGAAATTCTGAAGGCCCTCAAGCTTAAAGATGAAGGACTGACGTTCGTTGCCTGCCCATCGTGCGGCCGGGCGGATGTCAACCTCGTGGCGCTCGCCAAAGCGGTGGAAGAAAAAATGCTTCCCTACAGTAATCTGGATATTCATGTCGCGGTAATGGGCTGTGAAGTGAATGGGCCAGGCGAGGCGCGAGCGGCCGACCTCGGTGTGGCCGGGGGGAAGGGCATCGGTTTAATTTTTAAGAAGGGCGAAGTCATTCGCAAAGTCCCGGAAGCGCAAATCGTCGACGCTCTGATGCAAGAGGTCGAAAAATTTGCCGCCGAGAAAAAAGCGGAACAGACCGCGACCGGCGCAGCGGAGGCCTAATTTTCTCTCCTCAAACTGTCCACTGATTTGTGCCCGCAAATCGATCTTTGTGAGGAAACTTTCAACCGCGAACAAGACGAAGGTCAAGAAGCTCAGACGTGTCGATAAGCAACCTTCCTGTCCATTGCGCGCATCTTTGAAAGTAGGACCGAAGAAAGATCTCTCACTTACGTTCGAGATGACAGGCATTGTCATCTCGGGCGGAACGCGGGGAATCTTTCCCCATTTTTCATTCTCTGTAAGCGAGCAAAATCTCATGACTCATTTCGTGCTGAGACGTTAATTCACTTATGCGCTGGAGCAAGACGCTCATACCCACGCTTAAGGAAGATCCGGCGGACGCTGAGGTGATCAGCCATAAGCTCCTTGTGCGCGCGGGGTTTATCCGCCAAATCAGCCGAGGCGTCTATGATTATTTGCCGCTGGCGCTCCGAGTCATCCGTAAAATCGAACAGATCGTCCGCGAGGAGATGAACCGAGCGGGCGCGCAGGAACTCTTGATGCCGATCTCGTCACCTGCCGAGCTTTGGCAGGAGAGCGGGCGCTGGGAGAAGTACGGCAAAGAGCTCATTCGTTTCAAAGATCGCAACGATCGCGATTTCTGCCTCGGTCCGACGCACGAAGAAATTGTCACCGATCTGGTGCGTCGCTCGGTGCGGTCCTACAGGGAATTGCCGTTCAATCTCTATCAGATCCAAACCAAGTTTCGCGACGAACCGCGGCCGCGTTTCGGCTTGATGCGTGGCCGTGAGTTCATCATGAAAGACGCTTACAGTTTTCATCCGGACGTCGCCGACTGCCGCCGCGAATATGAAAACATGTTTCAGACCTATAAGCGCATTTTCAGCCGTTGTGGTTTGCGCTACCGGCCCGTCGAAGCGGATACGGGCGCAATCGGCGGCAGCCTCTCGCATGAGTTTCAAGTGCTCGCGGAGTCGGGCGAAGATGCAATCGTCAGTTGCAACACCTGCGAGTATGCCGCCAATGTCGAGAAGGCCGAAGTCAGAACGACGCGGCCGTCGGGACGCGATATTGGCGAGGACGAGCCCAAGTTGGAAAAAGTTTCGACGCCGGGAAAGAAGTCTGTTCTGGAGGTGTCGCAATTCCTCAAAATTCCGCCTGAACGGTTTATCAAAACCCTAGTCTATCAAACCGACGGCGGAGAACTCGTCGCTGTCCTGGTGCGCGGTGATTATGAGGTCAATGAGCTCAAGCTAAAAACATTATTGGCGGCGCAGGAAATCAGTCTTGCCGATGAAGCCGCGGTGGCGTCGGCGACGGGACTGGTCCCGGGATTTCTCGGCCCGATCGGTCTGAAGCTACATACGATAGCGGACTCATCGGTCCATGGCATGCGCGCGGCAGTCGTCGGCGCCAATGAGGCCAATGCCCATTTCATTCACGTCGATCAGGAACGAGATTTTACGCCATCGGCTTTCGCGGATCTGAGACTCGCCGTAGCCGGCGATCCCTGCCCGCGTTGCGAAGCGGGAATTCTCGAAGCGCATCGCGGCATCGAAGTCGGTCAAGTTTTTTATCTCGGCACCCAATACAGCGTTGCGATGGGCGCGACTTATCTCGATACCGAAGGTCGCGAACGGCCCATCGAGATGGGTTGCTACGGCATCGGCGTCAGCCGGCTGGTGGCCGCTGCCATCGAGCAGAACCATGATGCCAATGGCATAATTTGGCCATATTCAATTGCGCCGTTTCAAGTTCTACTCTTGCCAATCAATTACAAAGACAGCAGTATCCGCGAAGCTGCCGACACGCTGTATGCGAGCTTGCAGGAAATCGGCGTCGACGTTCTGCTCGACGACCGGGATGAGCGACCCGGCGTGAAATTCAAAGACGCCGACCTGGTGGGAATTCCATTGCGCCTGACGATTGGGCCCAAAACCTTGGACAAGGGCCGGATCGAGCTGCGGCGGCGGCGCGAAGGTCAAACCGAGGAGGTCGCTCTCGGCGAAGCGATGAACAAAATCAACTCGATCATTTCCCAAGCTATGCAGGTCTAGGATGGCATCCAAGCTCGAGCTGGTTCGTCGACGTGGATCCATGCGCGAGCGTTTGATTGTCGCTCTCGACCTCGATGACCTCGAACTGGCGACGGACTTGGTGCGATCGCTCGCCCAGGAAGTCGGCATGTTCAAGATCGGCAAACAACTATTCACCCATGCCGGTCCGCAGGCGGTGCGTCTGATTCAAGACCTCGGCGGCGAGATCTTCCTCGATTTAAAATTTCACGACATTCCCAATACCGTCGCCAAAGCTGCGATTGAAGCGACCCGCCTCGGCGTGAAGATGTTCAATGTGCACGCTTCGGGCAGCCTCGAAATGATGCGACTCACGGTCAAGGAAGTGGAGCGGGTGAGCCGACAGCAAAAGCTTCGCCGGCCGATTATGCTCGGCGTCACGGTCCTGACGAGCCTCGGACAAGACGATTTGCAGCGGCTTGGAGTCGAACACAAGATCGCCGACCAGGTCGTTCGATTAGCGCTTTTGACCAAGGAAGCGGGAATGGATGGAGTCGTCGCTTCTCCCCATGAAGTGGCCGACATTCGCCAGGCCTGCGGTCACCGCTTTGTGATCGTCACGCCTGGCATCAGACCCGCCGATAGCCAACATAATGATCAACAGCGTGTAATGACGCCCGCGGATGCGGTGCGCGCCGATGTCGATTATATTGTCGTGGGCCGACCGATTCTCGAAGCACAAAATCCAGTCATGGCCGCGCGTGGAATTGTCGCCGAAATGGAAGACGGGCTAAAATAGCCGCTCGTTTTCAGTTCAACGTTCGAGCTGACGCGACGGATTATGCGGCGGGTCGCGTTGAACTCTATTTTTTTCTGCTCCAGAGCCGATAAAAATGGTGTACTGGGCTCTGGCCCGCGCCAATCACGAAGCCAGCGCGAATAGCTCCCGTGATATATTCTTTGGCCAGTGACACTGCTGTTTCGAGTGCTTCGCCGCGGGCGAGGTAAGCGGCAATCGCGGCGGAAAATGTGCAGCCGGTGCCATGGGTATTTCTGCTGCGGATGCGCGCCGCCCGGAGCACCTGGAAACTTTTGCCATCGAAAAAGAGATCCAGCGCAGCTCCTTTGCGATGGCCGCCTTTGATCACGACTGTCCTTGCTCCCATGCCGGTGATTCGGCGCGCCGCGTCTTCGACAGCCTTAGGAGTACGGAGGTCCATCCCGGTGAGCTGTTCCGCTTCCGGCAAATTTGGCGTCAGCACGGTCGCGAGAGGAATGAGAAGGGCACGAAGTGTGGCGACGGCATTTCTTTTGATCAGCAAGTCTCCGGAAGTCGCCACCATCACGGGATCGACGACGACGCTCTTAAAGCGGTGCTGCTGGATCTTTGTCGCGACCGCTTCGATGATTGATGCATTGGCGAGCATGCCGGTCTTAACCGCATGGGCGCCGATATCCTCCATCACCGCATCGATCTGTCCCGCCACAATCTCGGGTTTCAGCGCCAGGACTCGGGTGACGCCGACCGTATTCTGCGCCGTAATTGCCGTAATCGCTGAAGTGCCATAGATGCCAAGGGCAGCGAATGTTTTCAGGTCGGCTTGGATGCCTGCGCCGGCGCCGGAATCGGAGCCGGCGATGGTGAGTGCTTTGCGAACCGCTTTCATGGCACGCCATCTTAACAGAGCTGTTTTCCGCTTTCGACCGGATCTCGTGGGTAAGCACGGAAACGCATCAGCTGGTGAAAATGAGCCTCCTGACGCGAGTTGACGGCGCTATTTTGACGGTGCTAGAGCATTAGCGAACTGCTGGCGCGGAGGAGCCTATGGAGAGCTATTCGATCATCGATGCCGACGGCCATGTGCGCGAGTCCTTGTCTGGCATGCGCGAATTTTTGGAGCCGCGCTGGCAGCGGCGCAATTTGTTTCCCAATGACGCCTGGGATCGCGATCTACGCGGGAAGCTCGGCGCCAAGCCCGAGGGAGCGCGCGATCAGATCGCCGCGATGAGTGAGGATGGTATCGATCTCATGGTGTTATATCCCACGGCAGGCTTGCACATCGGCGCGCTGCACGAGCTCGATTTCGCGACGGCACTGAGTAAAGCCTATAACGAGTGGATGTTTCATTTCTGCAAGACCAATCCCCAGCGGCTTAAATTCGTGGCGCTCTTGGCAGCGCAGGATCCCAAAGCTGCGGCCGAGGAATTGACGCGGGCCGTGACTGAACGCGGCGCCGTAGCCGGAGTATTACCGACATTCATCCCACAGCGTCCCGATTTCGGCGATTGCTGGTACGATCCGATCTACGCGGCGGCGGAACGATTGGGAGTCGGTGTTGGCTTTCACACGGGAACGTCGGCTGAATCACTGGGCGGGCAGCGCTTCCGGAAATTTCTTTCGGCTCACACGATCGATCATCCGGCAGAACAGATGATGGCTATGATCGCGACGATTATCGGCGGCGTATTTGAACGGTTTCCCAAACTCAGCATCGCTTATCTGGAATCGGGGATCGGTTGGGTGCCGTACATGATGGATCGCCTCGACGAAGAAGTCGAGAAACGCGGTCCCGATGAAGCTCCCTACCTCAACAAGCTCCCGAGCGAATATGTGGCGAGCGGGCGGATTTTCTTTGGCGTCGAATGCGGCGAGAAAACGATTCCGGATGGAATTCGCTGGGGATTGGAACATACTCTGCTTTATTCCTCCGATTATCCGCACTGGGACGGCGACTGGCCGCACACAATCCGGAAGGTTCGCGAACGCACGGATTTGTCCGATACCGCCAAGAAGAACATGATGCATGACAACGCGGCGCGATTTTATCGACTCAGCTGAACGACAGGAGGGCGCAGTCAAAATGGAAAATCTGGCCGACCCACTGGTTCTATTCACGCAACCGGGCTGAAGCAGCTGCCTTAGAACGAAAGAGTTTCTTTCGAAAAAAAAGATTTCCTTTACCGCTGTCGACGTCCTCAACGATCCCGCCGGGCGGGAGCAGCTTTTGAAGTTTGGGATAACTACGGTGCCGGTGCTCGCCCGTGCGGGGCAGTACATTTTTTGTCAGAACCTCGAAGACGTCGCCGAGTTCGTCGGCGTCCAGGGCACAGGGCACACGCCGCTTCCTCCAGCGGTCCTTTTGGCGAAATGGATCAACGTACTGCGCGCGGCGCAGCGTTATATCCGGCAGATTCCCGATTGGCGGCTGATCGAACGCGTCATCGATAATCGCGACCGGTCGATCCGGCTTATGAGCCACCACATTTTTCGGATCGGCGAGGCATTTCTCGAAACCGCTATCGACGATGTCGAATACCGCGTCAATAACGCCAATGTGCCGCCCGCCGACGGAACTTGCACAACGGGTGCGGAGATTGTTCAGTACGGCGACAGCATTATCAGCCGTATCCAGACGTGGTGGGAGCAACTCGAAGACAAGTCGTGCCGGCAAAAGATCAGGACCTTCTACGGCACTCCGCCGCTCCATCAGTTATTTGAGCGCTCGACGTGGCACTCGGCGCAACACACGCGCCAACTCATTGCCGTATTGGAGCGATTCGGGATTCCACCCGACGAGCGATTGAGCAGCGAGGATCTTGCCGGTCTACCGCTGCCGGAAGGATTATGGGAATAAGAGTGTTGCGCGGATTACGATCGGCGTTCTAACTGTTCCAATCGTAGAGCTTGAGCGCGTTGAGCCGCAAAATTTTCCGCTTGGCATCTTCGGAAATATCTCTGCGTTCCTTGACGGTCGAGACCATGTAGGGAAAGTTGCCGTCCCAGTGCGGGTAGTCGGAGGCGAAAAGAATCTGATTTTCGCCCACCCGATCGAGCACGAACGGTAGGGTTGCCTCTTCCGGTTCCGCGGCATAAAACCAGTTCCCGGCGGTCATATATTCGCTTGGCTTCGCCTTGAGCAAGGGCGCTTCCGATTTTCTCTTTTCCCACTCTTCATCCATCCGGTCCATCCAATAAGGGACCCAACCGGCGCCACACTCGAGAAAAGCGATGCGCAGCTTGGGAAATTTTTCCGGCACGCCACCATAAATTAAAGCCGCGCAGTCCAACAGAGTTTCAAACGGGCGGCCGATGGTATGCTTGAACAAAAATGAATCGAAACGAATTTCACCTGCGGGCCCCTGGCGGGAATTATGCACCAATAAGGGCGCGTTCAGTCTTTGCAGCTCTTCGTAGATCGGCCAAAATTCCGGTTTCCCGAGATGTTCCTTCATGCCGAAGGAAGCCACAGCGACTCCGGCCAAGTTGAGCTTCGTCATCGCACGATGGACTTCCTCCGCCGCTGCCGGAACGTTCTGGAACGGCACGAGAGCAACGCCTTTGAGCCGTGGACTCGCCTGACAGTGTTGTGCGATCCAATTGTTGTAAGCGCGGCAATAGGCCGCGGCATATTCTTTTTCCGCGAGCCGCGTCATGTGAAACGCGCTGGTGGGAAAAAGCACGGCGGTGTCGATGGTTTCCTGATCCATGTCGCGCAGCCGCATCGCCACATCTCGGACTTTCAGCCCCAGGGCACCGTACATGCTGGAGTCCCATTCATCGCTGGGCAGAAGCGATCCGCGACGCTTACAATAGGGTTCCTCCATATAGGGCCGGACATCTGCGTCATGCTCTTGAACATGACCGTCGGAATCAATCACTTTAAGCGCTTCCATGGAGTTCTCTCCTCTGCAGACCGTGCAAATTCAACGAATTTTTAGCGACTCTGGCTGTAGATCTGGTCGATAGCTCCACTCTGCTCCAGTTCGCGGACAAAGCGCATATCGATGAAGCCCTGCGGATCGGCGGTCTTGGCGCGCGGGTCGCGTGCTGCGGCGAGATCGAAAATCGCTTGGACCGCCGCGGGGTTCGCATAAGGGACCCGGGGAAATTGTTTCACGACGAAAGATTCATAGGCGTCTTCCAGTGCGTCGCGGTCCTGAACCCGAAGATATTTTTGCATGACTTTGAGCGCAGCTTCCCGATTGGTTTTAGCGTAGTGAATCGCTTCGACGATTACCCGTACGACCCGGCGCACCGTATCTTCGTTCGACTTGATGTAAGCGCGCCGGGTGACGAGCCCGCCCTGCAGAAAAGGAATGCCCAATTCCACGCCGTCGGCTAGAACGAGAAACCCCAGGCGGCGCGCCTGGACGGTTTGCGGCGAGTCGAGCACGGTGGCATCGAGTTTTTTCGCTTCCATCGCGGCGAGACGAGTCGACGGTCCACCGCCGCCGGCCTGAATGATCTGGACATCTTTGTTCTCGTTGATCCCGAGCTTCCTCAGAATCAGACGGAGGCCCCAATCCGCGGCGGCACCGTATCGGCCGATGCCGATGATTTTACCGCGCAGATCCTCGACGCGGCGAATCTCGGGACGGGTGATGAGCTGGTAGGAATTTAAGTTACACCAGCCGGCGAGCATGACTAAATCCAAGCCGTTCAAATAGGGACCCACTGCCAAGCCGCCCGACATGGTCGCGAGCGGCGCCGCACCCGCAGTGAGCGCTTGCACCGCCGGCGCTGAATCGACGTAGATGAGGTCCGCGCCAAGTCCATGGCGCTCGAATAGTCCCGCTTCGCGGGCAAACCACGTAGCGGAGTTGGTCATCGTGAATTGGCTATAGATGACTTTGATGTGTTCCTGACCGATCGCTTCCGGCGAAGTCAATAGCAAAAAAAAGCCGCAAATGGGCCAAATGAGCCAGTCACATTTTGCGAACGATTTTAAAACGTCAACGCAAAGGATGATCTGTTTCAACATGAGCTACTCCCGTGGCGGACTGGCTAAAGCTATGCGAGTCCAGGCACGAGGGTCAAGAGGAAAATCGGTCGAGTGGATTGCGCCGGCCTTGAGGTTAGCTCTATTGTAGGCGCTGGCCGATTTTCGTTTGAGAATTCGGCAGACACTAAGGAGCAAATATGAAACTCGTCGGGCTTATTTCACCCAATCTGAGTGAAGATACCTTGATCGATGTTTACGAAGTTTTTCCACCCGATATTCGCATCGAAGGACGCACTTTGAAAGTCGGTAAATACACCGACGACGAATTTCATCGCGCCGAGCTGGCGTTTGCCGATCTCGTACGCGATCTGGCGCGCCAGCCTCTCGATTTCCTCATGGTCACGGGCGAATTGTTTCTTTCATTCAAAGGACCGGGATCCGATTTAGAAATTCTCGACCTGGTCAAGCAAATTACCGCTGTCCCCGCTTCGACGGTTCTCACCGCCGTCGTGGGCGGCTGCCGCGCCCTCGATCTCAAACGGATCGTAATGGCTTCGCCCTTCCCCGAAGATCAGGACGAGCGCTTGGTAAAATTCTTGGCACACTATGGCATTGAGGTCGTAGCGTTTCGCGGCCTCGGCTGTCCCAATGCCGACGTGATCTGGGAGTTGCCGCCGGAGAGCGGCTACGAGTTGGCGAGCGCGCTTTTGCACGAACATCCAAACGTGGACGGCGTGTACTTGCCATGCAACAAATGGCGTACGATCTCTGTTATCGAACGCATCGAACAAGACAACCAAAAGCCGGTTGTCACGAATACGCAAGCTTGGGTGTGGGAGGCGCTACGGCTGATGAATATGCGCAAGTCGATCGCAGGCTGCGGCAGGTTATTGAGCGAGTTCAAATAGCCGCTCCTATCAGCTTCCTATCTGGTCAGTAAGTTTTATTGAAGTCATTATCGTGTGCGCTCTTGCTCTTATCCATAATGGTGTCGCGATCATTACATGGTTGCATGCTGAGAGACGGAGTATGTGAAAATTTCGTCCATGGCCAATCACGGATCCCTCGATACGCGCTTTGCACTACTCGGGAACTCGGTATCCGATTATCCTAGTAGGCGGCAGCGCTGCCGTATCGAAGGACGAACAGCGAGTTTCACTCCGGCACTAACGAGGCATCTCGAGATCCGTCACTTCGAAAACCAGATTCTTCGGCTTTGCCTCAGAATGACACGTGTGCGGTTTCGTGCCGAAAAAAGTTCAGTCGTAGGCTAAGCGTTCGGAACCAAAAATCTCGATTAGCGGAACGCTGGTAAAATTTCCCGCGCGAAGAGTTGCAACATTTCTGAATGGCGCGCGAGGGTCGGATAGATAAATTTAATTTCGAAGTGCGAGACGCCGGCGTCGCTATAGGCTCGGACGCGGCGGCGAATCTCTTCCGGTGAGCCGATCAAGCTCACTTCGGTCAACTGTTCCACGCTCATAAATCTTTCGAAGGTGCTTTGCCCAATCGCCAAGGTGCCGAATCCGTCGCGCCGGGCCTTCGCGGGATCGTTGTCAATGCAGCCGTAGACTTCGATCCCGAGGTGAATTGTTTCCGGATCGCGGCCTTGCCGCTCGGCGGATTCTCTGAGCTGGCGAGAGCACTTACTAATATCTTCCGGCAGCAGCCAAGCGGGAAGCCAGCCGTCGCCGAGCGTAGCGGCTCGTTTCATTGCTGCCTCGGTCCAGCCCCCAATCCAGAGCGGCGGATGGGGTTTTTGCAGCGGCTTCGGGCAAATCTCGGCGTTCTCGAAGCTCACGAACTGCCCTTCGTAGGTGGACGGCTGCGTTGTCCAGATCGTCTTCATTGCCCGAAGATGATCGTCGGCGATTTTGCCGCGCTGCTTGCGATTGATGCCCAAGACTTCATATTCGCGCGATTTGATCGTGGAGGGCGAGCCGATGCCAACGCCGATGTCGAGCCGGCCTTGGCATAGCACGTCCAGGGTGGCGAGTTGTTTCGCGGCGAGCAAAGGATTGCGGCACGGCACGACCACACATGCGACCCCAAGCCGCACGGAATGTACCAAGCCCGCAAGATAAGCGAGCGATGTCATCGCCTCATAAAAATCTGGACTATCATTGCGTTCGTTCGAGTGATCCGCTCCTGAAGAAATGTGCGTGCGATGGATCTCGTCCGACCAGGTCAGATGATCGTGAACCCAGATGGAGTCATAGCCGAGGGACTCAGCCTCGCGAGCGACAGCGACAATCGATTCGGTACTCGCCAGCGGGCCAGAGTTGGGAACTCTGACGCCGAAGGTCACACGTTTGTCCGAGTTGGCGTTCGCGCTCATGACTGGCAATCCTTTACGTTTCTGATAATTCCAAAAATATGACGCTCCAGGTAAAACAGATTTCCTCTGACGAAGCAAAGGCGCGCGCTTTTGGGATCCGCATGCGCGTGTTCGTGAGTGAGCAAGGGGTCCCGAGAGACATCGAGCTCGATGACGATGATCAGCATGCGATTCATTTTCTGGCAACGTGCAGCGGCCGCGCCGTCGGAACTGCGCGACTGGTGATGCGCGGCAAGAAGGCGAAGGTCGGGCGCATGGCCGTCTTAAAAAAATATCGGCGTAAAGGTATTGGCGCTGCCTTGCTTACGCGTGTGATCGCCGCAGCCAAACATCGAGGAGCGCGAATAATATTTTTACATGCGCAAATGACGGTGATCGAATTCTATGAAAAGATGGGTTTTCGCTGTGTCGGTCCGGTTTTCGATGAAGCCGGCATTGCCCATCGCCAAATGGTTTTGAAGCGGAAATGAACCCAAACCCCGCAAAGGATATGTCGGGAGGACTGGCGCGGACAGCACGCCGAATGCTCAATAACTCGCCGCTTTCGCCATTCCAGAGAGAAGTTCAGCCGAGTATTTATAAAATTTTAAGAACGACCTTCATGATTCAAATGTTAAATCGAAATTGTCGCGTGAGCGCAGTTCAACGTCGCGCGCGCTCGGCGAAGGACCAATCGTAGACGACCTGCGGTTTGACAACGATTTTTTCTTTGGCGCGAAAAGTGCCGACGGCAATCCATTCTTCGACCACTGAGTCGGGTGCAGTTAGGTCGGGATTATATTGATCGCGATAGATGCCGTAGAATTTTTCCGCCGCGGCATGGTCGAGCTTCAGGAGCTTTTCAAGTAATCCAACGCCAATCTCGCGTTGATTTTGCAAAAACAGGATGGCACCGCGTTGGCCGCGCAGGACCCGAACGATTTCATCCGGTTCTTTCTCAATTTTTCGATGGGTGGTGCTCAATCCAACGATGGGAATGCGGACAAACTCCGCCGTTTCCTTGACCGATAACAAAGTCTTGAACCCTTTTTGCTCCGCCCGATACTCAAAAGGACTATTCACCACAGTGGCATCCACCGAGCCGCCAACCAGGGCCGCGAAGCGCGCATCGGGACTGCCGGCGACGGCTTGCAAGGTCACGTCTTTGTTTGGGTCGAGGCCATTGCGGCTGAGCAGCTGATAGATCGCAAAGTCAGCGGAGCTGCCGAACGTGTTGATCGCGATCCGTTTGCCTTTGAGCGCTTTGATGCTGTCGATGTCAGGCCGGGAAATAATCGCGTAACCACTGGATTTAGTCGTCGACCCGACAATTTTCACGGGCAAGCCACGGGTCGCGGCGCCGGCGATGAAAGGAAGGATGGTCACATAGTCGAGCTCATTGGCCATGAGCGCGCTGAGCATCAAGTTGGTTCCTTGAAACTGGATGTAGCGAACCCGCAATCCTTCTTTTTCGAAAAAGCCGCGCTCGCTCGCGATTCGGTCGGGGAGGGCGGTCCATGCGGAGCCGCCCGTCCAACCGATGTTGATCGCTTTGAGCTCAGCACCTTTGACTGGCGCCAGCGCCGCCGCGAGATACAGGAATGCGATAAAACGGATGATGAATCGAGAGTAAGGCTTCAATTGTGTCTCTCGGGTCAACGCGCTGCGACAATTCGCTCCGTCGCCGCGCTGCCGAGATGCGCAGCAAAAAACTCCAGGGTGCGCGCCCAGGAGGTCGAATCCGCTTCGGGTCTGTAGCCGTTCCAGCCGCTCCGATTAAAACCATGCGGCGCATTTTCGTAGAAGAAAAACTGATGGGGTTTGCCGAGCCGCGTGAACTCGGCGTCGAGCTTGCGCATTTCATCCGGGGGCGGGTTTTTATCGAGCTCGCCGAAATGGCCTTCGATCGGGCAGGAGACATCGGCCGCAAGTGTCGCCGGAGCGGGACGATCACCCCATTGCTGGTTGGTTCCGCCGCCGTAGAAATCCACGGCGGCTTTGAATGATTTTGTTGCTGCGGCGGCGAGAAACGCGATCCGTCCGCCCATGCAAAAGCCGACAATACCGAGTCTCGAGCAATCAGCCGTGGCGCAGCCTTTGAGAAAATTGATCGTCGCAGTGATATCGTTGAGGACATTGAGGTCCCGACGAGTATGCTTAAAGTTCGCGGTATCTTCGGGCGTCTTGGGTTCGCCTTCACGATGATAAAATTGCGGCGCGATTCCGAGATAACCGGCCGCAGCAATCCGACGCGTCATTTCTTGAGTGAACGCGCCAACGCCATCCTGGTTCTGCCCGACGATAATCGCCGGAAACGGCCCGGGTCCGTCCGGTTGAGCGATATAGAGTCCCATCGAACTCCGATCGACCTTGACCGTTTCCCACGAGGTTTTCATGGTCTCCTCCAATTGCGCATGAGTTTGCCATTGCAATATTACCTTGAAGTATTGCTGTCAATGCCGTAACGCGTCTGCGGGGAGGCTTGGTTGATAGTGTGATCATTTCCTTGAGAGTTCGAATAGTGTTAAATTTGCCAAAGCTGAATTCATTCTGAGCTCCCTGTGTCATCGTCGAAAAGAGTTTCGCTATTGCCGCGCATCGCCGTCGTTGCGCTGTTCGCCGTTAGCATTTATTTAGGCACGAGCAAGACCGCTGCGGCGCAATCGAAGACGCCTAGCAGTGGCAATCCCGCGACCGTCTCCAGTCCGCAAACCAAGAGCGTGGCAATTCAGGCAGCGAAGCAACTGAAGAAAGGCTACACAGTCGACTTTAAAGAATTTCGCCTGCAGAACGGGCTTCGTGTACTGCTCGCCGAAGATCATAGCGCGCCGACCTATTCGATTTGTGTCACTTATAACGTCGGCTCGCGCGACGAGCGTCCGGGCCGGACCGGTTTCGCTCATCTGTTCGAGCACATGCTGTTTCAGGGGTCGGAAAATGTCGGCAAAGGCGAGCATTTTATTTTGGTTCAAAACAATGGCGGGAGCGCCAACGGCACGACCAACATCGACCGTACCAACTATTTCGAAACGCTCCCGGCGAATCAGCTCGAGCTGGGGATTTTTTTGGAAGCGGACCGGATGCGCGCGCCGGCGATTACCCAGGCAAATTTCGACAACCAACGCTTAACGGTCCAGGAGGAGCGCAGGCAAAGCTACGACAATCGGCCCTATGGGAAAACTTACGAAGCCGTGATTGGCTTGGCCTACGATAACTTCGGCTATAAACATTCGACAATTGGTTCGATGGAAGATCTCAACGCGGCAACGATAGGAGATGCCGAAGCTTTTTTTAAGACCTATTACGCGCCGAATAACGCGGTATTGGCGCTCGTGGGAGATTTCAAAACCGACATGGCGCTTGGTTTGGTCAAGAAATATTTCGAGAGAATTCCAGCACAAGCGGCGCCGAGCGCTCCTGACATGAGCGAACCGGAGCAGAAAGGCGAACGGCGAAAAGTGATCGATGACAGTTTTGCTCAGACGGCGAAGCTCGATATTGTTTACAAAATTCCGCCGGGGAACACGCCGGACTGGTACGCGCTCGATTTTTTGGGACATGTTTTATCGGACGGGGTGTCGTCACGGTTGTATCAAAAACTCGTTAAGGAAAAGGAAATCGCGTTGAGCGTCTATGCCGATGCCAGTGAGCAGCGCGGTCCGTCGCTCTTCTGGTTCAGTGTCATGGCCCGGCCAAATACGGATTTGAGCGAGCTGGAAAAACTCATCTACGAAGAGATCGCGCGGCTGCAAAACGAGCCTGTGAGCCATGGAGAGATCGAAAAAGTTCAGATGCAACTACGCCGTCAGCGCGCTACGCAACTCTACAGCACCCGCTCGCGCGCCAACGCTCTGGGGCATTTCGCCGTTTACTACAACCAGCCCGAGCTGATCAATACGGTTTGGGACAAGTATGAACAGGTGACCCAAACCGACCTGCAGCAGGTCGCGCGTACATATTTTAAAGAGACGAGCCGAACGGTTGTCACCACGTTGCCGAAGCCTGCCGCGGCCGCCGAGAAGGCGCGATGAAGCTGAGCGCCGCACAAACTTGCCTCGGGGGTTTTATTTGTCTTGGCGCATGTTGGGTGCTGCTCGCGGGACCGCTTCATGCTCAAGATGCGATCGGTACACCGGCAAGCAAGATCGAGCGTAAAAACAAGGCCCCGGTCTCACGGGAGATCTTGCGCGTCAAATTGCCCAAGCCAATCGAAGCCAAGCTGAGCAACGGTTTGACCGTGCTCATCCTGGAAGATCATCGGGCGCCATTTATCACCTTGCAGCTCCACATCGACGGCGCCGGCGCGCTTTTCGAACCGCGAAATACGGCCGGATTGGCGAACGCTACAGCGCAAATGCTGCGTGAAGGAACATCCTCGCGGAGCAGCATTCAAATTGCCGAGCAGATCGACAGTCTCGGGGCCGCGCTTGGCGCCCACGCGTCGTTCGGCTCGCCCGATGCAGTGCTGAGCGCCTCGGGCTTGAGTCACAATTTTGATGAGTGGTTTGCGGTAACGGCAGACGTTCTGCTGCGGCCGAGTTTTCCCGCCGAAGAACTGGAAAAGCTCAAACAACGCCAGCGGGCGCAGTTACGCGAGCAACGCTCAGCGTCGGGTTTTCTTCTGAACGAACGATTCAATCGAGTCGTGTACGGAGAGCACCCTGCCGCGATTATTTCACCAAGCAATGAGTCCATTGATCACCTGAACCGCGACGCGCTCATTGAATGGCATCGGCGGCACTACGCTCCGCAGAACGCGATCCTGGGAGTAGCGGGTGATGTACGCGCAAAGGAATTGATCAGCAAACTGGAAAAACATCTGGCGAGCTGGAAGAGGACCGAAGTCAAAGAAAGCTGGCCGGCTGATCCTGTGGCAGCCAAAGCCCGCAAAATCGTGCTGGTCAACCGTCCGAACTCTGTTCAAACCACGCTTGCCATCGGCAACATCGCTATCAACCGGTTGAGTCCGGATTATTTCTCGATGGTCGTGATGAATCATGTGATCGGCGGCGGCGTCTCTTCACGGTTGTTTCTCAATTTGCGCGAGGAGAAGGGCTACACGTACGGCGTCTATAGTGATTTTAGCGCGCTGCATTACCCCGGCCCATGGCGTGCCGGCGGTAATATGCGCACCGAAGTGACCGACGGCGCGCTGGAGGAATTTTTTCACGAATTTCGACGGATTAGAGAGGAACCAGTTTCAGCGGCTGAGTTGGAACCGAGCAAGCGCTCCATTGTCGCGAGTTTCGCCCTTTCGCTAGAGCAACCCGCCCGCGCACTGGGATTCGCGATTACCTTGAAACGGTATCACCTTCCGGCGGATTATTGGGATCGTTATCCAGCCAAGATTATGGCGGTAAGCGCCGCGGACGTGCAGCGGGTCGCGCGTAAATATTTAGATCCAGAAGCAATGCAAGTGGTTGCCGTGGGTGACGCGGCGAAAATCGAGCCGATTTTAGCAAAGTATGGCAAAGTAGAAGTCTTCGACACCACAGGTGCCGGTGTCCGGGATGCTCAACCTTAGCGCCGCCGAACTCCTGAGCGCCAGAAGGCTGCGCATGAAGCGTTGCAGCGCGAATCTGTGGTTCGGTTTCTGCTCGCCTCATATACTGCGGCGAATTCTCTCCCGGAGTTAAAATATGATCCCTGAGCCCACCCGAACCGGAGCATTAGCAGGCTTACGAGTCCTGGATATTACCGGACGAATGGGCGGCTATTGTGGATTGTTGCTCGCCAATTTAGGCGCGGAAGTCATTCTCATAGAAACTCCCGATGGTGACGCGATGCGGCACGAGGGGCCGTTCAAGGACGATGAGCCGGACCCGGAAAAAAGCCTGTCCTTCGCCGCGTATCATACGAATAAAAACGGCATCGTACTGGACCTGGAGGCTCGCGATGGCCAACAAACCTTGCAGAGCCTGGTGCAAGGTGCCGACGTATTGCTCGAGGATAAGCCGGTGGGATTTCTCGCCCGGTACCACCTCGGTTTTTCAGCGCTTCGGGAGCTCAATCCAAAATTGATCGTGACTTCCATCACCGGTTTCGGACAATCCGGACCGTATCGGGATTTTAAAGCTCCAAGCATCGTCGCATTCGCGATGGGCGGTTTAATGAACGTCTGCGGCCATCCCGGCCGGGCGCCGCTCATGGGCCCGTGTGACGTCGCCTACCATTTGGCTTCGGTTCACGCCGCCTTCGGCACGCTGGTGGCGCTTTTCAACCGCCGCGATTCAGGACGTGGCGAGCACGTCGAAGTGTCGCTCCAGGAGGTGCTGGTTGCCGACCCCTTCTTGCGCCAGATTACACGCTACAGTGTGACCGGCGAAATTTCCGCAAGAACCGGGCACAGCCAGTCAACCACCGTGGCGGAAACCTACCAGTGCAAAGACGGCTATGCGCGGATTTTCGTCAACCAACCAGATCACTGGAGGCGTTTTCTCGAATGGCTTGGCCGACCGCCCGAATTGCTCGATCCAAAATACGAAACGGTGCAAAATCGGTTTCCGCTGCGCGAGACCATCGATCGACTGATGGAAGCGCGCACGCTCAATTACGAGACGCAAAAATTCTTCGAAGAGTTCCAAGGGCTCCGTCTCGCCGCCGCGCCGATCAATCCGCCGAGCGCTTTTCTTGCCGACGAGCAGAGCCGGGAGCGAAAATATCTGACCAGCGTTGAGCACGCGCGGCTTGGTCACCATCAGTTCCCAGGCGACCCCTATCAATTTTCCGAAAGTTCGTGGGAGGTTCAACGCGGCGCGCCGCTCTTTGGTGAACACCAGGACCGTGTGCGCGGCGATTGGAGCCGTCCCTCGGCTTGGCTGCAATCTGAAAACGGCCGCTCAGCCTCAAGCTCAAGCCGCCGTCTGTTTGAAGACGTGCGGGTGATTAGCTTTCCTACCGGCGTGGTCGGTCCAGCGCTCGCAGGTCTGCTTGCTGAACATGGCGCGGAAGTCATCGCGATCGAAGCCGGCCGAGCGCCGCGGAGTCCGCAACGAGGGCAAAAATTCCAGATTGCTTCGGATCTGGAAAGCAACCGCGATCGCAAACGCATCGCCGTCGACATGAAGCATTCCGAGGGCGTGCAACTCGTCAAGAAGCTCATCGCCAAATCAGACGTCGTGGTGGAAAACTTCAGTGCCCGAGTGATGGCGAGCTGGGGTCTTGATTATCCCCGGATGAGAGAAATTCGTTCGGACATCATCATGGCAAGTCTTCAGGCCTTCGGACAAACAGGACCGCGACGAGATTATGTCAGTTTCGGGCCAATCCTGATGTCCTATTCCGGTATGGCTTATCTATGGCGCGATCCGGAGATCGACCGTCCGGGTGCGGCATGCCAGACAGCATTTCCGGATTATGTTGCTCCGTCATTTGGCGCGTTGGCCATTCTCGCCGCGCTGCACTATCGGGCGCGAACCGGTAAAGGTCAATACATCGATATCTCCCAAGCAGAGACGGCAGCGTCCATGCTCGGACCGGCTTACCTGGAATATCTCGTCAATGGTCGTGAGCCCGAACCTCAAGGCAATTTCAGCGCCGTCGCAGCCCCACACGGCGTCTATCGCTGCAAAGGTGACGATCGCTGGTGCGTGATCGCCGTAGAAACGGAAGAGGAGTGGAGGCGGTTCTGTGAGTTAGCCGATCATCGTGAGTGGCTGACGGATCACCGCTTCGCAGAGCTCCCTGCCCGGATTGTGTATCGGCAAGAGCTCGACTACTGGATCGAAAATTGGACTTCGAAATATACCCCGCACCAAGTCATGATCATGTTGCAGCGCGAAGGAATCGCTGCGGCGGTGGTTCAGACCGCCGAGGATCTCTATTGCGATCCGCACCTGCGTGAGCGCGGTTTTGCTCGAGAGCTGTTTCATCGCCAAGTGGGGTGGCTGACCCGCGTTGGACCATCGGTCCGGATGACCGAGGCTGGATTCGTGCCGCGCGGCGAGGCTCATACTGCCGGTCAAGACAATGAAGCGGTGCTGGGAGAGATTCTCGGTATGTCGAGTGAAGAAATTCGCGATCTCACTGATCGCCAGGTGCTCAAGTAACAAGTTGCTACCGGCGAAATAATGCCGATGCTCGATGAAACTCGATACTTTTAGCCGGCCTTGCGAATCGCTCTTGCCCAAAGATCGACGATTTCGCCGGAGCAAGCGATCCGACCATAGTGTTTTCCAATCAGGGCCACGGCTTCCTTGTGAGCTTGCGGGCCGTAAGTTGTGGCGCAGCAGTCTTCCACAAGAGTGATGTAGTAGTCGAGCATGAAGCCGACGCTGAGGGTGTGAAAGACGCACATGCCGGTGCCGACACCGGTGACGAGCAGACTTTTCACCCCACGGGCGCGGAGCAGCATATCCAAATCCGTGCCGATGAACGCGCTGTAGCGGTGTTTCGTGACAATCATGTCTCGAGGCAGAGGCTTCAGCCCCTCGTGAAACTCGGCGCCCCAGCTGTCCTCCGCACAGGCGAGCAGTTGAGGATCCTTAAACTCTGTCCAGACTGCTGAGTTCGTCCACTCATTGCCCGAGGTTCTGACAAAACAAATCGGAAAGTTATGCGCTCGCGCTTCTTTGACGAGATTGACGAGGCGCGGGATCATGGTTTCAACGAACGCAATGTCTCGGCCGCGCTTGCAAGCAGCGCCATCCCGATGGCAAAAGTCGTTTTGCATGTCGACCACTACCAGCATGCCGTGACGCCGGTCGGCGCGCTGTTCTAATGACAGAGTCATTTTTACCTCTCCCTCTCGTAGAGTTTTTTGATGAACCCGGCATCATCGAGTTCCTTGACGAGGCTATTGTCGATGAACGACCGCGGGTCCGCCGTTCGCGCTTTGGGATTGTCTTTGCCAAGAAATTCCAGCAGCGTGTTGACCCCTCTCAAGGAAACATAGGGTGTGTTTTCAAAGTAACCCGAGCTGTAAAGCGCATGAGACCGCTCTAGATATTTCGTCTGGGAGGGCGCCGTGCGAAGTTTTTTTGCAAGCACCTCGATGCTTTCGTTACGGTTGTTCTTGAAGAAAGCGATGCCTTCGATGTAACCACGCAAAAATCGCAGCGCCACATCGCGGTGCGTCCGGATATATCCACGCGTCGTGTCGATCATGCTGTGCAGATAATAAATGTCCATGTCGGCGAGGTCCGCAAGCACACGGTAGCCCTGATCTTCGGCGAAAAAAAATGTCGGCTCGGTCAGCACGGCAGCGTCGATGCCGCCTTTTTCAAGTGCGGCCATCATGGCGGGCGAGGATCCGATCTGCATCGTCTGCACGTCCGCTGCAGTCATGCCCCACGCGCGAAGCATCATTAGCAACACGAGATGGGATGCTGCGCCGAGACGGGTGATACCGATCCGCTTACCGCGCAGCTCTTCAGCCTTCCGGATATCGCTGCGCGCCATCACCCGTTGCACGCCGCGGTTAACGATGGAAGCTATCATGACGACGTCTGCACCGTTTAAACCGGCGCTAACGACCGCGCCACCGGCACCGGCGAGAAATTGAACGTCTCCGGCAATCAACGAGCTTACTCCGCCCGCGGATGCGCCGCCGATTAAGATAACCTCGGGATCGATGCCATACTTTTTGAACAACCCTTTGTCTTCGGCAATCCATACTGCCGCATTAATCGGAGTGAACGAACTGAGACCGATGCGCACGCGATCGGCCGCGAACGCGCACGGCACGATCAGCACAAAGATCATCGACCAAAGCGCTAAGAGGACGCGGCCGCGTGAAATGCGCTTCATGAAGTTTTCTTGCGAGACTCTGTCGCGATCAAATTAGGGACGCTTGATTACGTTTGATTATGACGACCGACTCACGATAGTTGTTGAACCGGTGTTTGACGTCTTTCATGTGCCCACGCTCGGGAATTATCACCCATGAGCGCTCTACTTCCGATTTTCCGGTTTGACGTACTTCACCGTGCCGCCGCCTTTTTGCGAATGAAGGTATCCCTCCACATCGCTTAGCGGGTTGGTGTAGTAGCGCAATCGATGCTGCACGAGGTCATCGGCGCGGAGCGCCATATCAAAAGGTAAATCTTTTTGCATATAGGCGGCAATTTTTGCGTTCTCCAAAGTCGCACCATTCCGGCTGGCGAGTTCTTTGGCGAGTATCTCGACGGAGCCGTCAAGCTCCTTTTCCGGGACAACCTGTGAAACCAAGCCGATGCGTTCGGCTTCAATGCCGGTCAAATTTCTTCCCGTGAGAGAAATGTAGAAAGCTTTTTTGAACGGAATTCCAGCGTGAAAAAGCGATGGCGTCGCCGTGGCGCCATAGCTACCGCGAATGACTTCGGGCATACCAAAACTGGCAGTGTCTGCGCAGACCACCAAATCATGCCCATTGATCAGCGCCAGGCCGCCGCCCAGACACCAGCCTCGCACTTTGGCAACGGTGATTTGCGGCAGCTTGCGCATGATATCGACGATCTCGGCGACTCCGCCAAAACCGCGCGTCCGGCGACGATTATCCTGCCCGCGCATATCGTAAAGATCGCGGCCGGAGGAATACGAATCGCCCGCCCCGGTGGTCACGATACAGCGAATTTTCTCGTCTTCGGCCAGAGAGCGAAGAATTGCGGCAAGCTCAGCGAGGAGCGCAATGCTCAGGGCGTTTTTCTTTTCCGGTCGATTAAGCGTTAGCCAGGCAATGCCGGTTTTTTCGTCGATATTTGCATTGAGGAATTTTGTTGCGGCCATAATGACTCCGTTACTAGAGGTTAAAATCGTTTCAAACCGTTCAACCAGTTCAAGCGGTTCAAATAGTTTGTTCGTGATTCTGAGGCTAGAAAAATCTCCGGCAGGAATTCTTACTTCCTTTGAAATGCAAGAATAACCGGCAACGCGCTAATGGCTGATCAAGAGAGCCGGTAGAACGTCTTGGCGTTGTCAGCGAGGATTTTTTGTTTGGTCATGTCGGGAATATTTTTACGGCGCACCACCTGGTTGACGCTGTGCGGCCACTCCATATCCCAGTGCGGATAATCGGAAGCGTACATCATGCATTCGTCACCGAATTGTTCGATCACCAGAGGCAGAGCTGATTCCTCGCCTTCACAGGTGAAATAGCAACGATGATCTTTGATGTATTCGCTGGGGAGGAGCTTGAGCGGCTCCATCTCCGATCTGCGCAGCAAGTATTTTTCATCGAAGCGTTCCATCCAGTAAGGCAAAAAGCCAACGCCCGCTTCGAGAAAGCCAACTCTTAGTTTTGGGAACCGGTCGAGCACGCCATTGGAAATGATGGCGACCATGGACAACATTTGCTCGAAGGGGTGCGAGGTCATATGCACGCCTAGATATTTGTGAAAGCGCGTATTGCCGACCGCGACTTGAGCGGTAGCATGAAAGCCGACCGGTATATCCAGTTCCTGAGCCGCAGCGTAAATCGGATCGAATTGGGGCTGACCTAAATCCAGGCCCGACTGGACGTAGGTCGGCATCATCACCGCCACAGCGCCTTTCTCATTGACCGCACGGCGCACCTCCTTGACGGCTTCGCCAACCACCTGAGGCGCAATCACCGCAGCGTACTTGACCCGATTACCGCTCTCCTGACAGAAATCAGCAGCCCAATTATTGTAGGCTTTCGCCAATTCTGCGGCGAGATCGAACTCGCGCACGAGACCGATCGCGAGGGCGTTACTCGGATAGGCAACGGCATCGCCGATCTTCTCCACGTCAAGATCCTTACAATATTCTTGCGGATTGGTCGGCTTACGTCCGGTGGTGCCATTCAGAAAAATATCCCAGCCGAAGGCGGGAAAATACGGCCCGCTACGCGCCCGATACTGTTCAGGTAAATAATTTTTGTAGGCCGGGCCATCGAGGTGATGGGCGTCGGCATCGATGATCGTAAAATGCAGATCCACTATAGACCTCCGCTCGATAGAACCGTTCGAATGATTTGAACCGCTTAAAGGTCCTGAAGCGGAGAAAAGTTCCAGCCGTTCAAGCCGTGGTTTCACTCAGATGATTAATCCTGTAACCCGTAGCGTTGCGCAACGTTCAGAAAAATCGAGCCGACGAAAACGGTGCCGATGGTAATGATCAGACTAAATGCCGCCAACTCACCGACATGGCCGTTATCCCAGAGCTCCCAGATCGTAACCGCGACCACCTGTGAACCCGGCGAATAGAGTAGCAGGGCGATCGACAGCTCTTTGAACGTGATGAGAAAGATATAGATCCAGCCGGCGAGAAGCGCGGGCATGATCAGCGGGACAACCACATGGCGCACCATCTGAAAAAAACTGGCGCCGCTCGCCATCGCGCCCTCTTCGAGCTCTTTGTGCAGACTCAACAGCGCCGAGTGGCTGAAGCGGATGCCATAGGGTAGATAGCGGGCAGTGAACGCCAGCACCAAGATCCAGATCGTTCCATATACCGGAATGGGCAAAACCAGATACATTTTCAAAATGGCAATGCCCATGACGATGCCGGGAAACACCAACGGCAGCATCGACATTTGATCGAGTACCCAGCGCCCCTTGAAGGATGCACGCACAATCAGCCAGGCGGCGAAAAAAGTGATTACGACTGCGACCGTGGCCGACGAGACGCTCACGGTCATGCTGTTCAACACCGAGCGGATCACGCCGCTATCGTTGAAGGCAGTCAGATAATTGTTCAACGTCAGCATTGAAAGCGCTTTCCAGGAAGGAATTTGGGCGAACGGCAGAAATGATGACCACGCGATCGCGGCGATGGGAAAGAGCTGTAGCAGCGGCAAAAACAGCATCAGAAAGCCGCCCAACCAGCGCCACTTTCCGAGAGCGATTCGGTTCGGCCGAAAATTCTTACCACTGATGGTCGTGAATTTGTAGGTCTTGCTGGTGATGCGATAGTAGGGGATCAGTCCGAGCGCAACCAAGACAATCAGAATGATCGAGTAGGCGCTCGCTTCGCCGTATTTGGGAATCAGACCGCCTTTAATCTGCAAATAAATTTTTGTGGTCAGGACTTCAACACCCGCGGGGATGCCGATCAACGCGGGAATTTCGAAGGCTTCGAGGGACCGGATCATGGTCAAAATCATCACCGCCAGTACGCTTGGCACAGCCAGCGGAAAAGTAACCCGGCGAAATACTTGCCAACTGCTACTGCCGGCCGTGGTCGCTGCCTCTTCCAGCGATGGATCCATCGAACGAAACGGCGTGGACATCAATAAAAACACAATCGGAATCCACAAAAAGCTTTCCACGAGAATCATGCCGCTCATGGAAAAAATGTTAAAAAACGGCTCTCCGGAGATCGCCACTCCTACGGCGTTCAGCATTCCCGCCTTGGGTCCGAGCAGCATGATCCACCCGACGACCTTAATAATTCCGGGAATCGCAAACGAGACGTAGGCCGATACATAGGCGAGCTTGCGAAAAGGAGCGTCGCTGCGCTCGGCAAGCCAGGCCAGCGCGGTGCCGTAAATAATTGCCACAGCCGAGCTCCCCACCGCGTAAATGAGAGAGTTGCTCAGCAAGGTTTTCACATCGCCGAGGGAATCGATGATGTTGGCAAAGTGCTGAATCGTGAACGTGCCCGCTTGTAGCCCGCGATCAGTGACCAAGCTCGTCTGCAAAATGAAAAAAAACGGCGGCAAAACCAGATAGGCTAAAATGGCGGTGGTGAACCAGAACAAGAGCTGTGCCGGATTGTTGCGCATCGTCATGTACATAATCAAACCCTCGCGCCCCAGGAGACTTCAGTCGCAGGTTTTACCCTCAGCATCGCCTTCGATTACTGCCAAGCTATATACCAAATTCCGGTGGCAAGACAATTGCGGTCTCAGTGCCGTCCATTTGTGGCGGTCTTGCCTCGCGAACAATATTAGCTGCTCGAAACGATCATGAAACCAGAGTAAAATCGCTGCGTCCAAAACTTCTGCCAATTGGCTACTAATGATCTGCCCAGAAAGCATGCCGGCGCGGCACCGCATTTTTAAGTTGGTGTTAGTCCCTCTGTTGATTTTTTCTCTATTGGGTCAGCTGGCGGTGGTCTGGACACAACTCCCGGACATGCGCGATGGATATTTCGACTTCGCCCTGTATTACAGCGCTGCGAGAATTATTAATGATGGAAACGGCCGGCATCTGTACGAGCTAGAGATGCAACGGCAATATCAGAAAGGTTTCCGACCCGTTGGAAGCGACCGAGACTTGCCGTTCAATCATGCTCCGTACGAACTGCTGCCGCTGCTGATTCCCGCCAAATTTTCCTTTCTGGCCGCTCACTTACTTTGGTCGGCGTTCAATATTGCGCTTCTGTCAATGATTCTGATGCGCATTTTTCAATTTATCGAGCCACAGCAGCGAGCGCTGTCTGCCCTGATGCTACTGGCATTCTTCCCGACTCTGACGGCTCTTAAGATGGGACAGGATTCGATAATGACCACTTACCTGCTGGTTGAAACGTTCGTGACGCTCAGGCGCAAGCAGTTTGCGAAAGCTGGAGGACTGCTGGCTCTGGGTCTTTACAAACCGCAGTTTGTACTACCCCTGCTAGGAATTCTCACGCTGCGCCGCAAATGGCAGTGCGTGATCGGGTTTGTGACCGTCGGACTTTTACTCGGCGCAATCTCGCTCGCGATGGTCGGATGGAATGGCCTTTCAGAATTGCTTTCGTTATGGTTGCCGATGACTCATCGCGGTCATGTCGTATGGCCGGAACTCATGACGAACTTGCGTGGACTAATATACATCGTATTGGAATTACTGAAGTTCTCAGCGCTGACCAACGTTTTAACTTTGATTTTTTCCGTGTTGGTTTACGGCATGACGATTCGCCTTTGGTCTGGAGATACCGAACGGGCCGAACTATTTGATCTGAGTTTCGCTCTCGCGTTAGTCGCAACCGCGCTGGTCAGCTTTCATCTCTACTCTTACGATGGCATGCTGCTCATTATTCCGTTGATCATCATGGCGAACCAGCTGTTGAAAGACCCCGCGGCTGATCCGATCAAGGGAAGAGTTTTCCTCACGGTTTTGTTTGCGCTATTTTTTCCATTGCTGCCCAATCTACTCCAGAGTACAGGGCTGCTCGCTTGGTGGGCGCTGCCGCTGCCGGTGCTTTTCGGCATCATTGCGATCACACTGTGGCGCCGCTCTCATGCAGGATCCAGCGCCACTGGATCTGTCGCTTTTTCTGTCCGAGCGGGAGCTTCTAGGGTGTAGCAAATAGACGTAACGGAATTATGCTATTGCATGAATTGTAAATGGATCCATCCACAAAGGGGCGAATCGAATGACACCATCAGCAACGATTAGCAACACTGCTTGGGATCTGGAAGCGGATGTCCTGGTAATCGGCTCGGGTGCGGCTGGATTGCCCGCGGCCATTAAAGCGGTCGAGGGCGGGGCTTCGGTAATCGTTGTGGAGGCGAATTACGACGTCGGCGGGCACGCGATTCTAAGCGGCGGGCATATGGCTTTGGGTGGTGGCACAAGTGTGCAGAAAAAATACGGCGTCGTCGATGCCCCGGATATCGTTTTCTCCGACCTCACCGATTGGTCGATCATTCAACCGAACGGTTCGCCGGACTTCCGCTATAACGATCGCGCATTGATGCGAGCTTTTGCCGATCACTGCGCGCTGACGTTCGAGTTTCTGCTGGAGCACGGTGTGCAGTTCGCAGAGAAGCCGCCGGATAACCATGGCGCATCAACGACGGGTAACTCGGCGCCGCGGGAAAGCCATGTGGTTTGGACGAAGGGCGCCGGAGTTGAGAGTCCCAATGCCGCGCCGGGGACCGCTGTGATCCGCCCCTTGGAGGCCAGCGCGCGCGCGAAGGGCGTTCGCTTCTTGTTGAATTACAAGATGACGGAAATCCTTCGTGAGCCATCGACGGACGGAAAAGTCGGCCGTGTGATCGGCATCACGGTGGGTTACACGCCGCGAATCATGCCGGGTGCGACGACGCCGCTCAGGAGTTTTCGTTCCGACGGCAATATCGATCGCGACAACCCGACGCTGAACTTACACGCCAAAAAAGCGGTGATTATCGCCACCGGAGGAAGCACCAGCCATCTCGAGTTTCGCCGTATGTTTGATCCGCGTTTGACCGCGGTTATCCAAGTGGGCGGCGAGCCGTATAGCTATCAGGATGCCAGTGGCGAGCTTGCCGGTATGGCGATTGGCGCGTCGCTGTGGGGCCTAGCGAACCAGACGTTGGAAAATGGTGCCACCATGCGCACCCAACGGGCGCTTGCGACGAAATACAACTACACGACCTGGAAGCTTGAAAGCCCGATTTTTCCCTTGGTCCGCGCGACCGGGTTCAATGTCAAGGATTGGCAGAACTTGATCTTGGTCAACCAAGTCGGCAAGCGATTTTTTGATGAAACCAAAGGCGACGTTCCCCACGGCAACAACGGCGCGCAGATCACGCCCTATACGCCGAATGATTATCGCAATGCGGAGAAGCTCGAATACAACCCGACCAAGTATAATTTCACCCATGCCGCGCTCGCGATGAACGAGTATTCAACAGCTCCGGACTATTGTCCGGGGCCGATCTGGGCGATCTTCGATGCGGCGGCGGTGCAACGGGAAGGATGGAAGGTGGTGCCGCCGTATGTCGATCCGGACGGCTATTTTTTTTCGGCCGATACTCTCGAAGAGCTCGCCGCTGGGATAGAAAATGAATATCAGGCAAAACCGATGAAGGGCATAACCTTGCGCGCGACGGTGGAGCGCTACAACTCAATGGTCGATCGCGGCGTCGATCTCGATTTCGGAAAGCCGTCGCCAAAATACAAGATTCAAATGCCGCCGTTCTATGCCGCCTGGGGAACTGTGGTGGTGCACGATACGCGTGCGGGACTGAGAATCAATGCTAAATGCCAGGTCTTAGATATGAACGGCGATGTAATTCCCGGCCTGTATTGCGCCGGTGAGTCCGCTGGTGGCTTCAACCAACATGGGATGGGCCGGTGCGCTACGCAGGGATACATTGCAGGCGTCAACGCCGCAGCAGAGGGACGGATGGAGTGAGGTTTGTTTCGTGTTGTCGGCGATCCGGCCTAAAACTGAAAGACCAAAGATTTAATCGTTACGGGCACAGTGCCCGATGGTTCGAGGGTCTTCCCTAGGTCGATGAAGTCGAAGTCGCTCAGGGTGACTCCGTCAATACAGAGAAGCGGGCTCTCGACAGCGAAATCATCCCGCAAAATCCTCCCTATCAGGCCCGCCAGGTCGCGGTCGAAAACGAGGTAAATTGGCCGGCGGCTTTTCGAAGTCTCCGCCAAGCCATCGATCACGCCACGGCAAAATGCCGCGATCCGGATTGCGGTCGGCGGACCATCCCAGCGAAACACCAGAGCCACCTGAGTCTGTCCTTCAGTCAGATCGAAGGCGCGAAAATGTTTCTCGATCGATTCGGTGATCTTCGCGCTGATAATCTCACCGCCCAAGTCGACTTCAGGCCTGAGCACTTGCAGGTTTTTTTGCGGCAATAACTTTTCGTCGCTGCAGTAAATCGTGTTCCCGGTCACTTGCACGGTGTGCTGTGCGGCGCCCATAACCGTCGCGCGGATGCACTCGCGCGCGGGCGCGAGCGGCCATGGAAACTCGCCATCTGTGATCCGGGTTCGGAGCGCTCGTCCCAGGGCAACGCCCAAGTCGCCAAATGACCTGGACTCCTTGCCGTAAACATACTCGCCCACACCGCCGGAAAAAATCACCGCATCATGACGCTTCGGTTCTTTGAGCGGATCGGTTAGCCACAGGCCGGCAATATCGGAGGACGGCGATTCATCGCGAACGAGGCTCAAGATGGCCTGGGCCATATAGTTCGCCACTTGTTCGATCTCGGCGCTTGTGACTCGACGGCCGTGCCGCCACTCAATGCCAGCGTGGCGCGCCAGTGTCTGACCGCCTGTCTCGAGCACAGTGATCGCGCCGGCCGGGTCGCTCGCCACCAGCCGCCCGCCGACGTGAAATGCGGCGGTGTCGAGAACCCGCCCGCGTTCGGCTACAGCCAGTTTGGTGGTGCCGCCGCCGATGTCGATGTTTAGCACGCGACATTGTTTTTCGGCGGAATAGGCGACGGCGCCCGAGCCGTGGGCGGCGAGCAACGCTTCGAAGTTGTGACCCGCGGTGGCGCAAACAAAACTACCGCGCTGGGAGGCGAAGAGGTCGGCGATCGCGCGCGCATTGTCGCGGCGAATCGCTTCACCGGTCAAAATGATGGCGCCGGTATCGATGTCGCGCGGGCTCAAGCCGGCTTCGCGGTAGGCGGCGTCGACAAGCTGCCCCAGCGCCCGATCGTCGATACGTTCTCGATTTGCGGTGAACGGCGTGAAGTGCACGGGCGACAAATATAGCGTGTCCCGCTCCGTGACGACGAAACGGCTGGATAGTTCTTTGCCGAGCCGGCGCAAAACCAGTTGGGAAAATATGATTTGAGATGTCGCCGTGCCGACGTCAATGCCCACGCTGGTGAGCGTGATCGTATCGAGCTTCCATAACGGGTCTCCGCCTCGTCATCGAAGCCCGGTTCATTGTGCTCGTGATCGTGGGGAAGGTCGTGCATGGGGAATTCGCAGGGCGACCGCCGGTCGCCCTGCTAGGACCTAGGCGAGCTCTCCGTGTTCGTCGAGAAGGAGAGCTTTCGCGCTTTCCGCGCCAGCTTCGCCAGTACACCAGGGCACCATTTTTTTCATCTTGCACGTGATGCCGCGCTTTTTGAGCTCGGCCTCGAAGATCTGATGGATTTCGGGATCTTCATCCTCGTACTCGACCTGATGGCCGCCTTTTTTGCCGCTCACTTCGCCTTGGCGCAGGACCGTGGACTGGTTTGCTTGCCAACGATTCACACAGTGCTTGCGTGAGATGCCCTGATTCATCACCAAGTAAGTCGCGGGCGTGGAACCGACATTAAAATGTTGGTGCAGCCAGAGACCTTCGCCGGCGCCGGACAAGTAGAGGCTGCCCTCCTGCCAATCACAGCGGATGCGCGGCTCGTTGCCGCGCTGGGTCAGCACATAGCCTTCGCCCTCGGTGATGTACAGATGCGCGCCGGGGCCGTGGCGATGAGCTTTTTTATAGTGGCCCGATTCGAAGCGCGACACGTGCGACTCCATCATACCGGCGCCCATGACCATGAACGCGTTCGTGCCGCCCCCGCCGCGGCTCTTCCATTCGTAGAGCGGTAATTTTTTGATGTCCGGAATGAAATTAGTTTCCCACACCCGTCCCTTGTAGAGCTTGGCCTCAGCGGTGAAATAGTCCGCGCCGCCCGCATAGCGGTCCGTGAAATCATAAGAATTGTTAAAAATGAAATCCTCGGTCGCCCACTGGCGCAGCAGTTGGGGCAGATCGGTCACGGAAAACCAGCGTGACGGGCGCGACAGGCTAGCATTGAAGAATTGATGCCATGCGTTGGTCGGCAGTACGAAGTAACTTCCCGGGCCCCATTCGAATGTCTGCTTAGCGCCCGGATCGCGCCACACCGACGTGGAGCCGTGACCGCTGACAACGTAAATCGCTTCGGTGTAGAGATGACGCAACGGCGCCGTCGACCCGCCCGGCGGGAGCTCAATGATATGCTCGTCGGCTTCATCGTCGCCGTCGAGATAGCAAAGCGCGCCCTTGACGCCATTCCCCTTGCGCGGCCACGGTCCGACTTCCACCGCTTTCATGTCTTTGACATACACGCCGCCGACAAGCGGCGCGCCCTCGCGTTTACGCCACTCTTGATACATGTCGACACGGACAACCGCAGGCTGTTTTTCCGGATCTAAGCTATTGTTGGTTCCACTCATTGTGTCACCTCCGGAGTCACTGAGATGAGACTATATCGAACTTATTGAATCGCTGCGCTTCATGTCAAATTCCGATCGATCAGTTCGTTGAGCGTGCGAAGGCGTTGCCAGCGCGACTTGCTAGATTGCTATCGGCGGTCGATCTGTCGCTTCGACTTCCGCGCAGAGCATGAATCTTATCCTTGGCAATCCGTCGAATTACGATTTCTAAGAGTTTTCACCGGAGGAGATGCGAAACCGCCTTTTCGGCATTTAACAATTATAGCCCGTACAATCGTTTTGGATTCTCGCTCAAGATTTTTTGTGCCAACGACGGAGTGATTGTGCCGCCTCGCGCGAGAGTTTGAATCGCTTCGATGTCATTGGAGTAGTCTGCATGACCGTAGTCCGTACCGACAATGAGATTATCTTCGCCGGCGTAGTCGATCACGTGAGAAAAATCGTCTGAAGTCTGACAGGCAACGTAGATTCGATTATCCCGCAATAACGTCGCAGGTGCGAGATCCCGCTCCTTGGCGCGGACTTGCGTGAGGACGTGCCCGGCGTATTTACGCTGAAATTCTCGTTCGGCCTGGGTGCGTATGGTCAAATCGTTAACCGCATAGGGAATCCATTGGGAAGTCGTTTCGACGAACGACCAGCGCAGAGTGGGAAATTTCTCCGGCACCCGTTGATAAATCAAATTGTTGAATGCGCCGACGGATGGCAATTTGAAGCGTGAGAAGACGTCCTGCCCGAACTGATCGTAGTAGCCAAAATCCCCGGTCCCGGCGTGCACGCAAATCGGCAAGTCGAGCCGTTGCGCCTCATCGTACACCGGGAACAATGAGGTATCGGAGAGTAAGCGCTCGCCTTCGAAGGCGCGCATGAAAACGCCGCACGCGCCGTGGGCTTTGCCGAAATTGATTTCTTCAAGGGCGCGGTCCATCGATCGAAGTGGTGGAATCACAACCCAGCAAAGCCTGCCCTTACCGAGTTTCCAGATTTCCGCCAGCCAACGATTGTAACCGCGGCAGAGCGCCATCTCGATGTCCGCTCGCGCGGTCAGCGGTCGCAAAAATAGCGACGGATAGAGCACCTGAATTTCAATGCCCAAGCTGTCCATGTGTGCGAGCCGGGAATTGAGGTCTGTTAGGTCTCGGGCATCCTCCGGCACGTTGAGACCGAGATTGGAGTTTGCGAAGACTCGCTCCTCGATGCGCCAATACTCGATGCCGTTCTTTGTCGAGGTCAAAAGCTCGGGCGCAAAGCGGCGGTCTTGTTCCAGCATGTAACTCCACGTACGCTCGGTTTCGATCACATGCGCGTCCGCATCAACAACACCCATGCTTAGAATCCTCCATTGATTTTTCTTTCTCTACAAATTGCTTTCAGGTTAGCGGGTACATTTTTATCCGCCCTTTCGGCTGATCTGTTTAAGCAGCTTCTCCCAACCTTCAAGTTCTTTTTCGTACTTTTCCGTTACGATGCCGTGATCGGGCCGCCAACGTTTAAAGCCCAGATTTTTAGTCGCGCTGCCATATTCGTATTTTTCCAAAACCGATTGGCCTTCGGGTCCTAAAAGATAGTCGGCAAGCAGCAAGGCGGCATGCGGATGGGGAGGTTGCACCGCAATCGCGGCGCCGCCGACGTTTGTTGGAACGATATCCATCGGCACCCAGTTGACGGGCGCGCCTTTGGCGATGGCGTTCAAGGTATGATTGCGAAAAATTGCCGGCGAAGCGAGCACTTCACCCGAAGCGATCAAATCGAGCAGCGCCGGAGGAATAATCGTGTGCAGCGCGATTTCCTGCACCTTGAGCTTTTGGACGAATTCCTTTCCCTTTGTTCTGACCATCGCGCCGATGACTTTGTAGGCTGGATCGCTGACGGAAACGCCCATGCGCGCTTTCAGCGCGGGATGGAGCAGTCCTTCGTAATTTTTCGGTACGGCCTCTTTGGCAAGAAGCTTGGTATTGTAGGCAAACCCGATGTATGACTCGCGCGCAATCGCCCAGAAATACAAGCCGCGCTCTCCTTTTTCCTTGGCGTCTTCCGGATAAGATTTGAAATGCGGCGAATGATAGGGCCGCAGCAGAAAGGCGTCGCGCATGAACAGGAGATTACCTTCGGTGGTTTCGACGGCATCGGCGATATATCTTCTGGCCTTCGATTCTTCCATCATGCGCGTTGTCATCTCGGAGCCTGAGACGCGATAAGCTTCGACTTTCACGCCGGCATATTTGGTTTCAAATGCTTTCACCATTCCTTTATAGGAGTCGCCCGCGAGAGACGTATACCAGGTGATTTTGCCTTCGGTTTTCGCGCCGCCATACAATATCTGCTCGCGATCTTTGCCGTCATAGGTCACTAGCTCGGCAATCGTAGTTGTTTTGGCAGGTTGAGCGCTCAATGCCACCGGCCAGAGAAAGATCCCAACAATCCAGAACCACATGCTCATCATCCTTACCTCCTTTGGCTCTCTTAACGCGGCCAAGTTTCGGAGGCAAGCTCCGCTTTCATCGCAGAAACCACGAACTAGGTTTCAAAACTGACAGAATGCGCGCTAGGTGATTTGCTTCAACGATCGATCTTGCCACACCAGTGGAGGCAATCTTGTGGCAACCCGATTGGGGGATTGACGCAAACCCGCCCACGTTGGTATCGCTCAGTCCGCGTCGGTAGAAGAGCGAGAGTGAATTAATGTCAACTATAAGGAGATCGTCATGAAGATTTTGCTAGGACTTGTTCTTGGAATGGCTATGACTTTGCTGTCGGACGTGACGGAAGCGGCGAACGACGGTCAGAAATTTACCGCGGATCTCTCTGGCTATAATGAAGTTCACTTTATCGCGGGGAATGCGGATGTCACTCCAGCGGTGCCTCCGGCACTTCGCGGTGCGATTTCAACGGGAGCCAGCGGCAAATTCGCGTTAAGAATTGACAAAAGCGGAACCATGATGGAATACGTGCTTCAGTACGAAGGCCTCGAGTCTGACGTCACCCAGTCTCACATCCATTTCGGTCAACGTCACACCGTCGGCGGCATCGTTGTTTGGCTTTGCCAGACGACTGGGACCCCTGCTCCTGCCTCGGTGGCTACGCTTACTCCCGCCTGTCCTGGTGCGCGAGAGGGAACTGTCAGTGGAACGATCACACCAGCGCAAGTCCTGGCCGTCACGGGTCAAGGAATCGCTGCAGGCGAGTTCGAGGAACTCCTTAATGCGATCCGCGCTGGTGCGGCTTATGCAAACGTCCACTCGACTACATTCACACCCGGCGAGATTCGCGGGCATATTGTCAGAGGCGATCGTCGGGATCACTGAAAGGTGTCCACGGCGAAAACTGTCAGGCCGGTTTTGAGAACGTACTCTACGATCCGGGGGGAAAGGCTATGAGAGCAAAATGCTTCATCTTTGGTATGATTACATTAGTCCTTTCTTTGGGCTCCGTTTATTCCTGGGCAGATCCGCCGTCTCAGTTCCCACATGATGCAACCTTCACAACTCGCGTTACCTTAACGAAGGGGATTGAAGGGCTGACGGGCGACGGAGTCAATAATCTATACACTGGTGGATCGGGCAGCGCCCCTTGCCCAATCTGGCAAATCAACTTACATACTTGGGCTGTGACCGTGGTGGGGAATGTGCAAGCAGCAGAGACCCCCAGTGGGAGCTGCCAATTCTCAGGTATCGCGTTCGATGCAGTGGGAAATCTCTACCAAGCAGACGGCACCGCAGGCAGGATTTACAGATTAAACCCCAAGTCCGGCACTACTCCGCCCAACGCCACAATTTTCGCCTCTGGTGTGCCTGGAACTAATGGGCTGGCGTTTGATCGCGACGGAAATCTTTGGACCGGGGACGGTACAACCGGCTTTGGCCGGGTATGGAGAATCACCGGAGCGGGCGCGAATTGTACCGCGACAACTCCCATCAATTGCGAAGAGGTCTTTCGTATTCAGCCGATGCGCAACGGTACCGCTCTAGGCGCAGACATAAGCACGGTACCGACAGCCAACCAGCCGACACAAGGCGTCGGCCGCTCGGCAAACACATTTCCTCACACTGCGGCGGGAGGAAATCCGCAGGATTTGGTCGCCAACGGTATCGCCTTCAATCATCAAGGAGACATGTTCGTGATCGATTCCGCGCGGGGCGCTCTTTGGAAAATCGAATTCAATCGGAGAGAGAATCTCAAGAGCCCGGTCGGTTGTGATTCGACCTTTACACCGAACACGCTCTGCCTGAGCAATGTCTTCGTGGCTCATCCGATTCTGGAAGGTGGAGACGGTATAGCCCTCGATGTCGCTGGCAATATTTGGGTTGACGCGAACGAACGGAATGCTGTCGCGGTTGTTACTAAAGATGGTCGAGTCACGGAAATTTTTCGCAATCCCGTAAATGCCAATGGACTCAGGAGTTCGGCAGACACCGCGGTCGGAAATAAATACATCCTAGAGTTTCCAACCAGCCCCTTTATCACCGGAAAGCTGTTCTGCACTGCGAACTCTGACGGCAATCGACGGGATAATTTTCCCCGAACAGATGGCGAGATTGACGGTGGAGGCGCCACGGTTGGCAAGGATCTCGGCAAGATCTCGTGTTTGGATCAGGATCTCGAAATTCGAGGTTTGAAACTGCCCGTGCAGTGACTCTTCAAACGAGTCAATTTAAGAAGGGGCGGTGGAAGTTATTTTCCAGCGGCCCCTTCTGTTTTAGGCACGGCGCAATCTCATGAATCTATCTGTTCGCCTCATCGATGTACTTGCGCAAGAAGTTCACCACTTCCGGTGAGACGGCCGAAGCCTGCTTGAACAATCTTTCACCGGCTTCACCGACCTCGAACCGCGGCTGAAAGCGCATCGCTGAGATGGCGTCCTGGAGAAAGTCTTGATCCCGTGATAGTCCGTCGAAGGCTTTGCGCAAAATCGCAATGCATTCGGCCGGCACTTTCGGCGGCATTAACACCATGCGGGTCATATTCGTGCTCGACATATTGGCCGCCTTGAGGGCTTCATATTTGATTCCCGACGGCAGCTTGCCGAAGATTTCCTTGTAGTAATACGTAAAGGGTTGAAGCTCGGGAACATCGCGGCTCGCCAGAATTTCGCCGCTCGGCGCCACCAGATCCGTATAATAGATGGGCGTCACCATACCGGTCTTGACCATCTGCGGCTCGACCTGGGAGCGGTAGCTTGGCAGAGTTTCATCGTGATATTGGGCTTCGCTGCGCTGCACCGCGAGCCGCGCATCGGAGCTGTTGTTGTAGCCGGTCACGTAATCGTACTTGAGCCCGAGCAGATCGAAAGAGAGGCGGAAACGCACGTCCTTCGAACTGCTGACCCCCAGCCCTGCGGCGCGAAATTTCTGCGCCTTGACGAAATCCGAAGGTTTCTTGATTCCCGGTGGCACATCGGCGCGGATGTAAGAAACAGTAACGCCATGGACTCCGGTGATAAAGCCGAATTTGGCGATATCTACGCGTAGCGCGGGGTCTTTAATCTGATGCTGAAAAAGACTTCCGGTAAAGTAAGCCGCGGTTAAGCCGTCCGGCTTGACGACTTCGCCGATGTAGTTGACCGCCGTCAGGCCGCCACCGCCGCCCATATTTTGAACGGTAATGGTCGGGGCACCGGGAATGTGCCGTGACAAATGCCTGGCGAAAATACGCGATTCGATGTCGGTCGGGCCACCGGCGCCAAAGTTAATCACGAGGTTGAGGGTCTTGCCTTGATAGAAGGGCGGTTTTTCCGCAGCCCCGGCTTTCAGCGCAATGCTCAGAAGACACATGATCACTGTAATCAACCAGTAAGCTCGGCAACGCTTCGGGCTCATTCTCTTCCTCCCCCTCGTGGGATTACTGATGTTGCAACTGTCCTCGTGAAAAATCGCGTAGCGTTTTGCTTGCCGATTTTCATACTCCATCCGTGCAGTGTTTGTCCAATGCAGGGTTGAGCAACGGCATTAACCCGAAGGCTCGGTCAGCCGCTTGCTCGCGCCGCCGAGAAGAATTCAGGCTTTGGGGTTATAAAATTTGGACTTGCCGATTTCCGCCCACGTTTCGTCGAGCCGTGGCGGACGAGGGGAATCCATGTGCTACGACGGTGTGGTTAACTTGAATACCCGCGGTCGGTCATCGTAAAGCGAACGGCTGAAGGGTAAATTTTCGTTGAGAGGGTTTACAGTCCGAAGATTTGGCGAAATTCCCGGGCATGATCGTCGAGATGGAGATAAACTTCTTTGGGCACGGCTTTCAATTTGAGTTTACTTTGATCCATTTTAGGCGCGAGCGGTTCAATGTCCGTGCGCGCCGGAATTCGGCGCATGCCGCGCACCATCTGTTGGCCTTTTTTCGAGGTCGCGAAATCGATGAGGAGCTTGGCACTGTTCGGATTGGTTGCCTTGGCGCTCAAACCCATACCGCTCACCGTGACCACGATCGGATCGAAGGTTTCGATCCAATCCACCGGCGCGCCTTCGGTTTTCATGCGCTCGATGCGGAAGTTATAGGCCCAGGCGAGCGGCACTTCACCGGCGCCAAGCAATTGCGCGGTAAGACCATGACCACGGCGCCAGAGCGGGTTCTGTGTGGAAAGGCGTTTCATATACTGCACAGTTTTTTCTTTGCCCCAAACCGTGGCTAAAGTGCCGAACCAATCGTAATCCGTGGAATCCATTAACATCTTGCCCTTCCATTTGGGATCGAGCAGGTCCGGATAATTTTTCGGCGCGTCCTTCGGCGGCACCATTTTCGTGTTGTAGCAGAGCACCAGATTGTTCACGAACACGCCGGTCCAAAACCCCTGCGGATCTTTGAACTCGCTCAGAAGTGCATCGCGCTCGGGAGCGTTGTAGGCCGTGATGAGGTGGCGATCTACCAGCGCTCCCATCGCGCTGGTAGAGATGGCGTCGAACAGCCATTGACCGGCTCGGGTTTCGCTCAAGACCCGATTCATCAGCTGTTCTTCTCCAGCGCGGACCAATTCAGCTTTGATGAACGGGTATTCCTTTACGAAGGCGTCGAGCAGCGGCTTCGACGTGTCGATCGCCATCGACGTATACCAGACGAGCTTGCCTTCCTTCTTTGCGGCTTCGATCAGCGTCGGCTGAGATTGGGCGTGAAGGCTGGCGACGACGGACAAACAACAGAGAACGATTGAGTTGAAAAAATATAGAAATAGTCTCATTCAAGTTCTCCAGTCGGCTGAGGATCGAAGATGGAGAATCGAGGATGACAAAATCGCACGCGCGATCTTCTATCCTCCGTTCTCCATCCTCAACCCGGCCGAGGCGCGTGGATAAAGCGCGTCGATCATTAAGCGCTTGTGATGGCCGGGCGTACCTAAATACTGATACAGCGTATGCGCGAGCACGCTATGCGCCATCATGGGATGGCCATAGTCAGTGCCTGGACCGGCCCAGACCATATGGGCATAGTTCGTCGACTGAAAGTAACCGTCACTGGCCACTGCTTTGGCTTCGTGAACGGCGGCGCGAGCCGGCATGTTGCTGTCGATCCGCCACAACGTTTCGTATGTCGCCCAGCGCGCCGCATCGAGATGAATTGAAATTTCGACGCAGTGATCCTGGACCCGCTGGAAGCGCCCAATCGGTTGGCCGAAGACAACCCGGCTGCGCGTGTACTCGCAGGTGAAGTCAAAGACCTCCTGTGAGGCGCCGACCTGGTAAGCGCAAAGAATCGGCAACGCTTTGTCGAGTGCGGTTTCCAGAGTCGCCCAACATGCGCCGCTCGTGCCGAGCAGATTTTCAGCTGCAATGCGAACATTGTCGAAGTGAACTTCAGCAACGGAAACGAGAAAGCCGACGTGCGGCGTGATTATGACGCCGGGGGTTTTCGCATCGACGATGAGAAAGACAACTTTGTCCTCTTCCGAGCGCGCCGCGCAGAGAAAGTGGGTCGCTGCCTGGGCATCGAAGACAAAGCGCTTGGCTCCCGTCATCAAATAACCACCCGGAGTTTTCGCCAGCCGGGCTTCAACCGCTTCGGGGCCCCAATAAGCCGCCTTATCGGTGATTGCGGGGACGATGATCGATTCGGCTTTGCAGAGTTGCGGCAATAAGGATTTTTTTTGCTCTTCGGTGGCGCTCTCCAGGATCATTTGCGCGGCGAAAATGCCGGAGGTGAAGAGCGGGCCGGGCACGGGACCGCGGCCCAATTCCTCGAACACGACGGCACAGTCCGTGGCGCCGAGCTCCGACCCGCCGTACTGTTCCGGCAACATCATGCCGAGCCAGCCAAGCTCGGCGGCTTTCTTAAGCAATTGCGCCTGAAAGGTTTGTTTGTTCTTGTACCACTGGGTCATCTGGTGCGCCGGCACTTCGGCCCTGACGAAATCGGCGGCGACTTTTTTCAACATATCTTGGTCTTCAGTCAGTGATAAATCCATCTTCATCTCCTACAGGGCGCAGCATGCTGCGCCCCTACAACAATTCGAGAAAAATTGCCTAACTGTTGTCCATGGCCTTTGTTAATCCGTCTCGGGTGCTTTTTCCGTCGTGGGGCGGCCGAGGCCCAACCGCCGCGCAAAGATCAGTCGATCCGTATCCAATGTGCCGCCGCCATGAAGCTGTCCCGGGCCGGTGCGTACGGCATACTCAAAATCCACCACTTCGTGCACCGATAGATCTTGTACCAGCGCATCGGCGCCCATGATCGCTTGCAAGCGCTCGCCGTTACGCAGTCGCATCATGCGCTGGAAGTAGCGCTGCTGGGGGCCGCCGTAGGGGTGCGGCTTCTTGGCAAACCGACGCCAATAGATGAGCTGATTGAAGCGCCGGAGCGTATTCAGATCGATCATCATCTCCGCGACGAGATCGCGCACGCGTGGGTCTTCCAACAGAGGTTTGCCGCCGACGTGCGTATTGCGGCAGTACTCGACGACCCGCTCGACCAGAGGATCTGCGGCAATTCTGCCGTCGCCGCCGTGTTCCAGCTCCATGTGGGTGCTGGCAACTTTCCAACCGTTGTTTTCGCCGCCGATCAAGTATTTTGCCGGGACGCGCACGTTATCGAAGAACACCGCGTTCTTGATACCCATCATCAAATACATGTGCTGGATCGTAATGCCGGGAAGATTTGCCGGAACGTGTAGCCACGCGAGGTTTTCGTGGCGCTTGCCCTGCGGGTTTGTACAAACCAGTGTCCAGAGATAGTCGGGCGGCAGGTGATGACCCACCATGACCTTCTGGCCGTTGACGATATAGTCATCGCCGTCGCGGATCGCTTTGGTCTGGCAGTTTGCAATGTCGCTGCCGCCGTGCGGCTCGGTCAGGACTTGCCAAACGCAGGTTTGCGCCCGAGTGATAGGCGGGAGAAATTCCGCTTTTTGCTCTTCTGTTCCCCAGCGGATCAGCACCGGCGCAACGATTCGCGCGAGGGTGTAAAAGACATGCGAGAGATTCAGTCCGTATTTAAACAGCTCGGTTTCGAGCACGATCTGATGATCGACCGTGAGCTCGGCGCCGCCGTACTTCTTTGGATAAATCGGAAACAACCAGCCGTTAGCGCCAAGCTTTTCGGCAAGGCCGCGGCGAAACTTATATTCCTGGTTGTCCTCGCGCGTCGACCAGGAAGCCGACCAGCGCAGGTGGCCATAACCCTTGAACTGCTCGGCGAGCCATGCGGCGACCTCGTTACGAAACTCGACAACGTGTGGCGGATCGGCAGATACGTTAAAATCCATATTCACTCCTTTTTCTTCGGCGTTTAGAGTCTCGGGTCCGGAGTCTCAAGTTTCCCCACCCGGGACGTGAGACGCTAAACTCCAGACATTCTATATCACTCCACTTGCTCTTAACTCCTTCAGTGCTTGATCGGCGTAGCCCAGTTTTCCCAAGACTTCTTCAGTATGCTCGCCCAATAATGGCGCCGCCCGGTAAAATCTCGCAGGTGTCGCCGAGAGATTGATGGGGCTGCCGACCAGATTGCTCGTTCCCAGCTTCGGGTGAGCGATCTGCTTGGGAATTCCCATGTGCTTGATCTGCGGATTTTCGAAAACTTCAGCGATCGTGTTGATCGGCGCATTGGGAATGTGATTGGCGTCAAGCCGGGGCAGCCAGTAGTCGCGTGGTTTGCGCCGAAACTGCTCGCGCAAGAGTTTGACGATCTCATCGTGCCGATCGGTGCGGAGTTTGCTCGTGGCAAACCGCGAGTCGCTGACTAAATCGTCGAGCTCGCCCGCTTTCAACAAGCCTTCCCACGCCTCGTTGTGGCCGGACAGATGAACCATGAAGGGTTTTCCATCGCAATCGAGCAAACTGTAGATCCTGCCCTTCGGGAAATTTTCGCGCGATACCGCTTCGCCGCCGTTCAGGTAATCGG
>Ga0207650_10000230_pt1 | contig 62576 bp, 55 predicted proteins | sample KBSS63metaG_FD_184325 | JGI IMG/M metagenome (GOLD analysis project Ga0207650, IMG submission 184325) | Switchgrass rhizosphere microbial communities from Kellogg Biological Station, Michigan, USA - KBS S6-3 metaG (SPAdes) (version 2) | ecosystem: Host-associated > Plants > Roots > Rhizosphere...
CGGCAACTGGCGCTCGACCCTGATCATCGCGCTGACGATCCCGCTCTCGATCCTCGCGTCGATCCTGGCGCTGCATGCGCTCGGCGAGACGCTGAACCTGATGACGCTCGGCGGCCTCGCGCTATCGGTCGGCATCCTGGTCGACCAGGCCATCGTCACGATCGAGAACATCGAGCGCCACCTCCACCTCGGCACGCCGCTCGAGCAGGCGATCGAGGTCGGCGCCGGCGAGATCGGCGTGCCGGCGTTCGTCTCGACGCTCTGCATCTGCATCGTGTTCGTGCCGATGTTCTTCCTGTCCGGCGTCGCCCGCTTCCTGTTCGTGCCGCTGGCCGAGGCGGTGGTGTTCGCGATGCTGGCGTCGTACCTGTTGTCGCGGACGTTGGTGCTGACGCTGATGATGCTGCTGATGCGCGGCACCCACCACGCGGGTACCGCGGCGGCTGCCGGAGTCACCACCGCGCGCACCAGCCTGCTGCAGCGGCTTTATCGCAGCTTCGACCGCCGCTTCGAACGGGTGCGCCGCGCCTACACGCTCGTGCTGTCGGCCCTACTCGCGCGCCGGGCCGCGTTCGTGTGGGGCTTCCTCGGCTTCTGCGTGCTGTCGGGTGGCCTCTACCCCGTGCTCGGCCGCGACTTCTTCCCCGAGGTCGATGCCGGCCAGATCCGTCTGCACATCCGTGCGCCAACCGGCACGCGGATCGAGGAGACCGCGCGCCTTGCCGACGAGGTCGAGGCGGCGATCCGGCAACTCGTTCCGAAGGACCAGCTCGAGACCATCCTCGACAACCTCGGCGTGCCGAACAGCGGCATCAACCTGTCGTACAGCAACGCCGGCACGATCGGCACGCTCGATGGCGAGATTCAGCTGTCGCTGAAGGAAGGGCACCGGCCGACCAGCGAATTCGTCTCGCTGCTGCGCGCCGAGTTGCCGAAGCGCTTTCCCGGCGTCGAATTCTTCTTCCAGCCGGCCGACATCGTCACGCAGATCCTCAACTTCGGACTGCCGGCGGCCATCGACGTGCAGTTCGCCGGCGCCAACATGGCCGCGAACGCGGTGCTCGCCGCGGAGCTCGTCAAGTCGATCCGCAAGATTCCGGGTGCCGTCGATGCGCATGTGCACCAGCGCTTCGACAGCCCGGTCGTCAACCTGCAGATGGATCGCACGCGGCTGCAGCAGATGGGCCTGTCGGCATTCAATGTCGGCCAGAACGTGCTGGTTTCACTCTCGGGCAGCTCGCAGACCGCGCCGGCGTTCTGGCTCAATCCGCAGAACGGCGTGGTCTACAACATCGCTGTCCAGACGCCGCAGTACAAGGTCGACACGCTCGACGCGCTGCTCAACATGCCGGTCAGCGCAACTGGTGGCGGCGCGGCGGCGGCCGCGAGCACCGGCACCCAGCTGCTCGGCAACCTGGTCGAGGCGACGCCGAACCGCCAGCTCGCGGTGGTCTCGCGCTACAACATCATGCCGGTCGTCGACGTCTATGTCAGCGTGCAGGGCACTGACTTGGCCAGCGTCGCCGGCCAGGTGCAAAAGCTGGTCGACGAAATCCGCCCGAAGTTGCCGCGCGGCAGCACGGTCGGACTGCGCGGTCAGGTCCAGACGATGCAGTCGTCGTTCATCGGCCTCGGCGTCGGTCTCGCGATGGCGATCGTGCTGGTCTACCTGCTGATCGTCGTCAATTTCCAGTCGTGGATCGACGCGGCGATCATCATCGCGGCGCTGCCCGCCGCGCTCGCCGGCATCGCGTGGATGCTGTTCATCACCGGCACGACCTTGTCGGTGCCGGCGCTGACCGGCGCGATCATGACGATGGGTGTCGCGACCGCGAACAGCATCCTGGTCATCGCGTTCGCGCGCCAGCGCCAGCATGAGGGCGTGCCGGCGCTGTCCGCCGCGCTCGAGGCCGGCGCCACGCGGATTCGCCCGGTGCTGATGACCGCGCTCGCGATGATCATCGGCATGATCCCGATGGCACTCGGCATCGGCGAGGGCGCCGAGCAGAACGCGCCGCTCGGCCGCGCGGTGATCGGCGGGCTGCTGTTCGCGACGGTGTCGACGCTGTTCTTCGTGCCGGTGCTGTTCGCCGACGTGCATCAGCGCCTCGCGCGCCGGCGTGGCGCCCGTGCTGCGGCATCGACGGCCGCGCACGGACCGTACGGCGCGGTCGCCCAGGAGACCTGATCGCATGAGCACTTCCGCACGGCCGCTCCGAAGGAAGTGCTCCCTCCCGCTTGGCGGGACCGGCCGCAGGCCGAGGGTTCACCCATGACCGAACAGCGCCACGCGGCCCTCGGCATCCACGCCGGTTCGGCAATGGAAGACGGGGACGCCGCCGAGTTGCTGAAGCGGCGCCAGATCCTGCGCCGTACCCGCGTCCTGACTGTCGTCGTGCTGATCCTGCTCGCGATCGGCGCCGGCCGCACGATCATGAGCCGGATGGCGAACGCGCGCCTGCTCGAAGCCGGCGCGAGCGAGCAGGCGGTCCAGTACGTGAAGACGACGATGCCGAAGTCGAGCGCCGTCGGCCAGGACGTGGTGCTGCCCGGCACCTTGCAGGGCTTCGTGCAGGCGCCGATCTCGGCGCGCTCCAGCGGCTATCTGAAGCGCTGGACCAGGGACATCGGCAGCCGCGTTGCCAAGGGCGAACTGCTCGCCGAGATCGAATCCCCCGAGATCGACCAGCAGCTGTCGCAGGCGGTCGCGGCGCGCCAGCAGACCGCCTCCAGCCTCGAATTGGCAAAGAGCACGGTCGCGCGCTGGGAAGGCCTGCGCAAGCAGGACGTCGTCTCGCAGCAGGAGCTCGACGAGCGCCGCAGCGGCCTCGCGCAGGCGACCGCCAACCTCGCGGCGGCCGAGGCTAACGTGCAGCGGCTGCGCCAGCTCGAAGGCTTCAAGCGCGTCGTCGCCCCGTTCGCCGGCGTGATCACGCGCCGCAACGTCGACGTCGGCGACCTGATCGATGCCGGTGGCGGTGCCGGCCGCGTGCTGTTCCAGCTCGCCCAGACCGATCCGCTGCGGGTCTACGTCAATGTCCCGCAGTCGTATGCGCATCTGGTCCGGCCGGGCCAGCCGGTCGTCGTGACCCAGGCCGAGTTGCGCGGGCAGAAATTCGTCGGCGAAGTGGCCCGCACGTCGGCCTCGATCGACACCACGACGCGGACGATGCAGGTCGAGGTCGCGCTGCCCAACAAGGATGGCGCATTGCTGCCGGGCGCCTATGTGCAGGTCGCCTTGCCGCTGGCGGCCAGCCAGGCGCTCGCGATCCCGACCAATGCGTTGCTGTTCCGCGGTGAGGGCACGCGCGTCGCGATCGTCGATGCGCAGGGCCGCGTGCAGCTGCGGCCGATCACGCTCGGCCGCAACCTCGGCGAATCGTTCGAGGTGCTCGACGGCGTCAGTGCGAAGGACCGGGTCGTCCTGAACCCGCCTGATTCGCTGGCCGACGGCGACCTCGTCGCGCTCGCGCCGGCGGCTGGGGAGGCCGCGGCGGCGAGCGGTGCTGCCGTCGGCACGGTGGCCGGTCGCGAAGCCGTCGGCGCCAAAGGCGCACCGTGACGCGGCGGGCCGGGTCCGCGCTCGGCGTCGTCGCGCTGCTGCTGGCGGGGTGCGCGGCCGGCCCGGACTATCGCAAGCCGGCGCTGGACCTGCCGGTCGCGTGGACGGTCGAGGCGCCGTGGCGCGAAGGCCGGCCGGACGACCAGTCCGCCAAGGGCCCGTGGTGGCGCCGCTTCGATGATCCGCAACTCGATGCGCTCGCCGAGCAGGCGCTCGCCGCGAATGCCACGCTGGCGATCGCCGCGGCGCGCCTGGCGCAGTCCCGCGCGATCGTCGGCGCGGCATCGGCCGCGCTGTTCCCGCAGATCAACCTGTCGACGCGGGCCTCGCGCCAGCGCATCTCGGCGAACCGGCCGCAGACCAACTACGCGTCGCCGAACTTCTCGACCGTGCAGAACGACTTCATCGCGGCGCTCGCGGTCAGCTACGAGTTCGACCTGGCGGGCCGGGTGCAGCGCTCGATCGAAGGCGTGGAGGCTTCGGCCGAACAGTCCGCGGCGGATTTCGAGAACACGCGGCTGGTGCTGACCGCCGACCTCGCGACCAACTACTTCAACCTGCGCTCGACCGACATCGAGCTCGACGTGCTGATGCGTTCGATCGCGCTGCAGCGTCGTGTGCTCGGCCTGATCAGCGCGCGCCACGACCTCGGCGCGGTCTCCGGCCTCGAGGTCGCGCAGCAGCAGACCCTGCTCGACTCGACCCTGGTGCAGGTCGACCTGCTGCGGCGCCAGCGCAGCATCTTCGAGCACGCGATCGCGACCCTGACCGGCACCGCCGCGCCGCTCTTCGCGCTGGCGCCGGATCCGAAGGAGCGCGTGCCGCCGGCGGTGCCGCTCGGCGTGCCGTCCGACGTGCTCGAGCGGCGGCCGGATGTCGCCTCGGCCGAGCGCGCGATGGCGGTCGCCAATGCGCAGATCGGCATCGCGACCGCGGCGTTCTATCCGAGCATCACGCTGGCGCCGCTGCTCGGTGTCGAAAGCACGTCGCTGGCGACGCTGTTCGATGCGCCGAGCCTGCTCTGGTCGATCGGCGTCTCGCTGACCCAGCCGCTGTTCGATGCGGGCCGCTTGAAGGCGAACGTCGATTTCGCGCAGGCCGGCTACGACGCGACCGTGGCCAACTACCGCCGCGTCGTGCTGACCGCGATGCAGGAGGTCGAGGACGGCATCAGCGGCGTCGCGTCGCTGGCGCGTGCGTCCGAGCAGGCGGTGCTGGCGGTCGCCTCGGCGCGGAAGTTGCTGGAGATGTCGGCGGCCCGCTACGAAGGCGGCGCCTCGGGCTATCTCGACGTCATCACCGCACAGCAGGCGTTGCTGTCGAGCGAGCGTCTGGCCGCGCAGCTGCGCGGCCAGCGCCTGCTCGCCTCGGTGTTTCTCGTCAAGGCTCTCGGCGGCGATTGGGAACGGTCGCCGAAGCTCGCGACGCGCTAGCCCGGAATGGTCCTGCCGGTTGGGGTGCCGCGCCGCTTCGACGACGTGAGGCTCCGTCTCCGTTCCAGCGCCCCCGTGGTCGCCTGCGATCTTGAACTCGCGCCTGCCGCCCCCAACCTGTGAATCAACGCAGCAACGCGTGAATCACGAAGACCATCATGTCCGCCCCGAAGCTCGAATCCGTCAAGACCCGCCTCGAGAACGTCATCGCGCTGGCCCGCCTGCTCGAACGTGTCGAGCGCAGCACGGTCGCTCCTGATCCCGATCAGTACCGTGCCCTCGTCCACCAGCTCGGCGAATCGCTCGAGTCCGATCTGCCCGAAGCCGCGCTGAGGGCGATCTTCGGCGCGTATCCGGCCGCGGCCGAGTTGTACGAGAACCTGCACTACGAGAAGTCAGGGCTGATGCTCTCGCCGCTCGAGCGCTCGGTCGAGACCGAGATGATGACGAGCCAGGCGCTGCACCGCATCGCCAAGGCGGTCAAAGGGCAGGCCTGACGACCCGACCCGCTGCGCATCCGAACGTCAAAACTTCGGGATGCGCAGGGTCTTGCTGATCATCAGCGTGCCCGAAAGCGCAAACAGCAGCACCAGCGAGTGCAGCTGCCAAGGGCCGAAGGTCATCACGCCGAAGTAGAGCTGCCCTTCGATTCGGCCTTGCCAGGCCGCGTAGGCGAGCAGCGCGGTCAGCGCGACGCTGGTCGGAATCGGCGTCCCTTCGAAGTACTTGACCTTGTCGCTGCCGGCCGCCAAGGTCTCGGCGGTGACGTTGTAGCGCGCCAGGCGCGAGACGCCGCAGCACACGAAGTAGACGAGGACGAGGGCATCCCAGCCACCGTTCATGCCGGCGGCAAACGCGAGCGACGCCGGCGCCACCCCGAACGAGATCACGTCGGCGAGCGAGTCGAGCTCACGGCCGAGCGCCGAGTGGGTCTGGCGCCAGCGCGCGACGCGACCGTCGAGCACATCGAAAATGAACGCGGCCGGCGCGAGCGCTGCCGCGATCAGATAGTCGCACACCGCATGGCTCATCAGGAAGACCATGGCCATGAACACGGTTCCGACTCCGCAGGCGGCGTTGCCGAGCGTGAAGACGTCCGCGAGATGAAAGCCGCGGATCATCGAGAAGTGTTTCTTGGTCGGTGCTTCGGTGCTCATGGGCAAGATTCGGTCTGGGGACGAAGGTGATGAAGTCGGCGCGCGGACCCCGTGCTGCGCCGAGGCACAAGGCCTACTGCTCTTCCGGCCAGGCGTTGCCGTCGCGCGCAACCAGCGCACTGGCCGCGGCCGGCCCCCAGGTCCCGGCGCTGTACGGCCGCGGCGGGCTCGAGTCGTCGCGCCAGGCCTCGAGGATCGGCTCGACCCAGCGCCACGCCTCCTCCTGTTCGTCGCTGCGCACGAACAGGTTCAGGCGGCCGGCGATCACGTCGAGCAGCAGGCGCTCGTAGGCGCCGACCCGGTTCTCGGCGAACGCCTTGTCGAAGTCGAGGTCGAGCGAAACCGGCGCCAGCGCCTCGCCCTGGCTGTTGCCCTTGGCGGCGAGCAGGTGCAGCTCGAGGCCGTCTTCCGGCTGCAGGTTGATGACGAGCTTGTTGGCCTGATTCGGGCCCGGAAAGATGCTGTGCGGCGCCGGCCGGAAGTTGACGACGATCTGCGCGTCGCGCGCGGCCAGGCGCTTGCCGGTGCGCAGGTAGAACGGTACGCCGGCCCAGCGCCAGTTCAGCACTTCGGTGCGCAGCGCGACAAAGGTTTCGGTGCGGCTCCCCGGCGGGACATTGGCCTCCTCGAGAAAGGCTGGCGAGTTGCCGTTGCCGCCTGGCGCCCCGCGGTACTGTCCGCGCACCACGTCGCGGGCGACGCTCTCCGGCGTGAAGCGCTTCAGAGAGCGCAGCACCTTCAGCTTCTCGTCGCGGATCGCGTCGGCTTCGTTGCGCGACGGCGGCTCCATCGCGACCATCGTCAGCAACTGCAGCGCATGGTTCTGGATCATGTCGCGCAGCGCGCCGGTTGCGCTGTAGAAGCTGCCGCGCGTGCCGACGCCGATCGACTCGGCCAGCGTGATCTCGATGTTGGCGATGCACTCGCGCCGCCACAGCGGCTCGAACAACGCATTGCCGAAGCGCAGCGCCATCAGGTTCTGCACCGACGGCTTGCCGAGGTAGTGGTCGATGCGGAAGGCCTGCTCCTCGCGGAACACCGAGCGCACGACGCGGTTGATCTCTTGCGCGCTCGCCAGGTCGCGGCCGAGCGGCTTCTCGAGCACGACGTGGGTCTTCGGGCCGTTCAGGCCGGCCGCGCCGAGCTCGGCACAGATCTTCGGAAACAGGTCGGGATCGGTCGCCAGGTACATCACGACGACATCGGCGTCGCGTTCGGTGAGCCACTCCTTCAGGCGCGCGTAGTGGGCCGGGTCAGAGAGGTCCATCGCGCGGTAGTGGACGAGCGCCGCGAAGCGCGCGAACTCCTCGTCGGTCGGCCGCTTCGCGCCCTCGACTTCCTGAAAGCGGCCCTTCAGCCACTCGCGGTAGTTGTCGTCGCTCTGCGGTTGGCGGGCAACCGCGAGGATGCGGCCGTCCGGCGGCAGCTTGCCGTGTCGAAACGCCTGGAACAGCGCCGGCATCAGCTTGCGCCATGTCAGGTCGCCGGTACCGCCGAAGAACACGAGGTCGAATGCCATGACGGACAGGATACGATGCTTCGCTGCCTGGCCGAACGATCGTGCGTGGAGCGGCGCCAACGAGGAGACATTCGATGACGATGCGACGCGCGGCCCTGCTGATCGCGGCCACGTTCTGCGCCGCCGACGCGAGCGCCCAGCAGAGTCAGGTCAATGTGATCTGTTCGGTGCAGGCCGACTGGTGCAACATGATCCAGACCGTGTTCGCGAAGTCGACCGGCATCAAGGTCAACATGGCGCTGAAAGGTTCGGGCGAGGCGCTCGCGCAGCTGATGGCCGAGAAGGCCAACCCGAAGACCGACGTCTGGTTCGGCGGCACCGGCGACCCGCACCTGCAGGCGGCCGAGAACGACCTGACGATCGAATACAAGTCGGCGACCCTGCCGCAGCTGCACGGCTGGGCCCAGGACCAGGCCCGGCAGTCCGGCTACAAGACCGTCGGCATCTACTCCGGGCCGCTCGGCTTCGGCTACAACAGCGAGCTCGTCGCGAAGAAGAAACTCGATGTGCCGAAGAGCTGGGCCGACCTGTTGAAGCCGCAGTACAAAGGCGAGATCCAGGTCGCGAATCCGGCCTCGAGCGGCACCGCGTACACGATGATCGCGACCCTGGTCCAGCTGATGGGCGAGGACAAGGCGTTCGACTATCTGAAGGGCCTGCATCGCAACATCGGCCAGTACACGCGCTCGGGCACCGGACCGATCAAGGCGGTCGCACGCGGCGAGACGGCGGTCTCGATCAGCTTCGTGCACGACGGGCCGGGCGAGAAGCTGCAGGGCTTTCCGGTCGAGACGGTGACGCCGGCCGAAGGCACCGGCGCCGAGATCGGCTCGATGAGCATCATCAAGGGCGCCCGCAACCTCGCGCAGGCCAAGCAGTTCTACGAATGGGCGCTGACCCCGCAGGCCCAGCAGTTCGGCGCGGCGACGCGCCAGTACCAGCTGCCGTCGAACAAGGCGACCCCGGTCGATCCGCTGGTGCCCGACTTTCGCAAGATCCGGCTGATCAACTACGACTACGCGAAGTACGGCGCGAGCGCCGAACGGCGTCGCCTGATCGCGCGCTGGGAGAAAGACGTCAACTCGCTGCCGCGCTGACGCCGTGAACGCGCCCGCGGCTGCGCGGTCGAGCCGGTCCGTCGGGCTGTGGCTGCTGATCGGCGCACTGGCCTACCTGCTGCTGCCCTGGTACTTCGTCACCGAGTCGAGCCTGCTGCAGTCGCTCGGTTCGGCGTGGACCCGCAGCGAGGCGGCGAGCGGTGCGCTGCAGACGGCCTGGCTCGGCCGGCCGTGGCTGGCGGCCGCGCCGATCGGCCTCGCGCTCGGCCTCGCCGGCTGGGCCGCATCGGGCCGCGCGCGCCAGGGCGGCCTGCTGATCGCCGGCGGGCTCGTCGTGCTGGCCGGCATCCTGATCGGCGGCTTCACGATCGGCGCGCGCGGCTGGTCGATCGAGGCCCTGACGACGCGGCTCGGGCCGCTGCCGGTCGGCCAGCCCGGCCTCGGCCTCGGCGGCGTGCTGACCCTGCTCGCCGCGCTGATGCTGCTCGGCGCGGGGGCGGCCCGGCGCGGCTTCTTTCGCGGCGATCTGTTCACGGCGTGGGCGGTCGTGCTGTGCAGTGCGCTGCTGCTGCTGTTCGTCGCGCTGCCGGTCACCAAGGCGCTGGCCGGCGCGTTCATCGACGACGCCGGCCGCTTCTCGCTCGGCGCGTTGGTCGAGCGGGTCGCCAACGAGCGCACGTGGGGGCTCGGCTGTTTGCGTGGTGGACCGCAGTGCGGTGTCGCCTGGAACACGCTTTTCCTCGCACTGCTGACCGCGACCGGAACGACCGTGCTCGGCACGATGATCGCGCTCGTTGCCGAACGCGGCGGCGCGCGCCTGAAGCGGCCGTTGAACGGGCTCGCGCTGCTGCCGCTGATCACGCCGCCGTTCGTCGTCGGCCTCGGCCTGATCCTGCTGTTCGGCCGCGCCGGGCTCGTCAACCAGCTCCTCGAGAACACCTTTGGCATCACGCCGACGCGCTGGTTCTACGGGCTGCCCGGGCTCTGGCTGGCGCAGCTGTTCGCGTTCACGCCGATCGCCTTCATGATCGTGCGCGGCGTCGTCGCCGGCATCAGCCCGGCGCTCGAGGAGGCTGCGCAGACCCTGCGCGCGAGCCGACGCAAGGCGTTCTTCACCATCACGCTGCCGCTGCTGAAGCCCGGCCTCGCGAACGCGTTCCTGGTCGGCTTCGTCGAGAGCATCGCCGACTTCGGCAACCCGATCGTCGTCGGCGGCCAGTTCTCGGTGCTGTCGACCGACATCTTCTTCGCGGTCGTCGGCGCGCAATTCGACCAGGGCCGCGCGGCATCGCTGTCGCTGGTGCTGACCGGCTTCGCGCTCGCGGTGTTCTGGGTCCAGCAGCGCCTGCTCGGCCGGACCGCCTTCACGACCTTGACCGGCAAGGGCGACAGCGGGGTGCCGATGCCGCTGCCGCGCGGCCTGCAGCGAATCTGTCTGGCGGTCGTGCTGCCGTGGCTCGCGTTCACCCTGGTGGTCTATGGCTTCGCCTTCGTCGGCGGCTTCGTGCAGACCTGGGGCCGCGACTACACGCTGACCTTTCACCACTTCGTCACCGCGTTCGACCTGCAGCGCGGCGATGCGGCGGTCGGCGGCGGCTGGGTCTTCGCCGGCACCGCGTGGAACTCGCTGTTCACGACCCTGAAGCTGTCGGCGATCGCTGCGCCGCTGTGCGCCGCGATCGGCCTGCTGATCGCGTGGCTGCTCGCCCGCACCACGTTCCGCGGCCAGCACGCCTTCGAGTTCGGTGCCTTGCTCGCATTCGCGATTCCCGGTACGGTCCTCGGCGTGAGCTACATCCTCGCCTTCAACGTGCCGCCGTTCGAGCTGACCGGCACCGGCCTGATCATCGTGATGTGCTTCGTGTTCCGAAACCTGCCGGTCGGCGTGCGCGCCGGCAGCGCCGCGTTCCAGCAGATCGACCGCTCGCTCGACGAGGCCTCGACGATGCTGCGCGCCTCGACCGCAACGACGTTGCGCCGCGTCGTGCTGCCACTGCTGAAGCCGGCCCTGGTCGCCGCGCTGGTCTACAGCTTCGTGCGGTCGATGACGACCGTGTCGGCGGTGATCTTCCTGGTGACTGCCGAGAACGAGCTGGCGACGACCTACATCATCGGCCGCGTCGGCAACGGTGACTACGGCGTGGCGCTGGCCTACTGCACGGTGCTGATCGGCCTGATGGCGCTCGCGGTCGCGCTGATCCAGTGGACGGTCGGCGAGCGCACGCTCGGCCGGCGCGCCCTCGCGGTGGCCACGACATGAAGCCGGTCGCGGTGCCGACCGAAGCCATCGGTGCGCATGCTGCGGCCGATACGAAGGCCCCCGAGAAAGGCGCCGACCCGGCCGGCATCGAGTTCCGCGCGGTCTCGAAGCGATACGGGCGCGATGCCACTGCCGCGCCCGCCGTCGACGCCATCAGCTTTCGGGTCGAGCGCGGCACGTTGACCGCGATCCTCGGGCCAAGCGGCTCGGGCAAGACGACGACCTTGCGAATGATTGCCGGCCTCGAGGCGCCGACTTCCGGCCAGGTGCTGATCGCCGGTGTCGACGTCACCGACGCGCCCGCGACCGAGCGTGACGTCAGCATGGTGTTCCAGAGCTATGCGCTGTTCCCGCATCTCGACGTGCTCGCCAACGTCGCCTACGGCCTCGATGTCTCCGGCGTCGCGAAGGCCGAGGCGCAGCGCCGTGCACGTCGCGCGCTCGGGCTGGTCGGCCTGCCCGGGCTCGACAAGCGGCTGCCGAGCGAGCTGTCGGGCGGCCAGCAGCAGCGCGTCGCACTGGCCCGTGCGCTGGTCCTCGAGCCGGCCGTGCTGCTGTTCGACGAGCCGCTGTCGAACCTCGATGCGCGGCTGCGCCGCTCGATGCGCGAGGAGATCCGCATGCTGCAGCGTCGTCTCGCGTTGACGGTGGCCTACGTGACCCACGACCAGTCCGAGGCGATGGCGGTCAGCGACCAGATCATCGTGATGGACCACGGTCGGATCGCACAGGCCGGCACGCCGGCCGAGCTTTACGAACGCCCCTGCAGCGAGTTCGTGGCCGCCTTCATGGGCGAGGCGACGTTGTTCGACGGCACCGGCCTCGACGACGGCCGGGTCCGGATCGGGCCGATCACCGTCCGCCTCGCCGAGGCGGTCACGCCCGGCCCGTTGCGCGTCGCGGTGCGGCCGTCGGCCTGGCAGGTGCTGCCGCTCGGCATCGGCGACCTGCCGGCGACCGCTTCGAAGAGCGCCTATCTCGGCCACGTCTGCGAGTACACGTTCGACACCGCGCTCGGCCCGATCTTCGTCTCGAACGCTGCAAGTCCCGACCGGCTCAAGGTCGGCGACGACGCGAGCCTGCGGCTCTCCGGTCACGGCGTCGCGGTCTTGCCGCGCTGACCGGCGGCTCGGCGTTTTTGCCGACAATCGGCCGATGAACCCGCCCACTCCCCCGCGCGCCGCGCCGCTGCGCTGCGATCGCACCGAAGCCTGGGCCGCGCTGCGCGGCCACTACGAAGCGCACGGTCGCGACTTCGACCTGCGCGATGCGTTCGCGCGCGATCCGGCGCGCTTCGAGTCGTTCGGCATCGAGGCGCCCGAGGTCTACGCCGACCTGTCGAAGAACCGGCTCGACACTGCGACCCTGCATTTCCTGGTCGACCTTGCGCGCGAATGCAGCGTCGAGGAGCGCCGCGCCGCAATGTTCGCCGGTGCGCCGATCAACGCTACCGAGGACCGCGCGGTGCTGCACAGCGCGCTGCGCGCGCCGCGCGGCGCCGCACCGTTCGGCGACGAGGTCCATCGCACGCTCGATGCGATGCTCGCCTATGCCGAGACGGTGCGCGACAGCGCGGCGAGCGGGATCCGCCAGGTCGTCAACATCGGCATCGGCGGCAGCGACCTCGGGCCGCAGATGGCGGTGCCGGCGCTCGACGCCTATGCGCATCCGGGCCTCACGTTCCACTTTGTCTCGAACGTCGACGGCCACGACATCGCACCGGTGCTGCGTCGTCTGCGCCCGGCCGAGACTCTGTTCATCATCGCCAGCAAGACCTTCACGACGCAGGAAACGATCGCCAATGCGCAAGCCGCACGCGCCTGGTTCACGGCGAGCGGCGGCACCGATGTCGCGAAGCATTTCGCCGCGGCGACGACCAACGTCGAGGCCGCCGCGAAGTTCGGCATCACGACGACGTTCGGCTTCTGGGACTGGGTCGGTGGGCGCTATTCGCTGTGGTCGGCGATCGGGCTGCCGCTCGCGATCGCGATCGGCGCCGATCACTTTCGCGCATTGCTCGCCGGCGCGCATGCGATGGACCGCCACTTCGCGACCGCGCCGCTCGCGAAGAACCTGCCGGCGGTGCTCGGCCTGCTCGACGTCTGGTACCGCAACTTTCACGGCTTCACCAGCCGCAGCGTCGCGCCGTACCACCAGGGTTTGCGGCGCCTGCCGGCCTATCTGCAGCAGCTCGAGATGGAGAGCAATGGCAAGCGGGTCGATGCGGCCGGCGACCTCCTTCCGTACGCGACCAGCCCGGTGGTCTGGGGCGAGCCGGGCACCAACGCGCAGCACGCCTACTTCCAGATGCTGCACCAGGGCACCGACGCGATCCCGGTCGAGTTCATTCTGGTCCGGCGCTCGTCGTACGGCGCGCTGGTGCCCGACCCGGCGCTGCAGCAGCAGCTCGATCGCCAGCACCGCATGCTGCTGGCGAACGGCCTCGCGCAGGCCCAGGCGCTGATGGTCGGGAAGAGCGCCGACGCGGCGCGCGCCGAGAGCGTGCCGACCGCATCGCGCACGATTGATCCCGCGGTGCTCGCGAATCACCGCACGTTCCCCGGCAACCGGCCGAGCACGACCTTGCTGCTCGACGAGCTGAGCCCGCGCTCGCTCGGCGCGCTGATCGCGCTCTACGAGCACCGTGTCTTCACCAGCGGCGCGGTCTGGCACATCAACAGCTTCGACCAGTGGGGTGTCGAGCTCGGCAAGGCGCTGAGCGCTCGACTGTCGCCGCTGCTCGAGCCGGACGCTGACGTCGCGTCGGCCGACCTCGACGGCTCGACCGCCGGGCTGCTGCGCCGGTTGCGTCGCTAGTGCGACCCGAACCCTCCGCGCTGGCCGCGCGCCGCGACGGCGACGTGCCGGCGACTCTCGTCTTTGACCTCGGCGGGGTCGTCTTTCGCTGGCGTCCCGACGAGTTCCTGCCGCGCCTGCTGCCGAATCAGGCGACCGATTCGGCTGCGACGCGCGAGCTGATCACCGTGTTCTTCGAAGGCTTCGGCGGCGACTGGGCCGACTTCGACCGCGGTCGCATCGAGCCGGCGCCACTCGCCGGCCGCATCGCGGACCGCACCGGACTTCGGCTCGACGAGGTGCGCCGCGTCATCGACGCGATCCCCGACGAGCTGCAGCCGCTGCCCGACACCGAGGCCTGGCTGCGCCGGCTGAAGGCGGCCGGCCACCGGCTGGTCTTCCTGTCGAACATGCCGGTGCCGTATGCGCGGCACCTCGAGTCGGCGCACGCGGTGCTCGGTCTGTTCGAGCGCGGCCTGTTCTCGTCGCGAATCGGCATGATCAAGCCCGAGCCCGAGCTGTTCGCGCAAGCCGCGACGGTGTTCGAGCGCGCGCCGTCTTCGCTGCTGCTGCTCGATGACAACGAGACCAACGTGCAGGCGGCAATCGCGCTCGGCTGGTCGGCGATCCGGTTCGAGAACGCGGCCCAGGCCGAACGCGAGCTCTCGGCAGCCGCTCGCGCCGGATCGATCGACCTCGGGTAGACACAGACCGCCTTCGCGATGTTTCCAGCAGGCGACGTCGCTGATCGATTTCGGCGCGGCCAACAGGCAGGCGGACAATTGCCCGCATGAGCGGTCGCCGTTCCTTCGTCGCCGGCCTCGCCGGCGCGCTTCTGGTGCCGCGGGCGGTCGCCCAGGCGCCGGCGGTCGTCTGCTATCTCGCGCTCGCGACGCGCCAGGCCGACGTCGGCGGCGTTGCGGCGTTTCGTGAGGCCATGCACGACCTCGGCCAAGTCGAGGGTCGCACCTACCGCCTCGCCGAGCTCTATGCCGACGGCCAGTACAACCGCGCCGAGGAGCTGCTGCGTCGGCAACTGGAAAGGCCGGTCAACGTCTTCCTGGCTCCCGGGCCGGCTTCGGCGCGCCTGGTGCTGGGCATCACGCGAACGGTGCCGATCGTCTCGGTGGGTCTGCATCCGCGCGGCGGCCAGACCGACCTGTTCGCGAGTCTCGCGAAGCCCGGCGGCATGGTTACCGGGGTCTCGAATTTCGGCGAGGAGCTGGCAGCCAAGCGCGTGCAGCTGCTGAAGGAGATGATGCCGGCGCTGAACAGCGTCGGTGTGCTGCACAACGCGACCGACCGGGTCTACCAGCGCTGGGGCGAGGAGACGGAGGCCGAGCTGCGCGGACAGGGCCTCGCGACAATGCGCCTCGGCCTGACCTCGCCGTCGCTCGATGCGCTCGCCCAGTCGCTGCGCGGTGCGCGCGCGGCCGGCGTGCAGGCGCTCGTCGTCGTGCGCGATTTCCTGACCTCGACGCTGTACCAGCCGATCTCGAAGGTCAGCCGTGACCTGAAGCTCGCGACTATGGCCGAGGAGCGCCGCTACCCGGACGCCGGCGCGCTGATGTCGTACGGCGTTGGCGATCGCGATCAGTTCGGCCGCGCCGCCGGCTATGTCGATCGCATCCTGAAAGGCGCGCGGCCGGCCGACCTGCCGATCGAGCAGCCAACCCGCTTCGAGCTCGTTGTCAATGCGGGGACTGCACGCGCGCTCGGCCTGCGCATCCCGACCGCGTTGCGCGTGCGCGCCGACGCGGTGCTCGAATGAGGGGCCCGCGGTCGGTGCCGTGATGCGCCGACCGCACCGACACGCGCTGGTGCGGGACCGCCGATGCGGACAGAATCGCGCCATGACCCGTCGTCGACAGTTCGTCAACGCCGTCGCCGTTTCACTCCTGACCGCACCCGCGGCGGCGCGGGCGCAGACACCCGGACGCCTCTATCGCCTCGGCATCCTGCGGCCGCCCGGTGCGACCAGCTTGCCCGCGCTGCACAAACGGATCGCCGACTATGTCGACCGGATCTTCGGAGGCGCCAGGCTAAGCGACATGCCGATCGAGCAGCCGTCGAAATTCGAGCTCGTGATCAACCTGAGGACCGCGAAGGCGCTCGGCCTCGCGCTGTCGCCGACGCTGCTGCTGCGTGCCGAGGTGATCGAGTGAGGCGACGTTGCATCGCCATTGGCTTGTTCGGCCTCGTCGCGCTTCCTACATCGGCGCTGCCGCAGCAGGCCTCGCCGCGCGGGCTGCGGCGGGTCGGCATCCTTGCGCCGAGCACGCGCGAACGCGAGGAAGTGACGCTGAGGCCGTTCTTCGATCAGATGAAGGCGCTCGGCTGGATCGAAGGCCAGACGGTCGCTTACGACCGGGCTTACGCGGACGACCAGCATGCCGAGATGCCCCGGCTGGCCGCCGAGCTCGTGGCCCGTGTGCCGGAGGTCATCTACGCGCCGCCCGCGCCGGCGGCCGGCGTGGCGCAGGCCGCGACTAAGACGATCCCGATCGTCTTCGGCACGAGCGTCGACCCGATCGGCTCCGGCCTCGTCGCGACGCTCGCGCGGCCGGGCGGCAACGTGACCGGGATCAGCAGCATCGCCGACTCGCTCGCACCGAAGCGCGTGCAATTGCTTCGCGAGATCCAGCCGAAAGCGCAGCGGATCGGCCTGCTCGGCGATCCGGCCGATCCGACGCTGCGCATCGAATTCGCGGCGCTGCAGTCTCTGCTGCCGTCGCTCGGCATCTCGACCGTGCGCGCCGACGCCTCCAACCCGGTTGAGTTCGATGCCGCGGTCGAGCGGCTTCTCGACGCGAACGTCGATGCCATCCTGATCGAGTCGGCGTTCGCGTTCAACATGCGGTTTCGCCTGTTCGAGCTGCTCAGCGGCCGGCGCATTCCGGTCGTCGGGCACCGCGCCCAGATGGCCGATGCGGGCGCCCTGTTCGCTTACGGCGCCTCGCTCTCCGAGCAGCTGCGGCGCTCGGCGCTCCTCGTCGACAAGATTCTTCGTGGCGCCCGCCCCGCCGACACGCCGGTCGAACTGCCCGACAAGTTCGAGCTCGTCGTCAACCTGAAGGCGGCTCGTACCCTCGGCATCGTGCTGCCCAGCTCCGTCGTCTTGCGCGCCGACCGCGTGATCGAATGACGCGACGCTGGCGCCTGTTCCCGAAGTACGCTCTGCTGATCATCATGCTGGTCGGCAGCATGCTGATCGTCAGCAGCGGCATCACGATCTACTTCTCGTACCGCGAGAACGAGGCCCATCTCGTCGCACTGCAGAACGAGAAGGCGCAGAGCGCGGCACGCCGGATCGAGCAGTACGTGCTCGACATCCAGCATCAGTTGAGCTGGACCACATTCCCGCGCATGGACAGCTCGGAGGACGCGTTCGAGGCCCGCAAGATCGAGTACATCAAGCTGCAGAAGCAGGCCGAGCAGGTCACCGAGGTTTCGTGGATCGATCCGGCCGGGCGCGAGCAGCTGCGCATCTCCCGCCTCGCGATCGATTCGGTCAGCACCGACACCGACCTGTCGAAGGATCCGAAGTTCCTCGAGCCGATGGCCGGCCGGCTCTACTACGGGCCGGTCTACTTTCGCAAGGGCACCGAGCCGTACATGACGATCGCGCGGGCTGCCGGCAGCGGTGGCGGCGTGACGGCGGCCGAGGTCAACCTGAAGTTCGTCTGGGAGGTCGTCTCGCGCATCAAGATCGGCGAGGCCGGCCTGGCTTACGTGGTCGATTCGACCGGCACGTTGATTGCGCATCCCGACATCAGCCTGGTGCTGAAGAAGAGCGACCTGAATTCGCTGCCGCAGGTCGCCGCACTCGCACGCACCGACGCGCCGGTGGTCTCGATCGGGCGTGACCTGAAAGGCGACGAGGTGTTCACCGCGCACGCCGCGATTCCGACCTTGCGGTGGACCGTCTTCGTCGAGTCGCCGCGCGCCGAGGCGCTGGCGCCGCTGTATGCGTCGCTGGTGCGCGCTGCGCTGCTGCTTGTTGCCGGCCTCGTCGTCTCGACTTTGGCGACATTCTTCGTCGCACGCGCGCTGGTCCGGCCGCTGCAGGCGCTGCAGGAAGGCGCGGCGCGCGTTGGGGCCGGCGAGCTCGACCGCCGCATCGAGGTCCACACCGGCGACGAGCTCGAGGGCCTCGCCGAGCAGTTCAACCAGATGGGCGCTGCGCTGCGGGCGTCGTACACCGACCTCGAGCGCAAGGTCGAGCAACGCACCGGCGAGCTCAGCGAAGCGCTGCACTACCAGACCGCGATCAGCGAGGTGCTGCGCGTGATCAGCGAGTCGACGACCGACGTCACGCCGGTGTTCAACGCGATTCTCGAGTGCGCGACCCGCCTGTTCGGCAGCTCGAATGCGGCGGTCTACCGATATGACGGCCGTATGGTCAGCCTGATGGCGACCCGCAACTGGCCGTCCGAGGCGATCGAGCTGGCGCGCGACGTCTACCCGGCGGTGCCATCCGAAGCGTTGATGGCCGGCCGCGTCGTCCAAAGCGGCCGGCTCACCAGCATGGCAGACGCGCTCACCGATCCGGACTATCAGACCGCATTCGCGGCCGCCGGCAAATGGCGCCGCATCGTTGGCGCGCCGATGCTGAGGGACGGCACGCCGGTCGGCGCGGTCCTGGTCTCGTGGCCCGACCCGGGCGAGACGCCGCCGCGCCAGGCCGACCTGCTGAAGACCTTCGCCGACCAGGCCGTCATCGCGATCGAGAACGTGCGCCTGTTCAACGAGACGAAGGACGCGCTCGAGCAGCAAACCGCGACCGCCAACATCCTCGGCGTGATCAGCCGGTCGGTCGCCGACACGCAGCCGGTCTTCGATGCGATCCTGGCGAGCTGCGAGCGCCTGTTCGACGGACTTCATGTCGGCATCACGTTGGCCGGCGACGACGGCCTCGTGCGGCTGGTCGCGCAGCACGGCGAAGAGGGGCGTCGCGAGGAGTTCGAGCGCAGCTTCCCGGTGCCGCTCAGCGCCGAGTCCGGCTCCGGTCTTGCAATCCTCGGGGGTCGCGTCATCCACTACCCGGACGTCAACGACGCCGACGTGCCGCCGTACGTGAAGCGCAGCTCGGCGGCGGTCGCGACCCGATCCGTGATCATGGCGCCGCTGCTCTGGGAGGGGCGCGGCATCGGCACGATCTTCGTCGGCCGCCGCACGCCCGGACCGTTCTCCGACAAGGACATCGCGCTGCTGAAGACGTTCGCCGACCAGGCGGTGATCGCGATCCAGAACGCGCGTTTGTTCACCGAAACCAAGGAGGCGCTCGAGCAGCAGACTGCGACCGCGGCGGTGCTGCAGGTCATCAGCAGCTCGGTCGCCGATGCGAACCCGGTGTTCGACAAGATCCTTGACAGCTGCGAGCGGCTGTTCGCGGCGACCGGGCTCGGCATTTACCTGATCGACGACGCCGGCATGCTACACCTGGGCGCCTTTCGTGGCAACGCGATGGGCCTGGCCGATCCGGTGCGCGCGGTCGGCGGTGTGTTCCCGCGGCCGCTCGAGGGCACCGCCACGGCGCTCGCGGTGCGCGAGCGCCGCGTCGTCCATTTTGCCGACGCGCTCGCCGACCCGGACGTGCCGGCACCGCTGCGCCGGGTCGCCGAGGCCGTCGGCAACTTCTCGATCGCATTTGCGCCGATGCTGTGGGAGGACCGCGGCGTCGGCGCGATCCAGGTTTCGCGCGGACCGATCAACCCGTTCACCCAGAAGGAGCTGGCGCTGCTGAAGACGTTCGCGGATCAGGCCGTGATCGCGATCCAGAATTCGCGCTTCTTCAACGAGATCCAGAGCAAGAGCCGCGAGCTCGAGCTCGCCAACAAGCACAAGTCGGAATTCCTCGCCAACATGTCGCACGAGCTGCGCACGCCGCTCAACGCGATCATCGGCTTCTCGGAGGTGCTGAGCGAGAAGATGTTCGGCGACGTCAACGAGAAGCAGCTCGAGTACCTGCTCGACATCCATGGCTCGGGCCACCACCTTCTGCAGCTGATTAACGACATCCTCGACCTCTCGAAGATCGAAGCCGGGCGGATGGACCTCGACTTGGCGACGGTGAACCTGCCGATGCTGCTCGACAACTGCACGACCCTGGTCCGCGAGCGCGCCAGCCGGCAAGGGTTGACGCTTTCCCTCGAGATCGAGAACGGCCTCGGCGAGTGGGTCGCCGACATCCGCAAAGTCAAGCAGGTCGTCATCAACCTGCTGTCGAACGCCGTCAAGTTCACACCGGCCGGCGGCCGCGTGACGTTGCGCGCCCGCCAGGTCGACGCTGGCGTCGAAATCGCGGTCATCGACACCGGCGTCGGCATCGCCGCGGATCAGCAGGACCTGGTGTTCGAAGAGTTCCGGCAAGCCGGCGGCGACTACCTGCGCAAGTCCGAAGGCACCGGTCTCGGCCTCTCGCTCGCGAAGCGTTTTGTCGAGCTGCACGGCGGCTCGATGCGCGTCGACAGTGAGCTCGGCAAGGGCTCGACCTTTGCGTTTATTCTTCCCGAGCGCGTGCTGGAGGCGATATGAAGAAGATTCTGATCGTCGAGGACAACGAGAAGAACATGAAGCTGGTGCGCGACATCCTGCGGCACCAGGGACACGCGACCTTGGAAGCCGTCAACGGACTCGACGGCGTGCGGCTCGCGGAGGAGGAACACCCCGATCTCGTGCTGATGGACATCCAGCTGCCCGACATCGACGGCATCGAGGCGCTCGGCCGGATTCGCAAGGACGTCTCGCTCGACGCGATCCCGGTGCTCGCGGTGTCGGCTTCAGTGATGCCGGACGACCAGCAGAAGATCATCTCGTCCGGCTTCGATGCGTTCATCATGAAGCCGATCAACTTGAAGCAGTTCGTCGAGACGGTCCAGCGTTTCTTGCAAAACGGGCGCGGCAAGCGATGACGGGCGTGCCTTCGATCGCGTTGATGCGCACGCCGATCGGCGCGACGAAGGGTCACCGGTGAGCGCGAAGATCCTCGTCGTCGACGACGTCGCGATGAACGTCAAGCTGCTCGCCGACCTGCTCGCGGTGAAGGGCTACGCGACCTGCACTGCGACGTCGGGGCCGCAGGCGCTCGAGCGGATCGCCAGCGAGCACCCCGACTTGGTGCTGCTCGACGTGATGATGCCGGGCATGAGCGGCTACGAGGTCTGCCGCGCAATCCGCGCCGACCCGGCGCACGCGATGCTGCCGGTCGTGCTGGTGACCGCGCTCGATCCGGCCGAGGAGCGCGCGAAAGGGCTCGACGCCGGCGCCGACGACTTCCTCAGCAAGCCGGTGAGTCAGGCCGAACTGTTGGCGCGGGTGCGCTCGCTGCTGCGCATCAAGGCGCTGTATGACGAGGTGCTGCGTCAGAAGAGCGAGCTCACCGAGCTGAACCGAACGCTCGAGCAACGCGTCGAGGACGGCGTCGCCCAGCTCGAGAAGGTCGGTCGGCTCAAGCGGTTCTTCTCGCCGCAGCTCGCCGAGCTGATCGTCGGCGGGGGCGCCGACGACCCGCTGAAGAGCCATCGGCGCGAGATCACCGTCGTCTTCCTCGACCTGCGCGGCTTCACCGCGTTCACCGAGACGGCCGATCCGGAAGAGGTGATGGGCGTGCTCGGCGAGTACCACACTGCGATGGGCCGGCTGATCCTCGAGCACGAAGGCACGCTCGAGCGTTTCTCCGGCGACGGCATCATGGTGTTTTTCAATGACCCGGTGCAGATCGCCGATCCAGCGCCGCGCGCCGCGCGCATGGTGCTGTCGATGCAGCGCGAGATCGGTCGGCTGTCGGGCAGCTGGAAGAAGCGCGGCTACGACTTGCAGATGGGCGTCGGCATCGCGCAGGGCTTCGCGACGATCGGGGGCATCGGTTTCTCCGGGCGGATCGACTACGGCGCGATCGGCACCGTCACGAACCTGGCAGCGCGCCTGTGCGGCGAGGCGCACGGCGGTGAGACGTTGCTGTCGCAGCGCGTCATGGCCTGTCTCGAAGAAGGCTTCGCGACCGAGTCGGCCGGCGAACTGGTGCTGAAGGGCTTCCACAAACCGGTGCCGGCTTACCGGCTGCTGGACCGGCCGGAGAACTAGCGTCGGTCGCGACTAGCGCCGGTTAGAGACTAGCGCGATCCGGAATCCAGCGGGCGCGTTGTGCACCGATGAGCGCGGAGGTCAGGCTGTGGCCCCGGAGAGTCCGCGCACCGCACCGTATGCCGCATCGACGCCTTGCTCGACGATCTTTTCTTTCCACACGTCGGCGTCGGTGTAGAAGGCGTCGCGCACCTGCTGCTTGATCGCGCTGCGCTGCGCGTCATCGGCTTCCGGATGGTTCTCGAGCCACTGGTCGGCGCGCAGCGCACCCATCACTTCGGACTGCGGCAAGGTGCCGTACTCGAGCGCAATGCCGGTGTACTCGGCCTGCGGGCAATCGTCGTACGCGGCGAGCCACATCATGCCGGTCAGAATCGCCGAGGTCGACGAGCCGTCGTAGATCGACGTGACATCGCCCCACCAGGCGCGTGCGCGGGCGACGCTGGTTGCGTCGTCGCGGCCGGCGTAGATGCGCTCGCCGTGGCCGCTCGGACCGAGGCCGGTGTGCAGATCGATCCAGGCCAGGCGGCTGCAACGCCGCCCATGCTCGCGCAGCACCTGGCGCAAGGTCGACTGGCTCCAGGTCGGCCCGACGCCGCCGAAGAACAGTCCTTGCGGATGGTGGTACTGGCCGCCGGAGATCGCCTGCTGCAAGGCCTTCTCGCCGTGCTCGGCGACGAAGCGGTCGATCCGCTCGACAGCGGTCGCGTTCGGCGGCCAGGTCGTCGGCACCAGCGATGCGGCGAGCTCGTCATAACGCGCATTGCGCGGCGGCTCGGCGTGGAAGTCGCGGAAGTTGCGGTTCAGGTCGACGTTCTCGTGCGTAGTCCGGCGCCACCACGAGAAGCCGTACGGATTGAGGCCGTGGATGTAGAGCACGGCGACGTTCGCCTGCCGGCTTGCGCTGCGCCACGCCGCGTCGCCGAGCAGCGCGATCTGCACGCCGGAGCCGCAGTAGCCCTCGACGCCGTGGCACGCGCTGCTGACGATCAGGACCGCCGGTGCGTCCTTCGGGCCGTCGCGCACCACGTCCATCGCGAGCGTCTCGCCGTCGCGGCCGAGCAGCGGGTGGACATGCGACTCGACATCGAGCCCCGCCTGTTCGGCGGCGGCGAGGAACTTGGCCCGCGCCTCGGTGTAGCTCTGCGAAAAGTAGCCGGCGGCGCTCATCCGCTCAGCGGGTCTCGGCCAGCCAGGCCTCGGCCATGCGGACCCAGATGGTGGCGCCGAGCGGGATCAGGTCATCGTTGAAGTCGTAGCTCGGGTTGTGCAGCATGCACGGGCCCATGCCGTGGCCGCCGTCGCGGTGGCTGCCGTCGCCGTTGCCGATCAGGAAATAGCAACCGGGCTTCTCGAGCAAGAAGAAGCTGAAGTCCTCGGCGCCCATCGTCGGCTCGAACTCCTGCACGTTGTCGGCGCCGACCATGTCGGTCATGACCTTGCGCGTGAACTCGGTCTCGGCCGGGTGGTTGATCGTCGGCGGGTAGTTGCGCTTGAACTCGAACTCGCAGGTCGTCTCGAAGGCCGCGCAGGTGTTCTCGGCGATCGCCTTCATGCGGCGCTCGATCAGGTCGAGCACCTCGAGCGTGAAGGTGCGCACCGTGCCCTGGATCTCACAGCTGTCGGGAACGACATTGGTGGCCTCGCCGGCATGGATCATCGTCACCGAGATCACGCCGGCGTCGATCGGCCGCTTGTTGCGGGTGATGACGGTCTGGAACGCCTGCACTATCTGGCAGGCCACCGGCACCGGGTCTACGCCGTTGTGCGGCATCGCCGCGTGCGAGCCCTTGCCGCGGATCGTGATCCGGAACTCGTTGCTCGATGCGAACGCCGGCCCACTCTTCAGCGCGAACTGGCCGACCGCCATGCCCGGCCAGTTGTGGGCGCCGAACACCGCCTCCATCGGGAACTTGTCGAACAGGCCGTCCTTGATCATCTCGCGCGCGCCGCCGCCGCCTTCTTCAGCGGGCTGGAAGATCAGGTAGACCGTGCCGTCGTAGTTGCGGTGCTTCGAGAGGTGCTTGGCGGCGGCCAATAGCATCGCGGTGTGGCCGTCGTGGCCGCACGCGTGCATCTTGCCGGCGTGCTGGCTCGCGTGCGCGAACTTGTTGTGCTCGGTCATCGGCAGCGCGTCGATGTCGGCGCGCAGGCCCACCGCACGATTGCTGGTGCCGGCCTTCAGGATCGCGACGACCCCGGTCGTCCCCATCCCTCGGTGGATCGGTATGCCCCAGTCGGTCAGCTGCTTCGCGATCACATCGGCGGTGCGGCGTTCCTCGAAACAGAGCTCGGGGTGGGCGTGGATGTCGCGGCGGACGGCGGCGATGGACGCCGCGTCGGCCAGGATCGATTCGATGACTTGCATGACGGCTCTCCGTGCGGCGCACGCTCTCGGCGCACGCCGGCGTCGAGGGACGACGCTCGACGCCAGTTTACCCGTCCGTGCCCAGCGGCTCGGGGCGCCTCGGACGAGTCCCTTCAGTGGCGGACGCGGCCGTCGGCGGTCAGGATCGTCAGGTCGACGTACTTCGAGCCGGTGTGCTTCTGCGCGTTGAAATCGACGTAGAAGCCGCCCAGGTTGAATTCGCGCAGCGCTTCCAGCCCGGTGATCAGGTTTTCGGGGGTCGCGTTGTTGCTGCCGCGACGCAGCCCCTCGACCACGGTCTTCGCCGCGACGTAGCCTTCCATGCTGCTGTAGTTGGGGTCGAACTTGTCGCCGAGCGAGGCCTGGCCGGCGGCCAGGTATTCGCCCGAGAGCACGGTCAGCGGCGAGTACGGGTAGGGCATGACCTGGGCGATGACGACGCCGCGCGCGTCGGCGCCGAGTTCCTTCGCCATCGCCTGGGTGCCGACGAACGAGACGTTGTAGAACGTGCCGGTGAAGCCGGCCTTGCGGGCCGCGCGGATGAACGCGGCGCACGGCTTATAGGCGCTGATCTGGACGATCGCATCGGGCTTCTCCGCGACGAGGGCCTTGACGGCCGCATCGACGTCGACGGTGTTGCGCTCGACGGTGCCGAGGCCGACCGGCTCGAGCCCGAGCGGCTTCATCGCCCGCGTCACGCCCTCGAGGCCGGCCTTGCCGTAGGCGTCGTTCTGATAGAAGACGCCGATCCGCTTGATGCCGACAGAGGTCAGCTGCTTGACGATCTCGGCGGTCTCGTCGAAGTACGACGCGCGGACGTGGAAGGCATAGCGGTTGAACGGCGTGCGCAAGGCCTCGGCGCCGGTGAACGGCGCGATCCATGGCACCTTGGCCGCGGTCGCGATCGGCAGCGCGACCAAGCCGGTCGGCGTGCCGATGTAGCCGAACAGCGCGAACACGCCGCTGTCGATCAGCTTCCTGGTGTTCTCGGCGCAGCGGTCCGGCTCGTAGCCGTCGTCGACGCTGCGCAGCTCGACCGGCCGCCCGTTGATGCCGCCCCGTCCATTGACCCGTTCGAACAGCAGGTTCGCGCCGATCTTGAACTGTTCGCCGAGCGCGCTCGCGGGCCCGGTGAGCGGGGCCGATTGGCCGAGGACGATGCGGCTCTGCTGGCCCATGACCGGCGCGCCGAGGGCCGCCAGACCGAGTCCGGCGGCCGATTGAATCAGTTGTCGCCGTTGGATCACGGTGAGCACCTCCACGAAGAAAGACGAGGCCCGCTGGCAGGTCGCAAGAAGGCGGTCCACATAGGGCGAAAGGAGCATAAGCCCGCGCGTCGGCGCAGGCGCTCGCTGTCGTGCTGCAATGCGGGGCAAGCGTCGGCTCTGTGCAATAGTTCAGTGATGAATTCCGCAACGGTTCGCGCCGCCTGTCCGCACGACTGTCCCGACACCTGCGCGATGCTGGTGACGGTCGAGGACGGCCGTGCCGTGAAGGTACAGGGCGACCCCGAGCACCCGACCACGCACGGCTCGTTGTGCACGAAGGTTTCGCGCTACGCCGAGCGCACCCACCACTCCGAGCGGGTGCTTCATCCGATGAAGCGGGTCGGCCCGAAAGGCAGCGGGCAATTCGTGCAGGTTAGCTGGAGCGAGGCGCTCGATGACATCGCGTCGAGGCTGTCGGCGATCGCGGCGCGCAACGCCGAGGCGATCGTTCCGTACAGCTACGCCGGGACGATGGGGCTGCTGCAGGGCGAGAGCATCTCGGCGCGCTTCTTCCACCGGCTCGGCGCGTCGCTGCTTGACCGCACGATCTGCTCGTCGGCCGGCGGCGAAGCGCTCGCGGCGACCTACGGCGCGAAGGTCGGCATGCACGTCGAGCACTACGCCGAGAGCCGCTTGATCCTGATCTGGGGCAGCAACTCGATCGCGTCGAACCTGCACTTCTGGACCTACGCACAAGCCGCCAAGCGAGCCGGCGCGAAGCTGATCTGCATCGACCCGCGCAAGACCGAGACGGCCGACAAGTGCCACCAGCACATCGCGCTGCTGCCCGGCACCGACGGCGCGCTCGCGCTCGGCGTGATGCACGAGCTGATGGCCAACGAGTGGCTCGACCACGACTACATCGAGCGCCACACCGAGGGCTGGCCCGCGCTGCGCAAGCGCGCGCTCGAGTGGCCGCCCGAACGGGTCGCGCAGACCTGCGGCATCACGGCCGACGAGGTGTGCGGGCTGGCGCGCGACTACGCGACCCTGCGGCCACCCGCAATCCGCTTGAACTATGGCATGCAGCGGGTGCGCGGCGGCGGAAACGCAGTGCGCCTGATCGCGATCCTGCCGTGTCTCGTCGGGGCCTGGCGGCACCGCGCCGGCGGCCTGCTGCTGTCGAGCTCGGGTTGGTTTCGCAACGTGCGCAACGACGCCGGGCTGCAGCGGCCCGACCTGCTCGGCGCGCGCCGGCCGCGCACGATCAACATGAGCACGATCGGCGACGACCTGCTGCGCGAGACCGACGAGCCGCTCGCCGACGGCCGGCGCTTCGGTACGCGGATCGAGGCGCTGGTGGTCTACAACAGCAACCCGGTCGCGGTCGCGCCGCAGTCGCCGAAGGTCGCACGCGGCTTTGCGCGCGAGGACCTGTTCACCGTCGTCCTCGAGCACTTCATGACCGACACCGCGGACCTCGCCGACTACGTACTGCCGGCGACGACCCAGCTCGAGCACCTCGACGTCCACACGAGCTATGGCCACACCTATGCGCTGATCAACGAGGCGGCCATCGCGCCGCTTGGCGAGGCGAAGCCGAACACGCAGATCTTCCGCGAGCTGGCCGCGCGGATGGGCTTTGACGATCCGTGCTTTGCCGACAGCGACGAGACCCTGGCCCGGATGGCCTTCCGGCGGGACGCGGTCGACTTCGACGTGCTGCGGCGCGACGGTTGGGTCAAGCTGGCGATTCCCGAGGCGCCGTTCGCGGAAGGGCGCTTTCCGACGGCGAGCGGGCGCTGCCTCATCGACTCGCCGCTGCATGGCGTACCCGACCACCTGCCGAACTACGAGGCCGCCGCGAGCACTCCCGATTTGGCCGCGCGCTTCCCGCTCGCGATGATCTCGCCGCCGGCGCGCAACTTTTTGAACTCGAGCTTCGTCAACGTCCGCAGCCTGCGCGACATCGAAGGCGAGCCGCTGGTCGAGATCCACGCCGACGATGCGCGCTCGCGCGGCGTGACGAGCGGCCGGATGGTGCGTGTCTTCAACGACCGCGGCAACTACTTGTGCAAGGCCGTGGTGAGCGCGCGCGCCCGTCCTGGCGTCGTCAACGGGCTCGGGGTCTGGTGGCGCAAGCTCGGTGCGGAGCGGACCAACGTCAACGAACTGACGCACCAACGGCTCACCGACATCGGTCGCGCGCCGAGCTTCTACGACTGCCTCGTCGAGGTGCAGGCGGCCGACGCCGCGGCCCCGTGACGCGCGGGCCGACGAAGCGGCCGCTGATGGCCGTCGCGCTCGCGCTGGTTCTCGGCGTTGCGCACCTGACCGCCGGCTGCAGCAGCGTCGGCTATTACGCCCGCTCGGTCGGCGGCCACCTCGCGATCGTCGGCAGCGCCCGCCCGGTGACCGACTGGATCGCCGATCCGCAAACCCCGCCGGCCCTGAGGGAACGTCTGGTGCTGAGCCAGCGGATCCGCGACTTCGCGGTGACCGAGCTCGGCGAGCCCGACAACGCGAGCTATCGGCGGTATGCCGACCTGAAGCGGCCGGCCGCGGTCTGGAACGTTGTCGCCGCACCGGAGCTCAGTCTGACCTTGCAGACCTGGTGCTTCATCGTCGTCGGTTGCGTCGGCTACCGCGGCTACTACGACCTGCCGGTGGCCGAGGCGTTCGCGGTCGAGCAGCGCAGCGCCGGTCTGGAGACCAGCGTCTATGCGGTGCCGGCCTACTCGACGCTCGGCGCGCTGCCGTTCGACTGGCTCGCCGATCCGCTGCTCAACACGTTCATCGACTACCCGGAAGGCGAACTCGCGCGCCTGATCTTTCACGAGCTCGCGCATCAGATCGCCTACGCCGCCGGTGACACCAGCTTCAACGAATCGTTCGCAACAGCGGTCGAGCGGATCGGCGGCGAGCGTTGGCTGGCGACGCGCGCCAACGCCGAAGCGCGCGCCGAGTTCGAGCGATCCGACACGAGGCGGCGCGACTTCCGCGCGCTGACGGCAAAGTACCGAAGCGCGCTCGACACGCTCTACCGCAGCGATGCCTCGGACGCGGAGAAGCGCAGCCGCAAGGCCGCGCTGTTCGAGGCGCTGCGCGCCGAGTACGCCGCGTTGAAGCAGGAGCGCTGGGGTGGGTTTTCAGGGTACGACGGGTGGTTCGTGCGGGCCAACAATGCGTCGCTCGGCGTCCTTGCCGCGTACAACGACCAGGTGCCCGCGTTCATGCGCCTGTTCGAACGCAGCGGCAACGATTTCGGGCGCTTCTACGCCGAGGTCAAGCGGCTCGTGACGCTCAGCGCGAGCGAGCGGCGGGCCGAACTCGAACGCTAAGTCTCCAGGGGGTTCCGTGGCCGACATCCGAATTCAACGCGCGCACAAGCTCGGTCTGCCGAAGGCGCGCAAGATCGCCTGGCAATGGGCCGAGGATGCCGAGAAGCGCTTCGAGATGGCGTGCACCGTGATCGAAGGCAAGGACAGCGACACCGTCGAATTCACCCGGCCGGGCGTCGACGGCCGGCTGCTCGTCGCTGCCGATCGCTTCGATCTGGAGGCCCGGCTCGGCTTTCTGCTCGGCGCCTTCAGCAAGCGCATCGAGGCGGAGATCGAGCAGAACCTCGACGCGCTGCTGGCGGCAAGTGCCAAGGCACCGGCGCGCAAGGCGGCGAAGAAGGGCAAGGCCTAGAGCGAGGGGCGCGCCGGCGCCCCGTCACGACGGTCCGGCCGTTGCGTCACTTCAGCGATTCGATCAGGTCGATGTACTCCTGCATCGCGTCGTCGGTGCTCTTGCCCTTCAAGCCGTTCCAGGCATCTCGCTTCGCGCGGCCGACCATGTCGGCGAAGCCCGGACGCTCGCCGTCGGCATCGCCGCGGCTGGCCTGCTTGTAGAGCGCGTAGATCTTCAGCAAGGTCATGTTGTCCGGCTTTTCCGGGAGGCTCTTCGAGTCGGCCATGGCCTGATCGAAGCGGGTTTTCAAGTCGGCCATGCGGGCCTCCGTGGTGCAAGTCGGAGTGACGGCGCCGATGTTACTCAGCGTTCTGCGGACAGAAGCGCGGAATGGGGTCCGCGCCTTGTCGTTGACGACCTAACGGCGACCGGTCGGCTTGTCGGCGGCAGAAGCGTCGGTCGCCTGCTGTGCGCGGTCGATCTGTTCGACCAGCTTGTCGGGCCGAGTCGCCTGTTCGAGCACCTCGGTGCTCGGGTCGTCGCTGACGCTGACGCCGAGCTTGGCCGCGATAGCGCCAAGCACCTTCAGCATCCGCGTGTTCTCCTGCTCGGTGAGCAGATTGATCTGCAGGTCGAGCTGGTTGCGGCGCTCGCTGATCAGCGCCGCGCGCTTCTGGCTGATCAGGATGAAGGACGACAGGAAGATCGCTTCCAGCGAGACGACCAGGGTCAGGAACGTGAACGGGAACGGGTCGAAATGGCCGATGCCCGGGCTGACGTTGATGGCGATCCACGCTGCGAACCAGACGACGTGCATCGCGAGGAACAGCGCGCTGCCGGCAAAGTGGGCGATCCGGTCGGCCACCGCATCCATCAACCCGGCGTGGCTGAGTGCGGCCGATTCGAGTTGCTGGATCGCGGCGACGTTTTGCGCCGTCAGCTCCTCGACGGTGCGCGGTGCTGGGCGCCGGCGCGGTGCGCGGTCGGGCGGCGTGCCGACATCAGGCTTCATGCGGGCCTTCTTCGACATCGCATTCGCTCAGTGGGCGATCGCCTTGGTGCTCGTCATCACCTGCGGCGCATGGCGGAGTCGCACCGTGAAGCGGGAACCCCGACCCGGTTCGCTGGCCACGTCAACCCGTCCGCCCATGTGGCCGAGCATCATGCGAACGACGACGAGGCCCATGCCGGTGCCGGCGATGGCCGCATGGCTCGGCAGCCGCTTGAACGGCTGGAACAGCTCGGCGATCTGCTCGCGCGTCAGGCCGCTGCCCTGGTCGATGAACGAGACGTGCACGCCGTCGGCCTGCACCACGCTCTCGACGCGAAGGGTGCCGCCCTTCACGTTGTACTTGCAGCCGTTGCTGAGCAGGTTGCAGAACACCTGCACCAGGCGGCGCGCGTCGCCGAGGACCCAGATCGGCTCCGGTGGCAAGCGGTTCTCGATGCGCACCGCCATGCGTTCGCGCTCCGGTTCGGCCAGGACGAGGGCCGCTGCCAGCTGGGCCTGAACATTGACCGGTTCGCCCCGCACGTCGATCGTGCCGGAGTCGACGCTGCTAATGTCGAGCACGTCCTCGGCCAGCTTCAGCAGCTGAGTGCCGCCCTGCACGACCATGTCGAGGCGCTTAAGCTGCGCCGCCGAGGGCGGATCGGACCTGTCGGTCATGAGCAGCTGGGAAAAGCCGAGCACCGCGTTCAGGGGCGTGCGCAGCTCGTGGCTCAGCCGCGCCAGAAACTCGACGCGGGACCGCGCCACCTGCTCGGCAGCGTCGCGCTCGACCTGGAGCTGGACCTTCTCAATCTCCTCGGTGACATCGCGCACGATGCCGACGAAGCGCACGGAGCCGCGCCCGTTGTCGAGCGCGGTGCCGACCGCCTCGACGTGGCGGATTCCGCTGGTCTTGACGATCCGATAGCGGCTCTTGCGCATCTGGCCGACCGACAGCGTCGCCCCTTCGTCCGGATTGGCGCGGAGCAGCGGCTCGTCGTCCGGGTGCACGCTGCGGCTCATCGCGGCGCGTGTCACGCCCTCGCCCTCGCCGTCGTCGCGACCGAGGCCGTAGATCGCCCGGGCGCGCGCATCGAGCGTGACTTCGTCGGTCGCGGCGTCCCAGTCGAACACGCCGATCCCGGCGGCCCGCGCAGCCATTTTCCAGCGCCGGTTAGCTTCTTCGAGCTGCCGCTCGGTCGACACTTGACGTGCCAGCGTGCGCCGGCCAAACATCAGGCCGGCCACGATCAAGAGTGCAGTCGTCGCGACGATCGCGCCGTTGAGCAGCTGCTCGACCCGATGCGATGCTTCCCCGAGCGATGCGGAGAACTCCTTTTCGACCGCCGCGAGCCGGACCGACAGCGCCTCGATTCGCGCCAGCTCGGGCAACGCATCGCTGTCGCGAAAGCGCGCGCTGGCGCGCAGAGTTCCTACGCGGTCGGCGATCACCCGCAACTCGTCGATGCGCTGATCGCCCTCGGTCCAGGCGGCGATCGCGCGCTTCATCAGGTAGGTGCTGTGGAAATAGCGGTACAGGCGGATCATTCCGCCGATGTCGTCCTCGTGATTGCCGCCAAGGCGGAAGCCCTCGCGCGCGACGTTCAGGTCGGCATTCGGCTTGTCGAGCTCGATCCGGGCCTGGTGATCGCCAGCGGCGATCGACAACGCGGCGTCGAAGCGCTGGCGGTCCTCCGTTTGCCCGCTGACGACAAAGGACTTCAGCGCCTGCACGGCCTCGGACCGGCCTTTTGACCAGAGGCTCTCGCCGCCGACAAAGGCGCGCACAGCGGACAGGACCTCGAATCCGGTGAACGTCAGCACCGTCAGCGCGATCACCGCGACCACGAACGGCGCCAGGATCCGCAGATGCAGCGGCCGGCCCTGGCGTGCCGGCAAGGCGTCGCCTGCGAAACCGGTTCGGGCGCCGGGCCGTGCGCCGGGACGCGCGATGCGGGAATCGACGGCATCGCCGTCCCGCAGCATGGGCTGGGTCGAGTCGATGGTCTCAGTCTTCCAGTTCGGCCTTCGCCATCTCGACATCGAGGCGCTCGGCCGCGTCGAGCGGCTCGCAGGCCGCAGCCGCCTCGTAAAGCCGGGTCGCCTCTTGCATCCGCCTCTCGCCTTCGAGCATCACCATCCCGTTTGCGTATTCGACCCGCGCGATGGCGGAGGTCGGGTTCAGCTTCAGCGCTGTCTTGTAGCTTGCGAGGCCGGCCTCCTTGCTGGCGCCCTGCGTCAAGCCGAGCAGCGAGCCGACCTTGTCGATCACCTCGGCATGGAATGAGCCGAGCGCGACGAACGCATCGGAATGGCTCGGCGACAGGCGGATCGTCGTGTCGAGCGCGCCCTTGACCTTGGCGCCGATCCCCAGGGCGAGTGCCTTCGCGACGCTGATGCTCTGGCTGTAGCGGCCGAGCGAATAGGCCAGGCAGTACCAGCCGTTCGCATCGCTCGGATCGTCGACAGTACGGGCTTCGGCGCGCCGGGCCACCTCGAGGAACAGCGCCTGCCGCGCGCTCTCGCTCGCTTCAAGGTAGGTCGCGTAGAGCGCCTGTGCCTTGTTGGCCACCGTCAGTCCAGCGGGCGCGCCGGCCTCGACGGCCGCAAGGCCGGCCTCGACCGCATTCTGAAACTCGCCGGCGTGGAACAGGCGCCAGGCGGCCAGCACCGCAGCGTCCCTCGGCAGCGGCTCGGCATCACCGGCATGCAGCCGGGACCAGAGCTTCTTCAGCGCCGCCGGTTCGTACAGGTACGGCGCCGCGTCATGCGGAAAGGCGGTCCATCGGGCCATGCTGTCTCTCGAGCCGGTGATTGTCGCTCTCGGGCTTCAGGTGTCGGCATAGCGGCCGACCAGCGCGTGCAGATGCTCACGCTCGCTCGGCTCGAGATACGGCAGCAGCAGGCTCAACACGTGAAAGGCGCCACGCAACAGCGCCGTGTTGGCGGCAGCGGGCTCGAGCGCACGGCGCGGGTCGCGCACGTACTCGAAGTTGAGCCAGTAGGTCAGCACGACGACCATCGCTGTCGCGACGGCGTCGGCATCACGCTGCTCGATCGAGACACTGTGGCCGCTTGTCAGGCCGTCGAGGACCGCGCGCACCGCCTTCGACTTGTCGCGCAGCACGCCCTGGAAATGCGTCTCGAGACGCCGGTTGTTCGACAGCAGGTCGTTCAGGTCGCGGTACAGGAAGCGGTACTGCCAGATCAGCTCGAACAGCATGTGGAAGAACAGCCAGGCATCCTCGACATTCGAGACGTCGTCGGCAGCGTGCAGCAGCTCGGCCAGCGCGGCTTCGTAGCGGCCGAACAGCGTGTTGATCAGCTCGTCCTTCGCCGGGTAGTGGTAGTACAGATTCCCGGGGCTGATGCCCAGCTCGGCCGAGATGGCCGTCGTCGAGACGTTCGGTTCGCCGTGCCGGTTGAACAGGTCGAGCGTCACTTCGAGGATGCGTTCGGCGGTTCGGCGAGGCGCTTTGGCTGGCGGGGCCATGGTGCGCCCAAATCTAGCATCGCCCCGGGTCGTGTCCATCGGCACTGCCCCGGCAGCGCGGGTTTGTGCGGAACGCCGGAACACGCCATCAGCGCGCCGGTCCGGCACCTTCGTCGGGCAGGGGGTGCCTACAATCGCGGCCTCGATGCCGGCCATTTCGTTCAGGAACGTGAGCAAGGTCTTCGCCGGCGGACGCGGCGAGATCCGGGCACTCGACGATGTCAGCTTCGACATCGAGCCGGGCGAATTTTTCGGCCTGCTCGGCCCGAACGGCGCCGGCAAGACCACGCTGATCAGCATCCTTGCCGGGCTCGCCAGTGCGACCGGCGGCCACGTGACGGTGCTTGGCCACGACGTCGTCAGCCACTACGCGCAGGCCCGCCGCAACCTCGGCGTCGTGCCGCAAGAGCTGGTCTTCGATCCGTTCTTCAGCGTGCGCGAGGCCCTGCGCATCCAGGGCGGCTATTTCGGCGTCTACAACAACGACGCCTGGATCGACGAGCTGCTCGCGAACCTCGGCCTCGCCGACAAGGCCAACGCGAACATGCGCCAGTTGTCCGGCGGCATGAAGCGGCGCGTCCTGGTCGCACAGGCGCTCGTCCATCGGCCGCCGGTGATCGTGCTCGACGAGCCGACCGCGGGCGTCGACGTCGAGCTGCGGCAGACGCTCTGGCAGTTCATCGCGCGCCTCAACAAGGAAGGCCACACGGTGCTGCTGACGACCCACTACCTCGAGGAGGCCGAAGCGCTCTGCAACCGCATCGCGATGCTAAAGCAGGGCCGCGTCGTCGCGCTCGATCGCACCTCGGCGCTGCTGGCCGGCACCGCGAGCACGATGCTGCGCTTCAAGCTCGACCGGCCGCTGCCGACGCAGCTGCTGGCGCAGTCGCGCGTGACCGGCCGCATCGTGCAGATCACCGCGCACGACGCGCGCGAGGTCGAGTCGATTCTGGCGACGTTGCATGCGGCCGCCTGCGAGCCGGAAGACCTCGAGATCGGCCGCGCCGACCTCGAGGACGTGTTCCTCGAGATCATGCAGGCCGAGATGCCGCAGCGAATTCCGGCCGCGCAGGTGGCGCATTGAGCTCGCTCGGCGCACCGCCGCGCGGCGCTCGTCCGCTGGTTGCGCCGGCTCCCGCCGAGACGCCGGCGAGCGTGCTGTCCGGCGTGCGCACCTTGCTCTACAAGGAGGTGCTCCGGTTCTGGAAGGTCAGCTTCCAGACCGTCGCGGCGCCGGTACTGACGGCGGTGCTCTACCTGCTGATCTTCGGCCACGTGCTCGAAGGCCGCGTCACGGTGTTCGGCAGCGTCGGCTACACAAGCTTCCTGATCCCCGGGCTGGTGATGATGAGCGTGCTGCAGAACGCATTCGCGAACAGCAGCTCGTCGCTGATCCAGAGCAAGATCACCGGCAACCTGGTGTTCCTGCTCGTCACCCCGCTGTCGCACTGGGCCTGGTTCCTGGCCTATGTCGGTGCGTCGCTGGTGCGCGGAGTCGTGGTCGGTGCCGGCGTGATGCTGGTGACGGTCTGGTTCGCGCCTCTCCATCTGGCGGCGCCCGGCTGGATTTTGCTGTTCACGGTTGCCGGTGCGGTGTTGATGGGAGCGCTTGGCCTGATCGCCGGGCTGTGGGCCGAGAAGTTCGATCAGATCGCCGCGTTCCAGAACTTCCTGATCATGCCGATGACGTTCTTGTCCGGCGTGTTCTATTCGATCCAGTCGTTGCCACCGTTCTGGCAGGCGGTCAGCCACCTGAACCCGTTCTTCTACATGATCGACGGCTTCCGGCACGGCTTTTTCGGCGTCAGCGACGTGTCGCCGTGGACCAGCTTGGCGGTGGTCGGCTGCAGCCTGGTGGTTGTCTGCAGCCTCTGCCTGATGCTCCTGCGCCGCGGCTACAAAATTCGCCACTAGCGCTTCTGTTTATGCGTTCCGACACGGCCCGATGCCCTGCCTGTCAGGGCAAAGCCGCCCTGTGGCAGAAACACCGTGACACGAGGGTCGCCGATCGACCCGGTACCATTCGGGGATGAGCGATCCGACCCCCGCCGACATCGAGCGCTTCATCGCGTCCGGGCTCGCGTGCGAGCACCTCGAAGTCGAGGGCGACGGCCGCCATTTCTTCGCGACCATCGTGTCGCCCGAGTTCGAAGGCACCAGCCGCATCGCGCGCCACCAGCGCGTCTACCGCGCGCTCGGCGACCGCATGCGCGAGCAGATCCACGCCCTATCGATGAAGACGCTGACGCCGGCCGAGTGGTCGCAGACGTCGAACGCCTGAGTCGCTGATGGACAAGCTGATCATTCGGGGCGGCCGCCGGCTCGAAGGCGAGGTCGCGATCTCCGGGGCCAAGAATGCGGCGCTGCCCGAGCTCTGCGCCGCGCTGTTGACCGAGGAGCCGGTGACGCTCGTCAACGTGCCACAGCTCCACGACGTCAGCACCGCGCTGAAGCTGCTGCGCAACCTGGGCGTCGTCGCTGAACCCAGCGAGGCCGACGGCGGGCGCGTGACGCTCGACGCGGCCCGGGTCACGTCGCGCGAGGCGCCCTACGAGCTCGTCAAGACGATGCGCGCGTCGATCCTGGTGCTCGGACCGCTGCTCGCGCGCTTCGGCGAAGCGCGGGTGTCGCTGCCCGGCGGCTGCGCGATCGGCTCGCGACCCGTCGACCAGCACATCAAGGGTCTGCAGGCGATGGGCGCCTCGATCCACGTCGAGCACGGCTACATCGTCGCGCGCGCACCGCGCACCGAGGGCGGCCTGAAGGGCGCTCGCATCACGACGGACATGGTGACGGTCACCGGCACCGAGAACCTGATGATGGCGGGCACGTTGGCCGCGGGCGAGACCGTCCTCGAGAACGCCGCCCAGGAGCCCGAGATCACCGACCTGGCCGAGATGCTGATCGCGATGGGCGCGTCGATCGAAGGACATGGCACCAGCCGCATCCGCATCCAGGGTGTCGGGCGCCTGCACGGGCTCGGCGGCACTTCGGCCCACCGCATCGTGCCGGATCGCATCGAGGCGGGGACCTTCCTCTGCGCCGTCGCGGCGACCGGCGGCGACGTGGTGCTGCGCGGCGCGCGCGCCGACCATCTTGCCGCCGTGATCGACAAGCTCGGCGAGGCCGGCGCGACGATCGAGGCGGGCGCCGACTGGATCCGCGTCCGCAGCGATCGGCGTCCGCACGCGGTCAGTTTCCGGACTCGCGAGTACCCGGCGTTCCCGACCGACATGCAGGCCCAGTTCATGGCGCTCGACTGCATCGCCGAGGGCTCGGCCAAGGTCACCGAGACGATCTTCGAGAACCGCTTCATGCACGTCAACGAGCTGGTGCGGCTCGGCGCCAACATCGAGATCGACGGCAACACCGCGGTGGTCCACGGCGTCGCCGGCCTGTCCGGCGCGACCGTGATGGCGACCGACCTGCGCGCATCGGCGAGCCTGGTCATTGCCGGCCTGATCGCCGACGGCGAGACGACGATCGAGCGCATCTACCACCTCGACCGCGGCTACGACCAGATGGAAGCCAAGCTGCGCGCGATCGGCGCCGACATCGAGCGCTTGCGGTGATGGACGCGGGGGCGATCGACCTGCGGCCCGGGCACCGCGCTGCGACCGCCGGCACTTCGCCGTGATCACGCTGGCCCTGTCGAAAGGGCGGATCCTCGAGGAGACACTGCCGCTGTTGCAGGCCGCCGGCATCGAATTGCTCGAAGACCCGGAGAGCAGCCGCAAGCTCATCGTCGGCACGAGCCGCGCCGACGTGCGGCTGGTGCTGGTGCGTGCGTCCGACGTGCCGACCTATGTGCAGCATGGCGGTGCCGATCTCGGCGTCGTCGGTCTCGACACGCTGCTCGAGCACGGCGGCCAGGGCCTCTACCAGCCGCTCGACCTGCACATCGCACGCTGCCGAATGAGCGTCGCAGCGCGCGACGACTTCGACTATGCCGCCGCGGTGCGGCACGGCTCGCGGATCCGCGTCGCCACCAAGTTCACGCGCATCGCCGCCGAGCACTTCGCGAACAAGGGCGTGCACGTCGACACGATCAAGCTCTACGGGTCGATGGAGCTGGCGCCGCTGACCGGACTGGCCGATGCGATCGTCGACCTGGTCTCGTCGGGGAACACGCTGCGCGCCAACCACCTGGTCGAGGTCGAGCAGATCATGCCGATCTCGGCCCGCCTGATCGTCAACCAGGCGGCGCTGAAGCTGAAGCGGGTCGGCATCCGCGCGATCATCGATGCGGTTGCTGCCGCGGTCCGGCCGAACGGAGCGTCGTCATGACGATCGCGCTGCGCCAGCTCGATTCGAGCGCGGCAGACTTCGAGGTCCAACTGACCCGGGTCCTGAGCTGGTCGGCCGAAACCGACCAGGCGATCGAGGAGCAGGTTACCGAGATCCTCGACGACGTCCGGGCACGCGGAGACGCCGCCGTCCTCGACTACACGCGCCGCTTTGATGCGCTCGAGGCGCCTTCGGTGACCGCGCTTGAAGTGACGAAGGATGCGCTGCAGGCGGCGCTGCGCTCGATCCCGTCGGCGCAGCGCGATGCGCTCGAGGCGGCGGTCGCTCGCGTGCGAAGCTTCCACGAGCGCCAGCTCGAGGCCTGCGGGCGGAGCTGGAGCTACCGCGACGCGGACGGCACCGTGCTCGGCCAGAAGGTGACGCCGCTCGACCGGGTCGGCATCTATGTGCCCGGCGGCAAGGCGGCCTATCCGTCGAGCGTCGTGATGAATGCGGTGCCCGCGAAAGTGGCCGGTGTCGGCGAGATCATGATGATGGTGCCGACGCCGATTCGCGGCGCCAATCCGAATCCGCAGCTGCACGTCGAGCGCAATCCGCTGGTGCTGGCGGCGGCCGCGCTGGCCGGCGTCGATCGCGTGTTCACGATCGGTGGTGCGCAGGCGATCGGCGCGCTGGCCTTCGGCACACAGACCGTGCCGAAGGTCGACAAGATCACCGGCCCTGGCAACGCCTACGTCGCGAGCGCGAAGCGGCGCGTCTTCGGCACCGTCGGCATCGACATGATCGCGGGCCCGAGCGAGATCCTCGTGCTGGCCGACGGCACCACGCCGCCCGACTGGGTCGCGATGGACCTGTTCAGCCAGGCCGAACACGACGAGCTGGCGCAGAGCATCCTGCTCTGTCCCGACCCGGCCTACATCGGCCGCGTGCTGCAGTCGATCGAGCGCCTCTTGCCGCAGATGGCCCGCCGCGATGTGATCCGGGCATCGCTCGAAGGCCGCGGCGCGCTGATCCGCACGCGCAACCTCGAAGAGGCCTGCGCGATCTCGAACCGGATCGCGCCGGAGCACCTCGAGATCAGCTCGGCCGAGCCTCAGCGCTGGGAGCCGTTGCTGCGCCATGCCGGCGCGATCTTCCTCGGCGCGTACACGAGCGAGAGCCTGGGCGACTACTGCGCCGGGCCGAACCACGTGCTGCCGACGGCCGGTACCGCGCGCTTTTCGTCGCCGCTCGGTGTCTACGATTTTCAGAAGCGCACCAGCCTGATCGAGGTCAGCGCCGCCGGCGCCGCGGCGCTCGGGCCGATCGCTGCGGAGCTGGCGTACGGCGAAGGCCTGCAGGCGCATGCGCGCGCCGCCGAACTGCGTCTAGAGCGCGAAGGATCTTCGACATGAGTTTTCGCCCGGCCGCCCGAAGGGAGGCTTGGTTCCGCATGGCGGGATCGGGCGCAGGCCGGAGGGTGCTCCGTTGACCTCGCTCGACGCCCGCATCCAGCGCCACATCCGGCAGGACGTGCAGTCGATGCACGCCTATGCGATCCAGCCGAGCGCCGGTCTGCTGAAGCTCGATGCGATGGAGAACCCGTTCCGCCTGCCCGAGGCGCTCCAGCGCGAGCTCGGCGAGCGGCTCGGCCGGGTTGCGATCAACCGCTATCCGACCGGCTGCGTCGGCGACGTCATCGCCGCGCTGTCGCGCCATGTCGAATTGCCGGCCGGCTGCCGCCTGATGCTCGGCAACGGCTCGGACGAGCTGATCTCGCTGCTGGCGATGGCCTGCGATGTGCCCGGCGCGACCATCGTCGCGCCGCTGCCCGGGTTCGTGATGTACGAGATGTCGGCGCGCCTGCAGGGGCTCGCGTTCGTCGGCGTGCCGCTGACCGCCGACTTCGAACCAGACGAGCCGGCGATGCTCGATGCGATCGAGCGTCATCGGCCGGCCGTCACGTACATCGCTTACCCGAACAACCCGACCGCCAACCTGTTCGACGAGGGCGCCGTCGAGCGCATCGTCGCCGCGATCGGTCGGCAGGACGGCTTCGTCGTGATGGACGAGGCGTATCAGCCGTTCTCGTCGCGAACCTGGATGCCGCGTCTGCTCGAGCATCCGCACGTGCTGGTGATGCGCACGCTCAGCAAGTTCGGTCTCGCCGGCGTCCGCCTCGGCTACCTGTGCGGCGAGTCGTCGCTGATCGAGCAAATCGACAAGTTGCGCCCGCCATACAACATCAGCGCGCTGAACGCCGAAGCGACGCTGTTCGCGCTCGAGCATGCGGACGAATTCGAGCGGCAGGCGGCGACGCTGCGGTCGGAGCGGGCTCGACTGCAGGCCGCGTTTGCCGAAGTGCCCGGCGTTCGCGCCTATCCGAGCGAAGCCAACATGATCCTGCTGCGGGTTGCCGGCGCCGGCCGGGTCTTCGAGTCGCTGAAGCGGCACGGCGTGCTCGTCAAGAACGTCGCCGGGATGCATCCGCTGCTCGCTGACTGCTTGCGGATCACCGTCGGCACGCCGGAGGAAAATGGCGTGCTGCTCGATGCGCTCCGCGCGATCCTGAACCCGCCGTCCGCCTCCACCCCACCATGACCGAACCCCGCACCGCCACGATCCAGCGCGACACCAAGGAGACGCGCATCCGGGTCCAGGTCAACCTCGACGGAACCGGCACCGCGAAGCTGTCGACCGGGATCGGCTTCTTCGATCACATGCTCGACCAGATCGCGCGCCACGGGCTGATCGACCTCGAGATCGACGCGCAGGGCGACCTTCACATCGACGGCCACCACACCGTCGAGGACGTCGGCATCACGTTCGGGCTAGCGGTCGCGAAGGCGGTCGGAGACAAGCGCGGTCTGCGCCGCTACGGGCACGCCTACGTGCCACTCGACGAGGCGCTGTCGCGAGTCGTGATCGATTTTTCCGGCCGGCCCGGGCTGGTGATGCACGTGCCGTTCAAGGCCGGGATGATCGGCGGATTCGACGCCCAGCTTGCGCACGAGTTCTTCCAGGGCTTTGCAAACCACGCGCTTGTCACGTTGCACATCGACAACTTGCGCGGCGAGAACGCGCACCACCAGTGTGAGACGGTGTTCAAGGCGTTCGCCCGGGCGTTGCGCAGCGCCGTCGAGATCGACCCGCGGGTCGGCGACGCGGTGCCCTCGACCAAAGGCACGCTGTAACTCGTCGGTCGCAGCTCAGAGAAGTGGCATGAGAACGGTCGCCGTCGTCGACTACGGCATGGGCAACCTGCGTTCGGTGTCGCAGGCGGTCCGCCATGTCGCCGCGCTCGCGCCGGACGCCGGCTTCACGGTCGTCGTGACCGCGAACCCCGACGAGGTGCTGGCGGCCGAACGTGTCGTGCTGCCGGGCCAGGGCGCAATGGCCGACTGCATGCGCGAGCTGAGCGGTTCCGGCCTGCAGGCGGCTGTGCTTGATGCCGCGGCGCGCAAGCCGCTGATGGGCGTCTGCGTCGGCATGCAGATGCTGCTCGATCGCAGCGAAGAGGGGCCCGATGGCAGTGGCACGCCCGGCCTCGGGTTGATCGGCGGCGGCGTGGTCCGGTTTCGGCTCGAGGGCCGGTTGCAGCCGGACGGCAGCCGCTACAAGGTGCCGCAGATGGGCTGGAACCGGGTTTACCAGATGCCCCAGCACGGTGGTGCGGTGCACCCGATCTGGGCGGGCGTCCCTGATGGGGCGTATTTCTACTTCGTGCACAGCTACTACGCGTGCCCGACCGACCGTCTGCACACTGCCGGGGAAACCGAGTACGGCGCCCGCTTTACCTGCGCGCTGGCGCGCGATAACATTTTCGCAACCCAGTTTCACCCCGAGAAGAGCGCCGACCACGGCCTGGCCCTTTATCGCAACTTCCTCCACTGGAACCCGTGATGGGCCCAAGTCTTCCCGGATGACCGTCCGCCGCTGCGCGCGACTGCCCCGTTTTTCCACCACCGTCCTCGGCCATGTTGCTGATCCCTGCGATCGATCTCAAGAACGGTCACTGTGTGCGCCTGAAGCAGGGCGACATGCAGGACTCGACGACCTTCAGCGAAGACCCGGCCGCGATGGCCCGGCGCTGGGTCGACGCCGGGGCGCGACGGCTGCACCTGGTCGACCTGAACGGGGCGTTCGCCGGCAAGCCGGTCAATGAAGGCGCGATCAAGGCGATCCTCGCCGAGGTCGGCGACGAGATTCCGGTCCAGCTCGGCGGCGGCATCCGTGATCTCGACACGATCGAGCGCTACCTCGACGACGGCCTCAGCTTCATCATCATCGGCACCGCGGCGGTCAAGAGCCCGGGCTTCCTGCGCGACGCCTGCACCGCGTTCGGCGGCCACATCATCGTCGGCCTCGACGCCAAGGACGGCAAGGTCGCGACCGACGGCTGGAGCAAGCTGACCGGGCACGAGGTCATCGACCTCGGGCGCAAGTTCCAGGACTACGGAGTCGAAGGGCTGATCTACACCGACATCGGCCGCGACGGCATGCTGACCGGCATCAACATCGAGGCGACCGTGAAGCTGGCGCAGGCGCTGACGATCCCCGTCATCGCGTCGGGCGGCCTGTCGAGTCTGGCCGACATCGAGCGGCTCTGCGCGGTCGCCGACGTCGGCATCGACGGCGTGATCTGCGGCCGTGCGATCTACTCGGGCGACCTCGACTTCGCGACCGCGCAGGCGCGCGCCGACGAGCTGAGCGAGGTCTCGTAGCAGCCTTCCCGGCCGCTGCAGCCCCGCCCGCGCATGCTCGCGAAGCGCGTCATTCCCTGTCTCGACGTCACCGGCGGCCGGGTCGTCAAGGGCGTCAACTTCGTCGAGCTCCGTGATGCCGGCGATCCGGTCGAGATCGCGGCGCGCTACAACGAGCAGGGCGCCGACGAGCTGACCTTCCTCGACATCACCGCAACGAGCGACGGCCGCGACCTGATCCTGCACATGATCGAGGCGGTCGCCTCGCAGGTCTTCATCCCGCTGACCGTCGGGGGCGGCGTGCGCACGGTGCAGGACGTCCGGCGTCTGCTGAACGCTGGCGCCGACAAGGTCAGTTTCAACTCGGCGGCGGTCGCGAACCCGCAGGTGATCCGGGATGCGTCGGCCAAGTACGGCGCGCAGTGCATCGTCGTCGCGATCGACGCGAAGCGGCGGGTGATGGCCAGTGCCCACGTGGCGGGAACAAGTGACGCGGAATCGACGCCCGCCTGGGACGTCTACACCCACGGCGGCCGCAGGAACACCGGCATCGATGCGGTGCAGTGGGCGCGCGAGATGGCGGCCTGCGGGGCCGGCGAGATCCTGCTCACCAGCATGGATCGCGACGGCACGAAGAGCGGCTTCGATCTCGCGCTGACCCGCGCGGTCAGCGATGCCGTCGACGTGCCGGTGATCGCATCGGGCGGCGTCGGCGCTCTCGAACACCTGTCCGACGGCATCCGCCTCGGCGGCGCCGATGCGGTGCTGGCGGCGAGCATCTTCCATTACGGCGAGTTCACCGTGCGCCAGGCGAAGGCGCTGCTGGCGCGCGACGGCATCCCGGTGCGGCCGTGAAGCGCGCCGGCGGCGCAGGCGGGCGCGTGCCCCCGCACGAGGTCCGCATCATCGGCGGCCAGTGGAAGCGCAGCAAGCTGCCGGTCGCCGACGTCCCCGGTCTGCGTCCGACGCCGGACCGGGTGCGCGAGACGCTGTTCAACTGGCTCGGCCAGAACCTCGACGGCTGGCGCTGCCTGGACGCCTTTGCCGGGTCGGGCGCGCTCGGGTTCGAGGCGGCGTCACGCGGCGCGGCGCAGGTCGTCTTGCTCGAACGCGACCGCCACCTGGCGCGCAGCCTCAACGAGAGCGCACAGCGTCTGAAGGCCACCGCGCTACGGGTTGAATGTGCCGATGCGGTCGCCTGGATGGCGCGCGCGGCGCCGTCGAGCTTCGATCTGGTCTTCCTGGACCCGCCTTTCGATTCGGCGCTCGCCGCGCCGGCACTGGTCGCCGCAGTCCGGGTGATCGCGCCGGACGGCTTGATCTACCTCGAGCAGCCTCGACCGCTGGGCGCCGATGCGGCTCTTCCGGTCGACCTGCGCGTCGTCCGCCAGGGACGGGCCGGCGCGGTCCACTTCCACTTGTTGCGGCGAACTCCGGCAGACGCGTTTGACGGCGCCCCAGCGCCTGTTCCTTCCGCGTCCTCCCCGACCGGCTAGACGCCCGGCGCCGGGCTACACTGCCCGCCATCTCACAGCCCGTGTGGAGAGCGCCTTGACCTCCGTGACTCGACTCACCGCCGTCTATCCGGGCACCTTCGATCCGATGACATTCGGCCACGAAGACCTGATGCGGCGTGCGGCGCGCCTGTTCGAGCGCCTGATCGTCGCGGTCGCCGCGGGTCATCACAAGCGCACGATGTTCACGATCGCGGAACGCCTCGACATTGCGACCGAGCTGTCAGCGAAGTACCCGAACGTCGAGGTGATGGCGTTCCGCGGCCTGCTGCGCGACTTCGTCGTCGAGGCCGGCGGCAAGGTCGTCGTGCGCGGCCTGCGCGCCGTCAGCGACTTCGAATACGAGTTTCAGATGGCCGGCATGAACCGCCAGCTGATGCCCGAGGTCGAGACGATCTTCCTGACACCGAGCGATCAATTCCAATTCGTCTCCGGCACCTTCGTCCGCGAGATTGCCACCTTGGGAGGTGATGTCTCCAAATTCGTGTCACCGTTGGTGCTGGATCGGCTGCAACAGCGCGTGAAGCCGACCGAGACCTGAAGGGATGTTCCCGCCGCCATGGCCCTGCTGATCACCGACGAGTGCATCAATTGCGACGTCTGCGAGCCTGAGTGCCCGAACCAGGCGATCTCGATGGGCCCGGAGATCTATCAGATCGACCCGGCCCGGTGTACCGAGTGCGTCGGTCACTTCGACACGCCGCAATGCGTGCAGGTCTGCCCGGTCGACTGCATCCCGGTCGATCCGGGCCGTGCGGAAACAAATGCGCAGCTTTGGGCCAAGTACCGGGTGCTGCAGATCGCTGCGGGCAACACGCTTAGCGAGGCGATCGTGGCCGGGCCCGAGGCGGTCGCGTCCGGGCTGATGCCCGCGCCTTCGAGCTGACGCAGGGCGCCGACGCCGCGCTCCGGCGGCCGGTGTTCTAGTTCTTCTTGGGGCGGTCGCGGCGAACGCGACCACCGCGAGTTGGCGCCCTTTCGGCGCCTTGGCCTCGCGGTGTTTCGGCGCTGCCTTCTTTGTCGGTGCGGCGGTGGCGGCGGGCGCCGGGGCCAGGCTCAGAGCCGAGGCCAGCGCCGGCTGGATTGCCGCTTCGCGGCGCAACCGCGAGCGCTCCATGTCGTCGCCGCGCCGCCGCTCGTCAGCCGCCAGCTTGAGGGCCTCGGCACGCTGCGCGCTGGTGCGCGCGTCGTCGGCCTCGATCGCCTTGCCTTCAGGGCATGGTACCGGACCGTAGGCGTTCCCGCACCGGTAGACGGTCTGAGCCGTCGCCGGGACGCCGGCCAGACCGGCTGAGAGGACGCTTGCAACGACCTCTGAGGCGATTCTTTTCACGACGACTCCTCCGGTGAAGCGGGTGACACCGCCAGGCCTTTTGGGGCGACGGCCGGCTTGGGCCGTGGCGGCTTCGCGTGCACCTTCATCATGGCGCGCTCCATGTCGCCGGCCAGCACCAGGTCGAGCGCCGAAATCGATTGCTCGATGCTCTTGGCGATCGCCTCGCGCTGGTCGGCGGGCGGCTTGCGGAGCACGTAGTCGACGACCTCGGCCTTGACGCCGGGGTGGCCGATGCCGAGGCGCAGGCGCCAGAAGCCGGCCTGGCCGAGCTGCGCCTCGATGTCCTTCAGGCCGTTGTGACCCGCGGCGCTGCCGCCCAGCTTCAGTTTGGCCTGCCCTGGCATCAGATCGAGCTCGTCATGGACCACGAGGATCTCTTCCGGCGCAATCTTGAAGAAGCGGGCCAGCGCGGACACCGACTTGCCCGACAGGTTCATGAATGTCATCGGCTCGAGCAGCCACAACGGCCCGGTCGGCCGGTTGACGCGCGCGGCGAGGCCTGCATAGGACCGTTCGGGCTGCAAGGTCGCGCCGAGCTTGCGCGCCGCTTCATCGACGAACCAGAAGCCGGCGTTGTGGCGGGTCGCTTCGTACTGAGGCCCCGGGTTGCCGAGACCGACGAGGAGTCGGATCATGGATCGATTATCGAGGGCCGCGCCCATGAAAAAGCCCCACCGAAGTGGGGCTCGAAGGCGTGAGCCGACTTACTTCTTGTTCTGCTTTTCGGTCTTCTTGGCCTTGGTCGGCGCGGGTGCCGCGGCCGTGACGACCGGAGCGACCGGCGCGACTTCTTCCTCGGCGGCCTGAACGTTGGCCGAGACGATCACCGGATTCGGCTTGCCGTGGGTGACGACCTTGATGCCCGCGCCAAGCGCGATGTCGCTGACGTGCAGCGACTGGCCCTTCGTCAGGTTGCCCAGGTCGACGGTCAGGAACTCTGGCAGCTGTGCCGCGAGGCACTGGATGTTCAGCTCGTTGATGACGTGGTTGACGACGCAGGCGTCGGTCTTGACCGCCGGCGAATTTTCTTCATTGATGAAGTGGAGCGGCACCTTCTTCGTGATCTTGGTCGTCGCATCGACGCGCTGGAAGTCGATGTGCAGCACGATCGGCTTGAACGCGTGCATCTGGTAGTCGCGCAGCAGGACCTGTTCGGTCTTGCCGGCCAGCTCCATCTCGAGCAGCGAGGAGTGGAAGGCCTCTTTCTTCAGCGCGAAGAAGAGGGCGTTGTGATCGAGCTCGATCATCGCGGGCGCGCCCGCGCCGTAGACGATGCCGGGCACCTTTTGCGCATTGCGCAGGCGGCGGCTCGCTCCGGTCCCCTGCAGCGTGCGCTCGTAAGCGACGAATTTCATGACTGACTCCAGACGTATGGAAGGCCCGCGACCAGGCTCTTCGGGTAAAGGGTCTTGCGACCCGGACAGCCGACCTCACCGTGAGGCCTGCATGGGGGCGACCGCCCTGCGCGACACGTGCCGCACGGGCGATCAGAAGTTGGCGTTCTGCTCCGCGAAAAGGGACGTGACCGACTCGCCGTCGGAGATGCGGCGGATCGTCTCGGCGAACAGGAACGCGACCGACAGCTGACGGATCTTCGTGCAGGTCTTGCCGTCGACATTGAGAGGAATCGTGTCGGTGATCACCACTTCGTCGAGCTGCGAGGCGCGGATCCGCTCGATCGCCGGCCCCGAGAAGACGGCGTGCGTGCAATAGGCGAACACCTTCTTGGCGCCGCGTTCCTTCAGCACCTCGGCCGCCTTCACGAGCGTGCCCGCGGTGTCGATCATGTCGTCCATGATCACGCAGTTGCGCCCTTCGACCTCGCCGATCACGTGCATCACCTCGGAGACGTTGGCCTTCGGCCGGCGCTTGTCGATGATCGCCAGCTCGCAGCCGGCCTGCTTGGCAAGAGCGCGGGCGCGGACTACCCCGCCGACATCGGGCGAGACCACCACGAGGTCGTCGTAGCGCTTTGACTGCAGATCGGATAGCAGCACCGGCGAGGCGTAGATGTTGTCGACCGGGATGTTGAAGAAGCCCTGGATCTGGTCGGCGTGCAGGTCCATCGTCAACAGCCGCTCGACGCCGACCGCTTCGAGCAGGTTGGCGACGACGCGCGCGCTGATCGGGACCCGCGTCGAACGCGGCCGGCGATCCTGCCGCGCATAGCCGAAATACGGGATCACCGCGGTCACCCGGCGGGCCGACGCGCGCTTGATCGCGTCGACCATGATGCAAAGCTCCATCAGGTTTTCGTTGGTCGGCGCGCAGGTCGGCTGGACCACGAAGATGTCGCGCGCGCGGACGTTCTGCTGGATCTCGACGTCGACCTCGCCGTCCGAGAAGCGGGCGACCTTCGCCTTGCCGAGTTCGATGCCGAGGTTGGACGCGATCTGCTGCGCCAGCGTGGGGTTCGCATTCCCGGTGAACAGAACGGTATTGAACAGCACGTGGACTCCGCTGGCGTGGCGTCGGATTCAGCAGCCGCCGCACAGGCGCCGTGGCACCGGGATCGAAGGAATTTGGCAGGGGAGGAAGGACTCGAACCCTCGCATGTCGGAATCAAAATCCGATGCCTTGACCAACTTGGCGACTCCCCTACACAGGCGCCGGGCTCGCACCCCTCGCCTCCAACCTGACGCTGTCTGCGGAACTGCGGATCAGACAGCCCACCCTGACAGCGGATGCTCGTCGAGGCTGCGGCACATTCTGCCCGTCCAACCCGCTTCGAGCCCATGAGGCAGTTCGGCGACCGGCCGATCGCCGACGCCGGCGAAGGCAAAGACCGCGCTGCCCGAACCGGTCATCCGGCTGTTGCCGAACACCTGTCCGAGCGTCGAAGCGGCTTTCGCCACCTCGGCGCTCTCGGCAACGGCCGCGGCCTGGAGGTCGTTTCGACCGTAGGCCCAGACGTCGCCGAGCGGTCCGTGCCCACCCGCCAAACCGCCCTCAGAAAAGCCCTCAACTATAGCAGCTTCGACGCTCCGTCCGAGGTGGGGACTGCGGAAGATCGCCGCGGTGGCGAGGCTCGCCGACGGCTTGACGACCGCCAGCCATGCCCGGGGCAGGCGGATCGGCGTCAGGCGCTCGCCGATGCCTTCGACGACCGCGTGACTGCCGCCGATGAAGAACGGAACGTCTGCGCCGAGGCCGATCGCGAGGTCGGCGAGGCGCTCGCGCGGCCAGTTCAGGTTCCAGAGGTGATTCAGTGCGAGCAATGTCGAGGCGGCGTCCGAGCTGCCGCCGCCGAGGCCGGCGCCCCACGGCACCTGCTTGTCGATCGAGATGTCGGCGCCGAGCGCCGTGCCGCTGGCCGCCCGGAGCGCGCGGGCAGCGCGCAGCGTGAGATCGTCGGCCGGCAGCGCCGTGCCAAGGTCGTGACGGGCCAGCTGGCCGTCCTCCCGACGCTCGAAATGCAATGCATCGCACCAGTCGATCAGCACAAAGACCGACTGCAGCAGGTGATAGCCGTCGGCGCGCTTCCCGACCACGTGAAGAAACGCGTTCAGCTTGGCCGGTGCCGCAACGTCGTAGAGCGCGCGGATGCCCATCTCAATGGCGGTCGATCTTGATCCGAACCGTCACCGGTGGCGGGCTGTCGCGCTTCGCGGTCACCCAGGCGTCGTCGAAGCGCTCGAGGTCGACGGCCCAGCCGAGCTGCACGAAGCCGGCGCCGGCCGGTGCGGGCGTGCTCGCGGCACCTGGCCACGGCCGGCCTTGGAGCCAATCGAACAACGCCGCGACCGGCACGCTCTCGCCGAGCGCCTGACGGGTCAACGCGTCCAGATCGGCGAACCTCGACTCGCCGCGCGGCGTGGCCAGCACGACCTCGCCCGGCTCCCACCGGGCCTGAGCCAGGATGCTGCCGAGGGGCGTCGACAGGTCGAGCCGGCCGGCACGCGGGCCGCCGTTGAGCTCGAACGCCGCAGTCAGCGTGCGGGCCGGCGTCGCGCCTTCGGCGTCGACCCGGATCGAGAGACGTCCGGAGAGGGTCTCGCTCGGCGATGCTGGTGGCGCGCGGGTAACGGTCGTGCAGGCTGCGAGGACCAGCACGCCCGCGGCGAGGGCCAGCCGGGGCAGCGCAAAGACATAACGCCCGATCGATTTTCGGACGGGAGGGGCAGCTTCCCGCCTAAGAGTCGAGGCCGCGACGGCGTCGCCGTCCGGCATCAAAGCTCGACGCGCAGGCGGGCCAGCGTTTCCTTCAGCACGTCGTTCGCCGAGTCGCGCGAGCGGCCTTCGCGCCAGACCCGCCGTGCCTCCTCGACCTGGCCGGTCGCCCAGAGGACCTCGCCGAGGTGCGCCGCGATCTCAGGATCCGGACGCGACTGGTAGGCGCCGCGCAGCAGCCGCAACGCTTCGTCGGAATTGCCGAGCCGGTATTCGACCCAGCCGAGGCTGTCGGTGATGAACGGTTCGCCCGGACTGAGCTCGAGCGCCTTCTTGATCAGCTCGCGGGCCTCGGGAAGCCGCACGTTGCGCTCGGCCAGCGAATAGCCGAGCGCGTTGTAGGCGTGATGATGGTCGGGCTTCAGCTCGATCACCTTGCGCAGCAGCTTCTCCATCCGGTCGAGGCTGTTCGTCTTCTCGGCCATCATCGCCTGCTCGTACAAAAGGTCGACATCGTCGGCGAACTGCTGGTTCGCCTCGATCAGTACCTTCTCGGCTTCGCCCCACGCCTTCTGGTCGCGCAGCAGCTGGGCTTCGGCAAGGAGCTTGGCGCGTCCGTCGGCTTGCGTCTGCTCGGGAACACGCCGAATCGACTGACGCGCTTCGTCGAGCTTGCCCTGGCGCGCGAGCATCGAAGCCCGACGCAACTGGACTTCGAGTGCGCGCTGCGGGTTGTCGATCCGGGCCAGCCAGCCTTCGGCGCCGGCGTAGTCGCGCTGCTCCTCGGCGGCCTGCGCCAGCAACAGCCACGCCTGCGTCAGCGCTTGCGCGGGTGAGCCGGGTGTCGCTTCGTCGCCGTCGTCGTCGACCGGCCGCGCCGGTTGCGGATCGGTCGACACCGGAACGCCCGATTCGATCAGGCGGACGTAGTTCTTCAGCGCCGCCGTCGCCTCGACCGGCCGCTTCATCTCGAGCTGGAGGGCGCCGAGCGTCAGCCAGGGCGCGGCCCGATTCGGATCGCGCTGCGTCATCTGCTCGAGCTGCTGGCTCGCATCGGCATAGCGTTGCGAGCTGGCGAGGCTGCGCACGTACAGCAGGCGCAGGCTGGTGTCGTCCGGCTTGGCCTGCAAATAGCCCTTGACGATCGGTTCCGCGGCCGGTGTGCCAGGCAGCATTTCGAGCGCAAGGAGCGCCGGGCTCTCGTTCGCCGGATCGGCCTCGTGGGCGCGACGGGCAAACTCCAATGCCTTGTTCGAATCCAGCGCGGCGAGCCAGCTGCGTCCGAGCGCGGTGCCGGCGGCGCTTCGCGTCTCCGGGGCGTCGAGATAAGGTTGCAGCGCCTGGCCGAGCAGTTCGGCCATCGCACGTCGGTCGGTGGCGCGGCCGAAGAGCCGAGGCAGCGCAGCCATCAAGGCCGGCCGCTGCGGCACCGGGGTGATGCGCAAGAGGGTTGTCAGCGGTTCGAGCGTCTCGTTTGCCCGGTTCAGCGCGACGAGCAACTGGATCTGATAACGCAGCGCTTCGTCCGATTCCGGCAGCGCGATGCGCCAAGCCTGCACGGCGGCGAGCGCCTGTTCGCCGGCGCGTGCCTGCAACGCGACGTCGGTCGCGCGCCGGAACACCTGTTCGTTGCGCGTGCGCCGCGCGGCTTCGAGCAGCACCTGGTAAGCCGTGCCGACTTCGCCCGAACGCAGCTCGATCTCGCCGACCATCAGCTGGTAGAACAGGGCCGCATCGAGCCCGGAGTTGTCGACTTTCGAGGCCGTCGGCTGGGCCGCGGCGCCATGCGCGAGCGCGAGAGAAGCCGCGGCCGCCACGAGGGTTCGTGCGAGGCGGAAGCGAAGAAAAAGGGCGGGCATCGACAGGTTCCTTGGATGGGGGCCCACGCGGTAATCCATGAGCGTAACGCAAGCGGCAGAGTGCGACTCCGCGCGTTCGGGATAATTCCCTGCATGCCCGAACTTCCCGAGGTCGAGGTCACTCGGCTCAGCTTTGCCGAGCGCATCCACGGTGCAGAAGTGACTGCCGTGCGCCTCGGCAAACCGCTGCGCTGGCCGCTCGGCGTCGAGCCGCGCCAGATCGTCGCGCAGAAGGTCGGGCCGGTCACTCGACGCGGCAAATACCTGTGGCTGCCGCTCGACCGGGGCGGCCTGCTGATGCATCTCGGGATGTCCGGTTCGCTCTCGTTCGGGAACGCTTTTGATGCACCCGGGCCGCATGACCACTTCGATCTGGTGACGGCGCGCGGCACCCTCCGGCTGACCGATCCGCGTCGATTCGGCGCGGTCGTCTGGTCGCCGGCGATCGATGCCGGCGCGGCCGCCAAGCTGCTGGCCGGGCTCGGCGTCGAGCCGTTCGATCCGGCGTTCACCGGCGACCATCTTTACCAGGCGCTGCGCCGTCGACGCGTCGCGGTCAAGACCGCGCTGCTCGGCGGCGACATCGTCGTCGGCGCCGGGAACATTTACGCCTGCGAAGCACTGTTCGAAGCCGGCATCGATCCGCGCACCCGTTCGGACCGACTCAGCCGGGCGCGCTGCGAAGCGCTCGCCGAGGCCGTGCGGCTGACGTTGGCGCGCGCCCTCGAAAGCGGCGGATCGACCCTGCGCGACTTCCGCGATGCGCACGGCATGGCTGGCGCATTCCAGTTGCAGGCTAGGGTCTACGGGCGTGTTGGAAAGCCCTGCTTGCGCTGTGGTGCGATGGTGCGTCGCATCGTGCAAGGCCAGCGGGCCACGTTCTTTTGTCCGGGCTGCCAAAAGCGCTGAGCGGTCGAACTCCACGCTTCGGGCAGCGTGACCGAATGTATCGGGGCGTTCCAGCGAAATCGTTGGGCTACGATGGCCCTCGCTTCGGAAACCGTGGTTGCATGGCGCCTTCTCTCGCGATCAGTCTCGATGCGCTCGGCGGCTGGCGTGCGGGACTCGCGCGCCGGCTTGACGACCTGACGCGCTACCTCGCCGAACGCGATCTGATGCGCGGCGCGACCGCGCCGCAAATCGCTTCATTGCGCGACCGGCTGACCAACGAGAAGCTGGTCCTCGCCTTCGTCGCCGAGTTCTCGCGCGGCAAGTCCGAACTGATCAATGCGATCTTTTTCGCCGACACCGGTCGGCGGATTCTTCCGGCGACGCCGGGCCGCACGACGATGTGCCCGGTCGAGCTCGGCTGGGACGCGGGCGAGCCGGCGGCGCTCTCGCTGCTGCCGATCGAGACTCGTCTCGAAGGTGTCGCGCTCGGTGAGCTGAAGCATCAGCCCCGCGCTTGGCGGCGCTTCCCGCTCGACCTCGACGACGTCAACAAGCTCGCCGAGTCGCTGCAGGAAGTCACGCGGACCGAATGGGTCGAGCGCGAGCGTGCCCGCGCTCTCGGATTTTGGGACGACGAGCGTCCTGACGACAACCCACCGTCCGGCGCAGATGGCCGGGTCGAGGTTCCGGCTTGGCGCCATGCGCTGATCAACTACCCGCATCCGCTTTTGAAACGCGGGCTGGTGGTGCTGGACACGCCGGGCCTGAACGCGATCGGCGCCGAGCCGGAGCTGACACTCAGCCTGCTGCCGACCGCGCATGCCACCGTCTTCATCCTCGGCGCGGACACCGGGGTCACGCGCTCGGACATGGCGATCTGGCGCGACCATCTCGGGGCGCAGGCCGCGAGCCGCTTCGTCGTGCTGAACAAGATCGATGCGCTCGAGGATCCGCTGGCCACACCGGAGCAGGTGCAGGCGCAGATCGCCGCGCAGCAGCAGGACACCGCGCGGGCTCTCGCGGTGCCGTCGGATCGCGTCTTTCCGTTGTCGGCGCGCCAGGCGCTCGCCGCGCGGGTCTCGGGTGATGCCACCGGCCTGCGGGCGAGCTGCCTGCCTGCGCTCGAAGAAGCGCTCGGCGCACAACTGCTGCCGCAGCGCCGGGCGCTGCTCGAGCAGGTCGTCCTGGAAGGCACGCAGCAGATCGAGTTTCATGCCGGGCGCCACATCGGCGATCAGCGCCGTCAGCTCGCGGAGCAGATGCTCGAACTCCGCGGCCTGCGAGGCCGCAATGCGTCGAAGGTCCGCATGATGCTGCAGCGGATCGATGCCGAGAGTGCCGAGTTCGAGCACTGCACGGCCTTGCTGCAGGCGATGCGTTCGGTCCATGCGCGGATGCTGAAGGAGGTGCTGCTCGAGTTGTCGTCGGATCGCCTGCGCGACGAGGTCGACGAGATGCAGCGGACGATGGGCGCCTCAGCGCTCAACCTCGGCGGCAAGAAGGCGTTCGCCGCGCTGTGTGCGCGCCTGCAGGCGTTGCTCGTATCGGCATCGGTGCGCTCCGGGGAAGTGCGCGAGATGCTGGAGGCCACTTTCACGCGTCTCAACGCGGAGTTCGGCTTCAGCCTCGCCCTCGGCAAATCGCCCGAGGTCGATCGTTACGCCAAAGAGCTGCGGATGATCGAGAGCAACTACGTCCAGTACCTCGGCCTGACATTGGCACTGCGACTCTCGCAGCCGAAGTTCATGGAGCAGTTTCGCCTGATGCTGCTTTCGAAGCTGCGCGTCGTCTTCGAAAGCGCAAGCAGCGAAATCGAGCTGTGGAATCGGGCGACCTCGGCGCAGGTCGACTCGCAGCTGCGCGAACGCCGCAAGGGTTTCAAGCACCGCCGCGAGTCGCTCGAGCGCATCCAGTCGGCGGGCGGTGAGCTCGAGCAGAGCCTCGCTCAGCTCGAAGCGCAGGACCAGCGTCTGGTGCAGCAGATCGCCAAGTTGAACGAAATGGCCGAAGCGTTGCGCGAGCATGCGTGTGCGGCACCGCTCGGCGCCGACTTCGACGGCGCGTTTCTGCCGTCCTCGGCCGCCGGTTCGCTTGCTTCCGCCGATCAGGGCATGGACCTTCCGCTCTTCGACGAGGTTCAACCGATCGACGAGCGACGCGTCCCGGCCTGAGCGGCCCGGACGCGAACCGCACGATGCCGGAAGTCGTGGATCGCCCCCTGGCGTTCGGCGACCGCATCGTCGCTTGGCAGCGCGTGCATGGCCGCAACACCTTGCCGTGGCAGAACACCCATGACGCGTACCGCGTCTGGCTTTCGGAGGTGATGCTGCAGCAGACCCAGGTCTCAACGGTGCTCGGCTACTACGAGCGCTTTCTGCAGCGCTTTCCGGACGTCCTCGCGTTGGCGAGCGCCTCGATCGACGACGTCTTCGCGCTGTGGAGCGGCCTCGGCTACTACAGTCGCGCCCGCAACCTGCATCGCTGCGCACAGGTGGTCGCGGCTTCTCACGGCGGCCGATTTCCGCAGACCAGCGCCGAGTTGATGAAACTGCCCGGGATCGGACGCAGCACCGCCGCGGCGATCGCCGCGTTCTGCTTCGACGAACGGGTCGCGATCTTCGACGGCAACGTGAAGCGCGTGCTCGCGCGGCTGCTTGCTTTCGAGGGCGATCTTGGCGAGGCGCGCGCCTATCGCGTGCTGTGGGACCGCGCGACCGATCTGCTGCCCGCGACCGACGTCGCACGCTACACGCAGGGGCTGATGGACCTCGGCGCGACGGTCTGCCTCGCGCGCTCGCCGCACTGCCTGCTGTGCCCGGCTGCTGACCTCTGCGTGGCGGCGCGAACCGGCACGGTCGAGCGCTACCCGGTCAAACTGCGCCGCCTCCGTCGCGGCACGCGCGAGCATGTGTGGCTCTGGCTCGCGTGGGGCGACCGGTTGTGGCTGACCCGCCGGCCCGAGCAGGGCGTGTGGGCCGGCCTCTGGAGCTTTCCGGAGCTGCCCTCAGAAGCCGAGTTCGACGCATCGACTTCGAAATGGCCCGGCAAGCTCGAGATCCTGGCGAGCTTCACCCACGTCCTCACGCACCTCGATTGGACGCTGCACCCGCGACGCTGGGTCGTGCCGGCTCGAACCAGTCAGGCGCGCGTCGATGCGATGACTGGCCGATGGGCCGACGGACAGTGGTTCACGCGCGCAGAGGCGCTGTCCCTGGGTCTGCCGGCACCCTTGCGTCGGCTCCTGTCGGAGTGATGTGAGGCGGCCCCCCGCTGCGTCGTGGCGTCAGGCGTTGGGCTTGCGCCGCAGGATGTCGTCGACGACCTCGAGCCGAAGCAGCGGGTCCGGCAGCGCCATCAGCTTCTGCTTGGCCGGCATCGGGATCGGCAGGATTTCGCACCAGCGGTTCGCCACCCAGCCGGCGTCGTCGAGCCGATGCGGCGGCAGGAAAGGCTCGACGTCCTGATCCTTGAGTGCCGCGATGGCATCGGCCAGGCCGCGTGCCGCCGGTTCGAGCGCGGCAGTCGGCTCGACCTTGGCATCCTCGTCGATCGGCGTGGTGACAGCCAACCAGAGCCCGTCCGCCTGTTGGCGGCTCGACATCACCTCAAAGCGCGCGGCGCCGCGGCAACGAACCTGCAGGATGCCGGCCTGCGTGCTGTCGACATCGAGGATCTCGGCGACCGTGCCGACGGTTTCGAACGCCACCTCCTCGACCGTGCGACGAACTTCATGGCCGCGACTCAGGCAGACCACGCCGAAGCCGGTGCCGGTGCGCAGACAGGTCGCGATGAGATCGAGATAGCGTGCCTCGAACACCTTCAGCTCGAGCAGCCCGTCCGGAAACAGCACGCTCTGCAGCGGGAACAGCGGCAGTTCGACGTCGCCCGGCATCGCGAATCCCCTCTTGCGTCCTTCAGCTGAGCCGGTCCAGCTCGCGATGTCGGATCAGCGTGGCCGAGCGGCCACGGAAGCGCTGTGCGAGCACTTCGGCGAAGTAGACCGATCGGTGCTGCCCGCCGGTACAGCCGATCGCGACCGTGAGGTAGCTTCGCTGGTCGCGCACGAAGGCCGGCAGCCAGCGCGCGATGAACGTCTCGATCTGCGACAGCATGTCGCCGACCTCGGGCTGCGATTCGAGATAGAGCGCGACGTCCTTGTCGCGCCCGGTGAGCGGTCGCAGTTCGCGCACGTAGTGCGGGTTCGGCAGCACGCGCACGTCGAACACGTAGTCGGCGTCGAGCGGTACGCCGTGCTTGAACGCGAAGCTCTCGAAGACCAAGGTCAGCCGGCTGTCGTCGGCGCCGACGAGATCGCGCATCCAGGCGCGCAGCTGCGCCGGGCGCAGCTGGCTGGTGTCGATCACCGTCGATACCTCGCGCAGTTCGGCGAGCAGCTGGCGCTCGAGCTCGATCGCGTCGATCAATGCGCGCCGCCCATCGCCTGCAATCTCCATCGTGCCGTGACCCGACAGCTGGAACGGGGTCTGATCGGACAGCGGATGTGGCCGGCGCGTCTCGGAGAAGCGGCGCACCAGCGCGTCGGTGCTCGCGTCGAGGAACACGCCCTGGACCGGAATGCCTTCGCTGCGCAGCTGCGCGAGCGCGGGCAGCAGGTGCGGCAGCGAGCCGGCGCTGCGCACGTCGACCGCGATCGCAACACGGCGATCGCTGCGGCGGTGCTCCAGCAGCAAAAAGGCGCGCAGCAACTCGGGCGGCAGGTTGTCGACGCAGAAGAAGCCAGCGTCCTCTAGCGCATGCAGCGCCACCGACTTGCCCGAGCCGGAGATGCCGGTGACGAGCACAACCTCCTGCGGCGCGAGCAGTGGCGCGTCGGCGTTCGCGGCCGCGCGGCCTGACTCGAGGTCTTCGTTCATGACCGCTTCCGGCCACGCGGCGCGGGGGGGACGCTGCCGGCAGCCTCCTCGATCATTTCCTGCGCATGAGCACGGCTCGTTCCGGACAGCCGTTCGCCGCCGAGCATGCGGGCGACTTCGGCGACGCGGGCTTCGCCGGTCACGGCATCGATGGCGCTGACCGTGCTGCCGTCGATCATCTGCTTCGAGACGACGAAATGGTGATCGGCGCAGGCAGCCACCTGCGGTAAGTGGGTGACCGCGAGGACTTGCCGGTCGCGACCGAGCTGCTTCATCAACCGCCCGACCGTCTCGGCCACCGCGCCGCCGACGCCGGCATCGATCTCGTCGAAGATCAGCGTGGCCGCGGACTCGGTGCCGGCTGCCACCTGGCTGGTTGAGACAGCGATTGCCAGCGCGATGCGCGACAGCTCGCCGCCGGACGCCACCTTCGCCAACGGTCGGGGCGTGCTGCCGGCATGGCCGGCGACCAGGAACTCTGCCGACTCGAGGCCAAACGATTGCGGCGCTTCCTGGGGCGTCAGGGCGACCTCGAAGCGGCCGCCCGCCATGCCGAGCTGCTGCAACGCCTGCGAGACCGTGGACGCAAGGCGCGGCGCTGCTTTGCGACGGGCCGTTGAGATGCGCTTTGCTTCGCCGTCATAGCGCTGCCAGGCCGCATCGACCTGCTTCTGCAAGCCGTCGAGATCGGCTGCGGCGTCGAGCGCCCGCAACTCGTCTTTCCACTGCGACCACAACGCGGGCACCTCGGCCGGCGGTCGCCTGAAGCGTCGCGCGATGCCCATCCAGGCCGACAGACGTTCTTCCAGTTGCGCAAGGCGATCCGGCTCGAGATCGGTCCGGTTCAGGTAACCGTTCAGCGTGTGGGCGGCGTCCTCGAGCTGGACCTGCGCGCCCTGCAGCACCTCGATGGTCTCGGCGAGCTGCGGGTCGTAGTCGACGACCGACTGCAAAGCATCGAGGGCACGGCCAGTCAGCGCGCCGGCACTCACGTCGGCTTCGGCAATCGCATCGAGCGCTCCCTTGGCGCCTTCAAGCAGCGCCTGCGCGTGAGCGAGCCTGCTGTGTTCGGCATCGAGCTCGGCCCACTCGTCCGCGCCGGGCGCGAGCTTGTCGATCTCTGCGATCTGCCAGGCCAGGCGCTCGCGCTCGCGGTCAAGGTCGAGCTGCTTCGAGCGCGCGGCGTCGAGTGTGCGGACGGCATCCTTCCAGGCGGTCCACGCGCCGGCCAGCGCCTTCGTGTCGACCTCGCCATGCGCGTCGAGCAAGGCGCGCACGGCCGGCGCTCGGGTCAGGCTCTGCCAGGCATGCTGGCCGTGGATGTCGACCAGGTAGTCGGCGGCTTCGCGCAACTGCGCGATCGTCGCGGGGCTGCCGTTGACCCATGCGCGGCTCTTGCCTTGCGCATCGATGGTCCGGCGCAGCAGCAGGCGGCCGGCATCGTCGCTATCGGCTTCGAACCCGGCTTCGGTGAGCCAGCCGGCCAAGCTCGGCGGCACATCGAACTCGGCACCGATCTCCGCGCGCGCCGCGCCTTCCCGCACCACGCCGGCATCACCGCGACTGCCGAGCGCGAGCTGCAACGCGTCGACGAGGATCGACTTGCCGGCGCCGGTCTCGCCGGTCAGCACCGTAAAGAGCCCGTCGAGCTCGACCTCGAGCTCCGCGACGATCACGAAATTGCGAAGCGACAACCGGCGCAGCATCGAGCAACGTCCTTCAGTTGACGCCCGAATGCCAGTGGAGCTTGCGATGCAAGGTCGCGTAATAGCTCCAGCCGCGCGGATGAAGAAAGCGCACCTGGTGTTCGGAGCGGCACACGCGGACGCGGTCGCCGTGCACCAGGCTCGCGAGTGACTGCATGTCGAAATTGACGCTCGCGTTTCGGCCGGCCACGATTTCGATCGAGATGTCGCCGGCGTCGGGCAGCACGATCGGCCGGTTCGACAGGTCGTGCGGTGCGATCGGCACCAGCACCCAGCCGGCGATGCGCGGATGCAGGATCGGCCCGCCGGCCGAGAGCGCGTATGCGGTCGAGCCGGTCGGCGAACCGATGATCAGACCGTCTGCCCGCAGGTTGGCGACGAACTCAGTGCCGATGTCGATCTTCAGCTCGACCATGCTGGCGGTCGCACCTCGGCTGACGACCACGTCGTTCATCGCGAGCCCGTCGAAGATCATCTTGCCGTCGCGCCAGACCGCGCCTTCGAGCATCGTGCGACAGTCTTCCTCGTACAGGCCGTTGACGATCGGGGTCAGCGCAGTGGCGAAATCGTCGAGCGCGATGTCGGTGATGAAGCCGAGTCGGCCCTGGTTGATGCCGACCAGGGGCGTGCCGTGGCGGGCGAGCTGGCGGGCGATGCCGAGCATCGTGCCGTCGCCACCGAGGACGACCGCGATGTCGCAGTGCCGCCCGAGCTCGTCGACCGACAGCTTCGGATAGGCCTCCATGCCGGTGTTGTGTGCAGTCTGCGCCTCGAGCGAAACGTCGAGGCCGAGACCGACCAGAAAACGCGCGATTTCTTCGAGCACATCGCGGATGCCTTCGGCCTGGTGCTTGCCCACGAGCGCTGCGTGTCTGAAGCGTGTGGGCATCGCGGGATTACACCACAGCGACCCTTTTCGACGCAGGCGAAAATGCCCTCCAACGAGGGCCGCAATGATGCTGGATGCGCGTGCCAAGACGCTGCTGAAAACGCTGGTCGAACGCTATATCGCCGAGGGCGAGCCGGTCGGCTCGCGCACCCTGTCGCGCGCGAGCGGGCTCGAGCTTTCGCCGGCGACGATCCGCAACGTGATGGCCGATCTCGAGGAGCTCGGCCTGATCGTCAGCCCCCACACCAGCGCCGGCCGGATCCCGACTGCGCGCGGCTATCGGCTCTTCGTCGACACGATGCTGACGGCACAGCCGCCACGCGAGCGCGACATGGCGCAGCAGCAGTTCGAGCCGCAGCTGCAGCCCGATCAGCCGCAGCGCGTGATCGCCAACGCCGCGAATCTGCTGTCGAGTCTGTCGAAGTTCGTCGGCGTCGTCACCGCGCCGCGCAAGGCGAGCGTCTTTCACCACATCGAGTTCATGCGGCTGTCCGAGCGGCGCGTGCTGGTGATCATGGTGTCGCCGGACGGCGACGTGCAGAACCGCGTCATCTTCACCGCGCAGGACTACACCCAGGCGCAGCTCGTCGAGGCGAGCAACTACCTGACCCAGAACTACGCGGGCCTGACGATCGAGGACGTGCGCGAGCGCTTGAAAACCGAAGTCGAGGCGCTGCGCGGCGAGATTGCCGCGCTGATGCAGGCGGCGGTTCAAGTCGGCAGCGAAGCGCACGACAGTCAGGAGCGCGTCGTCATTGCGGGCGAGCGCAACCTGCTGACGGTGCGCGACTTCTCGAGCGACATGGGGAGTCTGCGCAAGCTCTTCGACATCTTCGAGCAGAAGACGCAGTTGATTCGGCTGCTCGAGGTCAGCAGCAAGGCCGAAGGGGTGCGTATCTTCATCGGCGGCGAAAGCCTTGTTGTTCCGTTCGAGGAGCTCTCGGTGGTGTCGGCACCGTACGAGGTGAACGGCCAGGTCGTCGGCACGCTCGGCGTGATCGGGCCGACCCGGATGGCCTACGACCGGATGATCCAGATCGTCGACATCACGTCGCGGCTCGTCACCAACGCGTTGTCGCAGAAGTAGCGCGCCAGGGCCGTTGCGCGGTCCGATGCCGTTCGATGGCAACGCAGTTGCGACGCGGTGTCGTGCAGTCGTTCGGAAGCCGCCTCCTACAATTCTTCCGGGGGGCCGTTAGCTCAGTCGGTTAGAGCAGAGGACTCATAATCCTTTGGTCGTTGGTTCGATCCCAACACGGCCTACCACGGGCTTGCCCTTCATGGTTCGATAAGCGCCGCAGAGGCGCGTCATCGCCGGGTCAGAGCCCGTCGAACGATTCGATGTCCTGCACCGACACCGCGTCGTCTACCAGCAAATACAGCGGCAATCTGCAGAGCTTCGCAACGCGCATCACCTGTTGTGCGGTTGGCTGCGTGCGCGTCGCCTGATCCGGCGACTCCCAAGTCGAGACTGTCACCTCGCTGAGACCGACGGCGTCCGCAATGTCCTGATGCGATTTGTGCGCTAGCTCGCGCGCGGCGCGCAGGCGTTGCCAGAGTTCGGAATTATTGGGTCGTGGCACGTGCAACTGACAAAGGTTGCCCAAGTACCAGCAACGGGCGTTCCCGGCCGTTCAGGTCTTCGTCGCAGCGCGGGGGTAAAGGAACGGCCCCCCAAAAGAAAAGGTTCTTCTCCGATCTGCGTGAAGCAGAAGGCAGGCGCACGGGCGCCGCTGCTACCTTGGTGGTACCAAGCATCAAGACGGCAGGAGGGCGACCGTGGCCCAGGAGCATCCTATTACCCGGCTGGGAGGCTGGGCGGGATATGAGGTGGTCGAGGACTGGCAGGAGCGCCGAGGCGGTAAGTCATGGTGCGTGCTGCGGCTTGAGGCTGTGACGGGCTGGCTACGCCAGTGCAGCCACTGTGGCGAGTCGACCCGGGCGGTTCACGATCAGCAAGAGCGGCGCATTCGTGAGCTGCCGATCTTCGAGTACCGGGTGGAGTTGGTCGTGCCGCGGGTGCGCGTGGCCTGCGCGCGCTGTGGGCCGAGGCTGGAGCGGCTGAGCTGGCTGGAGCCGTATGCCCGGCTCACCAGGCGCCTGGGCGAATCGGTGGCGCAGCTGTGTCGCGTGGCCTCGATCCGACACGTGGCCAGCTTCTTCGGACTGGACTGGAAGACAGTCAAGGACTTGGACTTCGCCAGCCTGCAGCATCAGCTCGGCCCGGTCGATCTCGATGGGCTGGAGGTGATCGGCATGGACGAATTCGCCATCCAGAAGGGCCACCGCTACGCGACCGTCATCGTCGAGCCCATGCGCAAGCGGGTGCTGTGGGTCGGTCGCGGCCGAGGCCGAGAGGACGTGCGGCCATTCTTCGAGTTGCTCGGCCCCGAGCGCTGCAAGCGGCTGCGCGCTGCCGTCATGGACATGAACGCGGGCTACGAACTGGAGGTCAAGCACCACTGTCCGCAGGCGGCCATCGTCTTCGACCTGTTCCACGTGGTGGCCAAGTACGGCCGCGAGGTGATCGACCGGGTGCGCGTGGACCGCGCCCATGAACTTCGCGCCGACAAGCCGGCCCGCCGCGTCGTCAAGGGTGCGCGCTGGCTGCTGCTGAAGAACCGCGAGTCGTTGGCTCCCGGGCAGCACATCCAGCTCAATGAGCTGCTGGCGGCCAACCGGGCGTTGTTCGTGGTGCACGTGCTGCGCGACGCGCTCAAGGACCTTTGGTCATATCGCCACGCCGGCTATGCCGAGCGCGCCTGGAAGAGCTGGTACGGCCAAGCCAGGCGCAGCCGCATCGAGCCGCTCAAGCGCTTCGCCACGAACCTCAAGCCCTACCTGCCAGGCATCCTCGCCCAC
>Ga0207650_10000231_pt1 | contig 62555 bp, 57 predicted proteins | sample KBSS63metaG_FD_184325 | JGI IMG/M metagenome (GOLD analysis project Ga0207650, IMG submission 184325) | Switchgrass rhizosphere microbial communities from Kellogg Biological Station, Michigan, USA - KBS S6-3 metaG (SPAdes) (version 2) | ecosystem: Host-associated > Plants > Roots > Rhizosphere...
GTTGTGTCGCACAAGTACGCGAACGAACCGGATGCCGTGCCCTGTAACAACTTGACGCCGCGCGAGCTGGAAGTTCTGCGCTGGTCAGCCCTGGGCAAGACTGCAGGTGAGATCGCCAAGATTCTGTGCCTGTCTGAACGTACCGTCGGCTTTCATAACTGCAGTTCAATGAGAAAACTGGGGGTCAATAATAAAATCGCAGCCATCATGAAGGCCGCCAAAGCCGGTTTCTTTAACGACCTCATGTAATCCTTGCGGAAAAAACGTAACATTCTCGACCAGTTCCGGGTGATGACGCAGTTAGCAATCTCGCGCCGCCGTTCCCCCGGATGGTTCGATTACCCAGAGTTTCCCCCGCCATGCCCCTGCTCGAAAGCCCCTTCGCCCAGCTCGATCTGATCCGCCAGCCCGAACAGCATAACGATCCGCTGCAAGCCTTCGATGCCGCCGATGAGTACTTGCTCAGCCACTTGGCCGAACAACAGCCTGATGCGGCAACCCGCGTGCTGGTGCTCAACGACAGCTTCGGCGCCCTGGCCGCCAGCCTGGCAGGCCGGGTGCAGGTGACGTCCAGTGGCGACTCATTCCTCGCCGCGCAAGGGCTGGAGAAAAACCTGGTACGCAACGGCAAGACGTTTGATGCCGTGACGTTCGTACCTGCCAGCCAAACCCCCACCGGCCCTTTCGACCGCGTGCTGGTCCGTGTGCCCAAGACCCTGGCGTTGTTGGAGGAGCAACTGATCCGCCTGCAAGGCCAACTGGCACCGGGCGCCGAAGTGATTGCCGGGGCAATGGTCAAGCATCTGCCACGGGCGGCCGGTGAATTGCTGGAGCGCTATATCGGGCCGATGCATGCTTCATTGGCCGTGAAGAAAGCACGACTGCTGATCGCGACCCTTGCGGATCGGCCGGCGGCGGTCTCGCCCTACCCGACGCGCTATACCCTGGAAACCCCCGCCATCGAACTGCTCAACCACGCCAACGTGTTCTGCCGCGAAGGCCTGGACATCGGCACCCGCGCGTTCCTGCCGCACCTGCCCAAGGGCCTGGGCAACGCGCGCGTGGCGGACCTGGGCTGCGGCAACGGCGTGTTGGCGATTGCCAGCGCGCTGTACAACCCTGACGCGCAGTACACCTTGCTGGACGAGTCGTATATGGCCGTGCAGTCCGCCGCCGAGAACTGGCAGGCCGCGCTGGGCGACCGCGCGGTGACGGTCCGCGCCGGCGATGGCCTGGCCGGCCAGGAACCGCAGTCCCTGGACGTGGTGCTGTGCAACCCACCGTTCCACCAGCAGCAGGTAGTGGGTGACTTCCTTGCCTGGCGCATGTTCCAGCAAGCCCGCGAAGCGCTGGTGGTCGGAGGCGCGCTGTATATCGTCGGCAACCGTCACCTGGGTTATCACAGCAAGCTGGCGCGCCTGTTCCGGGGTGTCGAGCAGGTGGCCGCGACGCCGAAATTCGTCATCCTCAAGGCACGCAAATAAAAAAACCCTGCCGATCTCGCGAACGGCAGGGTTGGAAAACCGGGCCGCGAGGCCCGGATCGGGATGTCAATGCGTGGTCAGGCCGGCCGCATTCATAAACATGCGCATCAGGCTGGCGACCATAAACAGGGCCAGCACACTGCCGGTCCAGATCATCGCGAGCCACCCCAGGCGCCGCCACAACGGCTGTTTCTCGGCCTGTTCGATATCGTGCAACGTAGGTTTGCCGGACATGCGACGACCCTCCTAGTGATAACCGTCTTCATGGGTGACCTTGCCGCGGAACACGTAGTAGCTCCAGAAGGTGTAGCCCAGGATGAACGGGATGATGAACAAGGTGCCCACCAGCATGAAGCCCTGGCTTTGCGGCGGCGCGGCGGCGTCCCAGATCGACACTGAAGGCGGAATGATGTTCGGCCACAGGCTGATGCCCAGCCCGCTGTAGCCGAGGAAGATCAGCACCAACGTCAGCAGGAACGGCGTGTAGTGCGCATTGCGCGCCACGGCGCGAACCAGCCCGTACATGGTCACCAGCACCAGGAGCGGCACCGGCAGGAACCAGAACAGGTTCGGCAGGGTGAACCAGCGCGAAGCGATTTCCGGGTGCGACAACGGGGTCCAGATACTGACGATGCCGATCACCGCCAACACCACGAAGGCCAACGGCCGCGCCAGGTTGTGCATCTGCTCTTGCAACTTGCCTTCGGTCTTCATGATCAGCCAGGTGCAGCCGAGCAAGGCATACGCCACGATCAGCGCCACGCCGCAGAACATCGTGAACGGTGTGAACCAGTCCAGCGAGCCGCCGGCGAACTGCCGGTTGACCACCGGGAAGCCGTCAATGAACGCCCCCAGCGCCACGCCCTGGAAGAAGGTGGCGGCAATCGAGCCGCCGATAAACGCCTTGTCCCACAGGTGCCGCTTGTGGTCCTTGGCCTTGAAGCGGAACTCGAACGCCACACCCCGGAAGATCAGCCCGATCAACATCAGGATCAACGGCAGGTACAGCGCCGACAACACCACCGAGTAGGCCAGCGGGAACGCGCCGAACAACCCCGCGCCGCCCAATACCAGCCAGGTTTCGTTGCCGTCCCATACGGGCGCCACGGTGTTCATCATCACGTCGCGGTCGGTCTTGCCCTTCACGAATGGAAACAGGATGCCGATGCCCAGGTCGAAGCCGTCCATGACCACGTACATCATGATCCCGAAGATGATGATCACAGCCCAGATCAGCGGAAGATCAATACCCATCTCAATGCCCCTTGTGCTGGATGTGGTCGTGGTCTTGGTCGGTGCCATCGTCGGCAGCCGACAACGGACGCGCCGGTGTGCGTTTCTGGCCAGGGCCACCGTGGGTCGACTCGCTGCCTTCGTGAATCACCGGGCCTTTGCGCACCAGGCGCATCATGTAGCCCAAGCCGGCGCCGAACAGCGCGAAGTACACCACCACGAACAACACCAGGGTGATGGTCATCTGCGCCAGGCTATGCCCGGAGGACGCATCCGCTGTGCGCATCAGCCCGTAGACCACCCACGGCTGGCGGCCGATTTCGGTGGTGAACCAACCGGCAAGAATCGCGATCAGGCCGGACGGCCCCATCCACAACGCCAGGTACAGGAACGGTTTGGACGTGTACATCTTGTCGCCCCGACGCAGCCACAAGCTGAACAGCCCGGTGAAGATCATCAGCAAGCCCAGGCCGACCATGACCCGGAACGACCAGAACACAACGGTCGAATTCGGGCGATCCTCAGGCGGGAACTCCTTGAGCGCCGGCACCTGTTTGTCCAGCGAGTGGGTCAGGATCAGGCTGCCCAGGTACGGGATTTCCACCGCGTATTTGGTTTTTTCGGCCTGCATGTCCGGCCAGCCGAACAGGATCAGCGGCGTGGGCTCATTGCCTTTGTTTTCCCAGTGACCTTCAATCGCCGCGATTTTCGCCGGCTGGTGCTCAAGGGTATTGAGGCCGTGGAAGTCACCGATCACGGCCTGGATAGGCGCCACGATCAGGGCCATCCACATCGCCATCGAGAGCATTTTGCGGATCGCCGGGTTGTCCTTGCCGCGCAGCAAGTGCCAGGCCGCCGAGGAACCGACAAAGAACGCGGTGGCCACAAAAGCGGCCGTGGCCATGTGCATCAGGCGGTAGGGGAACGACGGGTTGAAGATCACCGCCAGCCAATCGGTAGGAATCACCCGGCCGTCGATGATTTCGAAACCTTGCGGCGTCTGCATCCAGCTGTTGGACGCGAGGATCCAGAACGTGGAAATCAACGTACCGACAGCCACCATCACAGTGGAGAAGAAGTGCAGCTTGCGCCCCACCTTGTTCCAGCCGAACAGCATCACGCCAAGGAAACCGGCCTCGAGGAAGAAGGCCGTCAGCACTTCATAGGTAAGCAGTGGCCCCGTGACAGCGCCGGCAAAGTCCGAGAAGCGACTCCAGTTGGTGCCGAACTGATAGGCCATGACCAGGCCCGAGACCACGCCCATGCCAAAGTTGACGGCAAATATCTTCGACCAGAAATGGTAGAGGTCACGGTAGGTGTCGTTGCGGGTCTTGAGCCACAACCCTTCCAGCACCGCGAGGTAACTGGCCAGGCCGATAGTGATCGCCGGGAACAGGATGTGAAACGAGATGGTGAACGCAAATTGAATTCGGGCGAGATCTAGCGCCTCCAAACCGAACATAAGTTTTCCTCTGTCAGGTAATACCGGCTGCTGGCGGGAGCCTGCACCCACTGCCCCCACGGATATGGAGTGTGGCGAATTTCAATTCGTTTCTTTTTTAAACCAGCCACGTAGGGATTCTGGCCTTGCGGCCGCCCGATCAGTTCCTCTGAAGGTTTTGATCTGGATCAAGCATTGCTCAAAGAGTAGTCCCATTTTGTGTGTGCAGTTATGTGGTCTTTTGCCGCGTGACAGCTTGCCTCATGGGGGCTTTCATCGAATCAGTCTTTGCAACTATTTGTTACAGCTTGATGCTAATCTGGCCATTCCCTCCCGCCTTGACCTGAACTCCCGATGCCTAGTGAACCCGCGTTGCTGTTGCGTCACCACCGCCCTTTCATCGCGTTCTGGCTGGCGCGGATCTTCACCGCCAGCGGCTTCCAGATGCTAACCGTGGCCATCGGCTGGAACCTTTACCAACTGACCGGCAACGTGCTGGACCTAGGCTTGGTCGGCCTGGTGGAATTTGTGCCCCGCGTGTTGTTCATGCTGCACACCGGGCATGTGGCCGATCGCTATGAGCGACGCAAAGTCGCGGCCATCTGCCAGACCGTGCAGGCGTTGATCGCGCTGTCCCTGGCCATCGGCGGCCTGACCGGCAATGTGACCCGCGAGATGATTTTTATCCTGGCCTTCGTGCTCGGCGCCGCACGCTCGTTCGAAATGCCCACCACCCAGGCGCTGCTGCCGAGCATTGTGCCCAGCGCGCTGTTCCCCAGGGCCGTGGCTTCGTCGCAATCAGCCCAGCAACTGGCAACCATCGTGGCCCCGGCCCTCGGCGGTTTGCTTTATGCGTTCGGCAGCGTCTGGGTGTATGGCCCCACGGTGGCGCTGTACCTCATCGCCTGCCTGCTGACCCTCAACCTGCCCGCCCGCCAGACCCCGCTGAACAAAGGCAAGGCGACCCTGGATTCGCTGCTGGCCGGCATCCGTTTTATCCGCAGCCGCCCCGACATCCTCGGGGCGATTTCCCTCGACCTGTTCGCCGTGCTGCTGGGCGGCGCCACCGCGCTGCTGCCGGTGTTCGCCAAGGACATCCTGCTGACCGGCGCCTGGGGCCTGGGCCTGTTGCGTTCGGCACCGGCGGTGGGCGCGTTGTTGATGTCATTGTGGCTGGCGCGCTTCTCGGTCGACCGCCAGGTGGGCCGCGTGATGTTCACCGCCGTCGGCGTGTTCGGCGTGGCGACCATTGCCTTCGGCCTGTCCACCTCGTTCTGGTTTTCCCTCGCGGTGCTGGTGGTGCTGGGCGCGGCGGACATGATCAGCATGGTTATCCGTGCGTCGTTCGTGCAGCTGGAAACACCGGACGAAATGCGCGGGCGGGTCAGTGCGGTCAACGGCCTGTTTATCGGCGCCTCCAATCAATTGGGCGAGTTCGAATCCGGCATCACCGCGCACTGGTTCGGCACCGTGCCGGCGGTGGTGATGGGCGGCATCGGTACGCTGGTGGTGACCGGGGTGTGGATCAAACTGTTTCCGACGCTGGCGAATCGGGACCGGATGCATGTGCCGGTGGAAGAAGCCAAAGTCTGAGCGTCACCACGCGACCTTATTGGGTAATAAGCCCCCTCCCACAAGGGTTGTGCGGTGTTTTCAGAGCACCTTATCCAACGTGATCGGAAACTCCCGCACCCGCTTGCCGGTGGCGTGGTAGATCGCATTCGCCACCGCCGCCGCCACGCCGACAATGCCGATCTCCCCCACGCCCTTGGACCCCAGGGCGTTGACGATCTCGTCGTGCTCTTGAACAAACACCACGTCAATCTCGCCGATATCGGCATTCACCGGGATGTGATACTCGGCCAGGCTGTGGTTCATGTAGCGCCCCAACCGGTGGTCGACCTGGGTTTCTTCATGCAACGCCATGCCGATGCCCCACACCACGCCGCCGAGGATCTGGCTGCGCGCCATTTTCGGATTGACCACCCGCCCGGCGGCAATCGCGCTGACCACCCGGCTGACCTTGATAGTGCCCAGGTCTTCATCGACGCGAACTTCCACAAAAACCGCCGAATGAGTGGCGGTGGCATAGCCCTCGCGTTTTTTGTCGGGCTGGCTGTCCACCTGTGCCTCCAGCGTCGCTTGACCACTGTCCTTGACCAGTTGCGCCAGCGACACACTCACATCACCGGTATGCAGTTGGCCGTCTTCAAAGCGCACAGACTCGGCCTCCTTGAATACCGGGTACGTCTGCCGAGCGATGCCCAGCAGTTTGGCCGTCAACGCTTCGCAGGCTTGCTGCACGGCGGTGCCCACCGACGACACGGTAAACGAGCCGCCCTGCAGCGGCGCGGTGGGCAGTGAGGAATCGCCGAGCAGGAAGCTCACATCACCCATGGCCACACCGCTGGCTTGCGCCGCAATCTGGGTCATCACCGTGTAGGTACCGGTGCCGATATCCGTGGTCGCGCTGCTGACCGTCAGTTTGCCTTCAGTGTCGATACGCGCCTTGGCGCTGGCCTTCATTTGCATGGCCTCCCACACGCCGCCGGCCATGCCCCAGCCGATCAACTGGCGGCCATCGCGCATGCTGCGCGGTTCCGGGTTGCGCTGCTTCCAGCCGAACCGCTCGGCGCCCTCGCGGTAGCATTCGCGCAGGGCTTTGCTCGACCAGGGTTTGTCTTCGTTGCCGTTGCGCTCTGCATAGTTGATCAGCCGCAGTTGCACCGGGTCGATGGCCAGGGCGCAGGCCAGTTCATCCATGGCGCATTCCAGGCCGATCAACCCCAGGGCGGCGCCGGGTGCGCGCATGTCCAGCGGCGTGAACACGTCCAGCGGCACCAGTTTGTAGGTCAGTTGCACGTTGTCGCAGTGGTAGAGCATGCCGCTCCACTCCACCACGTGCTCGCTGAAGTCTTCGAAGCGCGAGGTCTGGCCAATCGCCGTGTGCCCCAGCGCCAGCAACCGACCGTTGGCCGCCGCGCCCATTTGCAGGCGCTGCAAGGTGCGTGGGCGGTAGCCGAAGGTGAACATCTGCTGGCGCGTGAGGGTGACACGCACCGAACGCTTGAGCGCCAGCGCGGCCATCACCGCCAGCGGCAGTTGGTACTGCGGGCGCAGGCCCGAGCCGAACGCACCGCCGACAAACGCGGCGAAGACGCGCACCTGGTTTTTATCCAGGCCGAAGACTTTTTGCACATAGGCCTGGCAGTTCTGCGGCCCCTGGGTTTTTTCATGGATATGCAACGTGCCGTCCGGCTGATACAGCACGGTACTGGCATGGGGTTCCATGGGGTTGTGGTGTTCGATGGGCGTGCTGTAGTGCAGATCGAGGCTGATGGCCGCGCCGGCCCACTCGGCCTGGAAGTTGCCGCGCGGCGCGGGCGGCGTTTGCGGTGAGGGGTGGGCCCGCTCCTGCTGGGTGAGCAGGTCCGTCTCGAAGGCGTCGCGGTCGTACTCGATTTCGACCAGGGAGCCCGCATGCCGGGCCAGTTCCAGGTTGTCTGCCACCACCAGGGCCAACGGCTGCCCGCTGTAGAGCACGCGGTCGTTGTAGAGCGGGCGAAACGGCGAGCCATCGGCGGCATCGGCGTCGGCAAAAGCGTCGTCGTAGCTGGCGATTGTCGGCCGGTTGAGGTGATGGATAACGTCCACCACACCCGGCAGTGCCAGGGCTTTTGAAGCATCGATACGGGTTACCCGGCCTTTGGCAATGCTGCTGGACACCACGCTGCCATGCAGCAGGCCGTCTTCGGGGAACTCCCCGGCATAACGCGCCTGCCCCGTGACCTTGAGCAGACCGTCGACACGGTCCAAGGGTTTGCCGATGGCACTCATGGCTGTTCTCCTGCGACAGCGGCGTCGCTCAAGGCGCGAATGATTGCGCGGCGCGCCAGCTTGATCTTGAAGCCGTTGTGCTGCAGCGGCTCGGCGTCTTGCAATAAGGCATCAGCGGCGTTGCTGAAGGTTTCGCGGCTGACGGCCTGGCCGATCAACGCGGTTTCCACTGCGCGGTCACGCCAGGGTTTGTGGGCCACGCCGCCGAGGGCCAGGCGCGCATCGGTGATCACATCGCCGTTCAGTTCAAGCGCGGCGGCGACGGAAACCAAGGCGAAGGCATAGGAGGCGCGATCGCGGACCTTGAGGTAATGGCTGTGCCGCGCCAACTGATCGGCGGGCAGTTCAATGGCGGTGATCAGTTCATCGTCGGCCAATTGGTTGTCGCGTTGCGGTGCATCGCCGGGCAAGCGGTGGAAGTCGGCGAACTCGATCACCCTGGCGCCGGCGCGGCCTTCGACATGCACCCGCGCCTCCAGCGCCGCCAGGGCCACGCACATGTCCGACGGGTGAGTGGCCACGCACTGCTCGCTGGCGCCGAGGATCGCATGGATGCGGTTCAGACCGCTGCGCGCCGGGCAGCCGCTGCCGGGCTCGCGCTTGTTGCAGGGCACCGTGGCGTCATAAAAGTAATAGCAGCGCGTACGCTGCAGCAGGTTGCCGCCGGTACTGGCCATATTGCGCAATTGCGGCGACGCCCCGGCCAGGATGGCCTGGGACAGCAAGGGGTAACGCTGTTCGATCAAGGGGTGCCAGGCCAGGTCGGCATTGCTCACCAGCGCGCCGATGCGCAGGCCGCCGTCGGCGGTTTGCTGGATGTCATGCAGCGGCAGGCCGGTGATGTCGATCAGGTGCTCGGGGTGGCTGATGTTCTCTTTCATCAGGTCCAGCAGGTTGGTGCCGCCGGCGATGAAGCGCGACACACCGCTGCTCAGGTGCACAGCTTCCTGCACATTAACGGGCTTGCTGTAATGGAAGGGATTCATCGCTCACCTCCCAGGGCATCTTCAATGGCATCGCGGATATTGGAATAGGCGCCGCAGCGGCACAGGTTGCCACTCATCAATTCCTGGATTTGCGCCGTGTCGTGGGCACGGCCTTCATTGGCCAGGCCGACGGCGGAGCAGATCTGGCCGGGGGTGCAGTAGCCACATTGGAAGGCGTCATGCTTGATGAAGGCTTGCTGCATCGGGTGCAGTTGGTCGCCGTTGGCCAGGCCTTCGATGGTGGTCAGCTCGGCGCCATCGCACATCACCGCCAGGGTCAGGCAGGCATTGATGCGCTTGCCGTCGCGCAACACGGTGCAGGCGCCACATTGGCCGTGATCGCAGCCCTTTTTACTGCCGACCAGGTCGAGTTGTTCGCGCAGCAGGTCGAGCAAGGTGGTCCAGGGCAGGACGTCCAATTGGCGATCCTGGCCATTCAAGCTCAAGCGTATCGAGTGGGCGACGAACGGTTGGGCCGCCGCGCCATTGGGGGTCGCGCTCATAAACACCTCACGGTTGGTGTACGTCCGCGGCGTTCAGGGAAACCGCCGTCTCAAGGGGTACGACTTCCCGGGGTTTTGAGCGTTCAAGCTGATTGATCAGTGGATATTGAGCTGGGTTTTCAGGGTGTTGCGCGGGGGGTTGATCGAGGAGTTGCTGTATTCGAACCAGCCCTGGGCCTCGACGTCCAGGTCAAACACATAGATGTAGCCCATCAAGGTGCCCGCGCCATTGCAGGCCTGGCTGATGTTACCGACCTGGCACACCGCCGTGCGCTGGCCGTTGAGTACCGCGCCGTTGAACAGGCCGACCGGGTTGTTGCCCAGGCCCACCTCCATCACCGACACCTTGGTAGGCCCACGGTGGGTGCACATCTGGGTGCTGCCGGCGCGCTCCGGGATGGTTTCCGTGCACCGCGCCGATTCGACCTTGAACACGCGCACCTCGCTCAAGGCCGGTGCAGTCGCGCTCCACGCTGGTGCCGCGCCCAGCCACAGGCCGAGACAAGGGATCAGGGCTAGACTCCACGCGTTGGCTTTTTTCATGCTGTCGATGACCCGCTGTTGAACGTCGGCGCAGTATGCCTCAAGGCCATGCGCCACACAGCCTCGGCTGCTGGTATGATGCGCCGCTTTTTCCGATCCTCTCTGAAACCACAGGCGCTTGGCGCAGTTTGTGCTTTGACTTAGAGGTCAACAAATCACGACGCAAAATAGCGTCACAGGGAGCCGGCATGCTGGAAAAGCTGTTTCAACTCAAGGCACACAACACCAACGTGCGCACCGAGATCCTCGCGGGTATCACGACATTCCTGGCCATGGCCTACATCCTGTTCGTGAACCCGAGCATCCTCGGCGAAACCGGCATGGACAAGGGCGCGGTGTTCGTCGCGACTTGCCTGGCGGCCGCCATCGGTTCCACCGTGATGGGCCTGATCGCCAACTACCCGATTGCGCTCGCGCCGGGCATGGGCCTCAACGCCTTCTTTACCTACACCGTGGTGCTGCACATGGGCCACACCTGGCAGGTGGCGTTGGGGGCGGTCTTTATTTCGGCGGTGCTGTTCTTCCTGCTGTCGATCTTCCGTATCCGTGAGTGGATCATCAACGCCATCCCCCTGCCCCTGCGCTCGGCGATTGCCGCCGGTATCGGCCTGTTCCTCGCGTTGATCGCACTGCACAACGCGCAGATCGTGGTCAGCAACCCGGCCACCATGGTTGGCCTGGGCGACCTGACAAAAGCCGCCCCCATCCTCGCCACCCTCGGTTTCGTGCTGATCGTCGCACTGGAAGCCCTGGCCGTGCGCGGTGCGGTGTTGATCGGTATTCTCGCGGTCACCATCGCCTCCATCGTATTGGGCGTGACCCCGTTCGGCGGCGTGACCTCGATGCCACCCTCCCTGGCCCCGACCTTCCTGCAGCTGGATATCAAGGGCGCGCTGGATATCGGCCTGGTCAGCGTGATCTTCGCCTTCCTGTTCGTCGATCTGTTCGACAACTCCGGCACCCTGATCGGCGTCGCCAAGCGCGCCGGCCTGATGAGCAAGGACGGCCACATGCCGAAAATGGGCCGTGCGCTGATCGCCGACAGCACCGCCGCCATGGCCGGCTCGCTGCTGGGCACCTCGACCACCACCAGTTACATCGAATCCGCCGCGGGCGTGAGTGCCGGTGGCCGAACCGGCCTGACGGCCATCGTGGTCGCGATCCTGTTCCTGCTGGCGTTGTTCTTCTCGCCGCTGGCCGCCAGCGTACCGGCCTTCGCCACCGCGCCGGCGCTGCTGTTCGTGGCGGTGCTGATGACCCAGGGCCTGGCCGAAATCGACTGGGATGACATTACTGTGGCCGCGCCGGTGGTGATCACCGCCCTGGCGATGCCCTTCACTTACTCCATCGCCAACGGCATCGCCTTCGGTTTCATCGCCTGGACCGCCATCAAGCTGCTTTCGGGCCGCTACCGTGAGCTGAACCCGGCGCTGGTGATTCTGTCGATTCTGTTTGTGATCAAGCTGGGCTGGTTCAACGCATGACTTTTGACGCCGCACACTACACCGCGCAACTGCAAGACAAGGTCACGCGCCTGCGTGACCTGCTGGCACCGTTCGACGCGCCCGAACCGCAGGTATTCGACTCGCCCCTGCAGCACTTTCGCCTGCGGGCGGAGTTCCGCCTGTGGCGCGAAGCCGGCGAGCGCCACTACGCGATGTTTTCCCAGGACGACAAGCGCACGCCGATCCTGATCGAAGAGTTCCCCATCGCCAGCCAGCGCATCAACCAATTGATGCCGCAGCTCAAGGCCGCCTGGCAGGCCAGCGCCGCCCTGAGCCACAAGCTGTTCCAGGTGGAGTTCCTCACCACACTGGCGGGCGACGCAATGATCACCCTGTGCTATCACCGCCCGCTGGATGAGCATTGGCACACGGCGGCGAACAAACTCGCGGCCGACCTGAACGTGAGCATCATCGGCCGCTCCAAGGGCAAGCGCGATGTGATCGGCCACGACTACGTGGTGGAAAAACTCGAGGTTGGCGGGCGCACCTTCAGCTACCGCCAACCTGAAGGCGCGTTCACCCAGCCCAACGGCACGGTAAACCAGAAGATGCTCAACTGGGCCTACGAAGCGTTGGGCGAGCGCCCGGATGACTTGCTGGAGCTGTATTGCGGCAACGGCAACTTCACCCTGCCGCTGGCGACCCGCGTACGCAAAGTGCTAGCCACCGAAATCAGCAAGACTTCGGTCAACGCAGCCTTGAGCAACCTTGATGAAAACGCGGTGGGTAACGTCAACCTGGTGCGCCTCTCCGCCGAAGAACTCACCGAAGCGCTCAACGACGTGCGCCCCTTCCGGCGCTTGCACGGCATCGACCTGAAGAGTTACGAGTTCGGTAGCGTATTCGTCGACCCGCCACGCGCCGGCATGGACCCGGACACCTGCGAACTGACCCGACGCTTCGACAACATCCTGTACATCTCCTGCAACCCGCAAACCTTGGCGGCGAACGTCGCGCAACTGCATGACACGCACCGCATTACCCGCTGTGCGCTGTTTGACCAGTTCCCATGGACGCACCATATGGAATCCGGGGTGTTGCTGACCCGGCGATAAACCCGACGCACACCGCCGCCCGACATGTGAGAGCGGCGCTGTTCCGGCGGCTGATTAAAGGTTCGATAATCGAACACATCCGCCGCCTTTAATTGACCAAATTAACCATTCAGTACATTTTATCCCCACAACGAACAAGACCTGTGGAGATACATCTGATGCCGCCTATCGTGCTGGTGCTCAACGGCCCCAACCTCAACCTGCTCGGCACCCGCGAGCCCGCCACCTATGGCCACGAAACCCTGGCCGACGTCGCCGCCCTGTGCGGGCGCAGCGCCGAAAAACTCGGGCTGAAGATCGAATTTCGCCAGACCAACCACGAAGGTGAATTGCTCGAGTGGATCCACGGCGCCCGCGAACGTTGCGCCGGCATCGTGATCAACCCGGCGGCCTGGACCCACACCTCGGTAGCGATCCGCGATGCGCTGGTGGCCAGTGAAGTGCCGGTGATCGAAGTGCATTTATCCAACGTGCATGCACGTGAGGCGTTTCGTCATCACTCGTTCGTGTCGCCCATCGCCAAGGCAGTGCTCGCAGGCTTTGGCAGCCATGGTTACCACCTGGCCCTGGAACATTTCAGCCGGTTGCTCAAGGGTTCAGCTCAATGAAATCGCGCATCCTCGCCGGCCTGATCGGCGCCGGTATCCAAGCCTCCCGCACCCCAGCCCTGCATGAACAGGAAGGCGACGCCCAAGGCTTGCGTTACCTGTACCGTCTCATCGACCTTGAGCCCCTGGGCCTGGACATCAACGCCCTGCCCGACCTCCTACGCGCCGCCGAGCAGATGCACTTTACCGGGCTGAACATTACCTACCCGTGCAAACAGGCGATCCTGCCGTTGCTCGATGAACTGTCCGACGAAGCCAGGGGCATTGGCGCGGTGAATACGGTGGTGTTCAAAGACGGCAAACGCGTCGGCCACAACACCGATTGCCTGGGGTTTGCTGAAGGGTTTCGACGCAACCTGAGTGATGCGCCGCGCCGGCGCGTGGTGCAGATGGGCGCCGGTGGCGCGGGCGCTGCGGTGGCCCATGCACTGCTGGCCGAAGGCGTGGAGCACTTGAGTATTTTTGACGTGGATGCCCAGCGTGCCCGCGAGCTTGTGGATAACCTCGCCCAGCGTTTCGGCAGCGGCCGCGCGCAAGTGGGTCAGGATTTGGAAAACGCCCTGGCCGAGGCGGATGGCCTGGTCAACACCACGCCAATGGGCATGGCCAAACTGCCCGGTATGCCGGTGCCGGCAGCCTTCTTGCGGGCGCAATTGTGGGTTGCGGAAATCGTGTATTTCCCACTCGAAACCGAACTGCTGCGCAACGCCCGCGCCCTGGGTTGCCGCACGCTGGATGGCGGCAACATGGCGGTGTTCCAGGCGGTGAAGGCGTTTGAGTTGTTCAGTGGCGAGGTGGCGGATGCGCAACGGATGTTGGCGCACTTCAAGAGCATGAATACCTGACTGTAGAAACCAAATCCAAATGTGGGAGGGGGCTTGCTCCCTCCCACATTTTGAGCCAGTTTTCACATGAGGTTCTGCGGTGAATTCAGGCCTGCAGGTACCGCAACACCGACTCACAGATCATCTCGCGATGCCGTTGTTTAACCGCCTCATCCGACAGCTCGATCTGAAAGATCTCACTGAACGTGTGGCGGTTGGACACCCGGTAAAAGCTGAATGAGTTGATCAGCAAGTGCACATCCAACGGCTCCAGCCCTTCCCGGAATACGCCCATTTCAGCCCCGCGGCGCAAGGTCTCCCCCAGCCCTTCCAGGATCTTGCTGTTCATCGCCTTGATCGTGTCGGTGCGCTTCACGTACTCGGCATTGTGGATATTTTCGATGCTGACGATCCGCACAAAATCCACGTTCTGGTCATGGTGATCAAAGGTGAATTCCACCAACCGCCGGATCGCCTCACGCGGTTCAAGCGCGGTGAGGTTCATGCGCGTTTCGGTATTGCGGATATCGCCGTAGAGCTTCTCCAGCACCTCGACGTACAGCTGCTCCTTGCTACCGAAGTAGTAATAGATCATGCGCTTGGAGGTGTGAATGCGCTCGGCGATGGCGTCCACCCGAGCCCCGGAAAGGCCCTGCTGGACAAACTCCGCAATAGCCTCCTGGAGTATGTTTTCGCGGGTCTTTTCCGGGTTGTTCTTACGACTCTTGCGCGGTGCGTCTGACACCGCAGGGAGTTCGGGACTCGAGGTCATGGTGCGCTCACGGCCATTGTTGTGCAGGCGCTGATTATGGGCCGCGGCGCCTGCCGAAGGAAGCGCTCGACTCGCCGTTATAAACGCGCCTGGCGCAAGGCACCGCTGCGCGATTTGGCCATCGCCGCCAGACGCACGGCCACGTTGGCCGCTCCGTAGCCGGCATAGCCGTGCTTGCGCTGGATGATTTCGAAGAAAAACCGCCCTTCGAACGGTTCGGTGTACACGTGAAATAACTCACCGCCCTGGGCGTCACGGTCGTACAACACGTTGTAGTACGCCAGTTCGCTGAGGAACTCATCGTCAAAGTCGAAACGCGCCGCCAGGTCGTCGTAGTAGTTGAGCGGGATGTCCAGCAGCGGTACGCCGGCCTCTTTGGCGCGGCGCACCTCGGCGAAAATATCCGCACAGTCGAAGGCAATATGGTGCACGCCAGAGCCGCGATAGCTCGACAGCGCGTGGGAAATGGCGGTGTTGCGGTTCTCGGAGATGTTCAGGGGCAGGCGAATCGAGCTGCAGCGGCTACGCAATGCGCGGCTTTTAACCAGGCCATACGGGTCGGGCAGCACCACTTCGTCATCGGCTTCGAAATCCAGCAGGCTCTTGTAGAACAGCACCCAACTGTCGAGGCTGTCGGCCGGCAAGGCCATGGCCATATGGTCGATGCGCAGCAGGCCACCGCCATCGGTCGCGGCCGGTTGCAGGTTGAAATCGGTGTCGTACAGCCCGCCTTCGCCTTGGTCTACCAGGTAAATCAGGCTGCCATCCGGCGCGCGCACGGCCGCAAGTTCCAGTTCGTTGGGCCCGACCAGGCCACGATAGGGCTGGCCCTTGTAGGCCACCGCTCGTTCCAGGGCCTTGGCACTGTCCTTGACCCGGATGGCGGTGGCGCACAACGACGGCCCATGGGCTTCGAAAAAATTATGCGCGAAGGAATAGGGCTCGCAATTGAGGATCAAGTTGATATCGCCCTGGCGCAACAGGCTCACGCTCTTGGAACGGTGCTGCCCGGCCTTGACGAAACCCAGACGCTCCAGCCAATGGGTCAGCTTGGCGCCAAGGTTTTCATCCACGGCGAACTCAAGAAACTCAATGCCGTCGTACTCGCTGGCCGCCGGGGTTTCGAAGAGGATATCCAGCGGCGCGGCGGGCTGCTCCTCGGCCAGCCGTTCGCGGGTTTTCTCTTCCAGGTACAGCAGCGATCGCAGGCCATCGGCGGCATTCGCGCGGGTCGGCGCGGCGCGGAAGCCATCGTTGAAAATTTCCAGGGACAACGGCCCGGTGTAGCCACTCTTGATGATCGGCGCGAGGAAGCCCGCCAGGTCAAATTCACCCTGGCCAGGGAAGCAGCGAAAATGCCGGCTCCACTCCAGCACGTCCATGGCCAGGATCGGCGCGTCGGCCATTTGCACGAAGAAGATCTTATCGCCGGGGATCTGGGCGATGGCACTCGGGTCGCCCTTGAGCGACAAGGTGTGGAAACTGTCGAGCAACACGCCCAGGCTGGGGTGATCGACCTGACGCACCAGGTTCCACACCTGCTGCCAGGTGTTCACATGCCTGCCCCAGGCCAGCGCTTCATAGCCGATGCGCAAACCTCGGCGGCCGGCATGTTCGGCCAACAGGCTGAGGTCGTCGAGCAGAATACGTTCATCGCCCACCGAATCCGCCGCGGCGTTGCTGCACACCAGCACCAGGTCGGTGCCCAGTTCCTGCATCAGGTCGAACTTGCGCTCGGCGCGCTCCAGGTTGCGCGCCAGGCGGTCGCGTCGGCAGCCTTCAAAGTCGCGGAACGGCTGGAACAGCGTGATAGCGATACCCAGGTCGGCGCACATTTGCTTAACTTCGCGCGGGCTGCCGTCGTAATACAACAAGTCGTTTTCAAAGATCTCGACCCCATCAAACCCGGCGGCGGCAATGGCTTCGAGCTTTTCCGGCAGGGTGCCGCTCAAGGACACAGTGGCGATGGAACGTTGCATGGGCGACTCCCGGCAATTGTTGTTTGTGGCAAATTATTCGCCGCCAGCCTACGCGCAGCAATTAAAATGTACGAACCGGTTAGTTTTCAGTGCGATTATCGAACACAATGCCCCATAGCGAATTGACGATTTTTTAGCCACTGCGCACCATCGACTTCGCTTCTACCTGTAAGAAAAAGACCCAGAACACACCATAAAAATTTCAAAAAACGGGTACAACCACATGCCTCTGCAAAACTCCGCCCTGGCCTCGCGCCCCGGCACCCCGCACGCCGGCATCGGCGACAAGATCCGCGGCGCCATGGCCGTAGGCAAAACCCGCTGGGGCATGCTGGCCCTGGTGTTTTTCGCCACCACCCTCAACTACATCGACCGCGCCGCGTTGGGCGTGATGCAACCTATCCTCGCCAAAGAAATGAGCTGGACGGCGATGGACTACGCCAACATCAACTTCTGGTTCCAGGTGGGTTATGCGATCGGCTTTGTGCTGCAAGGCCGCTTGATCGACCGCGTCGGCGTGAAACGCGTGTTCTTTTGCGCGGTGCTGCTGTGGAGCCTGGCCACCGGCGCCCACGGCCTGGCCACCTCGGCCGTCGGCTTTATGGTGTGCCGCTTTATCCTCGGGCTGACCGAGGCCGCCAACTACCCGGCCTGCGTCAAGACCACACGCCTGTGGTTCCCGGCGGGTGAGCGCGCGGTGGCCACCGGTATCTTCAACGCCGGCACCAACGTCGGCGCGATGATGACGCCGATGCTGCTGCCGTTGATCCTGCATGTGTGGGGCTGGCAGGCGGCGTTCTTGTGCATGGCATCGCTCGGCGCGATCTGGCTGGTGTTCTGGGGGCTGAAATACTACAACCCGGAAGAGCACCCAACCGTCAAACAATCGGAACTGGACTACGTGCAACAGCACGCCGAGCCGGAACAACCCGGCGTCCCGTTCAGCCGCATCCTGCGCATGCGCGGCACCTGGGCGTTCGCCATCGCCTATGCGCTGACCGCGCCGGTGTTCTGGTTCTACCTGTATTGGCTGCCGCCGTTCCTGAACCAGCAATACAACCTGGGCATCAACGTGACCCAAATGGGCATCCCGCTGATCATCATCTACCTGACCGCCGACTTCGGCAGTGTGGGCGGTGGCATCCTGTCGTCATTCCTGATCGGCCGCGGGATGAACCCAATCAAGGCGCGGCTGCTATCGATGCTGCTGTTTGCCTGCTGCATCGTGGGCGTGATCATGGCGGCCGGTTCCAGCCAACTGTGGGTCGCGGTATTTGCGATCTCCCTGGCCATCGGCGCGCATCAGGCCTGGACGGCCAACATCTGGAGCCTGGTGATGGACTACACGCCCAAGCACATGATGAGCACGGTGTTCGGCTTCGGCGGCATGTGCGCGGCCATCGGCGGCATGTTCATGACCCAGATCGTCGGCCATATCCTCACCGTGACCAACAACAACTACACCGTGTTGTTCACCCTGATTCCGGCGATGTACTTCATTGCGCTGACGTGGATGTACTTCATGGCGCCGCGCAAGATTCCTACGGTAGACGTGTAATTCAACGACGCCGCTGCTGCCAGGCAGCGGCCAACCCGCTCATGCAGATCACCCCGATACCGGCCACCGTGGTCATGTCGGGGGTATGGCTGAATACCAGCCAGCCCAACAACCCCGCAAACACGATCTGGCAATAGCCGAACGGCGCCAGCAAGGCCGGCGCCGCAAAGCGGAACGCCTGGGTCAGCATCAAGTGCGCGGTCATCCCGCACGTGCCCAGCGCCAGCATCAACACGCCGTGCCACAGCGTCGGCACCTGCCAGAAGAACGGCACCATCGCACTCATCACCAGGGTATTGCACAGCCCGGCAAAGAAGTTGCTGGTAGTGGGCGTGTCGTATTGGCTGAGGATGCGTGTGAGCAACTGGTAAAAGCAGAAGAACATCGCCGAACACAATGGCAGCAGCACCGCCGGGGTGAACAGCTCGCCGCCGGGATGGATGATCACCAGCACGCCGACAAACCCGCAGATCACCGCCAGCCATTGGCCGCGCGTGACGTGTTCGCCCAGCAGCGGCACCGAGAGAGCCGTCACCAGGATCGGTGCGAGGAAGTTCACCGCCGTGGCTTCCGCCAGGGGGATGTAATGCAAGGCGCTGGTAAAAAACAGACTGGTGCCCAACAGGCACAACGCCCGCACCACCTGCATACCGGGCCGTTTGCTGCGCAGCACGCGCAGGCCCGATTGCGGCAGGAAGATGCCGGCCATCAGCAAGGTGTGCACCACATACCGCGCCCACACCACCATCACGATCGGGTAGAACCCGGCCAGGTATTTGGACAAGGCGTCGTGGCTGGAAAACAGGAACGTCGCCAGCACAATCAGCAGGATGCCTTTAAAGGGGTGGTTGACGCCGGAAAGTGGGGTACTGACAGTCATGGAATTCTCTTGCGTGGCGAGCGGAACACTGAGCACTGAACGAGGTAGCGCTAACCCGGTAATCTAGCAGCCGGGCCGGAGTCTGCCCCAAGAGCATAACCAAACACCGGGCGAACAGCGCACTAAATCAGCGGATTCGAGTCCAACCCTGCACGCCCGCCCCCGCGCTGCACACTTTTCAACCAAGGCTTTGCTATGAAAAAAATCTTCTTTGTTGTGTCTGCCCTTGCCCTGCTTACCGCCTGTAACGAGCAAGCCAAGGACGCGCCAAAACCCGCGCCGGCGTCGGTACAAGCCACCCTGGTACCGGAACACCCGCCCACCGATAAGTGGGTCGGCCAATGGGTTGGCGTCGAAGGCCTGAACCTGACCATCGCCAAGGACGACGCCATCGGCCGTGGCCATTATCGGCTCACCATGCAATACGGCCTCGACGCCACCGACAGCGGCACCTTCAAGGGTGAAGCCAATGAAGAGGGCATCGCCTTCGTACGCCCGGACGGCCCACAACTGCTGCGGGCCGGCGACGGCGAAGCCACCGGCCTGAAGTGGCTGGCCGATAAAAAAGACTGTTTGATCGTGAACACCGGTGAAGGGTATTGCCGCTAATAACGGCCATACTCCACCCATAACTTTGTAGGACCGTTCATCAAGAGGATTGCCCCATGCTATGGAAAAAAGGCCGACGCAGCGACAACGTGGTGGATGCGCGGGATGACAGTGGCGGCGGTGGTGGCGGCATGCGCTTTGGTGGCGGCAAGGGCCTGAGCCTCACGGCGATTGTGCTGATCGTCGGCATCGGCTGGCTGACCGGCCAGGACCCGCTGCAGATCCTCGGCCAGTTGACCGGCCAGATGGAACAGGCGCCGTCGGTCAGCACACAGACGCGCCAGGCGCCGCCGGCCAACGATGAGCAGGCCGATTTCGTGCGTGCGGTGCTGGGCGACACTGAAGACACCTGGGCCCAGGTGTTCCAGGAAAACGGCCTGGCCTACAAGAACCCGAAACTGATCCTGTTCCGTGGCCGGGTCAATTCCGCCTGCGGTGGCGCCACCTCGGCCACTGGCCCGTTTTATTGCCCGGCGGATCAACAGGTGTACCTGGACCTGGACTTCTTCCGGGAAATGTCGCAACGCTTCCAGGCCGCCGGCGACTTTGCCCAGGCTTACGTGATCGCTCACGAAGTGGGGCACCACGTGCAGACCCTGCTGGGCATCTCGTCCAAGATCCAGGCCGCGCGCCAGCAAGGCCGACAGATGCAAGGCGACGGCGGCCTATTGGTACGCCAGGAACTGCAAGCCGACTGCTTTGCCGGCGTGTGGGCCAACCGCGCGCAAAAACGCTTGAACTGGCTGGAGCCCGGCGACATCGAAGAAGCCCTGAACGCGGCCAACGCCATTGGCGATGACCATTTGCAACAGCAGGGTCAGGGCCGCGTGGTGCCGGACTCGTTTACCCACGGCACTTCGGCGCAGCGGGTGCGCTGGTTCAAGACCGGCTTCGCCCAGGGCCAGATCACTCAATGCGATACGTTTGCCGCCAAGAGCCTTTAAATGAATAAACCATGGGGTGTGCTGCTGGGGGTTCTGGTCTCGTGTTCAACCCTGGCCGCCGAGCATGGCGTCGCGGTGGTCAGCCCCGAGCGGTTCCACCTGCAGGCCGGCGACCTCAGCCTGGGCCTGAGCCAGGACTGGCGCCAGCCGCTGCCCCGCGTGACCCGCGCGTTGATCATCGTGCATGGCCGCTTGCGCAATGCGCAGACCTACCTGCAAAGCGGCAAGGAGGCCGCTGAACACGCGGGGGTTGGCGCCGCGACCCTGGTGATTGCACCGCAGTTTCTCAACAACGCCGATGTGAGGCGCCACGCGTTGGGTCAACAGGTATTGCGCTGGAACGGCAACAGCTGGATGGCTGGCGAGCCGTCGGTCGGCCCTGGCCAACTCAGTTCTTACGGCGTGCTGGACCAACTCATCAAGCACCTGGGCAACCGCACACTGTTCCCGGCGCTCAAGGAAATCGTAGTGGCCGGGCATTCCGGCGGCGGGCAAGTCGTCCAGCGCTTCGCCCTCACCGGTCACGACCACCCGACTCTGCAAGCCGAAGGCATCCGCCTGCGCTATGTGGTGGCCAACCCTTCGTCCTACGCCTACTTCAGCCCGCAACGCCCGGTCCAGTTCGACGCAACCCTGTGCCCGGGTTTCAACGACTGGAAGTACGGCATGCAGCACCTGCCCGCCTACGCCCATGGCCAGAGCCCGCAACATCTGGAACAGGTCTATGTGTCACGGGACATCACCTACCTGCTGGGCCAGCAAGACACCAACCCCAACCACCCGGCGCTGGACAAAGGCTGCGAAGCCGAGACCCAGGGCGCGTATCGATTGATTCGCGGACACCACTACTTTGACTATCTCACGCTGCGCCATCCGCAACTGCGCCAGAAGCTGGTGGAAGTGCCGGGGGTGGGGCATGACGGGGATAGGATGTTTACCTCGCCGGAGGGGCAAAAGGCGCTGTTCCCCAATAACCCCTGAAGAAACCGGCTCAAAATGTGGGAGGGGGCTTGCCCCCTCCCACATTTGATCTTTATTGACTGGGCTAAATCATTCGGCGCAGTACCGTGCAGTCTGGTGCATGCCAATCCGCCAACTCCGGCCAGGGGTTGTCCGGCAGGTTGACCAGCACCGTGCGGGCGCCCGCCGCCCGACCGCAATCCAGGTCAAAACGGTAATCGCCGACCATCACCAACTCACTCGGCGCCACGTCCCACGCGGCCGCCAGTTTCAACAACCCACCCGGGTCGGGCTTGGGCGGCGCATCCTCTCTGCCGAGTATGTCGTCGATGGCAAAACACTCTGCCAGGCCAATCGCTTCCAGCGTCACATGCGCCAATGCCTGCGCATTGCGCGTCAGAATCCCCAGGCGATACCCACGACTGGCCAATTCGCGCACCAACTCCACCGCGCCAGTGGCCGCCACCGAGCCCAGCGCCAACTCACGCTCATGCTCCAGCAACCAGGCATGCTTGGCCGCCGCAACATCGGCGGGCAATGCGGCCAGATGGGTGAGGATGTCGTCCTCGGGCGGTATCTCCAGCGCCACGCGGATGGCCGCAAAGTCATGCACGGCCACCGTGAGGGTGCCGTCCATATCAAATACCCAGTGCTTAACGTCGCTCAGGCTCATGCCCAATCCTTGCGATGGCGAATCAACCCTTCCTGGGTCACCGATGCCACCAGTTGGCCGGCGCGGTTGTACACACTGCCACGCGAGAATCCGCGGGAATTGCCGGCCCACGGGCTGTCCATGGCATACAGCAACCAGTCATCGGCGCGCAGGTCGGCGTGGAACCACAGCGCATGGTCGAGGCTGGCGACCTGCATGTCTTTTTGCCACACGGTCTTGCCATGCGGCAGTAGCGAGGTGGTCAACAGGCCGAAGTCCGAGGCGTACGCCAACAGGTATTTATGCAGCGCCGGCGTGTCGGCCAGCGCACCGTCGGCGCGAAACCACACGTATTTGACCGGGTCGGACGGCTGCGGGTTGAACGGGTCTTTTTCGGTGACCGGGCGCACTTCGATCGGCTTGGGGCACAGCAGCTTTTCGCGCATGTGCTCGGGGATCAGGTGCGCGCGCTGCTGGGTCAGCTCAAGCTCCGACGGCAGGTTTTCCGGGCCGACCACCACGGGCATGGTGGTTTGATGCTCAAAGCCTTTTTCGTCGTACTGGAACGATGCGCTGCAGGTGAAGATCGGGTGGCCCTTCTGGATCGCCGTGACGCGGCGCGTGCTGAAACTGCCGCCATCGCGCACGCGGTCCACCGAGTACACCACCGGCAACGCCGCATCGCCGGGGCGCAGGAAATAACCGTGCAACGAATGCACGTGGCGTGCTTCTTCGACGGTCTGGCTGGCCGCCGACAACGACTGGCCGAGCACCTGGCCGCCGAACAGTTGACGAAAACCCAGGTCCTGGCTGCGGCCGCGAAAGAGGTTTTCCTCGATCGGCTCCAGGGTCAGCAAGTCCACCAGATCTTCCAATACTTGGCTCATAGAGCAACTCCTACAATCTATGGGGCATTCCGGGCTGCTTATCCGTGCAGCGTGTCCAACCATTGGGCGCGGGTGATGCGGTACAAAACATGCGGGCGCAGCGGGTCATCGGCTGCGACCTTGGGGTGTGCAAAATCTGCCTGCGGATCGTAATGCATACCGATGGCCTGCATGACTTTTTGTGAGGGCTGATTGGCCTCCGTGGTAAAGGCGACAATTTCATCCAACTGCAAACGGTCGAAACCACAGCGCAGTGCGGTCCAGGCCGCCTCACTGGCGTAACCCAGGCCCCAATGCTCGCGAGCCAGGCGCCAGCCAATTTCCACTGCCGGGGTAAAGCCGGCTTCAAAGTTGACGTTCTGCAAACCGGTCAGGCCGATGAACTCACCCGTGTCCTTACGCTGCAACGCCCAAAAGCCAAAGCCGTATTCGGCGAAGTGGCCGCGGATCCGCCCTATCAGCGCAGCGCTTTCCAGGTGGCTGAGCTTGGCCGGGAAATAGCGCATCACCTGCGGGTCGGCGCACATGCGCGCAAACTCCGGCAAGTCGGTGTCGCGCCATGGGCGCAGCACCAGACGCGCGCTTTCCAATTCGAGTATCGGCTCCATGGGTCCCCTCCCCTTGCCATGTGCGTGAGTGTACAGCGCTGGTAAGATCCTTCGCAGTTTCCCGTCAGAAAATCCCATGCCTTTGCCATTGATCTACCACGACGACTACAGCCCCGAGTTCCCGCCGGACCACCGGTTCCCCATGGACAAATTTCGCCTGTTGCGCGACCACCTGGTGGACAGCGGCCTGACCCAGGACAGCCAACTGCTGCGCCCGCCGCTATGCCCGGCGGACATTCTGGCCCTGGCCCATGAACCTGGGTATATCGAGCGCTACATGAGCGGCGAGTTGTCCCGCGAAGACCAGCGCCGCCTCGGCCTGCCCTGGAGCGAAGCCCTGGCCCGGCGCACCGTACGGGCGGTGGGCGGTTCGATACTGGCCGCCGAGCAGGCGCTGGAACACGGCCTGGCCTGTCACCTGGCGGGCGGTACCCATCACGCGCATTACGATTACCCGGCGGGCTTTTGCATCTTCAATGACCTCGCGGTGATCAGCCGCTACCTGCTGGCCAGCGGCCGGGTCAACCGCGTGCTGATCTTCGACTGCGACGTGCATCAAGGGGACGGCACCGCACGCATCCTGCACGACACGCCGGAGGCGATTACCGTGTCGCTGCACTGCGAAAAGAACTTCCCGGCACGCAAGGCCCACAGCGACTGGGACATCCCGTTGCCCATGGGCATGGGCGACGCCGACTACCTCAAGGTGGTCGACGATGCCCTCAACTACCTGCTGCCGCTCTACCAGCCCGACCTGGTGCTGTACGACGCCGGTGTGGATGTGCATAAAGACGACGCCCTGGGCTACCTCAAACTGACAGACGCCGGCGTGGCCGCCCGCGATGAAAGCGTGATGCGCCATTGCCTGGGCCGCGACATTCCGGTGATGGGCGTGATCGGCGGCGGCTACAGCAAGGATCGCCCCGCCCTGGCGCGCCGCCACGGCATCCTGCACCACAGCGCGCAACGGGTGTGGACGTCATCAGGTTGTCATTGAGCTGTGAGCGTTACCCACAATGGCTGTGGAACGGCCTGTGGATAACTTGAGCGTAAGCGGCTGAGAGCGAGCCGCCATAAGGCTTGTAGGAAAGTGTACATTTTTTGATCAGGCAGCCGCCGCTCCGTCCGGTAGAATGCTCGGCTTATTCACAGCCCGTGTAGCCTTGCCCATGCCTCACACCGCACCTCCACACGTCACTATTATCGGCGGCGGCCCAGCCGGGCTGATGGCCGCCGAAGTCTTGAGCCAGGCCGGGGTGCGCGTGGACCTGTACGACGGCATGCCTTCGGTGGGGCGCAAGTTCCTGCTGGCCGGCGTGGGCGGCATGAACATCACCCACTCCGAAGCCTACCCGGCCTTTGTGTCGCGCTACGCCGAACGCGCACCGCAGATGGCGCCGTTGCTGCGTGGGTTTGGTGCCCAGGCGTTGTGCGAATGGATCCATGGTCTGGGCATCCAAACTTTTGTCGGCACTTCCGGCCGCGTATTTCCTACCGATATGAAAGCCGCCCCGCTGTTGCGTGCCTGGCTCAAACGCCTGCGCGACCAGGGCGTGGTTATCCACACCCGGCATCGCTGGGTGGGCTGGAATGCCGAGGGCGGTTTACTTATCCACAGCCCGGACGGCGAAAAAGTTGTCCACAGCGCTGCCGTGCTGTTGGCGTTGGGCGGTGGCAGTTGGTCGCGCCTGGGCTCCGACGGGGCGTGGCTTAACCTGCTGGAGGGCAAAGGCGTGCCCTATGTTCGCCTGCAGCCGAGCAATTGCGGCTTCGACGTGTCGGCCTGGAGCGAACTGATGGTCAGCAAATTCGCCGGCGCGCCGTTGAAGAACGTCGCCATCGGCCTGGGGGACGACGCGCCTCGACTGGGCGAGTGTGTCATCACCGCCACGGGCATCGAAGGCAGCCTGATCTATGCGCTGTCGGCGCCGATTCGCGAGACGATCAACCGCGACGGTTCGGCGACGGTGCATATCGATTTGTTGCCGAGCAAACCGTTGGACAGGGTCCGGGCCGCCCTGGCCAAGCCGCGTGGCTCGCGGTCGATGAGCAAGCATTTGCACAGCCAGTTGGGGTTGGATGGGGTCAAGGCCGCGTTGTTGCGCGAACTGACGCCGGCTGAGCACTTCAACGATCCGGCGCAGTTGGCGGTGGATATCAAGGCGTTGCCGTTGAGGCTGGTGAAGACGCGGCCGATAGATGAGGCGATCAGTACCGCCGGTGGCGTGCCGTTTGAGGCGCTGGATGAGCGGTTGATGCTCAAGCAATTGCCGGGGGTGTTTTGTGCGGGGGAGATGCTGGATTGGGAGGCGCCGACTGGGGGGTATTTGCTGACGGGGTGCTTTGCCAGCGGGCGGGCGGCTGGACGGGGGATGTTGGAGTGGTTGAACCCTTGAGACTTCGGTGAACTCAAGTCCGACATCGGGGGCGGTGCGACGGTTCGACTTGCCCCCGATGAAGCCATCAGCCACACCGCAAAATCACTTCTTCTTACGCGGCCCGGTATTAAACACTGGCACCTTGCGCACCGGCTTGATCGACGGCTCCACCGGCGCGGCGTCCCCACTGTCCACCCACTTGCCCAGGTTGCGCTTACCGCCGCCACCGGAGGTTTTAGGCTTCTTCGGTTTTTTCGGCTTCTTCACCACTTGCCCGCTGGCATCGGTGTCCGGCACGCGGTGTTCCGGTTCGAAGTCGGCTTCCATTTTGCGGGTCAGGGTCTGACGAGTGAGCATCTCGATGGCCGACAGCATGTTCACTTCATCAGCGCACACCAGGGAAATCGCCTCACCGGTGTTGCCCGCACGACCGGTACGGCCGATGCGGTGGATGTAGTCTTCGGCGACGATCGGCAGGTCGAAATTGACCACCAGCGGCAGGTCTTCGATATCCAGGCCACGGGCGGCTACGTCGGTGGCTACCAGGATCTGCACTTCGCTGGCCTTGAAACGGTCCAGGGCACGCTGGCGGGTCGCCTGGGGTTTGTCGCCATGGATGCCGTCGGCGTTGATGCCCAAGCCCTGTAACTTGTCCACCAGCGCATCCACGCCGTTGCGGGTCTTGGCGAACACCAGCACCTGCTTCCAGCGACCTTTGCGCATCAGGTGGACGAACAACTCCGGCTTGCGCTTCTTGTCCACCGGCACCACCCATTGCTTCACGGTGTTGGCGGCGACGTTGCGCGGGCTGACTTCGATGCTCAGCGGGTCGTTGAGCATCTGCCCGGCCAACAGGCGGATGTCGTCGGAGAAGGTCGCGGAGAACAGCAGGGTCTGGCGCTTTTTCGGCAGCATGCGATAGATGTTCGCCAGCTCTTCGGAAAAGCCCAGGTCGAGCATGCGGTCGGCTTCATCCAGCACCAGGGTTTGCAGCTGGTTGAGTTTCAGCGCGTTCTGGCGGAACAGGTCGATCAGGCGGCCAGGCGTGGCGACCAAAATGTCGACGCCCTTGCGCAGCTTCATCATCTGCGGGTTGATGCTCACGCCGCCGTACACCGCGTAGGTGGTCAGCGGCAGGTGTTGCGCGTATTCGGCGACGCTGGCGTGTACTTGCTCGGCCAGCTCCCGGGTGGGGCAGAGGATTAACGCGCGCGCCGAGTTAGCGGCGACTTTCGGCCCTTCCATGGTCAGCAGTTGCAGCAGCGGCAAGGCGAAACCGGCGGTCTTGCCGGTGCCGGTCTGGGCCGCGGCCATCAGGTCGCGACCGGCCAGCACCGCCGGAATGGCTTGCGCCTGCACCGGCGTCGGGGTCTGGTAGCCAAGCGTCTCAAGGGCGCGCAGCAAGGGTTCGATCAGGCCAAGGGTGGCGAAAGTCATGTAGTTACCGTAGGAAAATTCAGCGCAAGGTCGCAATTGCGCCGCAGTTTACCTTATTTCCGGCTTCGGCTTGCGCCACTGCGGCAGGCTGATCAGCAGCACCGCGCTGATGATCACCAGCATCGCCAGGGCTTCTTCCACGCCGATGGTTTCGCCCACGAACACGATCCCCAGCAACACTGCCACCGCCGGGTTCACATAGGCATAGCTGGTCGCCGCCGCCGGGCGCACGTGCTTGAGCAGGTACATATAGGCGTTGAAGGCGATGATCGAACCGAACACCGTCAAGTAGGCCAGCGCCAGCCAGCCTTCCAGCGGCGGCATGGCCTGCAGGTGTTCACCGGACACCGCGCTGCCGATCAACAGTGCCACACCGGCCACCAGCATCTCCGCCGCGCTGGCCATGGCGCCCTGGGGCAGCGGCAAATGCCGGCTCCATACCGAGCCGAACGCCCAGGAGGCCGCCGCGAACAACAGCAACGCGGCGCCCATCGGGCTCGATTGCAAGGTGCTGCCCATGTTGAGCATGGCAATGCCGACAATGCCCAGGATCACCCCGGCCCATTCCAGGCGCGTATTACGCGCGCCCCAGAAGTACCCGCACAGCAAGGTGAACAGCGGCACCGTCGCCACCGCTAGCGCGGCCACCCCGGATGACACGCCCGTGTGTTCGGCCACGCTGACCGCGCCATTACCGAAGGTGAGCAGCAAGATGCCGATCATCCCGGCAGCCTTCCATTGCGGCCAGGTCGGTGCCGGCACGCCGCGCCATCTGAGATAGCCATACATCAACGCACCCGCCGTGCAGAACCGGATACCCGCTAGCAACAGCGGCGGCCAGTATTCCACGCCGATGCGAATCACCAGGTAGGTGGAACCCCAGATCACATACAGCGCAAAAAAGGCGGCGATCAACGGTAAGGGAAAGCGACGTGGGCCAGGCATTGGGCGGCTCTATGGCAGGAGTGGGAGGCTTATTCTAGAAACGAAGGAGAATAAACATAAGTTACAAAACCTGTTTAAACCGCCCATACACTTTTCAAAGCATGGTTATGAAGGCTATAACCCGTGCTTTCGAAAGCCACGCGCAATTGGAGCCTTATTATGGACAAATACGATCGTATGCTCCTCAGCGCCCTGCTCGAAGACGGCCGCGCCTCCTATGCGCAACTGGCCCGCACGGTAAACCTCTCCGCCCCCGCCGTGGCCGAGCGCGTGGCCAAGCTGGAGGCCAGTGGGGTGATCACCGGGTACCAGGCCAAGGTGGACTTATCCAAAGTGGGGTTGCCGATTCAATGCGTGATTGAACTGCGGCTGACCAATCATGGCAGCCAAAAGGTCTACGACGCCCTCGCCGAAATCCCCGAACTGACCGAATGCCACCGGGTAACCGGCGACCCGTGCGTGATCATGCAAGCCGCGGTGGGCTCGATGCCTGAGCTTGAGAATTTGATCAACCGGATAGCCAAGTTCGGCTTCAGCAAAACTTCGATTATTTTGTCGAGCGCGATAGAACGGCGCGTGCCGTTGGGGCAGTTGGAGGGCAATGGGAAAAGTGGTGGCTGAGCGATCGCGATCGGGAGCAAGCCCCCTCCCACACTTGTGAACTCCTTCAAAAGGTCTGTTGAAATCGCCCTCGATTAAAAAAACGGAAGGCTCCGATAGCAGTGCAGGACTTAACCTACTGACTGTTCTGACGACACATAAAAAAGCCATCCACCGCGCAGTGTTTCGATGGCCAGCAAGACCAATCCCTTTCATTTGCGGGACGTTTCCGAGAGAATTCCACGGCCTTGTTTCCGTCGGATTCGGTAGCTAGTCTCGCTCCGTCATCGAGTTTTCGGTGATCGGACGTGCAAGTCCGACGACGGTAATACGCATAGCCTTAACTCTCTACGCCTGGGTTTATCTCAGGCGCTAAGTGTCATGGCAGCTGTACGCGGGAGGTCTTCGGATCTACCGGACTCCGTCTCGGTCTTGCACACCCGCGTACTGCTGCCACCCTAATTCGTGTGCAAGCGAACGGTTGCAGCTTCTTAACTGACGGAGAAGTTTCACCATGGTCAAAATCACCCCCGATCCACCCAAGCCCAACGCCAACTTCCCCAGCGAAGACACCCTGCTCCACCGTCGCGCCATCGACTATTACCTCAAAGCGTCCGCCCCGGATGCGCCCGCTTTCATCCTGAATGACAACCTAAGCCTCGAAGACGCCCTCGCCCATGCGGCGGATTTGCTGCATTGCGCGGTGGAGGCGGCGCATGCCTCGGGTGAAGTGATGAAGGCGCCGCAGCGGGCGGTGATGCATTTGGTGGAGATGGCCAAAGGCGTGGTGGACCAAGCCTTGGGCTGCGCGCAGCCTCGATAGGCGCCGCATAACTTAATGTGGGAGGGGGCTTGCTCCCGATGGCGGTGGGTCAGTGACAAATACATTGCCTGACACACTGCTATCGGGAGCAAGCCCCCTCCCACATTTTGATCTCCAGTGTTCTTGAGGTTGTGACTGGCTTAGAACCCGCGGTGCTTCTTCAAATGCTCATTGATCTTCGCCGCCGGCACTTTCTGCAAGGTGCATAGCAAATCATGGGACAACTCGCGCAGGCCGTGGGTCTGGCGCAGTTCCCGGGCCAGGTGCGCGGTGAGGTTGGCGGCCATTTCCGCATCCGCCAGCGCCCGGTGAGCCTGGCCGGTGTGGGGCAGTTTGGCGTAGGTGTTGAGAGTGCCGAGTTTGTGGTTCGGTGCCGCCGGCATGAGGCGCCGGGCCAGCAGCAGCGAGCAGGCGAATTTTTGCAGGCGGGTGCGGCGGATCAGGCCCAGCTCAAAGTCCCAGAACTTCTGGTCGAACGCGGCGTTATGCGCCATCAGCGGCGTGGTGCCGACGAATTCGTTGACCTCGTTCATCACCCGCTCGGCCGACGGCGCGCTGCGCAGCATGGCGTTGCTGATGCCGGTGAGTTGTTCGATAAAGCCCGGCACGCGTACGCCGGCATTCATGAGGCTCTGGTAGCGATCAACGATTTGCCCGCGCTCAAGGATGACCACGCCAATTTCCGTGGCCCGGCAGTGGCTGCTCGGGGTGATGCCGGTGGTTTCAAAGTCGATGACCGCTATACGTTCCAAACCTGTTTCAACTCCGTTAACGATTGATTGAGCCGCAGCGCTTACTTGAGCAGCAGCGCGCCTTCGATCGGCACGTAGCGGCTGGCGGCGCGTATCAATGAATTGGCCGTGAGCCCCGGCACGCCGTAGGCCACGGCGTGTACGCCATGCTTTTGGATGATGCGTTCGAGCAGCATGTCGAAATCACCGTCGCCGGAGGCCAGCACCACTTCGTCGACATGGTCGGCGGCGTCCATGATGTCAAGCGTGATGCCCACGTCCCAGTCGCCCTTGGCCGAGCCGTCGGCACGCTGGATATACGGTTTGAGTTTTACCGTAAAGCCCAGGTTGCGCAGGATCTGCTGGAATTGCTGCTGCTTGCTGTCGCCTCGGTCGATGGCATAGGCGTACGCCTCGACGATTTGCCCGCGTGCACTGATGTCAGCCCACAGGGCCGCGTAATTGAAGTGGCAGCCATAGGCCTGGCGCACGGTGTAATAGAGGTTTTGCACATCGGCGAACACTGCAATTTTTTTCACCGCACTTCCCCATGACAGCCAGGCGCCAGCGCCCGGAAAGGGTGCCAGTATGCCAGCCGCGAGAAGGTTTCCGGGAAAAATCAGCCCGGCGCGACGAAGCGCACCGGGCGTGGGGAGGGTCAGACGAAGGAATCGTCGTCGCCAAAGGAGGATGAGTCGTCGGAATAGTCGCTGTCGGCGAAGCTGTCCGAGTTGTTGGCGCCCCAGCTGTCATTACCGGCGAACTTCTGGTCGTCATTGCCCCAGCCACCCTGGTCGCTGGCCGGTGCCGGTTGTTCGATGATTTCTTCCACCACCTGCGGCTGCTGGTTGTGATGGAACAGGCTGCTGATGCCTTCGGCCAGCAACACACCGCCGGCCACACCGGCGGCGGTTTTCATCGCACCGCCGAGGAAACCGCTGCCCACGGGCGCGGCGGCGGCCGGTTGTTGCGGCGGTTGCTGATAGTTCTGCTGCGGTGCGGGTTGGCTGAATGCCGGCCGCGCCGGTTCACGCCAGCCACCTCCCGCGTTGCTCGGCGCAGGTTGCGCCTCTCGCGAGCCACCGCCAAAGATGCTCGACAAAAAACCGCCACCGCTTGGCGCGGCCGCCTGCGGGGATCTGGCGCGCTGCAGCTCCTGCTGCAATTGCTCGATCTGTTGCGCCTGTTGCTTGTTCTGCGCGTCGAGGCTTTTGAGTGCGTGTTCCTGCACCAGGATCGACTGGGTCATGTAGTACCCGGCGGCGGGTTGGCGAGTCATGTGCTCCTTGATCCGCGCTTCGGCCTGGGCGTCGCGGGGGGCTGAGTCCGTTTCGGCTTGCTGCAACCGTGAAAACAGTCCATCGATCAGGGTTTGCTCTTCGCTGTTCATGGCGACCTCGTTAGATTGCCGGTAAAAATCGTGGTCCTGCCTGTGATCAGGCCAGGTGCGCTCTAGTTATGGGGGTGTTACGAGTTGTTTCAATGGTCTTTACGCAAGGTTTACGTTTGCGCCCTACAGACCCTGATCGGTTAAAGTGTCGCCCTTGCTTTTAAGCCAGCGATGAACCCGATGAATCCGTTAGATGTATTGCGCGACTCCTTCCGTTTTACCCGGCATAACCTGGGCGCCATCGTGCAGTTGTGCCTGCCGCTGGTGATCCTCGAGGCCCTGTTGCAACAGGTACTCGACCACACGCTCGGCCCGGATGCCTTCCCGGGTTACAGCGTGGTGGTGGGGTTATTGGTGTACCCGCTGTACACCGGCGCCTTGATCCTGTTCCTCGACGCGCGCACCCGTGGCGAGTCGCCGCGTACCAAAGACGTATGGGCCATGGCGCTCACGCTGTGGCCGCGTTTTGCGGTGTTGACGGCCATGAGCACCCTGCTGATCCTGCTGGGCTTGTCGATGTATTTGCTGCCGGGCCTGTGGCTGATGGTGGTGCTGGCGTTTGCCGAGTATTTACTGGTGCTGCGCGGCCTGTCGGCGCTGGAGGCGATGAAGGAAAGCTTTCGCCTGACACGCGGGCATTTCTGGCGAATCCTGGTGTGCCTGCTGTGCGTGATGACCCCGCTGTGGCTGCTCAAGGGCGCCAGCGTCGCGGCCTATCCCAACCCGGCGCCATGGCTGGGCCTGTTGATGGATAGCGCCCACAGCTTCCTGCAATTGTTTACCAGTGTGGTGTTGTTCCGTTTATTCATGTTGATCGGTGGCGATGCCGACGCACGGTGATATGCTCCGTGCCATTCCTGAAACGCCATAAGCCGAGCCGATGACCCGTTTATTGCGCATCACCTTGCTGGGCCTGTTGATCATCGCAGGCCTGCTCACCGCCCTTATCTACAGCCTGACCTGGCGCCCCGCCGCCAAGGAGACCTTGCCGGTAAGCTGCGTCGCGCCGCGTGCGCCGACCCTGCTGCCGGGGCAGGCGCTCAAGGTGATGACGTGGAACGTGCAATATCTGGCCGGCAAGAACTATGTGTTTTGGTACGACACCGCCGACGGCAGCGGCCCCGATGATCGCCCCACCGTGGAAGACATGGCCGTGAGCCTGGACGAAGTGGCACGGGTGATCCGCGACGAACAGCCCGACATTCTGCTGTTGCAGGAACTCGACGAAAACGCCAAGCCCTCCCACTACCAGGACCAGCTTGCCCTGTTGCAAGAGCGCCTGGTCGACCTCTACCCCTGCAGCGCCCAGGCGTTCGACTGGAAGGCCGATTTTGTGCCCGACCTGCATATCTTCGGCAGCGTCGGACGCAAACTCGCGACCCTGAGCCGTTACCAGATCGAACACGCCGAGCGCCTGCAATTGCCGGCACCGGAGGCCAACCTGATCAGCCGCCAATTCCAACCCAAGCCGGCCTTGCTGCTGACCTACCTGCCGCTGAGCGACGGCGGCCAACTGGCGGTGCTCAACACCCGTTTGGACGCTGGCGCGCCGGGGCGCAGCGCGGTGCAGGAACAGGTGAAAACCACGGTCAAGCTGCTGGATAAATTCGAAGGCCGCGGTACGCCCTGGCTGATCGGCGGCGATTTCAACCTGCTGCCCCTGGGCCAATTCCTGCGGTTGGACGCCAGCAAACGCGGGCAGTATTCGCCGGACAGCGAGCTGCACCTGCTGTGGGATAAATACCCGATGATCCCGAGCAACAGCCAGTCCAGCGGTATCGATCGCGAAAAATGGCTGACGCACTTCCCCAATGACCCAAGCCTGGACGGCCCGGATCGCACCTTGGATTACCTGTTCTACAGCCCGCGGATCAAACGGGTGGACACCAAGGTGCGGCAGGAGGATACCTTGCGTATCTCCAACCATCTGCCGGTGATTGCCCGGTTCCTGTTGCCCGCCGCGCAATAACAAAACGCCGCAAAACCTAATGTGGGAGGGGGCTTGCTCCCTCCCACTTTTGGATCTTTGGCGTTACGGCTTTCGGGGTTTGATCCTGGCAGTCGGCTCTGCGATCAGCGGATCATCCGGCCAATAATGTTTCGGGTACCGCCCCTTCAGATCCTTCTTCACCTCGGCGTAGGTACTGCGCCAGAAGTTCGCCAGATCCTGGGTAACCTGCACCGGCCGCCGCGCCGGCGACAGCAGGTGCAGCTTCACCACCTGGCGCCCACCGGCAATGCGCGGAGTATCCGCCAGCCCGAACAGTTCCTGTAGGCGCACCGCCAGGATCGGCGGCTGTTCGCTGTAGTCCACCCGCACCGATGACCCCGACGGCACTTTCACATGCTGCGGCGCCAGTTCGTCCAGGCGCTGGGGCAGCGGCCAGGGCAGCAGGTTGTGCAAGTAGCTGGAAATATCCAGGTGGGCGAAATGGCTCAGGCGCGAGACTTTGCCCAGGTAGGGCATCAGCCAATGCTCCAGGCCGGCGAGCAACGCCTTGTCGCTGAGGTCCGGCCATTCGCTGGTTTTACCCGCGTCCAATTGGCGCAGCAGCATCACGCGGGCCTGCCATTGGCGCAGTTCGGGAGTCCAGGGCAGCAGTTCCAGGCCTTTGCGGCGCACCAGGTTGACCAGCGCCTGGCTGCGGGCGTTTTCGTCGAGGCCGGTAAGGGGTTCGCGGCTGAGTACCAGTTCGCCGACTTTGCGCTGGCGCTCGGCGCGCAGCACGCCTTCACGCTCATCCCAATCGAGCTGATCGACGTTGCGCACTTGCTCGGCGAGTACCGTATCAAACAACGCCGGGTCAAACTCCGCCGCCAGGTAGATGCGTTCTTCGCGCTGGCCCTGGCGGCTGCCGAGGTCGGCGATCACCAGCCAGGGTTGTTTCATCAGGCTGTCGGCTTCGGCGAACAGCGCCGCGCGGCCGTTGGCCAAGCGATATTCGGCGCCACCGGGACGACGTTGCTGGGCGACGCGGTCCGGGTAGGCCAGTGCCAGCAAGGCGCCCAGCCAGCGTGGGTGGTCAGGATCGGCCACGGGCTGCACGGCCTGGCCCCGCAAATAACCGCGATATTGCCGCGCCAGTTGCTTGGCCCGTTGCACGCCACCTTGAGTGGCGCGTGCGCGTTCTTCACCAGACAACAGCGCCAGACGGCTGTGCAAATCCGCACCGCCACCGCGCAAAATATCGCGCTCGCCCAACAACGCGGCGACGTCACAGGCCGTTGCCGCCAGCCCCAAAGCCTGCCCGCGCAGCAGTAGATGCGCGATACGCGGGTGCGCCGGCAGTTCGGCCATTTTGTGCCCATGGGCGGTGAGTTTTTCCTCATTCAACGCGCCAAGGCGCACCAGCAGATCCTGGGCCTGGGCATACGCGGCGGCCGGCGGCACATCCAGCCACACCAGTTGCGCGGGCGTGACGCCCCAGCGCGCCAGTTGCAAGGCCAGGCCTGCGAGGTCGGCGGCGAGGATTTCGGCACTGCCATAGGCGGCGAGCCCTTCGTGCTGGTCCTCGGACCACAAGCGATAACACACCCCCGGCTCCAAACGCCCTGCCCGGCCGGCACGCTGGGTGGCGCTGGCGCGGGAGATGCGTTGGGTGTCGAGGCGGGTCATGCCGCTGCCGGGGTCGAAACGCGGTACCCGCGCCAGCCCGGCGTCGATCACCACGCGCACGCCGTTGATGGTCAGGCTGGTCTCGGCGATGTTGGTGGCGAGCACCACTTTGCGCTTGCCGGCCGGCGCCGGGTCGATGGCGGCGCGTTGGGCGTTGAGGTCCAGTTCACCGTGCAGCGGGCACAGCAGCACATCCTGGCGATCACCCAGCGCGTCGGCCAGTTGCTGATGGACGCGGCGGATCTCGGCCTGCCCCGGCAAAAACACCAGCACGCTGCCGGTCTGGTCTTGCAAGGCTTCGAGGAGGGTCTGCACCACCCGAGGCTCAATGAATTCGCCCGGCTGGTACGGCCGGCCCCAGCGCATCTGCACCGGGAACATACGCCCTTCGCTGCGCAGGATCGGTGCGTCATCCAGCAGGCTGGCCAGGCGCTCGCCTTCGAGGGTGGCGGACATCAGCAGGATTTTCAGCGGTTGTTCATCGCGAAACAGCTCGCGGCCGTTCAGGCTCAGGGCCAGCGCCAGGTCGGCGTCGAGGCTGCGTTCGTGGAATTCGTCGAAGATCAAAAGCCCCACGCCGTCCAGCGCCGGGTCGTCCTGCAGGCGGCGGGTGAGGATGCCTTCGGTGACCACCTCGATCCGCGTGTTGGGGCCGACTTTGCTATCCAGGCGGATGCGATAACCCACTGTCTCACCGACTTTTTCCCCCAGTTCGCTGGCCAGGCGTTCAGCGGCGGCGCGGGCAGCCAGGCGGCGCGGTTCGAGCATCAGGATGGTTTGCCCGGCCAGCCAGGGCTCATTTAACAATGCCAAGGGCACGCGGGTGGTTTTACCGGCGCCGGGCGGTGCTTCCAGCACGGCTTCATGGCGGTTCGCCAAGGCGTCACGCAGGGCGGGTAAAACATCATCAATGGGCAACGAATTCATACTGGCTCCAAAGCAGAGCCGCGAGTATAACGGCGAACTGCCGCATGCCGACGCTGGTCTCAAGGTCAGTGTTATATAGTCGCGTACCAACCGAGTTCAGGAGAGTTTCCATGCGTATCGCTTCCCGTGTTATCGGCGGTGTTTTAGCCGTCACCCTGTTGAGCCAACTCACCGCCTGCGGTTCGATTTTCTACCCGGACCGCCGTGGCCAGATCGAAGGCAAAATCGACCCGACCATCGCCGTGCTCGATGCCGTAGGCCTGCTGTTTTATGTGATCCCAGGCCTGATTGCGTTTGGCGTCGACTTCGCCACCGGCGCGATTTATTTCGAGCCGGGCAAGACCGCCCAAGTCGCGCCGGAAAAACTCCACGAAGCCATCGGCGCCGACGGCCAGGTCGACAACGCCAAGCTGCAATCGATCATCCAGAAAGAAACCGGCCACAGCTTGCCGCTGGACGACCCGCGCCTGATCCAGTTCAAGGGCAGCGTGCAGCAACTCGCCACCCTGGGCCTGCAACCTGCCGCGTAAGGACTGCTTATGACCAGCAGTCCCGAACACGCCAGGCTCCTGCGCCTGGCCACCCGCGCCTCTGTCGGTGTGGCCTGTGTGCTGATCATTACCAAGGCGATCGCCTGGTGGTTCAGCGGCTCGGTGAGCATGCTCGCCGGGCTGACCGACTCGCTGCTCGATGGCGTGACCTCGTTGCTGAACCTGCTGGCGGTGCATTACGCGCTACGCCCGGCGGACGATGACCACCGCTATGGCCACGGCAAGGCGGAGTCACTGGCGGGCATGGCCCAGGCGTTGTTTATTGGTGGCAGTGCGGTGTTGATCGCGCTGCAAGCCTACGAGCGGTTGCACAACCCGCAACCGGTCGGTGCGCCGTGGTTGAGCATCGGGGTGATCGTATTTTCGCTGGTGCTGACCGTTGCGCTGCTGATGCTGCAACACCGGGTAATCCGCGAAACCGGTTCCAACGCCGTGCGCGCGGACTCGCTGCACTATCGCTCGGACCTGCTGCTCAACGGCAGCATCCTGGTGGCGCTGGTACTGGCCGCCATCGGTTTGCATCAGGTGGACGCCTGGTTCGGCCTGGGCATCGCGGCTTATATTTTGTGGAGCGCGATCCACATCGCCAAGGAAAGCTTCGCGGTGCTGATGGATGAGGAACTGCCGCCGGACGTAAGCCAGCACATGCTCGAACTGGCCCGTGGCGTGCCGGGGGTATTGGGTGCCCATGACTTGCGCACGCGCGTGTCGGGCAACCATTGGTTTGTGCAACTGCATCTGGAGTTGCCGGGCGAGTTGACGCTGTCTGTGGCCCATGGCATCAGCGACCAGGCCGCCGATGCCATTCACAACGCCTACCCGCGCGCCGAAGTGCTGGTACACGCCGACCCACGGGAAGTGGTCACCGGCAACAAGGCTTAATACTGCACCTGGTAACCGCGACTGCTCAGGCAGTTACCCTGGGCCTGGCGGTAGGTTTGCACCACCGCCGGGTCCGGGGCGTACGTGGCGGCCTGCGGGTCGAAACCGCTTTGCTGCACGGCCCAGCGATAACAGTCGTAACCGTCCTGCTGCACTTGGGCCGGTGACTGGCCGTTGGCGGGATAAGCCACCACGTCATAGCCGTTGCCTTGCGGCGCGGGCGGTGCCGACGGCACTTGCGCCGGCGGTTGCACCACCACGTATTGCTGGGAGCTTTCTTCGTAGGCGTAGTAGGCACCCGCGGCAAGAAACAACAACGAGCCCCCCACCCACACTTCACGCGCATAGTCCGGCAGGTAATGCACGCGGATGCCATAGGGCGGCGCCACTACGACGTAGCGCGGCCCCTGTGGACGGTACCAGTAGCCGCCGGAAAAAAAGTAGTCCTGCCCGCGATACGGCACGCGGAAATTGCGCTCGGGGAAACGATCCACCACATAGCCGGGCCGATACTGCGGGCCCGGCCCCCAGCCATTGCCATGACCGTCGGGGCGACCGGGCCAGCGATGGTCATCGGGGCGGCCATTGTTGAAACCGCCGCCGTTATTGCCGGGGCGCTGGCCAGGGCCGCCAGCCTCCCAATGTCGGTTGTCGTCATTGCGCCGGGGGATGTCGCGGTAGTAACCCTGGCGCGGCTCCTGGGTCTGACGCACGGTGTCGGGCCGGCTCTGGATCGGCAGGTTGTTCGACGGTTGCGGTTGCGGTGCCGGCCGGCTCGGCTCATTGCCTTGCGGGCGACCTTGCCACTGGCCGGCGCGTTCACCGTGAGGGTTCTGCGGGCGTGGCTGATTGTTCTCGGGGCGCGGCGGCGCGTTTTCCGGCCGTCGCCCGCCTTCGGGACCTCGCTCATGCTGGCCCTGCGGCCCTTGGCCCTCGCGAGGTGCGTTATCGCGCTCATCGGCCATTACCTGCGCGCCGACGCTGACCACCAGCAAACCAACACCTGCCATACGCCAGATGCGCTTCATGCTTTTCCTCACTGCGGGTTAGGGCTTACAGATGAGACTGGAAAAGCCTCGCCCGGTTCTGAGACAGGTTATCAGTCACGAGAAGTATTTTCTTAAAGGCAAAAAGAAAAGGGGCGACCCGTCGGCCACCCCTTGAGAACTTCGTCCATGCTCAACGCTTTTGACGTTGGCTCACCTCACGCCGTCTGGTGGACAGTGTGCAGCCTGGAGGCCGGCTCAACCCTGCTGGGGTGGCGGCCGCAGCGGGCCTGATTGGGCGCGCTGCGTGGACTGTTGTCCAGGCGGTGATTCTGTTGATAAAGATACCCGCCCGCGCCCGACAGAGGATTGCGAAGATTGCGTCAATAAACAGTGCTTGCGCAATTTTTAACCCTTCATGGATAATTCATCGCAATAGTTACGACAAAGGCTAACCCAATGAGCAAGCTTGACCGATACGATCTGAGTATTTTGGCGGAATTGCAGCGCGACGCGAGGATCTCCAACCAGGAGTTGGCCGAACGCATCGGCCTGTCACCGTCGCCCTGCTCGCGCCGGGTCAAGCAACTGGAGGACGACGGCTACATCGCCCGCCAGGTCGCCCTGCTCGACCGCAAGATGCTCGGCCTGAGCCTCACGGCTTATGTGCTGATCGGCATGGACCGGCACACTCCCGAGCGTTTCGAGAACTTCGAAGCGGCCATCCGCACCCTGCCCCAGGTGTTGGAGTGCAGCCTGGTGACCGGCATGGATGCGGACTATCAACTGAAGGTGGTGGTCCCGGACATGGATCACTACCAGAAACTGCTGCTGGGCCACCTCACGCGGATTGAGGGCGTGACCAGCGTGCGGTCGAGCTTTGTGCTCAACCAGGTGCTCAACAGTACCGAGCTTCCCCTGACCCACCTGCGCACCTAAGATCAGTGAAGGTCAAATGTGGGAGGGGCTTGCCCCCTCCCACATTTGGATTGCGCTTCGATCCAGATCAATGTTGCGCCTGTAGCGCTGCCCTATACTTGCCGCCTGCCCCAACGGAATAGCCCATGGACAACATCGACCCCGCCCTCTTCGAAGAATGGATGATGACCGGCCTGGTCACGATCCTGATCATTTTCATGGGTTTTATCGTCTGGGACCTGGCGAAGAAGTCCAAGGCCGGGCGCTTTGGTTCGTTCATCCTGTTTTTTGTGCTGGGGCTGGGCGTGGCCGCGTTTATCATCAAGAGCGTGGTGATCGGCCTGATCGAGTCCGGCGCCTTATAAGCGCGCCGGCACGGCTTTCCATTGGCCCTGATCGAGGCCTTCGATCGACCAATCGCCAATGCGCACGCGCACCAGGCGTAACGTCGGCAACCCTACCGCCGCCGTCATACGCCGCACCTGACGGTTGCGCCCCTCGCGAATCACCAGCTCCAGCCAATGGGTCGGCACGCTTTTACGAAAGCGCACCGGCGGGTTGCGTGGCCATAACTGGGGCTCTTCCAATGGCCGCGCTTCGGCGGGCAAGGTCATGCCGTCATTGAGCTGCACGCCGTCGCGCAGGCGTTGCAATTGTTCTTCCGTCGGCTCGCCCTCGACTTGCACCCAGTAGGTTTTCGCCAACTTGTGCTTGGGGTCGGCAATACGCGCCTGCAACTGGCCATCGTTGGTCAGCAACAACAGGCCTTCACTGTCACGGTCCAGACGGCCCGCCGGGTAGATGCCGGGAATATCGATGAAATCCTTGAGAGTCGCCCGCCCGCCTTCGTCGCTGAACTGGGTCAGCACATCGAAAGGCTTGTTGAACAGGATCAGCTTGGGCTCGGCCGGCGGCGCCTTGGCGACACGACGAGCAGCGGAGTGCGGAGGTTTCACGCCAGGGCGGCGCGAATCAGGGCGAGCAGGACGGGACATGGCAAAGGAACATCTAACGGTCAGGGCCGACAATGCTAGTGGCCTGACCGTTAAATAACCATCCCAACCGCTTAGCGGAACGGGGGCTCGTCGAAGCTGCGCAGTTTGCGCGAATGCAGCGAGTTGAGTTCGGTGCGCAACAGGTCCACCGCTTCAATGCCGATCTTCAAGTGCTGGCTCACCGCACGCTCATAGAACGCGTTGGCCGAACCCGGCAGCTTGATCTCGCTGTGCAACGGTTTATCCGAGACACACAGCAACGTGCCGTACGGCACACGCAAACGATAGCCCTGCGCGGCGATGGTGCCGCTTTCCATGTCCACGGCCACGGCGCGGGACAGGTTGATCAGCGGCCGTTCCTGGGCCCAGCGCAGTTCCCAATTGCGGTCGTCGTAGGTCAGCACGGTGCCGGTGCGCAGACGTTTTTTCAGCTCTTCACCTTTTTCGCCGGTGACATTCGCCGCCGCCTGCTGCAACGCCATCTGCACTTCGGCCAGGGCCGGGATCGGAATGTTCGGCGGCACCACGCGGTCGAGGATTCCGTCGCGGCGCATATAAGCGTGGGCCAGTACGTAGTCACCGATGGTCTGGGATTGGCGCAGGCCGCCACAGTGGCCGATCATCAGCCAGCAATGTGGGCGCAGCACGGCGAGGTGGTCGGTGATGTTCTTGGCGTTGGACGGGCCTACGCCGATGTTCACCAGGGTCACGCCGTGGCCATCAGTGGCCTGCAGGTGATAGGCCGGCATTTGGTAGCGGTGCCAGACCACGCCGGCGGCGATGGCCGACGCTTCGCCGTGGTCCATGCTCTTGTCGATCACCACGTTGCCCGGCAACACCATGCGGATAAACCGCGGGTCGCTGCGCAGTTGCTCCAGGCCATGCAGGATGAACTGGTCGACATAGCGGTGGTAGTTGGTCAGCAGGATCCACGGTTGCACATGGCGCCAGTCGCTGCCGGTGTAGTGCACCAGGCGGCGCAGGGAAAAGTCCACGCGCGCCGCATCGAACAACGCCAGCGGCAGGGGGTCGGTGTTTTCCCAGTCATAGAGGCCATCGGCGATGCCATCGGTGGCGGCCGACAAGTCGGTGCTGGGGAACACGCGGGCCAGGGTCGCAGCGGTCACGCCGGAACCGGCCAGTTCGTCGCCCTGCTCCACCACGTACGGGTAGGGAATGTTCTGCTGGCTGACGCCCACTTCGACCGTCACGGTGAAGTCGTGCATCAATGGCACCAGTTGCTCCAGCAAATATTTACGGAACGCCGACGGATGGGTGACGGTAACGCTGTAGGTGCCCGGCAATTGCACCTTGGCATATGCCCGGGTGGTCTGTGGGACTTCGCCGTGGCAGTGGTAGGTCAAACGCAGTTCCGGGTAGCGAAACAGTGCGCGTTGCGCGGCGTCGGGTTCGACGCGGTCCTTGAGATATTGCTTGAGGGCCTGGTTGAGCGCGCCGGTGGCCCGCTCATGCAGAGCGGCCAGCCGGTCCACGGCTTCTTCGGCGGTTTGAACGACAACAAAAGCTTCGGTCACGGTAAGCATCCTGTGTTCTGACGTGCAGGCCTTTATCTTGCCTGTATCCAGGGCTCACCGAAACAGCAGAGTTGGAATGCAATCCAATGTGGACCGTGTTTACATAGGTGAATGAGGGGTTGAGCGGGCGACGATGGCTGCCACATCCACACCACGCGGCAACGCCCCATACACCCGCCCGGACGACTCGCCCAACCGACTGGCAATAAACCCATCACTGACCGCCGCATTCCCGGCTTCCAGCAACAACTTGGCCTGCAACGCCACGGCAATATCCTCGGTCAGTTGGCGTGCACGGTATTGAATATCCTGAGTGTCCATAAACGCCGACTTGAGCTGCTCGATACGCCGCGCCAGTTGCCTGTCGCCGTGTCCATCACCAAGCTCGACAAACAACACCTCCAGCACGCCCGGCTCTTTCGACAGCGCACGCAACACGTCCAGGCACTGCACATTGCCGGAACCTTCCCACGTGGAATTCACCGGCGCCTCACGGTAGAGGCGCGGCAGGATGCTGTCCTCCACGTAGCCGGCACCGCCCATGCATTCGGCAGCTTCGTTGATCATCGCCGGCGCGCGCTTGCAGATCCAATACTTGCCCACCGCCGTCACCAACCGGGCGAACTTGGCTTCCCGCTCATCGCCCAAGTGGTCCAGGGCGCGCCCCATGCGCATGCTCAAGGCCAGCGAGGCCTCGCTTTCCAACGCCAGGTCGGCGAGCACGTTTTGCATCAGCGGTTGTTCGCTGAGCACGCGCCCGCTGACCGAGCGGTGGGCACAATGATGGCTGGCCTGGGTCAACGCCTGGCGCATCAAGGCGCTGGAGCCGACCATGCAATCGAAGCGGGTCATGGCGACCATCTCGATGATGGTGGGTACGCCACGGCCTTCTTCACCCACCATCCAGGCCAGTGCGCCACGCAATTCCACCTCGCTGGAAGCATTGGAGCAATTGCCGAGCTTGTTTTTCAGGCGTTGGATGTAGAACTCGTTGCGAGTGTCATCCGGACGCTGCCTGGGCAGTAGGAAACAGGTAAGGCCCTTGTCGGTCTGCGCCAGGGTCAGGAACGCATCGCACATCGGCGCCGAGCAAAACCACTTATGGCCAACCAGTTCATAGGCTTGCCCAGGGCCGCTCGCGCCTACCGGATAGGCGCGGGTGGTGTTGGCGCGCACGTCGGTGCCGCCCTGTTTCTCGGTCATGGCCATGCCGATGGTGGCGCCCGGTTTGTGGGCGATGCCGACGTTGCGCGGGTCGTATTCGGTGCTGAGGACTTTTGGCAGCCAGGTCTTCGCCAGGTCCGGTTGCAGGCGCAGCGCCGGGACGCAGGCGAAGGTCATGGTCAGCGGGCAACCGGTGCCGGCTTCGGCCTGGCTGTGCAGATACGTCAGGGCGGCGCGAGCCACGTGGGCGCCGGATTGCGGATGGGCCCAGGGCAGCGACGGCAGGCCGTGTTCGACGGCGGTGCGCATCAGCTCGTGGTAGGCCGGATGAAACTCCACCAGGTCAATGCGATGGCCATAGCGGTCATGGCTGCTGAACACCGGCTTGTACTGATTCGCCAGGAACCCGGCCGCCATCAACGGCCCACCGGCCAGCGCACCGTAGGCATTGATGCGTGGCTCTGCCCAGCCGGCACCAAAGCGGCGCGACCAGTCTTGCAAGGGCAGATCGATGCGGTACAGGTTGGTGCCGTCCAGGGACGGCGGCTGGTTGGTGACGTCGTGGGTTTCGGCAAACGGGTGCGGGTGCATGACGGGCCTCCTGGAAAAAAGGCCGCGTTTGGATGGGGCCTGAAGGTCAGTTAAGCACCGTAACCTGGCTTAAAAAAGTGGCATACCCGCCGAATTGACGGCGCTTTCACCCTCCATTACAGCCAGAACCCGGCGCTCCAGTACCCTCTGCAACGCGTCGAAGCGTACGGGTTTGGCGAGGCGCTCGGAGATGCCGATGCCCTCGCAGTGCTCACGCTCAGCCACGTTCAGCGATGGGCTCACAGCGATCACCGGCAGCTCGCCGCAGCCCGGCAGTGCACGGATCTGGCAGCACAACGAGAAATCACCTTCAGGCATATCCAACAGCACGCCGTCGAAATTGCCCGCCTGCAACGCCCCTAAAGCACTCGGGCCGCTGTCCACGGTTTTCACCCGGTAACCAAGCTTGAGCAACATGCCGCGCACCACCAGTTGCCCGACACTGTTGTCATCCACCAACAGCACCGTGCACTCCTGGGGCGAGCGCTGGTGATCGGGCGCGGGTTTAGGCTCGGACGCCACCGGGCTGACGCACAGGTCCAACTGGAACCGGCTGCCTTTGCGCGGTTCGGAGTGATGGGTGAGCCGCCCGCCCAACAACTCGATCAGTTGCCGGCAGATGGCCAGGCCGATACCTAGGCCACCGTATTCGCGGGTAGTGGAACCATCAAGCTGGAAGAAGCGCTGATACAGCGTGGCCTCGTCGAGAAAGGCAAAACCGATACCGGTGTCCGTGACGATAAAGCTCAGGCGCAAGCCGCCATCACTCTCCGGCACGCCCACCACACGCAGGCGCACGGCACCTTGGTGGGTGAACTTGAAGGCGTTGTCCAGCAGGCAGTCCAGACACTGAAGCAGCTTGTCGGCGTCACCGCGCACGCGGTCCGGCAGTTCATCGGCCACGTCGATGGAAAACGCCAGGCCTTTGCTCTGGGCGCTGGCATTGAATTGCTGGCGCAGGCTGTCGAGCACGCCGCGCAGGCTGAACACCTGAGGCTGGGCACTCAAGCGCCCGGCCTGCAATTCGGTCAGGGTGAGGATGCCGTTGACCATGCGCATCATGTCCCGCGCCGAACCGGCGGCGGTTTGCTGGTACTGCGCCAGGTCGCTGTCCAGGGGCACGGTTTGCATCAGCTCCAACGAGCCGATCACCCCGTTCATCGGCGTGCGCAGTTCGTGGGTCAGGGTGGCGAGGAATTCATCCTTGAGCCGGTTGCTGCGCGCCAACTGTTGGTTGAGCACTTCGAGCTTCTGGCTCGCGTCGAGCAGAATCTGCGCCTGTTGTTCACGCATTGCGTTGATGCGGTCGGCCAGGGCCAGGGAAAGCAGCGCCACTTCAATTGCCGAGCCGATCTGGCTGGCGTACATCGTCAGGAACACATTAGGCAGGTAGCCCAGCACCATCAGTGTGTTCACCACCCCGCCCAGCAGGAACGCCGACCAGGCGATGATGAAATAGCGCGCCACCCGCTGGCCGCAGTACCAGGCATTGATGGCGGCCACAAAAATGCTCAGGGTGAAGACCAGCGCCAGGCCCGTAGCCAGGCGCAGCGCCAGTGCGTAGCTGGTCATTAGCGACAGCAACATCACCACCGCGCCGCAGGCCACCAGCGCCAGCAGCAGGCGGTTGATCCAGCGACTGTGTTGCGCGGTGTGCAGGAAACTGCGCGCAAACAGGCTGCCAAACAGCGCCGATGCACCGATCAGAAAAGGCGTCGCGGCATTCGCCCACCAGGGGTTGTTCGGCCAGAAGTACTCCACCGCCGCGCCGTTGACCGACAACTGGTACATGCCGAACGAGGCGATATAGAAGATGTAATAGAGGTAGCTGGTGTCGCGCACGCTGAGGTAGATAAACAGGTTGTACACCAGCATTCCCAGCAGCACGCCATAGATCAGGCCCAGGACGTAAAGGCGCAACGGCTGTTGCTCAAGGTACGCCGTGCTGGACCAGAGGGTCAGCGGCGCCTGGATCGAGCCTTCGCTTTGCAGGCGCAGGTAAACGGTTTTCGCCTCGCCGGGGGTGAAGTCGAGCTTGAACAGGTAGTTGTTCTGGCGAATCTCACGGGCCGAAAACGGCAACGCATCCCCGGTGCGCCCGGCCAGGCGATAGGTGCCGGTGCTGTCGGGCTGGTACAGGTCGAGGTGGTCCAGCGGCGGGTAAGCCAGTTCCAGCAACCAGGTGCGCTGGGCCTCGCGGTTCTGAGGCAGATAGTGCAGGTCGACCTTGAGCCAGAACACCGAGCGCGAGTAGCCGGCATTGAGCGTGTCTTTATCGTGGGGCTTGAACTGCCGGGCGGCGGAAGGTGCGCTGACCTGGGCAATGGTGAGGGCATCGGTCGGGTCTTCGAGCACTTGCATGGCTCGGCCCAGCGGCAGGCTGCGCGTGTCCTGGTTGAACTCGATGGCGCTGGCGAGCATCGGTAGCCCGCACAACAATAAAATCAGCAAATAGCGCATAGAGCCCCAGCGTGGCCTGTCCGGTCGTGTCAAAAGCCCCCATTCCTTTTGAGCAGACGTACACCGGCAATACAGTTAAGTTGTTTGGATCCACTCTAGCATAGCCGGCAAAGGCCATTGGACACCATTGAAGATTTCCCACAAAGGCTCTAGTACAAGGCTTACAGAGCGCTGTAACGATTAATTGCGCATCCAAAAGCACTATTTCCCGTCAAAAATCCCCCTTCGCCCGACAGCCACGCAAAAAGCGTTTGGTGGTAAGCTCGCGCACCATGAATATCTACAGCTCTCGCCCTGTTGTTCTCTGTCTCTCCGGCCATGATCCCAGTGGTGGCGCCGGCTTGCAGGCAGATATCGAAGCCCTGCTCGCGCAGGGTTGCCACGCGGCTCCGGCCGTCACCGCGCTGACCGTGCAGAACACCGTCAATGTCAGCGATTTCCGCGTGCTCGACCGCGAGTGGGTGCTGGCCCAGGCCAATGCCGTGCTCGGCGACTCCGAAGTGGCGGCGGTCAAGCTGGGCATGCTCGGCTCCACCGCGATGGTCGACACCGTGGTCGAACTGCTGCAGGCGCACCCGCACCTGCCGGTGGTATGCGACCCAGTGCTGCGGGCCGGCGGCGGCGGCAGCCTGGGCAAGGATGAAGTGGGTTACGCCATGCGCGAGCGGCTGCTGCCCTTGTCGCTGATCGCCACGCCCAACCTGCCCGAAGCGCGCATCCTTGCCGAACTGCCGCACGGCACGGCGGACGAATGCGCCGACAAGCTGCTGCCGTTTATCAATCACCTGTTGATCACCGGTGGCCATGGCGATGAGCATGAAGTGCATAACCGCTTGTACAGCCGCGATGGCACGCGCCAGACCTTTACCTGCCAGCGCCTGCCGGGCAGCTATCACGGTTCGGGCTGCACGTTGGCCAGCGCCCTGGCCGGGCGGATCGCCCAGGGCGAAAGCCTGGCCAGCGCGGTGCAATCGGCGCTCAACTACACTTGGCGCACCCTGCGTGACGCCGAGCAACTCGGGCAGGGCCAATTTGTACCGCGCCGCCTGCCACTGGATTTCTGCTCCTGATACCGAGAGGCCTGCACGATGAAATTACGTGGCCTTTACGCCATTACCGACAGCCAACTGTTGGCCGGCAAATTCCTCGCCTACGTCGAAGCGGCGCTGGAAGGTGGCGTGACCCTGCTGCAATACCGCGACAAAAGCAGCGATGACGCCCGGCGCCTGCGTGAAGCGCAAAAGCTCAAGGAGTTGTGCGCGCGCTATAAAACCCAGCTGATCATCAACGACGACGCCGAATTGGCCGCGCGCCTGGGCGTCGGCGTGCATCTGGGCCAGACCGACGGCCCATTGACGCCAGCCCGTGCGCTGCTCGGGTCCAAGGCGATCATTGGTGCCACCTGTCATAGCCGGATCGAACTAGCCGAGCAGGCCGCACAGGAAGGCGCCAGTTATGTCGCCTTCGGTCGCTTCTTCAATTCCACGACCAAGCCCGGCGCCCCGGCCGCCACCGTTGAAATGCTGGCCGATGCGCGCAAGCGCCTGCACCTGCCGATCTGCGTGATCGGCGGCGTCACCCTGGAGAACGCCGAACCCCTGGTGGCCCACGGCGCCGACCTGCTCGCGGCGGTGCACGGCCTATTCGGTGCCGACACCACCCAGGAAGTGACGCGCCGCGCCCGCGCCTTTAACGACCTTCTTAAATATTCAGTTTAGAGAGCCCGCACATGTCACGTTCCGAAACCCTGTTTGCCAATGCCCAGAAGCACATCCCCGGCGGTGTGAACTCGCCCGTGCGTGCGTTCAAAAGCGTCGGCGGCACGCCGTTGTTCTTCAAACATGCCGAAGGCGCCTACGTCACCGACGAAGACGACAAACGCTATGTGGACTACGTGGGTTCCTGGGGCCCGATGATCCTGGGCCACAGCCACCCGGACGTGCTCGATGCGGTGCGCAAACAGTTGGAACACGGTTTGTCCTATGGCGCGCCGACTGCCATGGAAACCGAAATGGCTGACCTGGTGTGCTCAATCGTGCCGTCGATGGAAATGGTGCGCATGGTCAGCTCCGGCACCGAAGCCACCATGAGCGCGATCCGCCTGGCGCGCGGTTTCACCGGCCGCGACAGCATCATCAAGTTCGAAGGCTGCTACCACGGTCACTCCGACAGCCTGCTGGTCAAAGCCGGCTCCGGCGCGCTGACGCAGGGCGTGCCAAGCTCGGCCGGCGTGCCGGCGGCGTTCGCCAAACACACCCTGACCCTGCCCTTCAACGACATCGGCGCCGTCGAGCAGATGCTCAGCGAAGTGGGCCAGGAGGTGGCGTGCATCATCGTCGAGCCGGTAGCCGGCAACATGAACTGCGTACCGCCGGCGCCGGGCTTCCTCGAAGGCCTGCGCGCGCAGTGCGACAAGTATGGCGTGGTGCTGATTTTCGACGAAGTGATGACCGGTTTTCGTGTTGCCCTCGGCGGCGCCCAGGCGCACTACGGCGTCACGCCGGACCTGAGCACCTTCGGCAAGATCATCGGCGGCGGCATGCCGGTCGGCTGCTTCGGCGGCAAGCGCGACATCATGCAGCACATCGCGCCGCTGGGCCCGGTCTACCAGGCCGGCACCCTGTCCGGTAACCCGTTGGCCATGGCCGCCGGCCTGACCACCCTGCGCCTGATCAGCCGCCCGGGCTTCCATGCCGAGCTGACCGACTACACCACGCGCCTGCTCGACGGCCTGCAACTACGTGCGGATGCAGCCGGTATCCCGTTCGTCACGACCCAGGCCGGCGGTATGTTCGGCCTGTACTTCAGCGGCGCCGACGATATCGTCACGTTCGATGACGTAATGGCCAGCGACGCCGGCCTGTTCAAGCGCTTCTTCCACCTGATGCTGGAAGGCGGTGTGTACCTGGCACCAAGCGCCTTTGAAGCAGGCTTTACGTCAATCGCCCATGGTGATGCCGAGTTGAAACTGACTCTGGATGCCGCTGAACGCGCGTTCGCAGCCCTGAAATAAACAGCCGCGCAGGTTTGACACCGCCCATGCGGTGTCAAATTTGCTACCTTGCTTACAGATATTTCCCTATTTGTCTGAGAATTCACCTGTAATCCGGCAGATAACTTGCCTGACCAGCAGAAAAACGAGTAAAGACTTTGTAAGCAGGGGCCTGCTTATTTCATAATGCGCGCTTATTGGACCCTACGAGGGTCCGCGTGCCCCGTCAGAGGTAAGTCGATTCCCATGAAACGCACCGGCCGCACCCTGGTTCTGGGCTGCCTGTTGCTCCTTCAGCCGCTGCTGGCACATGCACAAGCAGGCGGCAACTCGTTGTTAATCCCAGCGATGGGTCGTTGCACCCTCAATACCCAGCCGGACAGCCAGGCCGAAGCCCTGAGCGCGTGCCAGAAGCAGGCCGACGGTGGGGATGCGCAGGCGCAATACGAGTTGGGCGAGTACTACCACGACAGCAAAAACCCCGCCCGTGACCTTAACAAGGCCTTGAGTTACTTCGAGAAAGCCTCGTTGCAGGGCCACGCCCAGGCACAGTTCCAGCTCGGCACCATGTTCTTCAAAGGTGAAGGCGTACCGGCCAATAACGTTCAGGCGTACATCGTGCTGAAAATGGCCGCGGTCAACGGCGCCGAAGACGCGCTGGACACCGCCGACGAGGTCGCCGAGCACATGCAACGCGATGAACTGGAAGTGGCGACCCAGGTGCTGGGGCAGATTTTCCGCAACTACCTGCAGGAATTGCAGAGCGCCGATGGGCGCTCGCCCTTCTCGCCCCTGCCCTGACCCACCAGCCTTACTTCTCAGGCATCGGCATCGGAAACGGCATGACATTGCTCACGCCCCGCGCCTCGCTGATTTTCGGCGTGCCCAGGCGCTCCACTTCGTCGATGCGCACAATTGAATGCATCGGCACAAAACTGCGCACAACGCCTTCGAACTGAGCCTTGAGCTTTTCTTCGCCCGGGTCGACGACCAACTGGGTGCGCTCGCCAAAGACGAACTCTTCCACCTCCAGGAAGCCCCACAGATCACTTTGATAGATCTGCTTGGCGTACATTTCGAACACCTGGCCCTGGTTGAGGAAAATCACCTTGTAGATTGGAGCTTCACGTTTGGTCATGGTGGGCGAATAACACATCGGGGATATAAAAGAGGGCGCGAACTATAGCATGGCACCCGATGCACAACGCTAGGAACCAATGGGCATGCCCCCTATAATGCGCGGTTCTTTACCACCAGTTGACGATTCCCATGGCCAAGAAGCTTTATATCGAAACCCACGGTTGCCAAATGAACGAGTACGACAGCTCGCGCATGGTTGATCTGCTGGGCGAACACCAGGCCCTGGAAGTCACCGCCCGCGCCGAAGATGCCGACGTGATCCTGCTCAATACCTGCTCGATCCGCGAACGGGCCCAGGACCGTGTGTACTCGCAACTGGGTCGCTGGCGTGAACTGAAACTGGCCAACCCGGACATGGTGATCGCTGTCGGCGGTTGCGTGGCCAGCCAGGAAGGCGCCGCCATCCGCGATCGCGCCCCCTACGTAGATGTGGTGTTCGGCCCGCAAACCCTGCACCGCCTGCCGGAAATGATCGACGCCGCCCGCGTTACCAAGCTGCCGCAGGTTGACGTCTCGTTCCCCGAAATCGAAAAATTCGACCATTTGCCCGAGCCACGCATCGACGGGCCAAGCGCCTATGTGTCGGTCATGGAAGGTTGCAGCAAGTACTGCACGTTCTGCGTGGTGCCCTACACCCGTGGCGAAGAAGTCAGCCGGCCGTTTGACGACGTGCTGTCGGAAATCATCCACCTGGCCGAAAACGGCGTGCGCGAGGTGACCCTGCTCGGCCAGAACGTCAACGGCTATCGTGGCCAGACCCATGACGGGCGCCTGGCCGACCTGGCGGAACTGATCCGCGTGGTGGCGGCGGTGGACGGTATCGAACGCATTCGCTACACCACCTCGCACCCGCTGGAGTTCTCCGACAGCCTGATCCAGGCTCACGCCGAGGTACCGGAACTGGTCAAGCACCTGCACTTGCCGGTGCAATCGGGTTCGGACCGCATTCTGTCGGCGATGAAGCGCAACCACACGGCCTTGGAATACAAATCCAAACTGCGCAAGTTACGCGCAGCGGTGCCGGGCATCTGCATCAGTTCGGACTTTATCGTCGGCTTCCCCGGCGAAACCGAGAAAGACTTCCAGCAAACCATGAAGCTGATCGAAGACGTTGGTTTCGACTTTTCCTACTCGTTCGTCTACAGCCAGCGCCCAGGCACACCGGCGGCCGACCTGCTGGACGAAACACCGGAGGCGCTGAAGAAGGAACGGCTAAATGCGCTGCAACATCGCTTGAACCAGCAGGGCTTCGAGATCAGCCGACAAATGGTCGGTTCGATCCAGCGCATTCTGGTGACCGATTACTCCAAAAAAGACCCCGGTGAATTGCAGGGCCGCACCGAGAACAATCGCATCGTCAATTTCCGCTGCGACAACCCGACCTTGATCGGCCAGTTTGCCGATGTGCATATCGATGCGGCGCAACCGCACTCATTGCGCGGCTCGCTGGTGCAATAAATGTGATCCAGTGTGGCAGGGGGCTTACTCCCGATAGCGGTGTGTCAGTATCAAATGTACTGACTGCCCCATTGCTATCGGCAGCAAGCCCCCTCCCACATTGGAACCGTGCAGCATTGCGATGACGTAAGTGCTTTCGCACCCGCGCCACTGGCGTTATTCTCTCTTTCACATCAACAGCCAAAGGGCGGCTAAAAGCGACCTTGAACGCACCCATAGTAGAACCCCATCGTTTTCTCCTCGAGCCGTTTGAGGCTCGCCGTTTCGCCAATCTGTGCGGACAGTTCGACGAGCACCTGCGTCTGATCGAACAACGCCTGAGCATCGAGATCCGCAACCGCGGCAATCAGTTCGAGCTTATTGGTGAACCCCAACACACCACGTCCGCAGAGAACCTGCTGCGTCGTCTCTATCGCGAGACCAAAGGCAGTGAACTGTCGCCGGAAACGGTGCACTTGTACCTGCAAGAGTCCGCCGTGGAAGACCTGGCCAACAATCCCGTGGCCGAAGCCAGCGTGGCCCTGCGCACCAAAAAAGGCATGATTCGCCCTCGCGGCTTGAATCAGCAGCGCTACGTCAAGGAAATCCTCGGCAACGACATCAACTTCGGCATCGGCCCGGCCGGTACCGGCAAGACCTACTTGGCCGTGGCCTGCGCGGTCGATGCCCTGGAGCGCGAGCAAGTACGCCGCATCCTGCTGGTGCGCCCAGCGGTTGAAGCCGGTGAAAAGCTCGGCTTCCTGCCCGGCGACCTGGCCCAGAAGATCGACCCGTACCTGCGCCCGCTCTACGACGCGCTCTACGAGATGCTCGGCTTCGAATACGTGGCCAAGCTGATCGAGCGCCAGGTGATCGAGATCGCCCCGCTCGCCTACATGCGCGGCCGTACGCTGAACAACAGCTTCATCATCCTCGACGAAAGCCAGAACACCACCGTCGAGCAGATGAAGATGTTCCTGACCCGCATCGGTTTCGGCTCCACTGCCGTGATCACCGGCGACATCACCCAGGTCGACCTGCCCAAGGGCACCAAGTCGGGCCTGGGCCAGGTGATCGAGGTGCTCAAGGACGTGCCGGGCATCAGCTTTACGCACTTCATGCCCAAGGACGTGGTGCGCCACCCGTTGGTGCAGCGCATCGTCGAGGCCTACGAGCGCTTCGAACACCGTGATGACGGGCTGTCAAAGGACGTTCGCCGCGATGCTTGAGCTAGACCTGCAACTGGCCAGCGACGCGCCCGCCCCCAGCGAAGCGCAGTTTCGCCAATGGTGCGAGCTGGCCCTGCGCCAGCGCAGCGCCGACTCGGAACTGACCATCCGCCTGGTGGACGAGCCAGAAGGCCGCGAACTCAACCACACCTGGCGCCAGAAGGACTACGCGACCAACGTGCTGTCCTTCCCCGCCGACGTACCCGATGAGTTACTGGACATTCCCTTGCTGGGCGATCTGGTGATCTGCGTCGCGGTCGTCGAGCGTGAGGCGAAGGAGCAAAACAAGGAACTTGAAGCCCACTGGGCTCATCTAGTCATTCACGGTTGCTTGCATCTCTTGGGTTACGACCATATAGACGATGAGGAAGCCGAGGAAATGGAAGCACTGGAACGAACGTTGCTTGCAGAACTGGGTCATCCCGACCCGTATGCAGCTGACGAAGCTTGAACATCACCTACTAACTGTAACGATAAAGGATTCAGAGTAATCGCTATGAGCGAAGACCGATCGAGCAACGGGCAGAAGTCGTGGCTGGGTAAACTGACCCAGGCTTTTGCCCACGAGCCGAAAAACCGCCAGGAGCTGCTGGAGCTGCTGCGCGAGGCCCATCAGAACAAGTTGCTGGACAGCGAAGCGCTGGCCATCGTCGAAGGCGCCATCCAGGTGGCTGACCTGCAAGTGCGTGACATCATGGTCCCGCGCTCGCAGATGATCAGCATCAAGGCGACCCAGACTCCACGGGAGTTCCTCCCGGCCGTGATCGACTCGGCGCACTCGCGCTACCCGGTCATTGGTGAAAGCCATGACGACGTCATGGGTGTCCTGCTGGCCAAGGACCTGCTGCCGCTGATCCTCAAGGAGAACGGTGACAGCTTCAACATCAAGGACCTGCTGCGTCCGGCCACGTTCGTCCCCGAATCCAAGCGCCTGAATGTGCTGCTGCGCGAATTTCGCGCCAACCACAATCACATGGCCATTGTGATCGACGAATACGGCGGCGTGGCGGGCCTGGTGACCATCGAAGACGTGCTGGAACAGATCGTCGGCGACATCGAAGACGAACACGACGTCGAAGAAGACAGCTACATCAAGCCGCTGCCCAGCGGTGACTTCCTGATCAAGGCGCTGACGCCGATCGAGAACTTCAACGAGTTCTTCGACAGCGAATTCTCCGACGATGAGTTCGACACCGTTGGCGGCCTGGTGATGAATGCGTTTGGCCATCTGCCCAAGCGTAACGAAACCACCGAGATCGGCGCCTATCGCTTCCGCATCCTGAATGCGGACAGCCGCAGGATCCACTTGATTCGCCTGACACCTATTGCCCGCTAAGGACTGACATGCGCCGTTTGATCGCACCCGGCTGGCCCGGTAACTTGCTGGCCGTGGTGGCCGGCGCCATCACCACCCTGGCGCTGGCGCCGTTCGATCTGTGGCCGTTTGCACTGGTGGCGGCGGGATTGTTCTACGTGGGCTTGCGGGAACTCACCCCGCGTCAGGCGCTTGGCCGTGGCTGGTGTTTCGGTTTCGGCCTGTTTGGCGCCGGCACCAGTTGGATCTACTACAGCATTCACCACTTCGGTGGCGCTTCGGTGCTGCTGGCTGGCTTTTTGATGCTGTTGTTTACCGCCGCCATCGCCTGGTTCTTCGCCCTGCCAGCCTGGTTATGGGCACGCTGGTTACGTCGCAATGAAGCGCCGTTGGCGGATGCGCTGACGTTCGCCGCGTTATGGGTGGGCCAGGAAGCCTTTCGCGGTTGGTTCCTCACCGGTTTCCCGTGGTTGTATTCCGGTTACAGCCAACTCGATGGCCCGCTCACCGGCCTGGCGCCCGTGGGCGGCATGTGGCTGATTTCCTTTGCCCTGGCACTCACGGCCGCCTTGCTGTGCAACCTGCCGCGCCTGCTGGCCGCCAAGCGCAATGCTTTTATCGGTGCGGGCCTGGTGCTGTTGGTTGCGCCGTGGGCTATCGGCTTGGCCCTCAAGCATCACGCCTGGACCAGCCCTTCCGGCGCCCCACTCACCGTGGCGGCCATTCAGGGCAACGTCGAACAAAGCATGAAATGGGACCCGCAGCAGCTCAACGCGCAATTGGCCCTGTACCGCGACATGAGCTTCACGTCCAAGCCCGTCGACCTGCTGGTTTGGCCGGAAACCGCCGTGCCGGTGCTCAAGGAATCGGTAGAGGGCTACCTGGGCATGATGGGCAAGTTCGCCGCCGACCGGCATACCGCGCTGATCACCGGGGTACCCATTCGCCAGGAAGTGCATCATCAGAAGCGCTACTTCAACGGCATCACCGTGGTGGGTGAAGGCGACGGCACCTACTTGAAGCAGAAACTGGTGCCTTTCGGTGAGTACGTACCGCTGCAGGACATGCTGCGCGGGCTGATCGCCTTCTTCGATCTGCCGATGTCGGACTTCGCCCGCGGCCCCGCTGACCAGGCCATGTTGCAGGCCAAGGGCTATCAGATCGCGCCGTTCATTTGCTACGAAGTGGTGTACCCGGAATTCGCCGCCAGCCTCTCGGCCCAGAGCGACCTGCTGCTGACCATCAGCAACGACACCTGGTTCGGCCGCTCGATCGGTCCGTTGCAACATTTGCAAATGGCGCAGATGCGCGCGCTGGAGGCCGGCCGCTGGATGATCCGCGCCACCAATAATGGCGTGACCGGGCTGATCAACCCGTTTGGGCAGATCACGGCGCAGATCCCGCAGTTCGAACGCGGCATCCTGTATGGCGAAGTAGTGCCGATGCACGACCTCACGCCGTACCTGCAATGGCGTTCGTGGCCGTTGATTATTGTGTGCCTGGTGCTGTTTGGCTGGGCGCTGCTGGCGGCCCGGATGGCCAAAACTGTCTGACTCAATGTGGGAGGGGGCAAACCCCCTCCCACATTTTTTGCATTTTAATCAGTAGGGTCAGCGATAGAACAACCGATAACCCACCTGCCCCACCGCCTCGTTGATCAACTGCCCGCTCTGCCACACCGCCTTGAACTCCGGCATCCAGCCGCCCAGCGGCCGGGCGTTGTCCACGCCCAGGAACCCCACAGGCGCCGGCACCACGGTGAGGCCAGCCTTTTCAAAACTCCAAACCGCCCGCGACATGTGCCAGGCCTGAGACACAACCACCACGCGCTTGACGCCCGCCGGCAATAGGATTTCAGCGCTCATCTGCGCGTTTTCCCAGGTGGTGCGGCTGCGCTCTTCCTTCCAGCGCACGCTCACGCCGAAATCGTCCTGCATCGACACCGCCATCAACTGCGCCTCGCTGGGCGGCGTACCGTAATGCAAGCCGCCTGTGGTGAGCACCGGCAACCCGGAGGCCTTGGCCAGTCGCGCGGCATAGCGCTGGCGCTCCAGGCCGACACCGGTAGGCTGGTCGCTGCCCCACGCCGGGTCCCCACGCTCGCGCCCCGACCCCAGCACCACAATGGCGTCGGCACGCTGCGCCAGTGTCGCCCACTGCTCGGGCGCCAATGGCGGCTCGGTCTCCAGGGCACGCGCGCCCCACTCCACCATCACCGGCAAACTGACCAACCACATGCCGCCCAGGCCCAAGGCGAAGCAACAGCCCGCCAACCGTGGGCGACTGCGGCGAAACCACCAGGCAAACGCCAGCAGCAGCAAAAGAATGCCGGGCGGCAGGAGCAGTTGTTTGATGAAGTAACGAATAGGCATCGGGCATCTCCAAAGATGCCCGAAGCCTAAGGTGTAACGGGGTTTAGCGACAATCTTTACAGTGACATACACGCGGGTGCGGCTGCGCGGGGAGTGAATTACTTGTAGCGGGCGGACCGGAGTGTTTCCGGGCCACGGCCGGCCGGCAAGTCCTTGAGCCACACCACCTTGGCAGAGTGCGTGGGCTCTTTGGCTGGCGGGGTTGCCACCCAGGGAGGCGCACTGCGCTTGTTGCGTTCCAGATAAGCCTTGATCAACTCCAGCTCCGCGCGGCTCAACCCGCGCAGTTCCAACTCCACAGGCCGCTCATCACGCAATCGGCCCGCAGTCCTCGCTGCATCCAATGCACGACCCAATCGGTCGATCAATCCTTCGTAGATTTCCGGTTTCGTTGCGGTTCGCTGCGATTCAACCATCCCCTCACCTCATTGAAGAAAGACTTGCTCCCCAATAAACAGCGTAGTCCCCGTGGCTGCGCCTGCCTGGCGCCGCGACAGACGGCCTCGACCGCGCAATCAGGGTTTCCCTCGATAGAGTGGGGTCATGTATGCTACGGCGCTTCCTGTAACTCCACTTCCCGCAAGGTTTGGGCACGGACGCGCCGCTTTTTGGTGTCGATCTACCTGGACAATGCTCCGAAGAGGATTAGGCCACCCCTATTCAGTTCAAAAGTAGCCATGCACGAACAATATCAGCCCCGTGAAATAGAAAATGCCGCCCAAACCTTCTGGGACGAGCAAAAGTCCTTTGAAGTCAGTGAACAGCCGGGCAAGGAGACTTACTACTGCCTATCGATGTTCCCTTACCCCAGCGGCAAGCTACACATGGGGCACGTGCGCAACTACACCATCGGTGACGTGATTTCCCGTTACCAGCGCATGCAAGGCAAGAATGTCCTGCAACCCATGGGTTGGGACGCCTTCGGCATGCCGGCGGAAAACGCCGCGATGAAAAACAACGTAGCTCCCGCCAAGTGGACCTACGAGAACATCGCCTACATGAAGACCCAACTGCGCAGCCTGGGCCTGGCGGTGGACTGGTCCCGCGAAGTGACCACCTGCAAGCCGGACTACTACCGCTGGGAGCAATGGCTGTTCACACGCCTGTTCGAAAAAGGCGTGATCTATCGCAAGAACGGCACCGTGAACTGGGACCCGGTCGACCAGACCGTACTGGCCAACGAACAGGTGATCGACGGTCGCGGCTGGCGTTCCGGCGCGGTGATCGAAAAGCGCCAGATCCCCATGTACTACTTCAAGATCACCGCCTACGCCGATGAGCTCTTGTCGGGCCTCGATGACCTGCCGGGCTGGCCTGAACAGGTCAAGACCATGCAGCGCAACTGGATCGGCAAATCCAAGGGCATGGAAGTACAGTTCCCGTACAACGTCGACTCGATCGGCGAGGCCGGTGCCCTCAAGGTCTTCACCACCCGCCCGGATACCCTGATGGGCGCGACCTACGTCGCCGTGGCCGCCGAACACCCGCTGGCCACCCAAGCCGCACAGAACAACCCTGAGCTTGCGGCGTTCATCGCCGAATGCAAAGGCGGCAGCGTGGCCGAAGCCGACGTCGCCACCCAAGCGAAAAAAGGCCTGCCGACCGGGCTGTTCGTCGAGCACCCATTGACGGCGGAGAAACTGCCGGTATGGGTCGCCAACTACGTGCTGATGCACTACGGCGATGGCGCCGTCATGGCCGTACCGGCCCACGACGAGCGCGACTTCGAATTCGCCACCCAGTACAACCTGCCGATCAAATCGGTAGTGCGTACCAGCTCGGGCGACACCAACCCGGCCCCGTGGCAGGACGCCTACGGCGAGCACGGCACTTTGATCAACTCCGGCGAGTTCGACGGCCTGGACTTCCAGGGTGCCTTCGACGCCATCGAAGTGGCGCTGATCAAGAAAAACCTCGGTGCCTCGCGCACCCAGTTCCGCCTGCGCGACTGGGGTATCAGCCGCCAACGCTACTGGGGCTGCCCGATCCCGATCATCCACTGCGACACCTGCGGCGACGTGCCGGTACCGGAAGACCAACTGCCGGTCGTGCTGCCGGAAGACGTGGTGCCGGACGGCGCCGGTTCGCCACTGGCGCGCATGCCTGAGTTCTACGAGTGCAGTTGCCCGAAATGCGGCGCGCCGGCCAAGCGTGAAACCGACACGATGGACACCTTCGTCGAGTCGTCGTGGTACTACGCGCGCTACGCCTCGCCACACTACGAGGGTGGCCTGGTCGAGAAATCCGCGGCCGACCATTGGCTGCCGGTGGATCAGTACATCGGCGGTATCGAACACGCCATCCTCCACCTGCTGTACGCGCGCTTCTTCCACAAGCTGATGCGTGACGAAGGCCTGGTGACCTCCAACGAACCGTTCAAGAACCTGCTGACCCAGGGCATGGTGATCGCCGAGACTTACTATCGCCGCGAAGCCAATGGCGCCTACACCTGGTTCAACCCGGCGGATGTCCAACTTGAGCGCGACAGCAAAGCCAAGGTCATCAGCGCCAAGCTGATCGCCGACGGCCTGCCGGTGGAAATCGGCGGCACCGAGAAGATGGCCAAGTCGAAGAACAACGGCGTCGATCCGCAGTCGATGATCGATCAGTTCGGTGCCGACACTTGCCGCCTGTTCATGATGTTCGCCTCGCCGCCCGACATGAGCGCCGAATGGTCCGACTCCGGCGTCGAAGGTTCGCACCGTTTCCTCAAGCGCGTCTGGCGCCTGGCGCACGCCCATGTCAGCCAGGGCCTGCCGGCCAAGCTGGACGTGGCGGCCCTGAACGACGAGCAGAAAGCCATTCGCCGCAGCACTCACCTGGCCATCAAGCAAGCCAGCCAGGACGTGGGCCAGAACCACAAGTTCAACACCGCCATCGCCCAGGTGATGACCCTGATGAACGTGCTGGAAAAAGCCCCGCAGGTCACCGAACAAGACCGCGCACTGGTACAGGAAGGCCTGGAAACAGTCACCCTGCTACTGGCGCCGATCACGCCGCACATCAGTCACGAACTGTGGAACCGCCTGGGCCACAGCGACGCGGTTATCGATGCGCGCTGGCCGGTACAGGATGACAGCGCCCTGGTACAGGACACGCTGCAACTGGTTATCCAGGTCAACGGTAAACTGCGTGGCCATATCGACATGCCGGCCAGCGCCAGCCGCGAAGAAGTCGAAGCGGCCGCACGCTGCAACGAGAACGTGCTGCGCTTCACCGAAGGCCTGACGATCCGCAAAGTGATCGTGGTGCCTGGCAAACTGGTCAATATCGTCGCTAGCTAATCGGATCGGGCGCAGGGCTTGAGCCCTGCGCCGAACAAAGCCTTCAGGGCCTCGATAAGGCCCACATGGTTTCAAGGGGAGCAACAAAATGATCAAACGCAACCTGCTGGTTATGGGCCTGGCCGTACTGCTGAGCGCTTGCGGCTTCCAGCTGCGCGGCACCGGCACTACCGACCTGACGATCAAGGAACTGGACGTCAGCGCCCGCGACGCCTACAGCGAGACTGTCACCCAATTGCGCCAGGTCCTAAAAAGCAGCGGCGTGCACGTCTACACCGGCGCGACCTACAAGCTGTTCCTGGCCAACGAGAAAGAAACCCAGCGTAACCTGAGCTACGCCAGCGCCGGGCGTGCGTCCGATGTCGAAGTGAGCACCGAACTGAACTTCGAGATCCAGGGCCGCGACCATCAGCCATTGATGGGTGACAAGATCCAGATACAAAAAATCGTCAGCCACGACGGCAACAACCTGGTGGGTTCGGATTCCGAAGTCACCCAGGTTCGCAAGGAAATGCGTCGCGAGCTGGTGCAACGCCTGGTCCTGCGCCTGTCGATGCTGACCCCGGAACAACTCGAAACCTTGCAGCAAGCGGCTGACAACAAGGCCAAGGCTGATGCCGACGCGTTGAAGGCCGCCAAAGAGTACGAAGACAACACGCCGAAACAATCGCCTGTTGAAGTCCCTGTCGAGTAAGCCAGACGGGGCGCCACAGGCGCCCCGTTCGCCCTGCCTATGAAACTCGCACCCGCCCAACTCGCCAAACACCTGCAAGGTGGCCTTGCGCCCGTCTACATTGTCAGCGGAGATGACCCGCTGCTGTGCCAGGAAGCCGCGGACGCCATCCGCCTTGCCACCCGCCAACAAGGCTTTGATGAACGCCAGGTGTTCAGCGCCGACGCCAGTTTCGACTGGGGCACGCTGCTGCAAGCCGGCGCGAGCATGTCGCTGTTTGCCGAAAAGCGCCTGCTGGAACTGCGCCTGCCTTCGGGCAAGCCCGGTGACAAAGGCGCGGCGGCCTTGATGGAATACTGCGCACGCCCCGCGGACGACACAGTGCTGCTGATCAGCCTGCCCAAGCTCGACGGCAGCGCGCAGAAAACCAAGTGGGGCAAGGCCCTGGTGGAAGGGACACAGACCCAGTTCATCCAGATCTGGCCGGTGGACAGCAATCAGTTACCGCAATGGATTCGCCAGCGCCTGTCGCAATCGGGGCTGTCCGCGACTCAAGACGCGGTCGAGCTGATCGCGGCCCGGGTCGAAGGCAACCTGCTTGCCGCCGCCCAGGAAATCGAAAAGCTCAAGCTGATGGCCGAAGATGGGCAGATTACTGTCGAAACCGTCCAGGGCGCCGTGGCAGACAGTGCGCGTTTTGACGTGTTCGGGTTGGTGGATGCGATCCTTAACGGCGAACCCGCGCATGCCCTGCGCATGCTCGAAGGCCTGCGCGGCGAAGGCGTGGAGCCACCGGTGATTCTCTGGGCCTTGGCGCGCGAGTTACGGGTGCTGGCCAATATTTCCCTGCAATACAGCCAGGGAACGCCGCTCGACAAGTGCTTCAGCCAGGCCAGGCCGCCGGTATGGGACAAGCGCAAACCCTTGATGAGCAAAGCCCTGCAACGGCACTCGGCGCAACGCTGGGCGCAGCTCTTGCTGGAGGCTCAGCGCATTGATGCGCAGATCAAGGGCCAGGCGGCCGGTTCGCCATGGATGAGCCTCAGCCGTTTGTCGCTGCTGATGGCCGGTCAGCGCCTGGCACTGCCTGCCGAGTAACCTCAAGACAACTGCCCCTTCTACATTTTTGATTGTGTTTACCATTCATGGGCTTTACAGCGACCTGACTTAGGCAGATTATTTGCGCCGTTCAAACCACCCCATGAGAGTAATCAGCATGAGCAAAAAGCCATCCAAGCATGGCCCCAACAAGGCCAAATCCATCATCGCCCAGCCACTGTTCCGCAGCCGTCAGGAACGCGCCGGCAAGGGCAAAG
>Ga0207650_10000233_pt1 | contig 61970 bp, 61 predicted proteins | sample KBSS63metaG_FD_184325 | JGI IMG/M metagenome (GOLD analysis project Ga0207650, IMG submission 184325) | Switchgrass rhizosphere microbial communities from Kellogg Biological Station, Michigan, USA - KBS S6-3 metaG (SPAdes) (version 2) | ecosystem: Host-associated > Plants > Roots > Rhizosphere...
TCGAGCTCCTTGTTCATTTCGTAGGTGTAGGTGTTTGCCGGGGGGTCGTTCAGCTCGAGGACTGCGACGCCTTTTTCCACCCGGTAGTCGATGAGATTTCCAGCCATGTTGTCTCCTGTTTGGTAAGTGCGGCGCGCATTGTATGTGATGGGGGCGGGAGGTGGGGTGTGGGGAGCGGGGTGTGGGGTGTCGGGTGTCGGGTGTCGGGTGTCGGGAGGTGTAGTCGGAGGAAGTGCACACGGCGGTCGGACGTGAGAGTCATCCCTCTCCCCATCACCCATCTCCCACACCCTACCCCCCCCGACAGCCGACAGCCGACAGCCGACGGCCGACGGCCGACGGCCGACAGCCAATACCCTTTTCGTCCGGTTCTGCCCGGTAGTGGCACCTTAGTTGCTCAACAGTACGCTGTCAGCCACCTCGGCTGCCGAATCTGGAGGAGAAGAAAAAAATGAACATCATCGGATGGCTTCTATTCGGTCTCGTGGTTGGTGCGATCGCCAAGTTCCTCATGCCGGGACGCGACCCCGGCGGCTGGATTGTGACGATCCTTCTCGGTATCGCCGGCTCCTTCGTGGGCGGCTTCCTCGCATCGATGCTCGGTCACAACGAACAGAGCGCGGGATGGATCGGCTCGATCATCGGCGCCGTCGTCCTGCTCTTCATCTACCGCCTCATCGTCGGCAGACGCGCAGTCGTCTGAGCCGGCACGGCCGGCGGCGTTGGTTGCCTCCGGCTTTGCCACCGTTTGCGTTTAGAAGCTTCTGCCGCGCGCGTTAAACAAAACGCAGGCGGCGCCGTGAAGCGGCGCCGCCTGTCTTGTCGTTAAAAGACCTCGCCGATCCAGAACTCCGTGCGGAACTTGCCGTAGACGTTGCGGAGGTCGGTGCGTTTCGCGAAATCCCAGTGCAGCTCGAGGCCGAGCATGTTGAACGACACGCCGTAACCGACCGCGGCCAGGCCGTTGACCAACCGGCGATCCTTCCAGAACGTGTACGGCTGCCCCGGCAGTTTCGCGCCGCCGATATCGAAGAAGAGATTGGCGCGGATGCCGGTGAACGTCACCGCCGGCGTGGCCAGGACGTCGATCAGCGGGAAGCGCAGCTCAATGTTCGCGTACGCCGCCTGCGTCCCGATGATCGAACGGAACTCGTAGCCGCGCACCGTGTTCAGGCCGCCAAAGTAATAGAAATTCGGGAAGTCGCCGCGCGAGTAGCCGACGAACAGGCGCGTGGCGAGCAGCGCGCGCGAGGAGATCGGCAGGTACTGGCGCGCGTCGAGCGTGTAGTCATTCGTCAACACGGATCCGCCGCTGCCGCCGATGCTGTTCGTGGCGCTGCGGTGAATGTTCGGCGCGAACAGCGTCCCGATCTCGTAGCGGTGTCCGGAGATCGGCCCGAACTCCTTGAACGACGTCGTGTCGCCGCTGAAGCTCGCCGAGACGACCGGGAAATTGTCGCGGCGGGCCACGAAAAAGAGATTGCCAGCGTCGTCGAGGAACGGATATTCGAGATCGCGCGCCTCGAAGCCGCCGGCGAAATCAACGCGGTGATAGCGATCGAACGGATGGCTGATGATGCCCACCGCACCCGTCTCGCGATACAACTGATGGCGATCGATCGAGAAGTCATTTTCGGTCGACAGCGTGGAGTAGAAGGCGCGGCTGTCGAAGACGCGGAAACCCCAGTTGGTCCGGTTGTGAAGGTCGAGGTAGAGGAAGTCGAAATTCGAGAATGACGACACCGAGTCGAGCGACGCGATGAAGCGGCGATCGCCGAGCATGTCGCTCATGTAAATGACCGAGCGCGAGACGAGGAGGTTGTCCGAGGTTACGCCGGCGTTGACTTCGACGTCGTCGATGAAAAGTTTGAACCCGCTCGGTTTCTCGATCTTTTCGGGATCGATGGTCACTTCGACCGGCGGCTGGAACAACGTGCGCGCCGAAGCCTGCAGAGGCGCCGACGGCAGCGTGGTTTTTTCGGCGGCGTGAATCGGCTTGTCGGTCGTCGTCGAATAGAGGCGCCAGTGGCGTTTGTAATATGACGCGAAAACCATCCGCTCGCGGCTATTCGCGCCGGTAAAGACGATCGGCGTGAAGCAGCCGCCGACCACGTCCGTGTACTGGAGCACGTCGCCATTGTCGAGGTTCAGTGAGTAGATGTTGTAGGCGGCGTATTTCGTAAGGTCAGCCGGCGGCGTTGCGCCATCCGGCTTCGCCTTGGCCTCGGCATTCTGGAAGATCTGCGCGGCCTGTTCGATATTGCGGCCGGTCTGTTTGTCGGAGGCGTAGAAAATGCGTTTGCCGTCCGGCGAGAACCAGGCGTCGATGTCGTTCCAGTCGCCGGTCGTGAGCTGGTAGCGCTCCGCGTAATTCGCCAGATTCAGCTTGAACAGCTTCGCGTAGCCATTAACGACCGACGAATAAACCAGCCATTTACCGTCCGGCGAGAACACCGGCGCGCCGTCGAAGAATTTGTCGTTGGTGACGTTCGTGATCGAGCCGCTGGCAACGTCGTAAAGATAAATGTCGGGAACGTTCCCTTTGAACGCCGCGAAGGCGATCGTTTTGCCGTTCGGCGAGTATGCGGGCGCGAGCTGCTGCTCGTAGTCCATCTTCACCGACCGCTCGATCGCGCCGGTCAGCGCGTTGATCAGCAGGAGATTGCGTCCGCGCTCTTTCTTGACGAAGAGCGCGATCTGATCGCCGCTCGGGGCGAAGGCGATGTCGCGCCCCATGACCGGACCGACCGTCAGCATCTGGGCGATGGCGTATTCGTATTTCGAAGTAAATCCGCTGGTTAGATTGCGCAGCATCCGCCGCACGGGGATGTTGTAGAGGATGACGTCGACGTCCTCTTTGTACGTCGCAAACGACGCCAGCAGGTCACCGGACGGAGACGGAACCGGCGACATGTCTTCGCTCTCGACATAATCGGCAATCTTGAATGGATCGCCATACTCCTGCGGCTCGCCCTTGGCCACGAGCGCCGGCAGATATTGTTTGCGCAGCCAGGTGCGGAACTGCGAGTCGAATTCGTCCGGCTTCAGATCGAACGCGCGCTTGAGCGCTTTGTCGACCGAATTACCGAGCGTATTGCGATACTCGTAAATGAAGTCGCGCAACCCTTCCCAACCGTACTTCTGCTGGATGTACTGGAAGACGGCGTGTCCGAAGCGATAGGCGAAGTACCCGCCGCCCTGCGCATGCGAAATGGCGGGCACCTGATCGTTGACGACGGCGTCGCGCAGGACCATGCGGTCCTTCGAATCCTCGTCGTTGCCCATGTACGAGGCCAGCCCTTCCATGAGCCACGTCGGCGGATTGGACGTGACCTCTCTGCCGAGTTTGCCCTGAAACAGGATTTCGTACTCGAAGACGTGCGTAAGCTCGTGTTGGATGAGCTGCAGCAGTTTCTCGTCGGTCGTATCGATCGGGATGACCATCCGATTGCGCGTCGGTTCCGCAAAGGCGCCGACGCCTTCCGGGATGAAATTCAAATCGACGTTGGTCTGCTCGAATGCCGAATGGGTGGCGTAATAGATGATCGGGATCTTTTTCGAGATCTGGAAATTGAACTTGCGCGATAGATCGTCATAGGCGCTTTCGGCCATGTCGACGACTTTTTCCAGCGCCGGCTTCTCTTCATCGTAAAAATAGATGTCGAAATGCGTGGCGTGATAGATGTTCCAATGGAACTTGTCGTAGACGATCTTGTTCTGGCCGAATGGATAGGCGCTCGGCGCGAAGAGGATGGAGACGAAGAACAGCAGAGCGATCGTTCGCTTCAAATGAGCCTCCGTGGCCGCGGTCTCATTCCGTAAACACGTATCTGGTAGCGGATGTCTCCTGGGGCACGAAAATACCGACGAGCTGGGTCTCCATAGATCGGAGATTCTCGAAAAGCCCCAGGATCTCGTCGTAATTGCGCTGATCGAATTCTTTGAAATCGCGGAAATTGTCTTCGATCACTTTCTCGCCGGTGTCCGCATTGAAGACGGCGATGTCGATGTCGAAAACGAATCCTGTGGTCTCCACGAGCACCTGCCGGTAATACGTCCGCCCATCCGCCGGCGACACATACTCCTCGGTCTTGTAGCCCGATTTGTCGTTGACGTCGAAGTCGACGACGCCGGACACAATGAAGTCGGCGCCTGTGGATGCGCCGAGGCTCTTCCAGTAATCGCGGTTGGCCTCGAGCGCCTTCATATCGGTGCCGGGAAGCCGCGTCTGCGGCACGTCCACAAGCCGCAATTTCGTGTTCTTGGTCAACTGCTTCTTCAGATAACGCTGAAACTCCGCCTGCACGTCGATCTTCGAGGCGCGATCGTTTTTCTTCTCGCGATTGGCGATGACGAACGGGGCGATGGCGACTTTCTCATCGCCCGTGATCTGCAGTTTCGGTTTCACCGGCAGTTTCAGTTTGACTTCGGTCACTCCCGCGATCGCGGCAAGCGGAAGAAGCGCGGCGAGAACGGCTGCTGAAACGCGTTTCACAAAACACCTCCCGGCGGTTTTGTCGCGGGCATGAGCGGCGGAGGCTGAGGCGCGGGCTGTGGACGATCACTCGGCGGCGGCGACGGCGGAGTCAGCCCCGGAGGCGGCGGAACGTCCGCGCCATTCGGACGATTCGAGCTGGAACTGGTGACGCCCGTCGGCGCTGCCGAGGTAACTTTCGCCGCGGCCGCAGCCTGGCGCTTTTTGTTTCGCGACAGGAACTCCACAAAGCGGCTGTAGTTCTTCTGAATGTAGGGATTGGAGCGGTCGAGCTTCAACGCCTCGAGATACTCCTTGCGGGCCTTCTCGAAGTCGCCGTTGGCCTCGTACGCAACGGCCAGGTTGTTGTGCGCCTGTGCGTCGGATGGGTCGATTTCGATGGCGCGCTCGAAGCGGAACATCGCTTCGCGCCAGAGATTCATGCGCGCCATCTGCACGCCGAAGTTGTCCTGGGCCGCCGGGCGGGTGAGATCGGAATTGTGTGAACAGCCGATCGACAGGGTCAGCGTGGCGAACAGAATCGAGAGGCGAAGCATCCCTTTCATCGTCGATCTCCCTCCGCGGACTTTACCGGAACAGGCTGCTGAGATTACCATTGTCACGGCGGCGTCCCACACGCATCGCTCCCTCCCGCGGCACCAACACGCATATGCCCGAAGTCCCGCTCCGCGATCGTCTGATCGCGTATGCCCTGCTACCGCTCCCGCCGTCCCGCATCCGTCTCCTCATCGAAACGTTCGATCCTCTCTCAAAGATGTGCAGCGCATCGCCAGCCATGTTGCGGCAATTGCTAAGTATTGACGGAGCCGACGCCGGCGCACCGTGGCGGAACGATGAACTTCGCAAGCAGATTGACGCGGTGCGGAGCTCAACCGTCACGCTCGCCGATGACGATTACCCGCCGCTGCTCCGCCAGTTAGTCGATCCGCCGCTGGCGCTTTTTTTTCGAGGGAACCTGGCGCTGGCCAGCAGGCAGTCGATCGCGATGGTCGGCTCGCGCAAGGCCTCGCCGTACGCGCTGAGCACGGCGTCGCATCTCGCGCGCGATCTGGTCTCCGTCGGAATGGCCGTCGTCTCCGGCCTGGCCCTCGGCGTCGATGCAGCGGCGCATCGCGCGACGCTCGATGCTTCCGGCGACACGATCGCAATCCTAGGCACGGGCATCGACCTCGTCTACCCGCCGAAGAATCGCCGCCTCTTCAGCGATATCGAGAAGCGCGGATTGATTCTCAGCGAGTTCCCGCCCGGCACGCCGCCGTTCCGCTACAACTTCCCCGTTCGCAACCGCATCATCAGCGGCATCTCGCTCGGCACCGTAATCGTGGAAGCGACCGGCCGCAGCGGATCGCTGATCACCGCCCGCACGGCGGCGGAGCAGAACCGCGAGGTCTACGCCGTCCCCGGCTCGATCTTCTCGCCCGGCTCCGAGGGGACGCATCGGCTCATTCAGTACGGCGTGAAACTTGTGCACGACGCGAACGACATCCTCGACGAGTTGAAGTCGAAGTTGCACGTGCCGCCGGCGGCACCGGAGCAACCGCCGTCACCGCTGCGCGAAGTGCTCGAAGCCTTTCGCCGCGACGAAGGAATCCACATCGACACTGCGGCAGAGGCGTTGGGACAATCGGTCGCGGGACTTTCCGCGCCATTGCTGCAGCTCGAATTGGATGGCTGGCTCAAGGCGCTGCCGGGCGGGAGGTATGTGCGGATGCGATAAATGCACGCGCGCGCGGCACCAATCACGTCGCTTTTGGCGGATTCGCTTCCCACTCGTCGTCGAGCACCTGCGGCCATTTCCAGCGTGCTTCAGCGATCTCTTCGTCGATGATGTCGCGCTCCGGAGCGTCGTCGAGTTGGGGGACGGACCAGTTGGCGAGCCACATCGGCGACACGTACGGCAAAACGGCGATGCTGTCGAGTCGATACGGCAGGCCGCGCGCGGCGAAGCGTTCGTTGAGGTGATCGATGACGTCGCGCGCGGTGGGAATGTTGCGATCAGTCATCGATCTCGTGCTCTTTCATTTTCGCGGCGAGCGTGCGCGTGGAGATGCCGAGCGACTCGGCGGCTTCGGCGCGCGAACCGCTTCGCAGCGCATCGGTGATCTTCAGCCGCTCCACGACCCTCGTCGCGCGCTCCGCAGCCTCGGCGAGCGATCCGGAGAGGTCGAGCGCATCGCGAAGCGAGTCCGTCGAGGCGTCGCCGAGGTGGAGGTCCGAGCGTTCGATCGTGGCGTTGTCGCAAAGGATGGCCGCGCGTTCGATGCAATTCTCCAGCTCGCGGATGTTGCCCGGCCAGTCGTACGCGCGCAACGCCTCGCGCGCATCGGACGAAATCCGCAGCGACGGCTTCTTCAACTCCCGCGCGAACTTCTGCAGAAAAAAATCGCTGAGCGCGTCGATGTCCTCACGCCGCGCGCGCAACGGCGGCACAGTCACCGGAAAGACGTTGATGCGAAAGAAGAGATCCTCGCGGAAGCGCCCTTCCTTCACCTCGTCGCCGAGCGCGCGATTGGTTGCACAGATGATGCGGACGTCGACGTCGAGCGTGGAAGTGCCGCCGATGCGGTCGAAGCGCCGCTCCTGGATCACGCGCAGAATCTTCGACTGAACGCTGAGGCCGAGGTCGCCGATCTCGTCGAGGAAGATCGTGCCGCTGTCGGCCAGCTCGAATTTTCCGAGCTGGCGTCCCGTCGCGCCGGTGAAGGATCCCTTCTCATGTCCGAATAGCTCGTTCTCGATCAGCGTCTCCGGAATGGCGGCGCAGTTGATTGCGACGAACGGCCGGTCGCGGCGCGGCGAGAGCTGATGGATGGCGCGTGCGAAGAGCTCCTTGCCGGTGCCCGACTCGCCTTGCAGCAGGACCGTCGACTCCGTCGGCGCGACGCGCTGGATCGCGTTCGAGACTTCGACGATGCGCGGCGACTCGCCGACGATTGCCGGAAGCCGGTAGCGCTGGCGGAACTCCTCCTTGAGAAGGATGTTCTCGTAGCGCAGCTCGCGATATTCGCGGCATCGTCGGAGCAGCAGGAGCAGATGATCGACGTCGACCGGCTTCTGCACGAAGTCGAACGCCCCGAGCTTCATCGCCTCGACGGCATTCTCGATCGTCCCGAACGCGGTCATGACGATGACCGGACAATCGGGATCGCTCTCTTTGACCTGTCGCAGAACCGCGATGCCGTCCGCGCCCGGCATCCGCAAATCGGTGAGCACCGCGAAGTAGCGCCGGCCCGCCGCGATCCGCGTCATCGCTTCCCGCCCATCGCCGGCAACGTCCGCCTCCAGCCCCTCCGCCTCGACCGTCTCGCGCAACATATGCGCGAGCGATTCTTTGTCTTCAACGATGAGCAGGCGCTTCATGAGATCTACCGGATGCTGAGGAAGTCCGCAGAAGCGATGAGGTTGCGACGGCGGAACGGTTCGGGACCTTCCGCCTTCGCATAGGCCAGGGTGCGGGGCATGTCCTCCAGGCCCGGGTCCAGCAACAGCGGCTCGTCCGTTGATCCGACAGTAGCCGTCCAGGCAGGTGGCGCCGCGCCGGCTCTGGTCGCGAGCAATTCCGCAACGTCGGCAGCGACGGACATTGCGCGCTTATCGAGCCCGGACGGCCGTTGCAAATTGCCCCATCGCACACCGGCGCGTTGCGCGTCCGCAACCCATTGACGAGCGGTCAGGAGATCGCCGGCAAGGATCGCTCGGACGAGATCATGCAGGTCCATGGAGCAATACTGCCTCAACCGTCGCGAATCTCGAAACGTACATGCGGTAAAGCGTTTTCACCACAAAGGCGCAGCGCGGGCCTTGCCAGCAACCCAAAGGCGAGTGTAGAGGTCTCGATCGGCCGGCGTGTACGTTACAGGGAACCATCATCACGCGGAGACGTGGAGTACGCGGAGTGAGAGACATTCATTCATCTCCGCGATCTCCGCGTCTCCGCGTGAAACCGGTTCCCCGTGAATCCCAACGCTGCACGAAACTCATCCGCTCACAACCCGAACCATTCCCGCACCCGCGACACGATCGTCCGTGCCTCCTCCTCGGGGCCGCCGCTGCGGATGGCGTCGAGGTGGCCTTTGCGTTGGATGACCTTCGCGGTCATCGCTTCGGCGAGGTTCGGGTGGTCGGAGAGGATCGGCTGGAGGGCGTCTTTGCCGATCTCGAGGGCGGTGACGTCGGTGATGGCGACGACGTCCGCGGTTCGGGTCTCGCCGGTGAGGAGGGCCATCTCGCCGAAGACGGTGCCGGGACCGAGTTGGGCCACCTCGTGCCACCCTTCGTGCGAGTCGTCGGGAAGGCGCACCGAGGCCGTGCCGGAGTGAACGACGAACATCGAATCGCCGGCGGCGGCGTGGCGGAGGATCGTCTCCCCTTTCGAATAGAAGTGCACCCGCGTCCCTGCCGCGATGCTCTGCCGCGATTCCTCGGAGAGCGGCGAGAGGATGTCCACCTCGCGCAGGCGCGACAGAAGCTCGCCCGTTGCAACCTCGTGGCGCGTTTCCGGCGGCGTATAGGTCTGGAAGGCGCGCACCGGCGTGGCGAAACTGATCTTGTTGCGGTGCAGCGCGTACCAGACCGCCTTGCGGATGTCGGCGTCGATGCGGTCGCGTTTGGCGTAATCGCGCGTGTGGTACTTGATCTCGTAAATGACGGCCGAATCGGCGAACGCTCCCACGCGGGCGAAGCACGGCAGGTCGCGCGCGACCCCGTCCACGTGCGCGGCGGCCTGGCTGACGATGTCGATCACCGTCGACGGCGCGACGTTGTAGTCGATGCCGAGTTGCAGGACGCGCGCGTTGAGATTGCCGTGCGGAAATACTTCGAGCCGCTCGCGGGCGATGACGGAGTTGGGAAGGACGACCGTCTGATTGTTGAAGCCGCGCATCCGCGTGGCGCGCCAGCTCACGTTCTCGACGACGCCAACGTATTCGCCGGAATGGAGGACGTCGCCGACGTCGAACGCGCCTTCGAGGTGCAGCGCGATCCCGCTGAAGAGATTACCGAGCGTTTCCTGGAGCGCGAGGCCGATGACCGCTGCCAGCAGGGCACCGCCCGTAAGCGCCGGCGTGACATCGACCTTGAGAATGCTCTTGAACGCGATGACAAAAAGCACGCCGTAAAGGACGATGGCCACAATCTGCCGCAGGAGTTGGGGCGCGACCACGTTGCGACGTCGCGAGATCACGACGTCGAAGATGAACGCGTCGATCACACGCACGACGAAGATGATCAGGGTGATCCATCCGAGAAAGAGCAGCGTGTTCGAGATGGATTCGCGGACGTCGCCGAATGCCCCGAAAATCACCGCTTTCCGGCGCAGGTATCCGAACGCGAAAAATGCGCCGAAGAACCCCGCGCTGACGATCAGCGGGATGAAGTACGACCGAACCTTCCGGCGCGGAGCCACTTACTCGCCCGCCCTCTCCCGCCGGTCCTGGGCGAATTTCAGGATGTCCTTGATGCCGATGAGCAGGTGGACGACGCCGAATCCGGAGACGAAGCCGCGTACGAATGGATTGCCCGCCAGGAGCATCAATTGCGGCGACGCCTGGAGGATCGGATTCATGCTCCAGACGCGCGTCCACGGCACGACGATGAAAAAGAGACCGGCCTCGAGGCAGTAGAGGGCGAAGAACAGCGGAACCGTCATTCGGGACCGGATTGTATCCGCGTGCGGGGAGCGGGAGCGGAGTGTGAGATCAGGAGGGTGTCAAAATCCCACTCCCTGCTCCTCCGCTCCCCGCCCGCGAACCTAATCCTTCTTCGAATGGCCGCCGCCGTCGTGATGCGACTCGTGCGAACCGCTGTCGTGCGACTGCGGCGGAGGCGACGAGCGATCGACGTGCGACGGCTCCGAATGCGATGGCGGAGGCGAAGAACGTTCCGTATGCGTCGGCGTCGAGCTTCCTGAGCCTCCGCTGTTGCGGCCGGAGTCGTGCGAGCCGGATCCCGACGGCGTCTCGCCGTGGAAGATCCGCGCGCCGCCGATGCCGTCGATGATGCGCCGCGGCACGTCGCGGCTGCCTGAGTTGCCGGACGGCGCAGGTGATGTTCCCGCGTCGTCGCGGCGGCCGACGGCGCGGCCGCGCCAGTTGTCGGCGCCCGGAGCCGGTTTCGATGTGGTATCACCCGAGGGGGCGTCTCCGCGGCGAAGTCCGCTGTCGCCGTTGTTGCCGCGATTGCGGTCGATGCTGCCGCGATCGGGAGTGATCGTGCGCGGTGCGTCGGCCGCCGGCGTTGGCGTCGTGTCGCCGTGGCGGAGGTTGCCGTCGACCGCGCGGCCGCGCCGCCAGTCGTTCGGAGTCGTCGTAGTCGTCGTTCCGGACGGAGCATCGCCGCGGCGCAGACCGCTCGCGGGATCGTCGGTATGCACGGGACGGCCGTCGCGGACGATGACCGGCGATTCGCCGCTGCGCGGGATCGTTCCGTCGCCGCCGCGATTCACGCGCCCTTCGAGCGTGCCGGACGTGCCGGGCGTCGGCACGCCGGACGGAGCACCGACGCGCGACGGATTGGCGATGACTACGCCGCCCTCCACCGGCCGCGCGCGCACCACGCGCTCGCGGATCGAATTGGAAAGCTCCGGGTCGCGGCGGAAGAACGGAGTCATATCCGCCGCGGACCCGGAACCTTCTCTGCCGGTACCACTACCGATACCACGGCGATAGACATTGCCCACCGCCGCGTTCGGATCTCTGATTTCATTTCGGGTGAAACGCGCGGGCGCGCTGCTGACGAGGCCTGTATTGCCATCGCGGCGCAGCCGATCGCGGATCAGGTCCGCCGTGAGCGAAGCCTGATCGACGTGACGATTCATGAGCTGATTCGGAGTGACGAAGGTCCAGGGACGGAGATCGACTTCGCCCGGACGGACGCGGCCCGACCATCCCCATCCGATGTCGAATCCGGCGCGCGCATACGGCCGATAAGCCCAGTCGTAGTACGGGCGATAGCAGTCGTACCACCCCATCGGCGCCCAGCCGACGTAGCTCGGGCCGTACATCCAGTAAACCCACGCCGGTGCGTACGCGGCGCCGGGGAGCCACACCCACCCGTACGCGGCTTCATACGCCCAGCGGCCGTAGTGGTACGGCACCCAACCCCACGGATCGTACGAAACCCACACCAGAACGCCGCCCGGGCTGTGCCGCCAATAGCCGTTGTAGTACGGACGCCAGCCGACCGAAACGTGCGGACGCCAGCACCAGCCGCCGTAGTTGGCGGCGAAGAACCAGGAACCATTGGTGCCGAGGTCGGCTTCGGAGTAGGCAAGCGAACTGTCGAGATAGCGTCCGCTGGCGGTGTTGTAACGGGATGCGCGCTGGATGAACCAACGCTCGAATTCGTCGGCCGTGTTGTGGGCGCTGACGAGATCGTAGATGCCGCCGTCGTCGATGCGCGCCTCTTCCCCCTGGCGGACGCGCGTGGTGCGCGCCGGCGTGCGCACTTCCATCGTCCCGTCGAACACGCTCACGCGGTCGTTGCTCTTGGCGTCGGTCTCGACGGAGTACGTGGCTACTTCGGTCGCGGCGTAGCTGGCGTTCGCGGTGTCGAGGCGCAGCAACTGCCGCGTCTCGTCGTCGCGCTGAATGGCCACGTGGCCGTACTTCAATTCGACGACTGTCTGTTCGGAGTCGCCGTCGTACGAATCGAGGATCGATTTGAATTCGACGGAGGTCGAACGATCGAGGGCGATGATGTTTCCATCGGCCATCCGGATCTCGGTGCGTCCGCGGTGTCCGGTGGTGACCACATCGCCCGGAAACACCGGCATATTGACCCGCGCATCAACGTCGCGCCCATCCTCGGACTGCCGGATGGTCGTCCCGCCGTCGTCATAGGTGATGTAGGAGTGACTGCGGTCGCGCGCGTACAAAGGGAGTGCAACGATCGCGAGCGCGGTAAGAAGAAGGAGTGTGGACTTGCGCATGATTTCCTCTCGAACTGTCCGCCGGGGTGCGGGCCGCATGCCACGCAACGGAAGAGTATTCCGCGCGTGTTTTCAGGAGTTTAGCCTCTGAGCCCGCGCATACAATGCCGTCTCCTCTCCTCGCCGGAGGACAGGGCGTCATAGGAGTAGGTCAGCAATGGCCTTAACTTAAGGAACTTCCTGCCTTCGCGAATGAAGCGCTGGCGTCTCGCCGGCTGGCTCGGTGCCGTCCTCGCCGCCGAATGGGAGGCGGCGCAAGTGCCGTGTTACCGGCGAGATTTGAGGGTTTGCCGGTTCGGCAGCGAGGACGCCAGCGCTCCGTTGCCGAATACTGGTCTTGAAGACGCCTTCGTTCCTCGTTTCATCTGCGTGAATCTGCGTAATCTGCGGATGAAGGGTTATCCGCAGATGGACGCAGATTTACGCAGATGAAGGGATCGCGTCGAGAAACTTCCGCGCCACGACGCCCGCTGCGAATTGCTTCACGCGTTCGCGGCCTGCGTTGCCGAGACTCGCGCGAAGGTTCGTATCGTCGAGAAGTCTCTCGATCGACGCTGTCAACGCCAGTTCATCGCCGGGATCGACGAGTAGTCCATCGGCGACAACCTCCGGCACCGCTGCGACACGTGTGGCGACGATGGGTAGACCAGACGCCATCGCTTCGAGGAAGACGATGCCGAAACCTTCCTGCTCGGTCGGTAACGCGAAGATGGTGGCGTTGCGGTATTCGGAGACCAGCGCAGCGAATGGGAGGTGGCCGAGGAAGTGGACGCGGTCAGTAAGGTTGAGGGTTTGCGCGAGGTGTTCGAGGCGGTTTCGTTCGGGGCCGGTGCCGACGATGCGCAGGACGGCGTCGGTGGTCAGGCGGGCAAATGCGCGCAGAAGCGTGTCGACGCCTTTGCGCGGGTAGAGATGGGCGACGGTGAGAATTCGCGGCGGGCCGTCCTCGCGCGGCGCCTCGGATAGCGCGCGTTGCCAGGCGTCGAGGTCGATCGGTTCGGGGACGACGGCGATCTTCTCGCAATCGATACCGTAGAACTTCACGATCTGGCCGGCGGAGTAGTTGCTGGAGGTAATCACGCGGTCGGCGCGGTGGACGTGGCGGCGTTCGAGAAGCGCTTCGATGGCCAGCGTGATCCGGTTGATGCCGCGCTCGTGTCTTGCCTCGTCGGCGAGGACGCCTTTGATTGCGGCGATATGACGAAGACCCCTCGGCGCGAAGACGCCGTCGAGGTCGAATCCGACCACGGCGTCGGCTTGCAACGATCGCAGCGTTTTGCGGATTCGGATGTTGAAGCCGAGGCGGGAGACGTTCGGCGGGCGGGAGATGATCTCGACCTCGTGGCCGAGCGCGACGATCGCATCGCGGAGGACCGAGATCCCTACCCAGGTGCCGCTCCCCTCGGCCACCGAGGAGGACGTCCCGGTCACGAAAATCAAGCGCGCCATGAGGTTTGCATCGAGCGATCCCGATGCGCGACGGCGACGAGATCAGGCGCTACTACGACGCGATCCTTCCGTTTTACGACGAATCGCTCGCCGATCGCGGCGACCTTCCGTTTTGGGAGGCGATGGCGGCGGGATCGAAACGGATTCTGGAGCTGGGATGCGGAACGGGGCGCGTCACCGAGGTGCTCGCGCGCCACGCAGAGGTCACGGCGGTCGATCTGTTGGTAGAAATGCTGCGCCGCGCGTCGCGGCACGTACCGAGCGCACAGCTCGTCGCCGCCGACCTTCGGCAATTCGCGTTCCGGGAGCGATTCGATCTGATCGTGCTCGCGGATGATCCGATGGCGCATCTGATCTCTGTTGACGATCGCGCGAAAGTGCTGCGGCTCATTCGCGATCATCTGACGCGGGATGGGCGCGTCGTGATCGAGGGATTGTATCGTCGGGAAGGTGGTCGATCGCAGCATCAACACGGCGATCTGCTGGTCGAGGAATCGTGGACGGCGACTGACGATCCCTCGGTCTGGAATGCGCAGTATCGCTATACGAAGGGTTCGTCGACGGTTACCGCCGCGTCGACCATGCGCTCGTGGTCGTTGGAGGAAGTGGGGAATCTTACGGTTGAGAAAATCTGGGGAGATTTTGATGCTCGCGCGTTTTCTGAGGACTCGGCGAGGATGATCATCGTAGCGAGAGCTTAACTACGTTCCGTATTGCAGCCGCTGCGCGAGGATCTCGGGTAATCCCGCCTTCAGGATCGAGACCTGCGTCTTCTCGACGTCGTAGGGGACGCGGAAGAACTGCACGGTCAATTTTTTCGAGTCGAAGATGATGAAGGACGAGGCGGGATTGCGGTCGCGCGGCTGACCGACGGAGCCGGGATTGATCAGGTAGCGGTGATCGCGGTCGAGGCGGACCACGACGTCGCTGCGCACCGCCGCGCCGTGCACGCGCTGGTGGCGGTCGATCGAGAAGATCACCGGCAGGTGCGTGTGGCCGTAGAGGATGAACGGCGCGGTGGTCTCCGCAAAAATGTCGCGGGCGTGGCCTTCGTGGAAAACGTATTCGTCCTCGTTGTGCGGCGCGCCGTGGCAGAGCAGGACGCCGTCGCGCTCGACCGGCCCGAGGGGAAGCTTGGCGAGGAAATGGCGATTGCGGGCGGAGAGGTGATCGCGCGTCCAGAGCGCGGCTGCTTTCGCGGCGTTGTTGAAACCCTCGGCGTCATCGAGGCCGGCGGCGACGCGGTCGTGATTGCCGCGGATGTAGAGCTTCGGCGCCTTCATCGTGCGCATCGTGTCGAGGACCTGATTCGGCTGCGCGCCGTAGCCGACGAAATCGCCGAGGCAGATGACCTGATCGAACTTCTTGCGGCGCACGCGGTTCATCACCACGCGCAACGCCTCGGCGTTCGAATGCAGGTCGCTGACGACGAGCGCTCTCACGTGCGGGCACCTCGCGACGGTCCGCGGCGTCCGGGATCGAGGAAGCCTTTCGGCAGCTCGAGCAACAAACGCTCGACGATCTCGTTCGTCGTCTCTTCCTCGCGCACTTCGATGGTGATGTCGGACATTCGGTAGTAGCGGATGCGGCTGTTGTACAGCTCGTGAGCGGCAACGTCGTCGCGGAAAAGCGGGCGCTCGGCGGCTTTGTCGCCGATACGGCTTCTCAATAGCGAGTACGGTGCCGAAAGATATACGGACAGACCCTCGGACTGGATGAACTGAATGTTTTCGTCGAAGGTGAAGGTCCCGCCGCCGGTGGCGACGATGGCGCTTTCGAGATGCCGTGTCGAGCGGAGCACGTCGCGCTCGCGCTTGCGGAAGTAGGGCTCGCCATGCTGCGCGAAGAGGTCCTTGATCGACGACTTCTCCGCCGACTCAATCAGTTCATCGAGGTCGAAAAAAGGAGCGCCGACGCGCGCCGACAGCTCGCGCCCGACGGTCGTCTTGCCGGCGCCCATGAAGCCGACGAGGTAGATTTTCATGAGAGGCAGTAGATTAGTGGATTCGTTGATTAGTGGATTAGGAGTTTGAGAGCGATGCTTTCCTAATCTACTAATCCACTAATCACTAATCTACTTATCTCCCGCCCTTCCCCACTCGAACTCTTCCATGAATCTCGTGGAGAAGTCGCCGCGGATGAACTTTTCGTTGTTGACGATGGCGCGGTCGAGCGGGATGGAGGTCTTCACGCCTTCGATGATGAACTGTTCGAGGGCGCGGCGGGCGCGGGCCAGCACCTCGGCGCGATCCTTCCCGCGCAGCACGAGCTTGGCGATGAGCGAGTCGTAGTGCGGCGGGATGACGTAGTCGCGATACGCGGCGGTGTCGACGCGGACACCCGGGCCGCCGGGGATGTGGAACTCGCGAATCTTTCCCGGATTCGGCGCGAACGTGACCGGATCCTCGGCGTTGATGCGGAACTCCATGGCGTGACCGCGCAGACGGAAGTCGCCTTGCGGCACCGACAGCGGCAAACCGGAGGCGACGCGGATCTGCTCTTTGACGAGATCGATGCCGGTCACTTCCTCGGTCACCGGGTGCTCGACCTGGATGCGCGTGTTCATCTCCATGAAGTAAAACTCGCCGTCCTGAAAGAGGAACTCGATCGTCCCGGCGTTGACGTAATTCACCGACTGGCAGAGCTTGATCGCAGCATCGCCCATGGCCTGGCGAATCTCCTGCGTCAGCGCGGGCGAAGGCGACTCTTCGATCAGCTTCTGGTGGCGGCGCTGGATCGAGCAATCGCGCTCGCCGAGGTGGACGATGCGGCCGTGGGTGTCGCCGAAGACTTGGATCTCGATGTGGCGCGGATGCTCGAGGTACTTCTCCAGATAGACGTCCGCCGATCCGAATGCGCGCTCGGCCTCGTTGCGGGCGGTATCGAACGCGCTCTGCAGGCCGGATTCATCGCCGCAGATGCGCATGCCGCGTCCGCCGCCGCCGGCCGAGGCTTTGAGGATGACCGGGAAACCGATGGTTTCGGCGATCTCGCGCGCTTCTTCAAACGTGCGCACGGGACCGTCGCTGCCGGGCAGGATCGGGACGCCGGCTTTCTTCGCCGTATCTCGCGCGACCGCCTTGTTGCCCATGAGCCGGATCGACTCGGGGGTGGGCCCGATGAACGTCAGACGGCATTCGCCGGCGATCTCGGCGAAGTGGGCATTCTCGGCGAGGAAACCGTAGCCGGGATGGATGGCGTCGGCGCCGGTGATCTCCGCGGCGGCGATGATGGAGGAGACGTTGAGGTAACTCTGGCGCGACGCGGCCGGGCCGATGCAGACGTCATCGTCGGCATAACGAACGTGAAGCGCGTCGCGGTCGGCCTCGGAATGGACGGCGACGGTCTTCAGACCCATTTCCTTGCACGCCAGGATGACGCGCAGCGCGATCTCGCCGCGATTGGCGATGAGGACTTTCGAGATTGTCGGCATAGATCGCGTTACGACAGCTTCACCGCGAAGAGTTTCTCGCCGTATTCGATCGGCTGGCCGTTCTGCGGATAGATGCGCGTGACCACGCCGTCGACGTCCGACTCGATCTCGTTCATCAGCTTCATCGCCTCGATGATGCAGAGCACCTGCCCTTTCGAGATACGGTCGCCGACGTTGACGAACGGGTCCGACTCCGGGTTGGCGGAGCGATAGAACGTTCCGACGATCGGCGAGGTGATGATGTGCAGGCCGGCTTCAGCGGCGTCTTCCTCCGCTTTGACCGTGGCTGCTTTTTCTGCAGCCGTCGGCGGCGGAGGTGGAGGCGGCGCAGCGGGAACGTGTGGCGCAGGTTGCGCGCCGGCGTAGGAGTGGATGACCTGCGGCTGCGGCGCGGCCTTGCCGTCGATGCGCAGCTTCAGGCCGGCCTGTTCGATCTCCACGGCGCCGATGCCGCGGTCCGCAACCTTGTCGATGAGCTCGAGAATCTCTTTGAAGTTCAAATTAGCTACCTCAGACCAACTCGTCGCGAAGCGCGTACTTCGCCTTCGAAAGCTCGTGCCGCGCGCGGCCGTAATTGCCGTCCGGCCGCATCACGAGCAGCAGAAAGTACTCCGGCGTGACCGCCGAGAGCAAGGTGATGTACTTCTCGGTGAAGAGCGCGAACTGCAGAACGTCGCCTGTATTCAGGTCGGTATTCGACAGCCGCACCGATTTGATGAAGCCTCCGAACTCGGCGCCGATGACGTCGAGCGGCACCGACTCGGACTTGATCGTCTCGATGGCGATGCCGTCGAGCGCGATGAGACTTATGGCCAGCGTCCCTTCGACGCGAGCCTGAATCGAGGCGAGGACGTCGCGAAAGACGCTGCTAAGCATCGGCTTGCTCCCGCCTCGCGACTTTCGTCAGCCATTGCTGGAGGACGATGACTTTGGCGTGGTTGTGAAGCGTGGCGGGATTGCCGGGCTGGCGAATTTCTTCATCCGCCGCGGATGATGTCCTGGGAACGCGGGCGTCTCGCCCGCCGTGATCGGCAGGATCCTGCTCGACTGCGGGCGGGACGCCCGCGTTCCCAGGAGGCTCATCGAGCGCATCGAGCTTCGAACGCAGCTCTTCATTCGACGGATCGCGCTCCAGCATGTGCTGGTAGATCTTGCGGGCTTCGCCGACCAGGCCTTGTTTTACGTAAAGGTCGGCCATCGTGGTCGTCGAGGTGAGGTCGTCCTCTTCCTGCGGCGCGGGCTCCGGCTCGGCGGGAGCGAAGACGTCCGCATCCGGTTCTTCCCACACCGTCGGCACTTCGGCGGCCAGCGGCGCTTCTTCGATGTGCATGCCTTCCGGCTGCTCGATCTCCAGCGCCGCGGCGGTGTAACCGGACGGCTCTTCGAACGGACTCTCGTCGTGTTGCGCGGCCATCGGGATTTCGTCGTCCGTGTCGAACGGCCGCTCCTGCGTGTGGATGATCGGTGCGGTTTCGTCGAACGGCGATTCGGTTGTTTCGGCGGGCGGCGCGAAGACTGACTCCGGTTCAGCCTCGGGCTCGGGCTCGGGCGCGGGCTCGGGAACATCCGCGGTCTGCGCGAAGACGGGCTCGGGTCGCGGTTCCGGCTCGGGCTCAGGTGCGCGCGCGGGTTCTGGCTCAGGTTCCGGTTCCGGTTCCGTCGCGACGGGAGCGACCGGTGCGGGACTGAGCTCGCGATCGAGTTGATCGATCTTCGCCTGGAGCTCTTCGTCCGAGGGCATCAGAGCGTGGACGAGCTTGTACTTCTTGATCGCTTCGACTTTTTCGCCGAGGTCGAGATAGGCATCGGCAAGCAATCGCGCGGCCACGACATTGCCGGGATCGACCTGCAGCGCGGTCGTCAGAGCCTCGACCGCCTCCGCATTCTTATGCTGTTCGCGAAGCACGCGGCCGAGGCTCACCCATGCCGACAAGTACGTCGCGTGGAAGCCGAGGCCTTTGCGCAGGACGTCTTCCGCCTCCGCGAGTTTGCCGTTTTTGCGAAACTCCTCGGCGAGCGGAAAAAAGAGTCTGCTCTTCGGATCGGTTTTGATCCGGAATTGCAATTCCTCGATTTTGGCAGTGATGCCGGGTTGCGCCATTTGCTGAAAGTCCGAATTCTGCTCAACAACAGCGGGCGGCGCAACCTCGGCCGCAGAAAAGAACCGCCCCACGGAGGGGCGGTTCGAAGAGACCACTGTTCAATTCTCTACGTGCCGTTTCCGCAAACGGTGATGGTTAAGGTCGCCTTGGTAGGATCATTCGTGGTGAAGGTGATCGTTCCGCCGTCCGGTCCCGCCGCGGTGGGATCGACCGTGACCGTGTAGTTCGCGGTTGCCCCGGGCGCTACCGTGCCGGCCACATTCGGGGAGACGCCAATCGTGGCGTTCGTCGTCGTCGTAGCCGGTGCCCCGAGGTTCAACGTCTGGGTGCCGTTGTTCGTGATCGAAATGGTGGCGGTATGCGTTGCCGGACCGACGGCGACGACGCTCGCCGGCGTCAGATTCGGCGTCGGACATGACGCCGGAGGCGACGTAACCGTGGCCGTCGGCGGGACGACGCACGCATTCGGACCAGGCGGCACGATCGTAATCGCGTTCGGCTGTGTAGCCGAGCAGGTTGTCGTCGTGTTCGTAAACACTACGTTGAATAGCGCCGATCCGAGCTGCGTACCGGGGAGGCCGCCGGCGGTGCATGCGACCGTCGGGAACGTCAGGCCGGATGGGACGATGACGGTGAACGGCTGGACGCCCGTGCCGGTGTTGATCGTTTGCGGAGTCACCGCGGCAGGTTGACCGCCGACCGTAAAGCCGATCGTCGCGCTGCCGAGAAGTCCGACACCCGGGTTCTGCACATTGACGGTGAGAGCACTGCCGACGGTTACGGGCGACGTCCCCGTTACGCCGGTGATGACGGCCGGCACACCGACGTAGCTGAACTGCGACTTCGAAACATCCGAGTCACCATTGTCGACGTTGGTGACGGTAATCGGTCCGGTTGAACCGGCGCACGGAGTCCCGGTAGCACCTGTACGAACGCGAATTTCCGTACCGCTGACGCTGATGACGGACGCGCGCACCGGGTGGTCGCTCGGGCCGATGTCGACGATGACCGGCGAGGTGAAGCCGATCCCGTCGATCAGAACATCCGTTCCGCCCAACGCGCTGCCGAAGTTCGGTGAGATGGCCGTGATCTGCATCTTGGCCGTATACCGGAAGGCCGCGGCGAGAGTGGCGGACTTACCGGAGTTGACGTTGAGGACGCGCAGCTCGACCGGCCCAACGACGGTGCCGGAACCGTTCGGATTCGTATCGCGCGCCGTCGGCGTGATGACCTGAATCGTGTGGAACTGGACGTTGATCACCTGAGCCTGTGCAGAACCGAAGAAGACCTGCACCGGTGCCTCGAAGGCGTCGCCGGTGATCGTGACGGCCGTGCCGCCGTCGATCGGACCGCTGGTCGGATTCAGCGCGCGGATCACCGGCGTCAGCACGGGAGCGGTGATCGTGAACGCGCCGGTCTTGGTGACGCGCTGTTCGGTCGGCGTTCCCGCTTCGACGATGACGGTGACGTTGGCTATAACCTGCTGCGCTACGCCGAGGTCAAAGGCCGGCGTGGTGACGGTGATCTGCGTCGGAGTGACGTTGGTGACGAAACCTTCCTTCGGCGCGAGACCGTTGCCCGGATCGAAGATCACGTGCACCGGGACGCGGAAGTTCGTCCCCGTGATGACCACGGTCTGATTGCCGGTGGGAAGGCCGGTGGCCGGCGTGACGGAACTGATCGTCGGCGTCGTCGACGTCGGCGGGTTCGGGATGATCGGATCCTGGAAGTTGAGCGTGACGCTCTTGGTCACGTTGTTGACGGTGACGGTTACGACCACCGGGCCCGCGGCCGACGACGTGACGGTCGCTTTGGCGACGCCGTTGGTCGTGGTGCGAATCAACGTGGTGGGATTGTCTGCGGTGTCGGTGAAATTCGCGTTCAGCGAGGTCGTCGCGAACTCGACCGCGGTTCCGTTCGGAACGGGCGCGTTGTTCTGCGTCACCGTCGCCGTGATCGTCGATATCGAGCCGGTGAACGGCGCGGCCGTCGAGACGGTCAGGGCAATGCTTGCCCCACTCGGCGGAGGCGTCCCGCCGGTACTCCCCGACCCGTTGCCGCTGGTGCCGGTGATGGGAGGCGGGGCGGTCGGCGACTCGCCTTTGCAACCCGCGAAAAGCGCCAATAGCGCCATGAGCGCCAGAAGGATGAATCGCTGTGTCGTCTGCTTCATGTCTACCCCCGTCAACTCCTCGTCACACCCACACGGATCCGTCCGCGAACGGCCGGCCGGTACTAGAAACAGCCGCCGCAGTTGTAGCAGAAGTTCACCGGAAATCTGGCTGAACCCTGCACGCGCTCACCGGCCAGCGTTTCGCCGAACACGGTAAGAATGATGTCCATTTTCACAAAGCCGAGGCCCGTCTCCGGGTCTTTTCCGCCGTTTTGCGGAAGGAGCGCCGCAAACGGCGCCTGGTTGAAGGCATTGGTCTCGAAGGCGATGAAATCGCTGAGAGCCGTCGCCGCTCCGTTCGCCGTCAGCACTTGTGCCGTCGACCGGACGAACGACGGCGGAACGAGCTTGCCTCCGTCCGTGCGCTGATACGTGACCTGATAGCGGTCCAGTTTGACGTCGTTGAAAGTGTTGTTCGTGGGACTGTTGGGGTTGCTCTGATTCTGCAGGAGCAGAACCCTCAGCTCGACGGTACCGAGCGATGTGGCGCAGCCGGCTGCGCCGGTCTGGAGATCCACCTGATTGATGTTCTGCGTCCCGGAAACCACCAACTGCACCGGAGCGCTTTCGCGCGCAATCGAGTTGCACGACAGGATGGCCACGCTCGGCAGCGCAATCGCGGCAATCAATGCAATCTGTTTCATCCTCATACCACCCCTCCAACTCTCCCGGATCTTTCGCTGCAACCGATTTCTACGACGCCCTTACGATTCGCGGTGTGATGAAGATCAACAGCTCGTCGTGTTCGGAGTTGTAGTTCCGCGTGCGGAACAAGGCTCCGATAATCGGGATCTGATGTACGAACGGCATCCTGCTCTGGCTGTTGTTTTCTTTGACCTGGTAAATGCCGGCGATGACGGAGGTGCCGCCGTCGCGCACCATCAACTTCGTCGACGCGCGCCGCGTTGACAGCGGCGTGCCGGAGCCGCCTTCGATGTTCAGACCGGTGGCCGGCTCGTTCTTCTGCACCTGGATATCCATGATCACGGTGCCCGCCTCGGTGATCTGCGGCGTGACCGACAGACGCAGCGTCGCGTCGACGTACTGCACCGTCGTCGTGAAATTGATTCGTGTCTGATACGGAATCTGGAAGCCGCTCTGGATCTCGGCCGCCGTGTTGTCCTGCGTCATGACGCGCGGCGCGGAGATGATGCGGGCGATACCTTCGTTCTCCGCCGCGAGCAACGCCAGGTCGAGCGTGAACGTGCCGAGGACGTTCTGCAGGGAGAATGAGAGCACGGGAAGACCAGCGCCGAAATTGAACGGGCCGCCCACCGTGTCGATCCGGTTCGGGAAGACCAGGCCGGTGCCCGTGCCGAGCGACGGATCCATCGTTCCTTTGAATCCCCAGTTGAACCCGTACTGCTGGATGAAGAGCTTGGTCGTTTCCACGATGCGCGCTTCGATGACCACCTGGCGCGTCGGCACGTCGACCGAATCGATCAGGTTGCGCATCGTCTGCAGATAGCCGGGGATCTCGCTGATGATGAGCTGATTCGTACGCTGATCGACGATGATCCGCGCCCGCGGCGATGCCATCTCGCGGAGCAGGCCGGCGACGTCCTGCGCTTTCGCATACGAGAGCTTGAATCCCACCGTGTTCAGCGGAACGTTCAGCTTTTCCTGCTCGTTGAGGCGGCGGTTCGACTCCCCTTCCGCCGACAGGCGCTCGGCTGTTCCGACGCGCATGACGTTGCCCTCGAGCACGTACGCGAGCGAGTTCTGGCGAAGGATCACTTCCAGCGCCTGGTCCCACGGCACATCGACAAAGTCGACGGTGACCGAACCGGTGACGTTCGGATCGATGGCCATGTTCAGGCCCGTGAGTTGGGCGAACGTGCGCAGGACGTCTTTGATGTCGGCGTCCTTCAGGTTCAGCGAGAGGGGCTCACCGGTGTAGGTCTTTTCCGCGCTGCTGAGCGTGCGGCCGCCCGCGGTTGACCCTGTCGACAGCACCGTACCGGTCGTGCCGGTCGTCGTCGACGGCTGCGGCGCGGGATCGGTGAATACGTTTTCGCTGCTGAGCGCGGGCTCGACGGCGGGAGGCTCCGTAGTGGCCGGTTGCGTCGTGCTGCCGCGGCGCTTCTTCGATGCGGGCGGCGTCTGCGTCTGCGGCGCGTTGATGACCGCGGTGGCCGGCTTGTGCTGCTCCGGCATCTTCCACGTCGCGTTCTCCGCGATGGTCGGCACCTGCGACGGGATGTCCGTCGCGGCCGCGGTTTTCACCGGCGTGGGAGCAGCGGTTTTGACGACGGGAGGAGCGACCGGCGCCGCGGCGACGAGCGGCTCTTCCTTCTTCGGCGCGGGAGTCACAACCGGCGGCGGCGCGGCAACGATGACGGCCGGCGCGGCGCCGAACGTGACGTTCAGAGCATCGCCTGATTTCGTGACGTGATAGCTGGCCTTCTCATCGACGTCGAGCACGACGCGCGTGACGGCTTCGGGCGCGCTCTTGAACTGCGAGATGCGAATCCGCTTCACGATCGGATCGGAGACGTTGATGATGTTCTTCGCGAGCTTGTCATTGACGCCGGTGAGGTCGATGACGATCCGCGACGGCTTCTCGAGTTTGAACGCGTTGTAGGCGACGTCGCCGTCGGTGGCCAGGCGCACTTCGATGGCCGAACCGGCGCCGTTGGTCTCGATCTTCTTCAGCGCCGTCGCTTTATTGGCAGGCAATGCCTCGGTGACGACAGGCGCTTCGACTGGCTGTGCGATCGTCTGGGCAAGCGGTTCGATTTTCACCGGCTCCGGCTCGACATGCGCCGGCGCAGGATCGGCGTGGGGCGGTTCGACGGCGGCGGTAACGACAGGCGTTGTATCCGCCGGTTTCGGCGCGGGCGGAGCCACCTCGGCGACGGCCGGGGCGGCGGCAACAGCGGGGAGGCTGATGATGATGTCGTTTCCTTCAGCGGATGCTTCGATCGTTCCGGGCTGATTGAGATGGACGCTGACGCGCGTCAGGCGGCTACCCATGTCGGTGACTTCTTCGGCCGAGACCGATCCCACCGACGGCGGGAGCGCGGACGGAATCGAAAGCGAAGCGGCCTTCGCTGCGCCGGTCAGATCGATCACGAACAGATCGGGCATCGGGCTGTAGGAGTTGTAGACCGGGCTGGCCGTGGTGCGCAGGATGATGCGCGGCGACGGGGAGGTCTCGACGTCGACCGCTGTGAGCGACATGCCGGCGGAGGCGGGCGACGCGGCAGCAGCCGGCGCAGGCGCTTTTGCCGCGCCACGCTTCCAGAACGCTGCCTGCGCGCTGGTGACGCCCGCTACCAGCGTGCCCGTAAGCAGCAGGATCAGCTTGGCTCTTGTCTTACGTCTTACGTTCACCATCTCACAGCCCTCCACACACATGGCTTGACAGCCGCACGCGACCCTACTTCTTTGGAGTTTCCGAGGAGAGTTCCTTCACGACCTCGCGGAATCGTTCGATCCGCGTCGGGTCGTTGACCTCCTGCCGGAAAACGATCGAACCCGGTGTAATTCGAATCACTTCACCATCGAGGACTTTGTCCCCGACATGAACCAGATACCCTTTGTTGTCGGGACCGTTGACCATGGCCACCAGTCCCTGCTGGCGCGTTTTCACGACGCCCTGAAGCTTGATTTCGTCGATGAGGAAGCCCGGGGGTCCGGCCGGCCGCTGGCCCGGCTGCAACGCCGGCGCGGGTCCGATCAGCGACTGGAACGGATCGCGGCGCCCTTTCGGATCGTAGTGATACGCATCGGGAGAGGTCGGCTCTTCGAGGATTTCCTGAAGGCTCTGCTGCATCGTCGGCTCTTCGCTCTGCGTCGAGGTCGTCGAAGTGCTGGACGTTGCCGCGGCAGGTTTCGCCGGGGCAGGCGTCTGCGCGAAAAGCGTCGCCATCGCCGCGACGACGATCAAAAGCGACAGCGCGAATCGGCTCACTCTCATTTCTTGGCGCCTTTCACCGGCGTCGGCTCCGGTTCCTTCGGCTCGACGTAGACGAAGGTCTTGGCGATGAATTCCGCCGTGATGGTCCGTTCGGTCTGCACCGGCAACGCGACGATCGAAATCTGCTCGACGTTGACGATGCGCTTGAACTTGCTGAGATGATCGAAGAGCGTGGCCAGATTGTGGTACCGGCCGTCGACCGAAATCGAGATCGGCCACTCGGCGTACGGATCGCTTCCCTGCGCAGGCGCGAGCGGCGGGAACGTGAGCCGGTGCAGCGTGAAGTTCCCGGTATCGACGAGCGTCTTGATGCGCTTGATGATCTCCTCGGTATTACGCGTCGACGGAAGGATGCTGCGGAGCTTCGTGAGCTCGGCGTTCAGGCGTTTCACTTCTTCGCGGAACTGCGGAAGCTTGCGCTGCGCGGAACGTCCCTGCTCGATCTTCGTATCGAGATCGCGAATCTGCGCATCGGCCGCGTCGATCTGTTTCGTGATGTCGGCCGTGATCGCGTAGTTCACACCCCAGATGATGGCAGCGGCCAGCACCAGCCCGATGATCAGGCCGAAGTACCAAGGTTTTCCTTCCAGAGAAAGCCCCGCCATCACCCCTCCTACTTCACCGCGGGCGGCGCTGTCGCCGTCCCCGTCGCCGAACCGGACGTCCCGGTCGTCGACGTTCCCGTGGCTGCCGCAGCCGCCGCAGCGGCATCACCCTTCGGCACATAGCTGAAATGAAACTTCATGTTGTAGTTGTAGACCACCGGAGTGCCGGGAATCTGCGTCAGGTTACTCAGGTCCGGCTCTTCGAACATCGGATCGTTCTTCACGTTTTCGACGAAATTGGCAATCGCGTTCGGATTCAATCCGCGTCCGTCGACCGAGACCAGACCACCGCTGACCGTCATCTTGTCGAGCCAGACCAGGTCGGGCAGATCCTGGCTGATGCGGTCCATCAGTTGCACCGGACCGCGCTGATTCTGCTTGAGCTGCTTGATCAGCTCGATCCGTTTTTCCAGGTTGGTCTTCTGCTTCTGGTAGTCGGCCACATCTTTGATGATCTGTTCGAGACGCTTGGCTTCTTCCTGCTTCTGCGCAATCGTTTCGTTACGCTCGGCCAGCGCTCGCTTCTGCATGTACCACCAACCGCCAGCGATCAGGACGCCGATGATCAGCCCGGCGACGATGAGGGCGTTGTTGGCGCCGCCGCCGCTCGGCCCTCCCGCGGCCGCAGGCATGCCTGTAACCGCTCCGGCTCCCCGGACCGCCCGCCCTTCCCGAACCAGATTGATCTTAATCAAGCATCCCCCAGCTTCCGGATGGCCAGTCCTACGGCGATGGCCATGCTCGGCCCGATTTCGGCCAGCTCCTCGGGGTTGAATTCTTTTTCGTCGACGGTGATCTTCTGGAACGGATCCATGATCGCCACCGGGATGCCGAACTTGTCGCGAAGGATGGCGTCGAGGTTGAGGACGCCGGAGCCGCCGCCGGCCAGGACGATCTCATCGACGCGGTCCGCGCCCGACGTGGCGGTGAAGAAGTCGAGCGTCTTGCGCAACTCGCCGGCGAAGTCTTCGCTGACGGAGTTGAGGATGGGGATGACCTGCTGAATGCTGTACTCGCCCGCCTGCCGCCCCTTCTTCAACTCCTCGGCCTGCTCGAACGAGAGGCTCAGCTCGCGCTGAATGGCATCCGTGTATTGGTTGCCGCCGAAGGTGATGTCGCGCCAGAAGAGCGAGGTGGCGCCGGAGAGGACGTTGACGTTGGTGACCGACGCGCCGACGTTCACGAGCGCGAGGACCTTCGAGTCTTCTACGTTGTAGTTCATCTCGTAGGCGTTCTGGAGCGCGAAGGCGTCGACGTCGACGAGCACCGGAACCTTGCCGGTCTGGCTGATCACCGAGGTGTAGTCGTTGATCTTTTCCTTCTTCACGGCCACGAGGATGACGTCGATGTTGTCGCCGGCGCCGGGCGTGTTGAGGGGGACGTAGTCGAGGTTTACGTCGTTGATGTCGAAGGGGATGTACTGCTCGGCCTCCCACTGAATCGACTCCGCCAACTCCTCGGGTGACATGGCCGGCAGGGTGATCTTTTTGATGATCACGGAGTGGCCGGAAAGGGAGGTCGCGTAATTGGAATTCTTGACGTTTTTGCCGGTGTTGAGCCGCGAGATCGTCTCCACGACCAGCGACGAGTCCATGATCGACCCGTCGACGATCGCTTCCGGAGAAAGGTGTTCGATTCCGAGCTTTACTAGCTGGAACGTTCCGCCCTTCTTCTCCTTCAGCTCAACGAGTTTTACGGCTGAGGAGCCGATATCGAGACCAACGACATTTTTGCTCTTTGAGAAGAACACCACTCACCCCGTCCATCTCACCCACTCACTTCTCTAGGCTGGCTCCAGATGTGGAAAGTCGAGTGAAATTACAACCTTTAAAGGTGAGTGTCAACTCTACAGGATTTAGATTTATCAACTGATTAGGCGAAGACGAGGCCGTTTCGGGCCTTCTGGTTGCGCCGAACCGGTCCCGCCGGTACAATCCCGCCCCCCTGGCGTTATTTGAGGTTTGAGGAGTCTATCGATGGCAAAGATGTGCGAAGTCTGCGGCAAGGCCCCCGTGTTCGGTAACCGGGTCAGCCATGCCCACAACGTTTCCAGCAGGCGCTGGCTGCCGAATCTGCAGCGCGTCCGCGTGATGGTCGGCTCGGCGGTGAAGCGGATGAACGTCTGCACCCGCTGCATCCGTACCGGCAAGATCGCCAAAGCCGCGCGCTAACGGTCGCCGGACGATGTGGCACAGACACTCTTGTCTGTGCTGCTGGGAGGCTTGCGCTCAACTTCTCAATTCGCGCGGCTTCAAAAGCACAGACAAGAGTGTCTGTGCCACATGTCATCTCACCGTGAACGTAGCCCGCGCCAGCATCGGATCATTCGAGTAGTAGATCTTCAGGTTCTGGCCTTTGTCGTTCACGGTCACCGACTGCAGGTGCCACACGCCGCGCGCTGAGTTCGCGTGCAGCCGGATCGTGCCGACGAAGGTGTTCCCTTCGCGCTGCTGGAACGAAAAGAACGTCCCGCTGGAGCTGCTGCCCGGTCCGACCACCTGTCCGCTGACGCCGCCGATGCCGCACGTGTCGTCGGTGACCTGAGCGATGACTTCGATGACCGGCTCGTCGCGTCCCATGAAAATCTCCGGGCGGCTCAGTTGCAGTCCCTGCAAAACGGGCGGCGTGTTGTCGCACGTGTCGCCGGTTATGTTGAGTCGAATCGCGCCCACGAGCGGATTCTCGCCTCGCACGGTGGCGAAGTTGTTGGCGTTGTCCTGCATCTGGACCTGCTCCAGCGTCCAGTCGCCGCAGTCGAGGCATTGCGGCGGGAAGACATCGCACTGGTAAACATCGTTCGCCCCCTTCTGGCAGCCGACGCCGAAACGGGCCAACTTCGAGGGACTGAGGAAGACCGCGGCGATGAGATGAACGCCCGATTTCTCGTCCGAGGCGTCGACGAAGAGCGTGTTGTGCTCGCCGGCGCGCATGGCCCGCCGATCGAGCCAGACGTTCCGCAGCGACGGCGCGGTCGAGTCGGACGCGCTCGAAACCACTTTCAGCACCGCCGTCGGCGGAAGCGTCCCCTGCGCGGAATTGAGCGTGATCGAATTCGTGGCCATGTCGCTCATCGTCAGGAAGCTCACCTTCCAGATCCCCTCCTCCGCTTTTTCGGGGATGTGGATGCGGCTCGTGTAGCGCGTCGTCTCCCCTTCGCGCTGCTGCGCGAATCCCTGCACCGCCTTGCCGTTCGGGCTGGTCAGAGTGCCGGAGATGCCGCGAATGCCGGAGAGGTCATCCTGGGCATTGACGATGAGGAGCGTATCGCCGCCGTCTTGGATCTGCGGCGGATCGAAGGAAATCGAGAGCAGTTGCGGCGGTACGGTGTCGGAGTTCGGATCCTTCGGATCGGCGGGAGGCTTCTGATCCGGTTTGGTGCCCGACGCGGGTTGATTGGGTCCTCCGGTGGCGCCTCCGGATGGGCTCATCGGATTGCGCGGTCCGTTCACCGGCTTCGACACCGGCGCCGGCGGTCTCGTCTGCGGCGGAGGTGGAGCGGGTTTCGGCTGCGGCGTCAGTTGTTGTGCCGCCGCCGGGGCGGCCGTGGGCGCGATCGCGGAGATGCCGGCGGCGAGCAATTCGCGAAACTTCTGCGCGCGGGTGGTGGCGGCGTCTGAGGATGTCGTGGCCACGGGCACGACCGATGACGTCGTCGTCTGCGCGTCGTCGGGCAGCGGCTCGAACGTCGCGTGCGGCGCCGTCGAAGCCGAGGCCGCGGAAGCCGTCGCCATCGTCAATGGAGCTTCGGCCGATTCCGACGCCGTTTTCACCGTGTATGTCCGGACGCGCACCATCAACGCCGTCGCAAAGGCGACGGTCAGCAGCGTCAGGAAAACCGATAGAAACGAGATCTGGACTCGCCGGCGCAAGAATGACCTTTCAGTTGACAACGCCCGGAACAGCGAGAGTGAACGGCTCGATTTCCGCCCGGAACGTTTCGCCATTCGAAACCTTCATCATGTAACCGCCCTGCATCGATCCCATCGACGTTCGCAACGGACAGAAACTCGTGTATTCGAAGCTCTGTCCCGGCTTGAGCACCGGCGACTCGCCAACGACGCCCGCGCCCTGCACGCGCTCCATGTTGCCGTCGGAGTCGGTGATGACCCACTCCCGGCTGATGAGTTGCACCGTCTCGCTGCCGTCATTCGAGATTACGACGTGATACGCGAAGAAAAAGTAGCTTTCCTGCGGATCGCTCCGCTCCTCGACATACGTGCTCTCGACCTGGATGCGAATCCCTCGGGTAGTGGTGTCGGACATTGCTGGCTCGGTTTGTGACTTTATCATTCCGCGAAATCGCGACGATGCTCATCCCCTTCCTTTTCCTCGCTGCAACGCTGCCACCCGCACCGCCGCCGCCCGCCGAGCTATCGACGATCGTCATCCCCATTCGCACCTCGCTCGCGCCGCTGCTGCCGCAACTCGAGGCGCAGGTGCCGAAACGGATGGAGAAACTCGACGACTACGAGCTCGATCCAAAACAACAGTTCGGCATGAAGTACCGCGTCGTCCGCGACCCGATCGCGCTCACCGTCATCGGCAGCGGCATCCACGCCATGACCACCGTTCACTACTCGCTGGAAGGGTGCCGCAGGACGCAGAAGCCGTTCACGCAGGTCATCGTGATGTGGCCGTGCGTCTCCTGCGGTTTCGGCGAGCCGATGCGCGACGCCTGGATCTCGCTCTCCTCGCATCTCGACTGGGACGCGAACTGGCGTCTCCGCTCCACCACGCGCGCGCAGCCGGTCGATTTCTCGTCGAAGCGCTGCCAGGTCACGTTCGCGAACATCGACATCACCGACTGGAAAATCGCGCCGATCGTCAACGAGCAATTGCGCCAGGCGGTGAAAACGATCGACGCGAATACGCCGAAGCTGACGAACATCCGTCCGGTCGCGAATCAGGTCTGGTCATCACTTCAAGCGCCCGTCCTCATCGGTCCGCGTACGTGGCTGGTGATGGAACCCTCGGACGTCGCCCTCGGCCCGATCACCGGCTCCGGCCTCTCACTCACCAGCACGCTGACGCTTCGGGCGCGCACGCGCGTCGTCGTCGGCGAACGCCCGCCGGTGACGCCGCGGCCGCTGCCTGCCTTGCGCGTGGCGCAGGCGCCGAACGGCGGAATCCGCGTTCCGTTCGATGTCGACGTGCCGTACGAAGAGGCCACGCGCCTGATGATGGAGAACTTCGCGAACCGCACCTACGAGGGCGTGGCCGTCCGTTCGATCCGCCTCGGCGCCAGTCCCGCCGCAGGGCGCGTCTCGATCGAGCTTGACGTCAGCTATCACGCCTCATTCCTGAAGCATTACGACGGTCTCGTTTTTCTCGAGGCCACGCCGGTCTTCGATCCGATCACACGCACGCTGACGTTGACGAATCTCGACTACTCGCTCGATCCGCATCGAAAGAATCCGTTCCTGCGCATCGCCAACCGCGTGGCGCACGACCAGTTGCGCGCGACGCTGGCGAAATCGGCGCACTGGTCGGTCGCGCCGCAGATCGACGCGCTGCGCGATGAAATCGCGCACGCGGTGACGCGGCCACTCGCACCTGGAGTGATGATGCGGGGCCGCGTCGACACCATCGAGCCGGGCACCGTGGTGCTCGACCCGAACGGCATCGTCCTGCACGTGCTTGCGACGGGAAGCGCCGAGGTAGAGATCAGCGCGATGCGGTGATGTCTACTCCGGAGCGACGATGCTCGACCACGGCATCTTGCGCACGGCGATCACTTTCTCGTCGACCGCTTCCTGCGTTGCCGTCGCGCCGAGAACGCGCTGGATGTACTGCACCTCGGGCGAGACCAGCGGACGCTGCATCAATCGCATCGCCGCTTTCTTGATGTTGCTTTCCGAGACAGTGACTTTCGGGGCGCGCTTCGGTTTCAACACGTTCGTCATACAAAAGCTCCTTGTTGGGGGTTAGACCGCGGCGGCCGCGGCCTTTGGTGCCTCTTTTTTCGACTTGGCTTCGTTCACCACGACGGCCTGACCGTTCATGTCCTTGCCGTTCAGCGCGGTGATCGTGGCCTGTGCTTCTTCGTCACTCGCGAACTCGACGAAGGCAAAGCCTTTCGATGCGCCGGTGACTTTGTCCTTGACCACTTCCGCCGACGTCGCGGCGCCGTACGGCTTCACGATCTCGCCAAGCTTCGCGTCGTCGATGTCCCTGGGAAGATTTCCGAAATAGACTTTCATTGGGGTTGCTCCTGCTCTTTTCGCGGCACACTTCGAGCGGCGCGAAAAGATAGTTTGCTAAGAAGATTGGGTTCAGAGGCGCTGACTCAGCTCAGGCGGTCTGAAGGTCGAGGAAGGTTCCTCAAGGTGCCCACGATACAACCTCGGTGCGAATAAGTCTATTCGCCGCGAATTTCGGCGAAGAACGCATCGCTCGAAACGGGACGCCCGAGGAAGCGCTCGACGAGGTCGCGGGCGGGCTCTTCGCTACCGCGCGAAAGGATCAATTCGCGGAAGCGGCGTCCCGTCGCTTCGTTCATGACGTCTGGTCCGAACGCCGAGATCAGATCGAGCGCGATCACTTTCGCCCACATGTAGCCGTAGTAGCCGGCCGCGTAGCCGCTGGCGATGTGCTCGAAGGTGCCGGGGAACGACGTGCCATCGACATAGCCCATCGGCGTGGAGCCTTCCATCTCGCGCCACAGATCGAGCGACTTCCGCGGATGCTCTCCCGACAAGGCCATGTCGAAACTGGCGTAGAGAAGCTGCCGCCCGTAGTCGACGCCCGATCCAAATTTCTTCGCCGCGCGAATGCGCTGCACGAGCGACTCGTCGATCATCGGACAGGTCGTGCAGTGATCGCGCATCAGCGCCAGGCTTTCCATCCGGCTGGCCCACTCCTCGTACATCTGCGACGGCGCCTCAACGAAATCGCGCTCGACGCTCGTGCCGGAATGCTGGTTGTACTCGGTCTGCGAAAGCACGCCGTGCATGACGTGCCCGAATTCGTGCAGCAGCGTTTCCAGCTCGCTATGCGTCAGACCGACGCGATCGAAGTTCGTGACCAGAACGCTGATCGGCTTCCGGCCAGCTTTGCGCGAAACGCCGCGAACCGGCCAGGCGGCAGCGTGTTTGTACTTGTCGGGCCGCGGAAAAAGATCGAGGTAGATGCCGCCCAGGCGCTCGCCCGTGGAGGCGTCGTCGACGTCGTAATACATCACGTCGTCGTCCCACACCGGCACCGTCGCGGGCGTGAACGAGATGCCGTAGAGACGCTGCGTGATGTCGAGCATCCAGTGCACCGTCGGCATCGTCGGCAGGTAGAGGCGCAGCGCTTCCTGGTCGACGGCGTAGCGCCGCTCGCGCAACCGCTCGCGGTAGTAGACGACGTCCCAGCGCTCGATTCTGGCCTGCTCGACCGGCTCGCCGGTCAGCTCCGCCTTCAACCCGGCGAGTTCGCGCAGGTCGCTCAGCTCCGCCTCGGTGACGCCGTTTTTCACCTCGGCAAGAAAGCGCGTGACGGTCTCCGGATTCTCGACCATCCGCCGCTTCGTGACGTAGTGCGCGAAGCTCGGCACTTCGTACAAATCGGCGATCTCTTTTCGCAGCGCCACGATCTCGTCGAGGATTTCGAGATTGCGATCGGTGCCGCGATTCATGTTCGCGACGTAATACCGCTTCCTCGCCTCGGCGTTCGCCGCGTTCGACATGAACGGAACGTAGTCGGGATAGTCGAAGCCGACCACGATGTTGCCATCCTCATCCCGAGGCACGCGGTCCATGTACGACTGCGGCAGTCCGTCGCATTCCTCCGGTTTGAACGTGACGACGGTCTTGTTCTCGCGGATGTTCTTGCTGAACTCCTGCGCCAGTTCCGTGATCCGCTCGGAGATAGCCTTGAAGCGATTGCGCTTCTCCGCCGGCAGCGACACGCCGCTGTCCTCGAACGCCTCGAGCAAATCCTTCTGCAACTGCTTCTGCGGATTCGTGCGCGGGACGACGCGGCGGACGCGCTCGTACAACTGCTCGTTCTGAAAGAGCTCGGTCATGAAGACCGACTCTTCGATCAAGGCGCGGTCGCCGGCATCGCGCACGGCGGCGTCGGGATGGACGCTGTTGAGCAGCGAGATCGCGCCGTACGCATCCTCGAGCATCATGGCGATGCCGTCCCACGCGTCGAGCACCGACTCGGGCGAGACCGCTTCGAGCGGCAGCCGCTCGATGACGGCAAGCCGCCGGCGCGCCTCGGCCAGCGCCTCGTCGGCAGCGGCATTCAGCGCGGCGGCGTCGTAGATCGGAATCGTGGCGCGGGCTTCGATCGTCGCTTCGGTCATCGAAAAGAGCCGGCATTCTAGCCGAGCGAAACCTCTCCTACGCAAATCGCGTACAAGGGTTATGCGTCCATTTTTGGCTGTTCTTGCTGCGCTCATCGCACTGCCTCTGCTCGCCCAAAACTCGCTACTTGATCAGGGCCGCGCCGCCATGAACCGGAATGACGCCGATGCCGCCGCGGTGCTGTTCGAAAAAGCGGTCGCGCAGAACCCGAAGAGCGCCGAGGCCCACTACCTCCTCGGCACTGCTTACGGTTCGCAGGCGCAGAAGGCGAGCATCTTCAGCCAGATGTCGCTGGCCGGCAAAACGAAGGACGAATTCGAGAAAGCCGTCGAGCTCGATCCCGCTTCCATCGACGCCCGCTTCGGCCTCGTCCAGTTTTACGCGATGGCTCCCGGCATCGCCGGCGGCAGTTTCGACAAAGCGTTCGCGCAAGTCGCCGAGATCAAGAAACACGATCCGCTCATGGCGCACCGCGCGGCCGCGTTCATCTACACGCAGCAGAAGAAACCGGCGGAAGCACGGAACGAGTACCTGGCCGAGGTGCGGGAGTATCCGAAGTTGGCTCGCGCGTATGTCGACCTCGGCGTCACTTACATCCTCGAAAAGAACTTCAAAGCCGCGAACGACGCATTCGAAACTGCTGTGAAAGTCGAGCCAACGTACCTCCCCGCCTACTTTCGGGTCGGACAGAGCGCTGTGATGACCGGCTCCAACTACGCGAAGGGCGAAGAAGCTCTGCGCAAGTACCTCGCTTACACGCCGAAATCCGGCGAGCCTCCTCTCGCCCGCGCCCACTACTGGCTCGGACAGATTTTCGAAAAAACAGGAAGGAAGGCCGAGGCGAAAGCGAGTTTTGAAACGTCGCTGAAGCTCAATCCGGCGCAGAAGGACGTGGCCGAGGCGCTGAAGCGCGTTTCGTAATCAGCGCGTGACGCCGCGCTCGACGAGGATCGGATAGGGATCGATCGCGTCGCCCTTCGACCACGCCTTGTCCGGCGGCAGGATGGTGATGGCGAAGTGCAGATGCGGCGTGTTCGCCGGCGCGTTGCCGGTCGTGCCGACATAGCCGATCACGTCGCCCTGCCGTACGTGCATCCCCTCGACGACGTTGTCCGCGTACGAGTCGAGATGCGCGTAGTAGTAGCTGCGCTCCCGCGACAAATCGAACTCGTAAATCGTCAGGCCGCCGGCGCGGCTATCGAAGAGTTTGCGGATCGTGCCGTCGACCGCAGCGAGCACCGGCGTGCCGCGCGGCGCGAGGATATCGATGGCGTGATGCGGATGGCCGCTGTGAATGTTGTCGAAGTCATCGCGCAACTTCGTTTTGGCGACGCCAGCCACCGGGATGACGATGGCATCGCTCGCAACCGCAACTGCGGACTGAACGTCGGCACGCGGCTGCACCGCGACCGATCGTCCGGTGACGAACGTGCAGATGGCGATGCCCGCCAGAAGCAGCCTGAGCGTGTTGCGCATGTAGGGTCGATAAAAGCAAACGGAGCCGCGATAATCCCGAAATGCCCGAGCTGCCGGACGTTACCGTATACGTCGAGGCGATCGCGAAACGCGTCGTCGATCAGCCGTTGCTCAAACTCCGGCTCGGCAATCCGTTCGTGCTGCGCACCGTCGATCCGCCATCCTCCGATCTGGCCGGCAAACGCGTCCGCAACGTCCGCCGCCTCGGCAAGCGGATCGTGATCGGACTCGAGTCGGACCTCTTCATCGTCATCCATCTGATGATCGCCGGCCGCTTCAAATGGCTGCCAACCGGCGCGAAGATACCCGGCAAGCTGGGACTGTCCGCGTTCGATTTTCCAAATGGAACGCTGCTGCTCACCGAGGCCGGATCGAAGCGGAGAGCGTCGATCCATATCGAGCGAGGCGAGGAAGCCGTCCGTGCGCACGACCCCGGCGGAATCGAACCGCTTGACATCTCACTCGACGATTTTCACGCCGCGCTCACCCGCGAGCGCCACACGCTGAAGCGAACGCTGACCGATCCTCACGTCTTCAGCGGCATCGGCAACGCCTACTCGGACGAGATCCTCCACCGCGCCCGCCTCTCGCCCGTGCAACTCACAACCAACCTCTCCGAGGATGAGATCGCGCGGCTCTACGTAGCGACGCGCCGCACGCTGACGGAATGGACGGACCGCCTGCGCGAGGAGTCGTCCGAAAAGTTCCCGGAGAAAGTCACGGCGTTCCGTCCCGACTTCGCCGTCCACGGCCGCTACGGAAAACCCTGCCCCGACTGCGGCACTCCGATCCAGCACATCGTCTACTCCGAAAACGAAACGAACTACTGCGCCCGCTGCCAGACCGGCGGCAAGCTCCTCGCCGACCGCGCGCTGTCAAGACTGCTCCACAGCGACTGGCCGAAGTCGATCGACGAGTTGTGAGTTGGCGAGCGAACTATCGCGCCACGCCTTCCACTGCGAAGATCGCCCACTCCCCGAGCCTTTGGCCGAGCGACGCCTGGCCGCGTGAGGTGAATTCGATTCCGGATCCGGCTACAAGGTCGCGCACGGTGTTCGAAACCAGGACGTCGCCTGCGGCGGCGGCTTCGGAGAGCAGGGCGCCGATCTGCACCGTCGTGCCGCTGACGGTTTCGCCGTCCAGATCGCATTCTCCGGTGTGAAGGGCGGCGGCGAGACGGACGCCGGCGCGCAGGGCCGCGTCGCGAATGGCGCAGGCGCAGCGGATCGCGCGCACCGGACCGTCGAATGTGGCCACCAGCGCATCGGTGACCTGCGCGAATTTGCGGCCGTGAAACCAGGCGATCTCGCGCCGCGCTTCCTCATCGAGCTCCGTCATCGGCTGTCCATCCCCCTCGGTGCGGACGAACAGGCAGGTCGCGAGAACGCGCGTCGGCTCAGGCGCGTCGTGAAGCTCGGCGATGAATCGCTCCACCGCGGCGAGGATCGAATCCTGATCGCCGGCAAACGGCAGATGGTCGTCGCCCGGCAGCTCGACCATCCTCGCGCCGGGAATCCGCTCGGCGAGAAAACGCCCCTCTTCAATGCGAAGACAGCGATCGCCGGTCCGGTGAATGACGAGCGTCGGCACGTGGATGCTCGGCAGCACGTGACGGATATCGACTTCCGCGTTCATCCGCGTCAGCGCCGCCGCCGCGCCCGGGCTGGCGCCCATGCGCAGATAGGTCGCCCACCACCGCCGGAACTCCGGATCGTTTGCGCGGCTCGGCGCGCGCTCTTCGATGCCGAGGGGTCCGCCCCAGTCACGCTCGAGCGCGACGATGAAGGCTTCGCGCTGCTCGGCGGTCGGGCCCCATGGGTAATCGGGCGCCCATAGGCGGCGCGCGTATGCGCCGATCATGATCACGCCCTTGACGAGTTGTGGATAGGTCGCGGCGAACAGCGCCGTGAGCGGTCCTCCTTCCGAAACGCCCATCAGCACCGCGCGCTGTGAGCCGGCTGCCGCCATCACCGCGCGGACGTCATCCATCCGCGCTTCGAGCGACGGCAGTTGCGAGAGGGGGACGCGATCCGACAGACCGGTGCCGCGTTTGTCGAAGACGATCAGCCGCGCGAAGCTGGAGAGTTTTTTCAAGAAACGCGCGAACGCCGGCTCGGCCCAGAACATCTCCAAGTGGGATACCCACCCCATCACGAAGACGAGATCGATTGGTCCGTCACCGATGACCTGATAGGCGATGTTGACGGTGCCGCTGCGCGCGTACCGCGTTTGCGGCGGTTCGTGAAGCGTTGCGGTGTCGGCGTTGTCGATCGTGTCGACCGCGGCTGCGAATCGATATCCGCGGCGAGCCATCGTCTGCACGTACTCCGTCTTCGGATCGCACGCGGCGAGCGTCTTCCGCACCAGTGAGATGTGCTGCGCGAGATTGTTTTCGCCGACGTGGCTGTCCGGCCAGACGCGGTCGATCAGCTCGCTCTTGGAGACAACGCGGCCGGCATTCTCGACCAGAAAAACCAGCGTCTCGAACGCTTTGCCGCCGAGCGGAACCTCGTGGAGGCCGGCGGAGAGGATGCCTTGCTGGGGATCGAGGGTGAATGGTCCGAAGCGATAGGTCTTCATCGAACTTTCAACGGCGATTCATCGGAGTCTCACGACTTCGCGCTCTCCCCGCTCCAGATTGTCAGCACCGGAACATCCATCTTACCTCGCGGAAAAAGGAGAGAGACTTCATGCGTACTTTCATCGTGCTTTGTCTGGCGTTCATCGCCGTTCCACTCGCCGCCGCAACCACGCACGTCAACGCGAAGATCGCGTTCGACAGCAACCGCGACGGCAACGATGAGATCTATGTGATGAATGCGGACGGCACGGGCCAGACGCGGCTGACCAACAATGCGGCCAGCGACGTCGGACCGGCATGGTCTCCCGACGGCACGAAGATCGCCTTCAACCGAGGCTTCGACATCTTCGTGATGAACGCTGACGGCTCCTCGCAGATCAGGCTCACGTCGTCCGCCGCGATGAACATCGCGCCGGCGTGGTCGCCGGACGGCACAAAGATCGCCTTCCACAGCTCGCGCGATGGCAATTTCGAGATCTACGTCATGAATGCCGACGGCAGCAATCCGACGCGCCTGACCAGCAATGCCGCGGGCGACTTTGCGCCGGCCTGGTCGCCCGACGGACAGCGAATCGTCTTCCGCAGCAATCGCGACGGCAATAACGAGATCTACGTGATGGCCAAGGACGGAACCGGCCAAACACGGGTGACCGTCAATCCCGCCGACGATCAGGAGCCGAAGTTCTCCGGCGACGGGACGAAAATCATCTTCACGCGCGCTCTCCCCACCCGGCAGATCAATGTGATCAACATCGACGGCACGAACACCGTGCAACTTACGTCGGCCGGCAACAACTTTTTCCCGACGCTTTCGCCCGACGGAAAAGAAGATCGCGTTCGTCAGCGACCGCGACGGCAATCACGAGATCTACAGCATGAACTTCGACGGCAGTTCCGAAGTCCGGCTGATGAACAATTTCATCGTCGATGACCATCCTGCCTGGCAGTCCGGATTTCTCATCTCCACCGTCGGCGTCTACCGCCCCAACTCCGGCCAGTGGCTCCTGCGCACGTCGAATGCTGCGGGCAGTCCCAATCTGACGTTCACCTTCGGCGGTCAACCGGGAGACCTGCCGGTGGCCGGCGACTGGAATGGCGACGGCCGCACGGACCTCGGCATCTACCGCGACGGGACGTTCCTACGCGGCGTCATCACGACCACTTCCGCTTGTCCCCGCTGCTTTCCACTGACGACGATCGAAGCGATAGACCCGCTGCCATTCGGCCAAGCCGGAGATCAGCCGATCGCCGGCGACTGGAACGGCGACGGCATCGACGACGTCGGCGTCTATCGATCGAACGACAGCACGTTCCTCCTGCGTGTGCCGGAAACGGCGATTGTCTTCCCCTGTCACGGCTGTCCTCCGCAGACAGTCAACCGGATCACCACGGTCACCCATCAATTCGGAACGCCTGGAGACTTGCCGGTGGCCGGCAACTGGGACGGCGATGGAAAAGACAGTGTCGGCGTCTTTCACGACGGCGTGTTCAGCGTGACCAACGACTTCTTCGAAACCAACGGCAGTTCGGTATTCGGGTTCATCGGCGACCGGCCGCTGACCGGCGACTGGACCGGAACCGGCACCCGTCGCCTCGGCCTCTTTCATCCGCCGACATCAACGATGTCGCTGGAAACGAAACTAGGCGAAGGACCCGACATCAACTTCACCTTCGGCGTTGCCAGCGATCTGCCGGTGGCGGGTCACTGGACGGCGGTGACGCAGTAACAAAAAAAAAGCGGAGCGGCTTGGCCGCTCCGCCTTTCTGAGCTGCCTCCGTAAAGAATACAGGGCGGAATTGGTTAGCCGACTTTCCGCGGACGAGGCTTCGCACGCTCTCGCGCGTCTTGCACCGCCGCTTCGCCTGCAGCTCGATAGAACGCGATGATCTCGGAGGGCGTCTTACCAGTCAGCAATCGCGCATGACGGTCGCGAATTTGACGGACCATCTCGACGGCACGAATCTCAGTAGTCTTCATAAGTAGCTACCTCCCTTGGCGAACGGATGCTCAGGGGCTGATGTCCCAATTCTACGTTGACCGCATTAAACAAACGAATCTTCTCGAGGCGTACGACGTGCTTGAAATTCCAGCTCACCAGCGCGTCAACCTGCGCCAGCGTGGCCAGTGCGATGTGTGTCATGTCCGCCGCCATCCTTGCTGGCAGAATCTTCTTCGTTGTGTAGGCGGCGACCAGCGCCTCGACTTCCTGCGTAACGGGCAACACCCCTCCGGCGAGAAGCAGCATCTCCTGATGCAGATCCCGCACCGCCGACGGGGCGTCCGCAACCTCAGCCGCGGTCACATCAGAGAGTAGAGGAATCAAACGGCCGGCTCGAAAATCGCCGATCAACGCGTTTGACCACCGCGAGAATTCGACGTCGAAACACCCGCCCAACACCGAGGTGTCGATGTAAATCCGAAGCGGTGCCATGGTTCGTTACGGTAGAGAGATCGCCCCGCGGCGTCAAACGAACTCGGCTCTTCTAACCTCCCCCCTCCTTCCGGCGTCTATGCCGTCAGACCGATGGACGCCGTGGCCGCAGCCGTAGACTTGAACCCTTCCGTGAATCTGACGATCGCACCGCAACCGACGCCGCGACTGAGCGAAGAGGACCTTCGCCTGGCGCGGGCGTGTGCGGATGGGGATTCGGAAGTATTCGCGGCGATCTACCGCAAACATGGCGAGCGGATGAAATCGATCGCGTATCACCAGCTCGGCAACCGGTCCGATGCCGAGGATGCCGTGCAGGAAACGTTTCTGAAGGTGCATCGGGCGGCGGCGGGGTACAACGGCGAGGCCGCCTTCACGACGTGGCTGTACCGCATCCTCGTCAACACCTGCTACGACATGCTGCGGAAGCGCAGCCGCAGAATCCGGGAGACGCCGATCGATGAGCTCGTCGCCGACGTCCGCCCGGCCAATGCGGTCGATGACGTCAAGCGAATGGCGTTGCGAAAGATGCTGCACGACCTCCCCGAGCAGCGCCGCACGGTCTTTTCGCTGTTCGAGATCGAAGGCCTCAGCCACGCCGAAATCGCCGGCATCCTCGACATCACCGAAGGCAACTCGAAGTGGATTCTTTTCTCAACGAAGAAACAACTCCAGGAGCAGTGGAAGAAAGCAGCGAAATCATGACCATCACCTGTGAACAACTCGACGATCTTCTTCTGGAAGGCGATCCCTTCTCGCTCCAGGCCGCCGCGCGGCATGCGCAGTCGTGCCCGGCCTGCATGCAGAAACTGGCCGACTGGAACGAGATCTCGTCCACCGCGCGCGACCTTCACGCCACGTGGGACAACGACCTGTTATGGCCTCGCATCGAAAAGGCTATCCGCAACGAACGGCGCAGCACGCGGACGCGCGTGTGGCAGATTGCCGCGGCAGTTCTCTTACTGGCCGCCATGGGCGCGACCGTCTGGATCGCGCAGCGGCGCATGCACGCGGCGGACTTCGATCGCGACATTCTGAGAGTGTCGGCCGTCGATGAAGTCGAGCGCGCCGAGAAAGCTCACATCAACGCCATCAATCACCTGGAAACACTCGCCTCTGCGAAGCTCGACCAGCCGGCCACGCCGCTCATGGTCAGCTACAAGGAAAAACTGATGATGCTCGACGACGCCATCGCCGAGTGCCAGACCGCCATCGACAAAAACCGGCAGAACGCCTACCTGCGCACGCAACTGTTGACCATGTATTCGGAAAAACAGCGCACGCTGCAGGACGTTCTGCGAGAGGAAAACCATCATGCTTCGAATCAATAAGAGTCTCATCGCCGCGCTGCTGCTGCTTGCGCCGGCGCTTTACGCAAACGACCGCTTCGAGCGCACGTTCAGCAGAACCGAAACGTACCGCGGAGGCCGCATCTCCATCGAACACTCCATGGGCCCGGTCACCGTGCGCGCCGGCAGCGGAAGCGAGGTTCGCGTGCACGCGCTGATCCGCGCCTCCGATTCCGAGATCGGCAAGGACATCAACGTGACCGTATCGCCGTCATCGGCCAGCGGGATCACGATCCGGACGGACTATCCGGAGATGCATTTCCACGGTCACATCTCGCTGTCGTACTCAGTCGACATCGACGTGACCATGCCCGCCAACGCGCCGCTGACGGTGCACGACCGCTTCGGCAGCGTCGACGTCAGCGGCATTCACGCCGCAAGCGAGATCGTGAATGCGCAGGGCAGCGTGACGCTGCGCGACAGCCGCGGCGCGCAGCGCGTGGAGAACTCGTTCGGGTCGATCGACGTCGAGAACAGCGCCGGCGATATGAGCGTCCAGAACGCCAACGGTAACGTCCACGTCGTCAACGTCGACGGTACCCTCGGCGTCACCAACCGCTTCGGTTCCGTGACCGCGAGCGATACGCATAACGTCTCCATCCACAACGCCAACGGCTCGGTCGAGCTGCGCGACGTGACTGGCAGCGCAACGATCGTCGACTCGTTCGCGCACGTGACGGTTGCGAACGTCTCCGGCGATCTGGAGCTGAACAATCAGAACGGACGCGTCGACGTGCGCGACATCAAAGGGCGCGCCTCGATCAAGAATTCGTTCGATGCCACGGAGTTCGCGAACATCGGACGCGATCTGGTCATCTCATCGAGCAACGGCCGCGTGGAGGGATCGCACGTCGGCAACGGCGCCACGATCACCGGCAGCTTCGACACCGTCTCCGTGCGCGACATCAACGGAGCGACGCGCATCACCAACGCCAATGGCAATGTGACCGCCGTCGACATCCGCGGCAATCTGAACATCGACACGCGCTTCGGCCTGGCCCGCGCGGAGCTGATCAAAGGCACGCTCGACGTCGACAACGCCAACGGCGGCGTGACGGCCACCGACGTCTCCGGCGGCGTTCGTGTGCACACGAGCTTCGCGCCGGTGCTGCTCAAGACCATCGCCGGCCGGGTGACGGTGGAGAACGCGAACGGATCGATCTCCGTCTCCGATCTGCGCGGCGCATGCGCCGACATCAATCTGAAGACGAGCTTCGCCTCGATCAAGCTGGACGTTCCGCAGAACGGCGGCTACCACGTCGACGCGCGCACGAGCTTCGGATCGATCGCGACGTCGATCCCAATCCTGATGACGTCAAAGTCGGATAACACGCTGACGGGAACGATCGGAAACGGCGCGTGTCAGATGAGACTGCAGACGGCAAACGGGGGGATCACGATCGAATAGTGGGTCCTCGCCGGCCAAGCGCTGTCATCCTGAGCCGCCAAGCCGAGAGTCGCGAAGTGACGGAACGGCGCCGGACGGCGAAGGATCTCAAGATGCGCGACCTGCGTTGCATCCCAAGTGGCTTCGGCAGGAGCTGTGAGGCTTGAGATCCTTCGCCGTCCTCCGCGACTCGCGCTTCGCGCTGCGTCGCTCCGGCGGCTCAGGATGACAAAAAAAGCGCCGCTTCGCAGCGGCGCTTTTCGTTTTTGGTCAACTAGTTGACGATTAATCGAGCTTGATCGACTTCTTGGTCTTGGCGCGGCGCGACTGATCCTTCGCCTTGTACTCGTCGAGGCAGGCGTCCTTGTCGACCATGGCGCATCCGAGGTAGTCGGAGATTTCCATGATCACGGCGCGGATCGCTTTGCCGGTCGGCGTCTTCTCGTAGTTCGAGAGATTGCCGCCGAAACCGCCGCGATAGACGCTCACGCCGACGCCACCGCCGGTGGAACGCGCTTCGACGGTGCGCGTGAACTCAACCTCGCCGGTGGTCGTGTCGACGACGCGCAGGTCGACGGCGATGTACGCCTCCTCCTGTTTGCCGCCGAGGCCGATGCCGTGGAAGCTGAGGCCTCCGCCGGTCTCGCGCGTCTTCGAATCGAAGGCGCTGACGGTGGCTACGACGACGTACTGCGCGCCGGTGAGCTGGCCGAGCTTTGCGCCGGTCGACTTCTTGACGCGGCCGGAGCTGGCCAGATCCTGTTCATCGAGGACGGCGCCGAGCTTGTGGCGCTCGACGAGTTTGAACTTCTCGGTCCCGGCCAGCTCATTGGTGAGCATGCCGGCCAGATCGTTGCCGACGTCCGAGGTCCACCAGCTTGCCGAGGTGTCGTTGCGGAACTCGGCCACGGCCAGAACCGGCTTGGCGGCGAAGGCCGAAGAGACGAACAGTGTGATTGAAGCAATCGCGAACAAAACTTTGCGCATTTTTTCTCCTGTGGGGGTTGTGTGGAGCAGCAACTTTACTCCAATTCCGCCGCGACGCCGTGATCCGGCTCACCGATTCGCGTCCGGGCAATGTACGCAAGCGCAATCATCGTCAGCAGCGAAAGTGCGACGCCGATGCGGAATGACCACGGCGCGTACCAGACGCGCACATCGTGATCGCCCGGCGGAAGCAGGAAGCCGAGGAACGCGCCGTTGATGCGGATCGGTGCGACGCTTCTGCCGTCTGCGCGAATATGCCACCCAGGCCACGACGGGATGCTGCTGGCGATGAGCGTGTAGCGCGGCGCGGTCACACGCATCGAGTACGCGTCGGACGTCGCGGACGTGATCGCGACGGAACTATCCGGACCGCCGTGCGGCGCGATCAGATCGGCGCGCATCTTCTCGTCGGTGATCGGCAGGTTTTCGAGCACCGCCACGTGCGGCCAATCGGTCGTTGCAGCGAGACGCGGCACGAAACGTTTCATGTCCCATTCGACGGCGACGTTGCGCGTTGCGTAGAAGCGCGGCAGGACGTTGTGGTTCTCGAAGATGCGTCCGTCCGCGCCGTCGTAGACCTTCGTGAAGCGCGGCTGTTCGAGCTCGCGTCCCGGTCCGGTCACGAAGTAGCGGACGTTGAGGTAGTCGAGCAGCGGCGTCGTCGTGTTCGGCCACATCGCGAAGTAACTCGAGGTGTTGTAACCGCCGACGAGTGCCAGCATGCCGACGTAGCGCGCCGATTCCATCGGATCGTGCGCGCGGATGTCTTCGAGTCCGTACATCGTCGAGAGGTTCGGAAAAAAGTCGGCGTTGTAGCCGGCGATGCGAAACGGCGCGTTCGTCGGCGCCGCCGATTTCAGTCGCATCAATTCGCGGATGAGCGGCGTGGCCGGATACAGCTTCGACGCCGGCAGCACGGCGTTCCAGCCGCCGAAAACGATGCCGTGTTCGGCGATCACGGCCAGCATCAGCACGAGGATCGCAGCGCGCCAGCGCGCGGCCGCCGTCGCAACGGCAAGCACGGCCACGGCGGGCAACAGCGCCAGGATGGCGGTATCGCGATGCGACGGCGTCGGAAACGGGAACGTGGTCATCGTCAACAGCAACAGGCTCGCTCCGAAGATGCCGATGAGCAGCGGACGGCGGATCTTTCGCTCGAGCAAGTCGATTGCCGCCGCCGCGCAGATCGACGTCAGCAGCGCGAAGAGGCAGCGCATCCGCGCCGGCGGCGCGAGGCGGAAGACGAGATTGAAAATCTGGATGACGCCCAGCCAACTGTAGATGACGCCGATCGAAATCAGCAGCGCAACCAGCACGAATGCTTCGCGCGAGCGCCACGCGCGCGTTGCGGCCACGTGCGCGAACAGGGCGATGGCGCCAGCGATGGCGAAGGTTCCCGCGAAGCCGGTGATCGCTTCCGGGATGGCCGGTCCCCACGGCTGGTCGTACGGCACGAACCCGAAAAAGTGCGGCTGCAGCGTGGCGATCGTCGACGCCCAGTCGGCCAGAATCCCGGTTGGATGCCCGCCTCCCGCCAGCGCCGAGAACCTCTGCGATTTCTTCACCGCCTCGGCGAACGGAATCAGAAACGGCGCGGCCAGCAACGCGCCCGCGACGACGCTGCCGCCGCTAGCGCGAATGAATCGCCACGCATCCTGGCGGCGCTCCACGAACGCGATCCATCCCGTGTACATCACGGCCAGCAGTCCTGCATACGCGGCGGTTTCCGGATGGCCGCCGGTGAGGATCACGCCCCAGATCAATGATGCGAACGCGAACCGCCCGCCGGTGATCCGTTCGGCGAGCAGGTCGACGACGTACAGCGCCGCCGGCAGCATCGCCGCGACCGTCGCATGGCCGAAGTGCAGCCACACCAGCATGAATCCCGAGAAGCCGTACGCGATCGCGCCGATGCAACTGGCGGTGATCGAGTAGCCGCGCCTCCGGCAAAAGAGGAACGTGAATGTCAGTGCGATCAGAACCTTCCATGCTCCTTCGGTGGTCAGCGCATGGCCAAGGCCGAGCGGCAGTGCGAGGAGGCGCAGAATCGACAGCGCCTGGCTCTGACCATTTGCGAGCAGCGGATATCCCGAGGCGGCGGTCGGCTCCCACAGCGGCGCGTGGAATGAGCGCCAGTGCTCGCGCACCGCGTGCGCCCACGGCACCAGTTGCAGCGCGACGTCATTGATGAACGGATTGACCGGATGCGGATGCCTGATCACGTTCACCCAAGGCGGTAGCGACTCGTAATAGTCGACCGGCGCGTTGATCGTGTCGGTCGTCAGCGGCTCGCGGAAGAAGAGCAGAACGAGGGCGAAGAAAAAGAACGCGATCCGTTTCGGCAGGTCGGCGCCGGCGCGGCGGCCGAGGGCGACGGCGGCGGCGTAGATCGCGCCGGCGTAGAGCCACGTCAGGTTCGGCATTCGCCGCCGATGATATAGGCGCAAAGAAAAAGGCCGCCAAACCGCGGCGGCCTTTGACATCAATGAATGGAGCGAATCAGTAGCGTCCGTCCCGAACGTCCTCGAGGCGCAAGCCTTCGAAGAGACCCGAGCGCGTCCAGTCGCCTGCGACCTCGACGTAATCGCCGGGGCGCAGCGTTTCCAGACGGCGGTCGCGGATCAGCGTCGTCACGAAGCTGCCGGAGACGTCGTCGCGCACAACCATCGTGCCGCGGCGGTAGTCGACCGTTTCGACGATGCCACGGAGCAGGCCGGAGCTGTACGCGCCGCCGCCGTAGTAGCCGTCGTTGTAGTAGTCATATGCGTCGAGGTATCCGAGAGGATCGTAGTAACCGCCGAAGCGGATCGAGAGACCGACGCGCAGCCGCGGGAAGAGGCTGATGCGCGCTTCCGGAATCCAGACCGGGAACCGGCCGCCGTCGATCCACACGCGATAGCCGCCGCGCTCGTGGACGAAGCGGTTGATGCGGCCCGACACGAAGTCGCTGCGGCGTCCGCGGTTGTCGAACTGCGGGCGATCGCTGTGGTAGCTGTGCGAACGATCGTAGCTGCGGTTGTTGTTGCGGAACGACTCCGTCTGCGAGCGGTCGAACGAACGGTTGCTGCGCGACTCGTTGCGGTTCCACGTCTCATTGCGCGTCTGACTGCGGTCGAACGTGCTGTTGTTCCGTGTCTCGTTGCGATTCCACGTCCCGTCGTGGCGCGTCTCGCTGCGCTGGAACGTCTGCGGCGCGCTCGTGGTTGTGTCGCGCCGTTGCTGCGTCTGCGTCTGACTGCCGGAGTGATCGCCGCGCCGCTCGTAACGGCTGCTGCGCTCGCCGCTCGATTGGCGGTCGTGATCGCGCTCCGTCGCATCTGAGTGACGGCTTTCCGCGAAAGCGGACGTTCCAACGAGCGCCGCGATCGCGATTGCACCGGCCACCTGTGCTGCTAAGTTCTTTCTGCTGTTCATGTTGTCTCCTTAGGACCGTTGACTGCCGCGGTGCATTATCGCAATCGTCCTGCCAGGTGGATAATCGCCGGATGCCTGACGCCCTCGAACCGCTTTCGCTGCCCGAATGGAAACCGACCTGCGACACGCTGCACATGTGGATGCAGATCGTCGGCAAGGTCCGCCTCGCGCTCGCGCCGCGCGTGAACCACTGGTGGGAGACGGCGTTGTATGTCAGTCCGCGCGGCCTGACCACGTCGGGCATCCCCTATCGCGACCGCGTCTTCGACTGCGAGTTCGATTTCATCGATCACCAGCTCGTCATCCGCTCCAGCGACGGCCGCGGCGCAAGCATGCCGCTCATTCCGCGTTCCGTTGCCGACTTTTACGAAGCGACGATGACCGCGCTTCGCCAATGCGGCATCGACGTCAAGATCTGGACGATGCCGTCCGAGGTCGACAACCCGATTCCATTCGAAAAGGATCAGGAGCATGCGTCGTACGATCGCGACGCCGTCGAGCGCTTCTGGCGCATCCTCATCTTCAGCGACCGCGTCTTCAATCGCTTCCGCGCGCGCTTCATCGGCAAGTGCAGTCCGGTCCATTTTTTCTGGGGCAGCTTCGACATGGCGGTGACGCGCTTTTCCGGCCGTCGCGCGCCCGATAATCCGAAGGCGGATTCGATCACGCGTGAGGCCTACTCGCACGAGGTCAGCTCCTGCGGCTGGTGGCCCGGCAGCGACACCCTCGGCGACGCCGCGTTCTACGCCTACGCCGCGCCGGCGCCGGATGGCTTCAAGGAGGCGAAGGTCGAACCGCCCGAGGCGCACTACGACGAAAAGCTAAATCTCTTCGTCCTCGCGCATCACGACGTCCGCAACGCCCCCGACCCGGAAGATGCCCTCCTCCGCTTCTGCCAGACGACGTACGAGGCCGCGGCGAATGCGGGCAAGTGGGATCGGGAGAACCTGGAGCGCCACGAAGCGTAGTGCGGACGTCTCGTCTGCATCCGGCGGGCGTCTCGCCCGACGGTGGTTTCTGGGATTCAAAACAAGGTACGTTCAATGACTCACGAAACCCCCGCCGGGCGAGACGCCACGGCGGATGCAGACGAGACGTCCGCACTACGTGAGCCGAAACAACAGGCTGCAGCAGGTGACGCCACCTTCCGCCTTCGCCAGCTCTCCCGCCGGAACGGCGATCACCTCGATCCCCTCGGCTTCCAGCTTCCGGCGCGTGCGTGAAAACTCCTCGGGGAAGATGACGCGCTCGCCGATCCGCAGCGCATTCGCGGCGGCAGGCTCGTCGTCATCGACGTCGATGATTCGCCAGCCGTCGAAGAGTGACGGCGAGACCCATCGCGGATTCATCAGCAATGCATCGGCACCGACGCGCGTGACCGCGGATTTCAGATGCAGACAGCCGTCGACATCGACTGCGACGACTCGATAGCCGTACGGCGCAATCAACGCGCGAAGCTGCGCGATGCCGTCATCGTTCGTGCGCGGCGTGCGGCCGACGTAGAGAACGTCATCGAGCTGCAGTACGTCGCCGCCGTCGATCGTCGCGGGCGCTTCGATGCGCGCGAGTGTGCGGTATTCGCCGAGGACGGTGGCGACGGCATCGAGCTCTCCGCGGCGCGAGTCGGCGCCCGGACGCGTGATCACCGCCAGCTCGTCGAGCACGATGGCCGTGTCTTCGATGAAGACCGCGTCGGGATAGCGGTCGTCTGCCGGAAGCCGCCGAACCTCGCAGCCGAGGGATGCGAGAGCCGACTCGTAGACAGCGTGCTGCTCGCGAGCGAGCGCGACGTCGATCGGCGTCCGCGCCACGTGCGTCAGCTCGCAATCGTTGATCGTCGCGCTGATGCCGCGCGTAATCGCAATGCGTGTCACAGCGGCAGCCAGTACGACACTTTCACCAGAAATACGTCGTGCGACGGAGCGGTGGGAATGGCGCGCAGGTCGCGGCGGAAACTGAAATCGCCGATCGGCACGACGTCGGCGCGGTTCTCGTTCCAGACCACGTACATCGCCGACCCGGGACGGAACTCCCAGCGCACCACGGCGCTCCCGCGCACGCTGCGGAAGTTGAAATCGGGATTGCCGAGCGGCCGCGTGTACGGCTCGAAATCGCGCGTTCGCGCGGCGGCGAGCGAGTGGTAGTCGTGGTAATCGCCGGACGCGATGAACGGCTGCAGGTAAAGCTGGAAGGAGAGGCGCGCGTTGACCGTCCAGTCGGCGCGCGTGCTCAGATCGAACGAGCGCTGTTCCAGGTCGCCGAACACGTAGCGCCGGCCGAACGTCCGCGTCGCCGCTGCATCATTGACGGTCGTGACGTACGCCGTGTGATCGTGCGACCAGTTGTACGTCGGCCCCACGCTCAACTGCAGATTCGGCCGCGGACGCACGTTCAGCGAGATCCCCGCGGTGCGGCTGTACGACGAATCGTCGCTGCCGTCCGCGTGCGTGTTGATGGTGAACGACAGCGGCTTGCGGTTGTCGCTGCCGAAACTCTGATCGGAGCTCCAGCTCGCCGGCGTCCGCGCCAGCGGCCCGCCGCGCGTGAGACGGTCGGTGAACGCGCCGGACGTCAGGAACAGGTTGACACGCGCATTCCAGTAATTCGAAAACGTTCCGAACGTATCGGCGAAAACGCCGCGTTCCAGCGTGTTGCCGTCGAAATTACGATTTTGCCAGGTGCCGAACCAGAGGTTCTTCTCGCGGAAGTTCTTCGACGGAGTCTCATTGACGTACTGCATGATCGCGATCGATGAGATCTCGTCCGTCCGCTGCATGAAGCCGGTGTCGTTCGTTTCGAATCCGGGCGAAAACGCCTGCACCTGCACGATCGGCCGCCACAACCCGGTCGCCTTCGAAATCATGGCCCGGCCGCCCCACCCTTCCAGCGAGGTGCGCGTCGGATCGAAATGAACGTTCTCCGCATCGGGACGCTGGTAATAGCGCGATGAAGATTCCTGCGCGATGGCGATCGACTGCGCGCTCCCTTTGATCTCCGATCCGACCAGCGACCCTTCCAGAATCCACGATTTTTTTTCAAAGGACGTGTAGCCGTCGATGCCGCCCGACACCGCCGAATCGCGCAGATACGAAAGCTCGTCGGGCACGCGGCGATTGACCGACGTGAGCATGAATCCGACGCGCGATTTGTCGCCGATCTCTTTCGTCCCTCGCGAGATGAAGTAGTTCGTCATCGGCTCGACCTGCTGCCGGCCGAACGTCGTGCCGTTCACGAAGCGCGCGTGTTCCGCCACGGTCAGCGCGTCGAGCACGCCGATCGAGAGTCCGCCGATTTTTCCGGTCACCTTCGCCGCGCCGAGGATCGTGGTCTCCGAGGGGATGTCGGCGAAGTCGGCATCCGGCGATCCCTGCGGCGCACGGCCGATGCGCCGCGTGTAGAAAAGACTGGGCGGAAAAATGAAGTTGAAATGACTCGGCGCCGGCGTGTCGTCGAAACGGAAAACGTTCAGCCCTTCCGTGAAAAACGGCCGCTTCTCCGGATAGAACGTTTCGAACTGGCTGAGATTGACTACGGCCGGATCGACTTCGACCTGCCCGAAGTCGGGGTTGATCGTGCCCGTCAACGTGAGATCCGACGTCAGCGCGTACTTCACATCGAGCCCGCCGTCCGCTTTGTAATCAGAGCGCTGCAGCAGCGGATTGTTCGCCGCGCCGCGCGTAAGCAAGTCCGACCGCGCAACGCTGTACGGCACGAGCTCGAGCGGCTTGCCGCGATGAATGCCTTCCAGTCCATCGATGTCGGCGAAGTGCGACACGAATCCGGTCTCGCCCTTTTTCGTGTTGACGATGCGCACGACCTCGTTAGTCCGCACCGTGCGCCGCGTGATGTTGACACCCCACACGTGCACCGGCTTATCCGGAAACCGCAATTGCGAATACGGAATCCTGACCTCGGCTACCCAACCGTCCGGCACGATCTTCATCGCCGAATCCCACACGCCGTCCCAGCTCGGATCCTCGCCGATGTCGTTGTACAGGATCGTGTCCACCTGCACGCCCGCCGGCTGCACCGTGAATGCATTGCCGGACAGCCGATCGTGCCGCGGATCGAGATTGATCGACAAAAAATCGCTCTGCACGAAGTTGTCGCGGCGCGCCAGGAGTCCCGTCGGCTTCTGCGGATCGGTCATCTTCACGCCGAAGTAGATGGCGTGATCGTCGTACACGATGCGCACGCTGGTCGGCATCGTGGCCGGCTTGCCGTCGTCGGGATCGTGCTGCGTAAAGTCGGTGAACTCGGGCGCCTTCTGCCAGGCCGGATCGGAGAGATCGCCGTCGACGACAGGCGATTGCGTCGCGCGAACGGCGTGCAGAACCGGATGCTCGGGCCAGTTCGCGGCGTATGCAGCGGCGGTCGAAAAAAGAGCGATAAAAACGAGGAGAGAGCGTCTATGCATGGGCACCCGAAGAATACGGGATCGGCCCGCACAAAGTTGCTGCGAGACGGCTACGTTTCGCACATACACTCTCGCCTTCCAATGAGCGACTTCAACGGACGGGTTGCCATCATCACCGGCGCCGCGCGCGGACTCGGCCGCGCCGCCGCCGAACGGCTGCATGAACGCGGCGCGAGCGTCGCCGTGAACGTCCGCGATCGGGAGCGCGCCGAATCGCTTGCGGCGTCGATCGGCGAGCGCGCGATCGCAGTCCCTGGCGATATCACCGTGCCCGGTGTTCCGGAGGAAATCGGCCGCATCACGCTGGAACGGTTCGGACGCATCGACATCGTTGTCAACAACGCCGCCTTCGCGCGGTCGACGCGTTTTCCCAACCTAACTGCCGATGAGTTTCGGGAGGCGCTGGAGGTCAACCTCGTCGCGCCGTTTCTGCTCACACAAGCCGTGCTTCCGGCGATGAAGGCGCAAAACTACGGCCGCATCATTAATATCTCTTCGTCCGCCGGCCGCATGGTCAGCACCCTCGGCGGCGCGCACTACACGGCGTCGAAAGCCGGCCTCCTCGGCCTCACGCGCGCGGCCGCGAAAGAGCTCGGGCAGTTTGGCATCACCGTCAACGCCGTCTGTCCCGGCATGATCGATACCGAGCTGACGCACGAGAACGCGTCGCCGGAACTGCTCTCGCGTCTCGCCGCCAGCTATCCCATTCCGCGCCTCGGCACCGCGCTCGAAGTGGCCGACCTGATTTGCTTCGCAGCATCCGAGGAGGCTGGATACATCACCGGCGCGTCGTTCGACATCAACGGCGGCGACCTGATGATGTGATCGCCGCTATGAAAGAAAGTACGCGCGTTCTCGTCGCCCTCGGCATCGCCATCGCTGCCGGCATCGCCATCGCCGCGTCGCACAACGACGCACTCATCCACGCCGCCGACGCGATCGCGCCGATCGGCACGCTCTGGGTCAACGCGATCCGGATGACCGTGGTCCCGCTGGTCGTTTCGCTCCTGATCACCGCCGTCGCATCGGCGTCCGACATCAAAGCGGTCGGCCGCCTCGGCGGACGAACGCTGGTCGTATTCGTGCTGCTCCTGGCTGGAACGGCGGTGGTGGTGATGCCGTTCGGTCCCGCGCTCTTCCGCCTACTTCCGCAGCGCCTCGGCGCGCCGCAACTCCCGCCCGGTGCCGCCGAAGCCGCGGGCGAGCTGGCGGCGGGCGGTCAGTCACAAACGTTCGCGGCGTGGGTGACGTCGCTGCTCCCGTCGAACCCGATCGCCGCCGCGGCCTCGGGCGCGATGATGCCGCTGATCCTTTTTACGCTGCTCTTCGCGCTGGCAGTGGCCAGCAGTTCGGCGCCGACGCGAAATACGTTGACGCGATTTTTCCAGGCACTCGGCGACGCGATGCTGACGCTCGTGCGATGGGTGGTCATGCTCGCGCCGATCGGCGTCTTCGCGCTCGTCCTGCCGTTGGCGACGCACGCCGGCACCGCGCTGGCGGGAGCGATCGGCTTCTACGTCATCGCCTACTCCGGCGGATGTCTGCTCGTCACGCTGCTGCTCTACCCGGTGGTCAGAATCGTGGCCGGCATTCCGATGCGGCGTTTCGGCCGCGCAGCACTGCCATCGCAGCTCATCGCCTTCAGTTCCAGCTCCTCGATCGCGTCGCTTCCGGCGCTCGTCGAAAGCGCGGAGCGCGGCCTCGAGATGTCGTCGGCGACCGCGGGATTCGTCCTGCCGCTGGCCGTCTCCACATTCAAAATCGCGGCGCCGCTATCGTGGACCGTCGGCGCGCTCTTCGTCGGCTGGTTCTACGGAATCCCGATCCACATCGGCGGCTTGGCCATGATCGCCTTCGCCGCGATCTTCCTCGCCTTCGCCGTCCCCGGCATCCCGCGCGGAGCGTTCATCATGCTTACGCCGCTCTTCCTCGCCATCGGTCTGCCCGCCGAAGGCATCGGCCTCCTCATCGCCGTCGACGCCATCCCCGACGCCTTCTCCACCATCCTCAACGTCACCGGCGACCTCGCCGCAGCGGCGTTGGTCGCCCGCGGCGAGACCTAGCACTCCACTCCTCGTAGAAGTTGCGCGCCGTATTTTTCCGAGGGAGCCTCGGTGGCGAAAGGAGTGTCTATGAACGACACCATCAAGAGACTCAAAGCCGAGGTCGAGCGCCGCGGCGGACACATTTACATCAACAACAACCTTCCCGACGAGATCACCGAAACCTTTCTCCGCGAAATCCTTACCTGCCCCGACTGCGCGTCGCGCCAATCAGCGAAGCCGCGGAAGCAATCATCCAGTCACTGAATGAAGGAGGAAACGATGTCTGCAAAAACGAAGGCAATCGCCGAACGAATTCGCCAAACGATCTTCCTCATTCGCGGCGAGAAAGTGATGCTGGATGTGCATCTCGCCGAGCTTTACGAGGTTGAAACGCGTGCACTGGTGCAGGCGGTAACCCGCAACAGGACTCGGTTTCCTCGCGATTTCATGTTTCAGCTCACGAAGCGAGAATTCGCAAACTTGAGATCACAAATTGTGATCTCAAGTTTGTGGGGCGGTCGCAGAAGCGCTCCGTACGCGTTCACCGAACATGGCGTCGCGATGCTCTCCAGCGTGCTGCGCAGCAAGCGCGCGATCGGCGTAAACATCGAGATCGTGCGTGCGTTCGTTCACCTCCGGAGGATCATTTCGGAGCACGCGGATCTCGCCAAACGCATCGACGAACTCGAGGAGCTTTATGACGGAAAGTTCCAGATCGTCTTCGACGCCATTCGCGGTTTGATCCAGCCGGCCGCAAAGGAGAAGAAACGGATCGGCTATCTCGTCTCTACACCTGGTTCAGCGAGCCTTCAGCGATCTCGCGACCAGCCCGATGCCGCCGGCTAACAGCACCAGCATCATCAGCGTGTTGAAAAGCGACGTCGGGCGGAAGTAAATCTCGAGGTTCGTGATGATGCCGGCCAGGATGATGACCGTGCCGCAAAGCGTGAGCAGCCATCCGATGACCGAACGGCCGTTGAAGAAGAGGACTGCGATTCCGGCGATGAGCGGGATCAGCGAAAGGCCGAAGGAGTTGTAGCCGCCCCACTGCCAGTAACCGGAGGTGACGGTGACCTGGTTCGTGAGCAGCCAGCCCCCGGCCACCGCCATGACCAGGCCGATGAGGAAAAGGCCGATGCCGCCGCTGGTACCGCCTGCGCCGCGAACGCGTTCATTCATCCGCTGATTCTACGGCGCTTCCGCCAGCACTTCGTCGATTCGCCGCGACAACTCGGCCTCGGAGAGCCGCGTCGGCGCGTAGAGCCGCACGATTCCTTTGCGGTCGAGCAGGACGAACGTCGGCGTCGCCGAGACGCCGTAGCGCACCATCGTCTCCGTGTCGATGATCGCCGGAACGCCTTCCAGGCCGGCGTACAACTCGCTCCAGGCCTTCGCGATTTCGGCTTTCTCCGCGTCTGCGGTCTTGTCGTCTTTCGCGTCGTAAAGCCGCGTCGCAGTGACCATGGCCAGGCCGCTGTTTTTATATTTCTGCCAGACGCGCGTCAGCGACGGCGCCTGCGCTCTGCAATCGCCGCAGCCCTGCGCGAAGAAAAACATCAGCACCGGTTTGCCACGCAGCGACGCCAGCGACGGCGCCGGCGCGCCGATGACGTTCGCCGTATCGAGCGCCGGAGCCGGCCTTCCTTCCAGCGACAGCAGGTTGATGTTCTTGTTGATGCGCGAGCGGAGCGAGACGGCGTTCGCGCGCGCCAGCTCGCCTTCGAGATAGCGGATGGCCGCGCGGCGGCCGCTCTTCGCCGCGATCAATCGCGCTTCGACTTCGATCGCGGCGCCGAAGGGGACGACCAGTTCCGCCTTCTCCGCCGGAATCTCGCGCCGCAGTTCGGCGACGAATTCTTTCGCCAGTTCCGGACGCCGCTGCATCTCCGCGCCGCGCGCCAGCCAGCCGACGGCATCGAGATATTCGGCGTCGACGCCGGTGACGCGTTTGTAATCCTCGACCGCCGCCATCCCGCTGGCGAGATCGCCCGCCGACAGTTTGTAGCGGACGATGCGAACGAGATCGCCGGCGGTCGCGTTTGCGGCGATGAGGGCGAGGGTGACAAGCGCGGGCAGGAGCTTCCGGGACATTCGTGCCTCCAACAATCGGTTTGTCGTGGGACGCGAATGCAGGTGAATAGGTTCCTGTGATTTCATGCGGACGATGTCCACCCGCCTCGCGCTGCGCGTTCTTCAGATCGGTGCGATCGCGGTCATCCTCGCCGTCACGACGTTCCACGCCTTCGAGCTCGATCGCTTTTTCGTTCCGAAAGAGTTGGTGCTGCACCTCGCCGCGGCGTTGGCCGGACTGATCGTGATCGGTGCGCTGTGGCGGATGTTCGTCACGCGCGTCGATCTGTTGCTGGCCGGCTATCTGGGGCTGAGCGCGCTCTCGGCGTTGCTCGCGACGAACCACTGGCTGGCGATGCGCGCGCTGGCGCTGACCGCGTCGAGCCTCCTGCTTTTCTGGATTGCGCGCTCGCTTCGCGACGCTGGCCTGGCTCGCCCGCTCCTCGGCGCGCTCGCGCTGGCCGTCGTCGCGGCGGCGGTGACGTCGTTGCTGCAGACGTACGGACTCGACATCGATTTCTTCTCCGTCAATCGCGCGCCGGGCGGGACGCTCGGCAACCGCAACTTCGTCGCGCACGTGGCCGCGTTCGGATTTCCGCTGCTGCTCCTCTGCGCATTGCGCGCGGCGCGCCGCGCGACGTACCTGCGATGGGCGATCGGCACCGCGCTGGTCGTGGCGGCGCTCGTGCTCACGCGATCGCGCGCGGCCTGGCTGGCCTTCGCCGCGGCCAACGTGGTGTTGATCGCGGCCATGCTCATCTCCGCGCCACTGCGGCGCGACCGCACGATCTGGAAACGCATCGCCGGCGTGGTGGTGCTCTCCTCCGCCTGCGTCGCCTTGTCGTTGGTACTGCCGAACGCGCTGCATTGGCACGGACGCAATCCGTATCTCGATTCGGTCCGCAACATCGCCGGATATTCGGAAGGGAGCGGACGCGGACGTCTCGTGCAGTACGGGCACTCGCTGCTGATCACGCTTCACCATCCGCTCCTCGGCGCCGGACCGGGAAACTGGCCGGTCGACTATCCGCTCCGCGCCGCGCGCAACGATCCCTCGCGCGATTCCAACGATCGCGGCATGACGGCGAATCCGTGGCCGAGCAGCGACTGGTTCGCCTCGATTTCCGAGCGTGGCATCGCCGCCTTCGTTCTGCTCGTCCTGGCGTTCTTCCACCTGACGGCGTCCGGCCTGCGCCAACTGCGGCGCGCGATCGACGCTCAGGAGGCGCTGGCCGCGGTCGCGCTCCTCGGCGTCATCGCCGGCGCCGCGGTTGCCGGTACCTTCGACGCCGTGCTGCTGCTCGCCGTTCCGGCGTTCCTGGTCTGGTCAGCGCTCGGCGCCTTGTGGATTCCGGAGAATGCGTCGCCGCGGACGTCGTCGCGATTCGTCGTCATCGCCGCGATCCTGATCTCGATCGCCGGCGTGGTGCGCAGCACGTCGCAGATCGTGGCGATGGACATCTTCGCCTCGGCGCGCGACCGCGCTTCGCTGATTCGCGCGGCGCAGATCGATCCTGGCAGCTACCGTCTGCAGATGCGCCTTGCCCGCAGCGGCGGGAAGGTGCGATGCGAACATGCCCGCGCCGCACACGCGCTGTTTCCGACTGCCATCGCGCCCGTCGAAGCAGGGCATGGCTGCAGGTGAGACATAGAATCCGCGCATGAAACTCACCGACGTTCGCGCGCTCGTCACCGGCGGCAGTTCCGGAATCGGACTCGAGATCGCCAAACAACTCAAAGAACGCGGCGCCGAGGTCGTGCTGTGCGGACGCGATGAAGCGAAGGCGATCGAGGCAGCGAAATCGATCGGCGCACACGGACTCCGCGCTGACGTCAGCATCGAGGCCGATGCCGTCGCGCTGGTGAAGAAGACGATCGAGCTTCTTCCCGACTACAACGTCCTCGTCAACAACGCTGGTTTTGGTTCGTTCGGTCCGCTCGTCGATCTCGACCTCGGCGAGATGCAGCGAATCATGGCCACGAACGTTTTCGGCGCAATGGTGGTGGCGCGCGAGTCGGCGCGGCATTTCATCAGCCGCAAGCGCGGCAACATCATCAACATCTCCTCGTCCGCGGGCATGCGCGGCTTCGCCGGCGGCACGGCCTACGTCGCCAGCAAATTCGCGCTGTCCGGCATGACCGAGTGCTGGCGCGCCGAGCTTCGCAAGCACGACATCCGCGTCATGCAGATCAATCCAAGCGAAGTGCAGACGGACTTTTACCGCGGACGGCCGCTCAGCGACCGGAAGCTGCGCGCGGCCGAAATCGCGCACGCCGCATTGTCGATGCTCGAGATGGACGACCGCGGCTTCATCACCGACCTGTCGGTGTGGGCGACGAATCCGGATTGACTACTCGCTGTCGGTCCGCAGCGTCGCGCTCCAGTCGCCATACGCATCGCGCATGAGCTCCACCTGCCACGGCTGGCAACAGACCGGGCAATCCTGCACGAACGACTGGCGGCTCCACCCAGTGTCTTCGACGGCCAGCTCGACCGGCTCACCGCAATAGGGACAGGTCAACGGAAGATAGTCGCTCATCAGATCAAACCTCGAAGACGCGCATACGGGATCGCCGTTAGGACTGTTCCGACAATGAAGACCAATAATGTATTCGAAAATAGATACGGATAAATGATGAGGATCGCGCCGACCACGATATGCATCACGCTCGATTGCCGCTTGCCGTAGATCATGTAGACCATTCCGATCGAGCCGAAAAGCAGGCCGAGGAAGAGACTCATGCGCGGAGAGTATGACTTGACCGGAGACGCAACGCGGACCTACGGTAGCGCCATGCCGCACAAACGAATCGCCGCGCTTCTCCTTCTTTACCCTGTCATCGCCCTCGGCGGCGACGCCTCGGGACAATTCATCGCGAGCAAGCACCCTCCGATCAAGCCGAAATACGCGGCCGCGTATGAGACGCACGATCAGCGCGACGCGCGCAAGATCGCCATCGAAGTCGTGCTTTCCGAGGAGCCGATCGACGTCGTGGAAGCGGCCGCGGAGCTCGATCCGCATACGAACGTCATCAACCAGAAAGCGCTGCGCGATCACAACTACGTGCTGCTGTGGGTGCGCCCCGATAACGACGTGAGCATGAACGCCACCTATTCCGAAACGATGACGCAGTACGTCGAGATGACCGGCAGCCGCATGACCGCGGACATGACCACCAACACCCGCGACAAGGTGGCCGGCCGCATCTTCTCGCCGAAGCCGCTGAAGACGATGGACGGCGACGAGTACACGATCGATCTGAAGTTTTCGACCGAGGTCACGCATCCGCCCGCGGGAACAAAGCTGCCGGCGGATGGCGGCGACCCGGGCAAGGCGCTCAAAGCGTTGCAGGCGGCGATCGCAAAGAAGAGTTGGGACGGCATCAAGAGCAACGTGAGTGCGAAAAACGTCGAGTCGTTCGATGAGTCCTACCGGACGCCCAAAGAGAACCTCGACGACGCCATCCAGACCCTCGGCTTCTGGCTTCCGAAGAAGCCCGGCAAGATCACCGGCGGCGAGCTGCGCGGCGACGTCGCAATCCTGAACATGGAAGGAGAGCTCTTCGAAAACCAGAACGCGCTCTTCCTCGTGCGCATGGTCAAAGAAAAGGATCGATGGGTCTTCGACCGCGCCACGAAGGCGGGGATGATCGACAAGTAGGTCGGCACGGCCGACAGCGCTGGTTGCCCAAGGCTCCGCCAACAGTGCTTTTGTTCGGTTACCACCGCGCAGATTCCTAGGCCACCGCCGGCGCAACCGGCGCCGCCTCCGCGATTCGTGCTAGCACCGATTCCTTGATGATCGCGCGTTCGCGCCACAACATCCATGCGGCGATGAGCGCCAGCGCGACTGCCGCCCACGTGACGAGCGTCATCGAAAGCAATACGAGAGTGACGGTCTGCGGCCGGTCAGGTGAGAGCAATTGCTCGCTGAAGGATTGTGATCGGACGCCGTCCGGCAGCTCGAACTTTGCGGGGAGACCTTGGTAGGCGAACAACCCTTCGCGTGGAGGAGCTGCTTTCGAAGGCGGAGGCGGCGGTGGTGGAGCTGCGCTGCTGTCGGTAACGGCGCTGGTCGATGTCACGTTGTCCGTATTGACGCTGGCGAGGCCGCCACCTCCGCTGCGGTATTCGGACGCCGATCGCTGTGAGACGTTGTAGACGAGAACAAGAATAACAAGCAGAACCGCCGCGGCGACGACTCCGATCATCCGAGGCAGCGAGATTGCGTGACGCTGTGCCGCGATCCACAAGACCGTCAACGCGCCGCATGCCAGGACCACGATCCAGAGAATGATCGGGATCACCATCGCCACGAATGCCAGAAACAGCGCGGCGATGACACGCGTCCGAACTCGCAGATTGACGAATGCGAGCGCGCGCTCGATCCACAGCGCCAACAGAAGAACCGCGATCGTCGCCGCGGTCTCCGGACGCCACATCGTTCCTCGGGTGGCGAACGACTGCCACAACGGAATCCAGTGATCGGGATAGCGGAGGTTCACGTTTGTGTACGTCGCCGGAACGGGCAGTCGCGGCACCTGCAATTGCGCGAAGACGATCGGAAAGTGTGCGATCCCCTGCCGGTGCTGAACGATGACGTGCTGCTGTCCTGCCGATAGCGGGACCGTCAGTTCGCCGGCCGCGTTCTTCGTCATCAAAACCGGTTCGTTCTGCAGGCTGACGAACGTCGGCTCCGGCTTCGGCGGCAGAACGATTTCGGGCGCGCCCTGATTGTCGAGAAAAAGATCGGACTCGCCGAGAACAGGACCATTGGCCGGTACAAACAGCGTGTGGCTGACGTTGCGGACCGCGTAGCTGATGGCCCGAAGCGCCTCGAGACGGGTTACCGTCCACGAGATCCGTTCGCGCGGGCCGATTTCGAACGCGAGTGCGCCGCGGTACTGCGTGGTGATGCCGGTCTCGCCGACGCTCAGGCGCTTCGCGGCCGACTTCATGGCCGGCCGGAGCAGCGGATGCGATTCGACGACGACGTACTGCAGGCTGGCCTCGACCGGCGGCGCGAACGTCGTCCCCTGCAGCTCGCCGGTCATCGTGATTGTCGAGTCGCCGGGCGGCATGGCGAAGGCGTAGCTGCCGTCCTTCGGTTCGTACGGCGCCGCAGAGTCGATCTGCTGCAGGTGCTCGCCGGAGACGAGGTGAATGAGCAGCGGCGAAGTGTTGCGATTCGGATTGTGAATCTGAATGACGTAGCGGAAGCGCGTGGTGTCGGGCAGCAGCGTGATGAGATAGCGGCCCGTGGCCGTCGCAGCAAGCGTCTCATTCGTGAAAACCGCAGAAGAAAAGAAGCACCGTTTTGTAAGCCCAGTCGCTACGATGGTTTCGACGAAGAAAACACGGGCGCGAAAGGGACAAAACGGTGCAAACAGAGAGTATCAGGAAGGGCGAAC